>Ga0315336_1003804_pt1 | contig 19328 bp, 12 predicted proteins | sample ASW5metaG_FD_204512 | JGI IMG/M metagenome (GOLD analysis project Ga0315336, IMG submission 204512) | Ammonia-oxidizing marine archaeal communities from Monterey Bay, California, United States - ASW #5 | ecosystem: Environmental > Aquatic > Marine > Intertidal zone | place: USA: California... | reverse complement strand
GAAAAAGGGTCGACATTCAGGTAGAATTCAAGTAGTTTGCGCCCAGCTGAGGCCTCACTCAGTTTTGGGTGCGTCAAGGGAGCCATTGAAAATGACTGCAAGCCGATGGTTTATCATAGGTGCAATGGCCGTTTTCATCGGCTGCAGTGGCACCAAGTACGGCGAGTTGGGGACGGACTCTGATGTCGTGAGCGACGCGGACACCGATACCGACACCGATGCGGATGCGGATGCCGATGCCGATTCCGATACGGATTGGACGACCGATACGGGCAACCCGACCAACCCGACGACCGGTCCTACCACCGGCCCGACCGGTGGTTCTGGCAACACCGGCCCAGGCCCAACAGGCGGTTCGGGAGGCGGCGGTTCAGGCGGTGGCGGCGGCGGTTCGGGCGGTGGCTCGGGCGGCGGCGGTGGCTCCGGCGGCGGCTCCGGCCCGTGATTGATTGGCCCTCGGCAGTGTCCGGGGGCATTTTGGTGGATCGCTAGACGGCTACAGCTGAATGCAGATGTTTTTGTCCTGCGTGTAGAAACTCAGGGAGTATTTGCCGCCTTCGCGGCCGACTCCGCTCGCCTTCACGCCGCCAAAGGGGACCCGCAGGTCACGCTTGAGCCACGTGTTCACCCACACCATGCCGGTATCCAGGGCGGCGGCGACGCGATGGGCGCGACCCAGGTCTCGAGTCCAGACGGACGCGGCAAGTCCATATTGGACGTCGTTTGCGATTCGGACGGCGTCGGCCTCTGTATCGAACGCATGCACGGTCACGACGGGACCGAAGATCTCCTCGGTGGCGGTCCGGCAGGTCTCGGGCAGGCCGGTGACGACCGTAGGCCGCAGGAAGGCGCCGCGAGAGAACGGCTCGGGCAGTTCTGGTCGGACGCCACCTGTGGCGATGGTGCCACCTTCTTGTCGCGCGAGGGCGATGTAACCTTCCACTTTCTGGCGATGGTCGGCTGAGACCAGGGAGCCCATATTGCTTGTGGAACTTGCCGGATCACCGACCTGCATCTGTGAGACGCGCTCCGTGAAAGCCGTGACGAAGCTGTCGTAGAGCGGTCTCTCGACGAGGATTCGGGAGCCACACAGGCAGACCTGGCCCTGATTTGCGAAGGAGGCCCTCACAGTCCCGGCGAGCGTGGCCTCGAAGTCGCAGTCGGCAAAAATCACGGTGCTGTTCTTTCCTCCGAGTTCGAGACTGACTTTCTTGAATGTTGCCGCAGCTGTGGCTCCGACTCGCGCCCCTGTCGCCGTGCCGCCAGTGAAGCTGATACCAGCGACTTCGGGATGGGCCACCAGCGCCTGCCCGACCTTGTGGCCATAGCCGTGTACGAGGTTGAAGGCGCCAGCTGGGCCGCCGACTTCGGTGATGATGTCGCCGAGCGCACTCGCGGTCAGCGGGGTGATCTCGCTGGGCTTTGCCACCACCGCGTTGCCCGTTGCCAAGGCGGGCGCCGTCTTCCAGGAGAGGAGGTACAGCGGCAGATTCCACGGCGTAATCAGGCCGACTACGCCGAGCGGCCGCCGCACGGTGTAATTGATGGCATCGGCCATCTCGTGCATAGCGGTGGCGTCGTGTCGAACAGCCCCTGCAAAGAACCGGAAGTTGGAGACCGCCCGCGGAATGTCGACGGAGCGTGCCAGCCAGACGGGCTTTCCGGTGTCGCGGCTCTCGAGCTCGGCCAGCTCATCCAATCGGCTCTCGATTCGGTCCGCGATGGCGTCGCAGAGATCGGCCCGCTCGGCCACCGAACTGCTGCCCCAGTTCCCCGCAAGCGCAGCCTTGGCCGCTTTGACGGCAGCATCGACATCGGGTGCGTCCGAGTCGGGAATACGGGCGATGACCTCGTTGGTGGCTGGCCCGATGTCGTCGATCAGCTGACCGGATTGGGCTGCGACGCGCTCCCCCCCGATGAGATTGGTGACTTCCATCACGCCTCCATCAGTGGCTTGACCTTGGTCATGAACGCCTCCATGTTGGACACCACGCGCGCATTGTCGTGGTTGAAGAAGTCGAACCACAACATGAGCCTGTCGTCGGCATGGAATCGCTCGCGCATCTGGGAGGCGATCTGTTCCGCATCGCCGATCAAGGCGTTCGTGGCCGCTTTCTCTATCTTGGCCGGGTCGATGGTTCCCTGTAGCGCCTTCCAGTAGTTGCCCAGTGCGGCCCTGGCCTCTTCGCCGGCCGCTTTGCGTCGCTGTTCTGGGGAGAGTCCCGGCTGTTCATTGATGAAGACGAACGTCGTGCGTGGCATATGCTCGCGTTTCCACGGCCCGCCATCGGGATGGAACGCTGCGGTGAGGCGGCGATGGGTGTCGTCAATGACATCTGGCCTGGTGATCGACAGGTTGAACACGTGGACCGGTGCGATGGTGTTGACCCACTCCTGCACTCTTGGGTCGTGGGAACCGACGACCAGCTGGAGCAGGTCCCTTCGGAATTCCTGAGGGACGATCTTGAGGTTCTCGAAGACGAAGAACTTTGGGATCTCGATGCGATCGGTGCCCGCCATGTCGCGGGCGCGCAGCCAGTCCTCCTCCTTTCTGAAGTGTGGCCGCTCGAGCACGATCGGCGCGATCTGGTCGCTGTTGACGATGTCACCGCGGAGCAGCTGGCAGAAGATCGTGCTGGCAGCTCGGAAAACCTGTCCTTTCAGGGCTCCCCAGGCGACCTCTTCGAGCTCATTGCGAGGTCCGATGCCATAGGCGCGGTTCATGAAGTCGAAGCGTCCAGCGGCAAATCCACAGTTGATTCGCCGCTTTTCCTCCGGATCAAGGCCGTGGAGGGCGAGGAAGGATGCGACTCTCTCCGCCGCCGCGACCGGACCGCCGTTGCAGAGAATATTCATGATTGCAGCACCGGTCTCGATGCGCTTGGTGCGATGAAAGATCCGGCTGGAGAGCTGGAGCCAGTCGACATTCAGCCCGACCTCTCCTTCCCAATGTGGGATCACGGGTTTGCTGTTGCCTTTCTGGACTTCGCTCGAGAGATGTGACTCGGCGATCCACGCGGTGCCGTAGCCCAGCGCGTCGGCGGCCTCGACCTGGTGGAAGAAGTTGTCGAACATCACCGCTTCGTTCGGCATGTGGCCGTCGACGGGTGTCTGTGAAATCGAGAAGAAGATGTCGTACTTCATGATGGGTCCTTCTCAGATGCTCTGGAGGCGGCCGCCGTCGACGGGCAGGTTGACACCGCGGATGAAAGAACTCGCCGGCGACGCGAGAAAGGCGATGACGACGCCGAGCTCGGCGGGATCGGCGATCCGACCCTCGGGCACCCTGGAGAGCCAGCTCGCGTAGACATCGTCGGGCGAAATGCCTTTTCGGGCGGCGATTCCATGTGACAGCTCGTCCAATCTCTGGGTTGCGGTAAACCCGGGAAGTACGTTGTTGATCGTCACACCGGGCGGAAGCTCGCGGGACAGGGTCTTGGCCCAGGACGCCATTGCAGCCCGCGTGATGTTGCTGACGCCGAGGTTGTCTATGGGTTCGCGTACCGAGGTCGACAGGACCTGGATGAACCGGCCGAATCCGGCCTTACGCATCCCGGGCAGGACCGCTTGCATGATCAGCTGTGCCGAGATCACGTGTCGGCTGTACGCGTGGAGGAGAGCCTCCGGTTTTGCCTCAACCAACGGTCCTCCAGAGGGGCCACCGGTATTGTTGATCACGACGTGCACGGGTCCGTGGTCCGCGACCAGTGAGGCGATTGCCGAAGACAGTTCCTCCCGGTCGTCCAGATCTGCGGTGATGGCCCGGGTTGTGGGGGCTCCGCGTTCTACGAGTTCGCTCCTGAGCGTGTTCAGCAGGTCGGCAGAGCGGGCCAAAACCGTAACGTCGGCTCCGAGATCCGCGATGGCGAGGGCGGCTGCGCGGCCGATACCGCGACTGGCACCGCAGACCAGAACATGTCGACCTGTCAGGTCCATCACATTGGCCACGGATCTCTCCAGAGAAGGGCGCCATGTAACAAACGATATGGGCGCCGACCGCAAAACGAAATCAGTGTCCGGCGCAGATCCTCTCTAGATCGGCCACAGTTTTCGGCACCGCGGCTGTCAGGATGTCGAACCCATCTACGGTCACGAGAACGTCGTCTTCGATTCGCACTCCGAGACCGCGAAGTTCCTCGGGCGCGTCGGTGTCGTCGGCGGCGACGTACAGACCTGGCTCGACGGTGAGCACCATGCCCGGCTCGAGCGGTCGGGTCTCGCCATCGCGCCCGTAGACGCCAACGTCGTGTACATCGAGGCCGAGCCAGTGACTCGTGCCGTGCATGTAGTACTTCTTGTAGGACTCGTCGGAGATGAGCGCGTCGACCTCTCCTTCGAGGAGTCGGAGGGAGACCATGGCTTCGGTCAAGCCGCGGACGGCGGCGTCGTGAACATCGTTGAGGGTGTTGCCTGGCTTTACTGCGGCGATGGCGGCTTCCTGAGCCCTCAACACGCCCTCGTAGAACCTGCGCTGTGGATCGGAGAACTTGCCGTTGACCGGCCATGTACGCGTAATGTCTGCGGTGTAGTAGGAGATCTCGCAACCGGCATCCACCAACAGGAGGTCGCCGTCTCGCAGCGGGTCGCGATTTCTCACGTAGTGGAGCACCGTGGCGTTGGCGCCGGCGGCGACGATGCAGGTGTAGCCTGGGCCGGTGCTGCCGTTCTGCTTGAAGCAGCCCTCGATGAGGGCCTCGATCTGGTACTCGTGCATGCCGGGGATGGCCGCCCTCATTGCCGCTTTGTGGGCCTCTCCGGAGACCCGGGCGGCCTCTCGCATGAGCGCGACTTCGGTATCGGTCTTGAGGAGTCGGACCTCGTGAAGCACCAGGGAAGGGGAGTAGAAGGTCTCTGGCGACGATAGGCCGTTCCTTCGAGCGGCGCGGGCTGCGGTTCGGATCGACGACATGAGCAACGCGTCGTTGTCGGTGTCCCGAGCGAAGCCATAGTGCAACTTCGAGACGCCCTGTAGCAGGCGGGGAAGCTCCTTTTCGATCTGCGCGACCTCGAAGGCGGCGTCGGCGCCAAAGTCCTTCTTCGCGCCGTCGGGACCGGGCCGGAATCCATCCCAGACCTCTCGAGTCGGGTCCTTTGGCTGCACGAACATGGTCAAGGGTTCGTCGCCATTACGCAGGAAGACCGCGACTTGTGGGTCCTCCCAGCCGGTGAGCCAGTACACATCCGACTCGGGTCGATAGCGATAGTCGGAGTCGCCATTCCGCAGGTGGGTCGGCGCGCCGAAGAGGAGAATGGCCTCGTCGTCGCCAAGTCGTTCGAGTACAGAGGCGCGGTGGGCCGAGAAGTCTGGGAGGTTCTGCATCTCGGAATTGTATTCGCTCGATGCCCCGCGGGCGATCATGGAGGATCGCGTTGCAAGCCGCTGATGATGCGGACCGTTTGACATGCCGCTTCCAGCGCTCTAAATATCAACTCCGGGGGAGTGAATGGAGAGTTTCCGAATCGACGGGAAAGCCGGTCGTGAATTCGAAATACGCGTTGAAGAGGTGTCCGACTTCAACAGCGATCTTGTCAGGACGCTCATCGAGATTGATCTTCAGACTTTCGCCGAGTCGACGTTCTCCCCCTATACAGCCGCCGCATTTCTGCAGAACGGGCGAGTGTTCCTTCTGCAGGCCGATGATGTCATCATCGGAACCTGCGTGTGCATGCGTGGCTGGGATCGGCCCAACGAGGGCATGATCTTGTCTATGGGCATTCGGCCCGGTTGGCGCGGTCGCGGCCTCGGGCAGCGCTTCGTCGCCGGTGTGCTCGAAAAGCTCAAGAGCAAGGGGCTGCAATCGGTCTCGCTGCTCGTGGGCGAAGACAATCGCCGTGCGATCAAAGTCTACCAGGACGTGGGCTTCGACGTGGTCGAGAAGGGTCCCGCTGACCCGCGCACAGGCACGCACCTGCTTCTGATGCGGGCACACCTGCAGGACGCCGAAGACCTCCAGGTCATCCAGCTCACTCTCTAGAAGTCGCCAGAAGAGGCCGGCGCGCCACCAGCGCGTCACCTTATCAGCCAGCCACAGCCACCCCCGCGGGTGGCTTTGTTGTTGCCTAGCGGTCCGCCTGGGCGCGCTGGCGTCGCCGGACAGCCAGCAGACCGATCATCACCAGCCAGGCTGCGCTTGAGCCGCTGGAGCTGTCGCAGCTACAGCCGCCCTTGACAGTGCCGCCGCCTGGGCCTTCGGGTTTTACGGCGCCGAAGGTGTCGGCGGTGTCGAAGGGCTCGTCGCAGGAAGAGTCCTCGTCCAGCGTTGCCGCATCGCAGTCGTTGTCGAAGCCATCGCAGACGATTTCGGTCGCGTCGGGGTTGACGGTGGACTCGCTGTCATCGCAGTCCGTGTTGTCGGAAACGAAGCCGGAGGGGGACACGCAGCTGAGCACGGACTGGGCGCTGTCATCGCCAAATCCATCACCGTCGTTGTCCGGATACCAGTCGTTCACCGCCAGCCCTTCGTCGATCTCGCCGTTGCAGTCGTTGTCCAGCCCGTCACAGATCTCGGGATTACCGGCGAAGATGTCGGCGTTGTTGTCGTCGCAGTCGTCGCAACTATCGAAGCCGTCACCATCGTTGTCACCGCTGCTGTCCATGCTGCCGGGGTCGCAGTCGTTGTCGATTCCATCGCACGAGATCTCGGCGACGCCGGGATTGATCGCCGCGTCATTGTCGTTGCAGTCGTTGCCGTCGGCGACGTAGCCAGTCGGCGGCACGCCATCGCATGTCGAAGCGACCACGGCGCGATTTCCGAATCCATCGCCGTCATCGTCGGCAAACCAATCGTCGAATGGCAGGCCATTGTCGTCGCTGCCATCGCAGTTGTTGTCGAGGCCGTCACACACTTCGGGGTTGCCCGGGAAGCGGTCCGGATCGGTGTCGTCGCAGTCTCCTCCGCAGGCGAAGAAGCCGTCTCCGTCGAGGTCTCCGTCGTCTGGCGTCAGCACGTCGCAGTCGTTGTCGATGCCATCACAAGAGAGTTCGAGGTTGCCTGGGAAGCGGTTGGCGTCGTCGTCGTCGCAGTCGTTGCACTCGCCGATGCCGTCTCCGTCGTTGTCGACACCGTCTGGCGTCAGAGGATCGCAGTCGTTGTCGAATCCGTCACAGATCTCGATATTGCCGGGGAAGACGTTTGGATCGTAGTCGTCGCAGTCTCCACCGCAGCCCGACACACCGTCCGCGTCGTTGTCGTCGCCATCGCTGGTGAGGGCATCGCAGTCGTTGTCGAGTCCGTCACAGACCACCTCGACGTTCCCGCGGAAGACGTTGGCGTTGGTGTCGTCGCAGTCTCCGAAGCAGATCGTCTGCCCGTCACCGTCGTTGTCACCGTCGTCGAAGGTCAGGGGATCGCAATCGTTGTCGAGTCCGTCACACGTGGTCTCGAGCAGGCCCGGGTTGGCCAGGGGCTCGAAGTCGTCGCAATCGCCGTCGAGGTCCACAAAACCGGTCGGCGCACCCGAACAGGTGTTGAACGCGGCGCCGGCGCCGTAGCCATCGCCGTCTCCGTCGAGGAAATAGTCGACGTGCACCAGATCGTTGTCTGCAACTCCGTCGCAGTCGTTGTCGAGTCCGTCACAGGACTCGATGTTGCCAGGGAAATTGACAGCGTCGGAGTCGTCACAGTCGCCATCGCATCGGGACACACCGTCACCGTCATCGTCGGAGTCGTCGCGGGTGAGCTCGTCGCAATCGTTGTCGAATCCGTCGCACACCTGTTCGAGGTTACCCGGGAACACGGCCGGGTTTCCGTCGTCGCAATCGCCGGAACACACCGTGATGAGGTCCCCATCGAGATCCGCGTCATCGATGGTGAGCGGGTCGCAGTCGTTGTCGATTCCGTCGCATGAGACCTCGGCCACACCGGGGTTGGTCAGGGGCTCAATGTCATCGCAGTCTCCGTTGACGTCCGAGAAACCGCTCGTCTCGCCCAGACAGGTGTTGATTGCCGGATCGACGCCGTACCCGTCGCCGTCGCTGTCGAGGTAGGTATCGGAGAAGACCAGCCCGTTGTCTTCGATCAGGTCGCAGTCGTTGTCTGCGCCGTCGCAGACTTCGACATTGCCTTGGAAGTTGGCGCCATCCTGGTCGTCGCAATCGCCGTCGCAGGCGCTGACGCCATCTCCGTCGGCGTCTTCGTCGTCGATGGTGAGTGGGTCGCAGTCGTTGTCCGCGCCGTCGCAGACGACCTCTGGATTGCCTGGGAATGCGTTGGGGTCGGCGTCGTCACAGTCTCCGAAGCAGATGGTGACGCCGTCACCATCGGCGTCGGGGTTGTTCAGCGTGAGCGGGTCGCAGTCGTTGTCCTTACCGTCACAGAAGACCTCTACGGCGCCTGGGAAGACGGTTGGATCGGCGTCTGCACAGTCGCCGGAGCACACCGAGAACCCATCGGCGTCGTCGTCTTCGTCGTCGTCGGTGAGCGGGTCGCAGTCGTTGTCCGCTCCGTCGCAGAACACCTCGGCATTGCCCGGGAATCGGTTACCGTCGGTGTCGTCGCAGTCCCCGTTGCAGGAACTCACGCCGTCGCCGTCGATGTCGTCGTCGTCGGTGGTGAGCACGTCGCAGTCGTTGTCGAGACCGTCACATTGGACTTCGACGAGACCGGGATTGGCGAGCGGATTGGTGTCGTCGCAGTCGCTACACACGCCGAACCCGTCGCCGTCGCTGTCGGGGTCGTCTTCTGTGAGGACATCGCAGTCGTTGTCCACGCTGTCGCAGGTGACTTCGGGGTTGCCTGGGAATGCGTTCGGGTCCGCGTCGTCGCAGTCGCCGTTGCAGAGCTCGACACCGTCGGCATCGGCATCGGGACTGTCCAGCGTCAGGGCATCGCAGTCGTTGTCGTCACCGTCGCAGGTGACCTCGAGGTTGCCGGGGAAGATGTTCGGATCGGTGTCGTCGCAGTCCCCGGCGCACGCGCCGATACCGTCTCCATCGCCGTCGGGAGCGTCGAGGGTCAGGGCATCGCAGTCGTTATCGATGGCGTCACAGGCGACCTCGGGGTTGCCCGGGAATCGCGCGGGGTCGCTGTCGTCGCAGTCTCCATTGCAAGAACTGACACCGTCGCCGTCGAGGTCGTCATCGTCGGTCGTGAGCGGGTCACAGTCGTTGTCGATGCCGTCGCACTGCGTCTCGATGAGGCCCGGGTTTGCAAGGGGTTCGGTGTCGTCGCAATCAACGCAGGCATCGAACCCGTCTCCGTCGTTGTCGGGCGTATCGAGGGTCAGGGCGTCGCAGTCGTTGTCGATGCCATCGCAGGTGGCTTCTGGATTGCCGGGGAAACGGGTGGGATCGCTGTCGTCGCAGTCTCCACTACAGAAGCTGACGCCGTCCGCATCGAGGTCGTCGTCGTCCGTCGTGAGCGGATCGCAATCGTTGTCGATACCGTCACACTGGGTTTCGAGGAGACTCGGGTTGGCCAGCGGTTCGCTGTCATCGCAGTCGACACAGGCATCGAAGCCATCTCCGTCTGCGTCTGGCGTATCGAGGGTCAGCGCATCGCAGTCGTTGTCGATGGCGTCGCAAGTGACCTCGGGGTTGCCCGGGAAACGGGTCGGATCCGCATCGTCGCAGTCGCCATCGCAGAACGCCACGCCGTCCAGGTCTCCGTCGGGGTTGTCGAGCGTGAAGGCGTCGCAGTCATTGTCGAATCCGTCGCACTGAACCTCTGGGTTCCCCGGGTACATATTGGCGTTTCCGTCGTCGCAGTCGCCCGTACAGAGTCCGACGCCGTCTCCGTCTCCGTCTACATCGTCATCGGTCAGGACATCGCAGTCGTTGTCGACTAGATCGCAGGTGATTTCCGGATTTCCGGGGAATCGCGCGGCGTCGCCGTCGTCGCAGTCTCCGGCGCAGAAACTCACGCCGTCGCCGTCCCCATCATCGTCGTCGAGAGTGAGCGCGTCGCAGTCGTTGTCGATGCCATCGCACTGCGTCTCGGAGAGGCCGGGGTTGGCCAGTGGGTCGGTGTCGTCGCAGTCTCCGGTGCAGGCGCTGACGCCATCGCCGTCCGCGTCTTCGTCGTCGTCTGTCAGGACGTCACAGTCGTTGTCGATGGCGTCGCAGAGGACTTCGGGGTTGCCGGGGAAGCGCGCTGGGTCGGCGTCGTCGCAATCGCCGCTACACAGGGCCACGCCATCGCCGTCTCCGTCCGGATTGTTGAGTGTGCCGGCGTTACAGTCGTTGTCCAGCCCATCGCAGGGGGTCTCGACGTTGCCTGGGAAGACATTGGCGTTTCCGTCGTTGCAGTCCGTACAGACGCCGACGCCATCGCCGTCCGAATCCGGGTCGTCGAGGGTCAGGGCAGCGCAATCATTGTCAATGCCGTCGCAGGTGGTCTCTGAATTGCCTGGGAAGGCGTTGGGCTCCGCGTCATCGCAGTCCCCGTCGCACGCGTTGACGCCGTCGGCGTCGGCGTCGGGGTTGTTGAGTGTTCCCGGGTCACAGTCGTTGTCGATTCCGTCGCAGACGACCTCGGGATTTCCGGGGAATATGGCTGGGTTGAGATCGTCGCAGTCTCCGTTGCAGACCTGCACGCCGTCCACGTCCTGGTCGGGGTTGTTCAGGGTTAGAGCATCGCAATCATTGTCCAAGCCGTCGCAGAAGATCTCGATGTTGCCCGGGAACATGTTGGCGTTGCCGTCGTTGCAGTCGCCAGAGCAGATGCTCACGCCGTCGCCATCCCCGTCCTCGTCATCGACGGTCAGGACGTCGCAGTCGTTGTCGATTCCATCGCATGTGACCTCTGGGTTGCCCGGGAAGCGGGTCGGGTCGGTGTCGTCGCAGTCGTTGTTGCAGAACCGGACTCCGTCGGCGTCCTGGTCCGGGTTGTTGAGGGTGACCGGGTCGCAGTCGTTGTCGAGTCCATCACAGAAGACCTCGACATTACCTGGGAACATATTGGGGTTTGCGTCGTTGCAGTCCAGGCATTCAGGGACGCCGTCGCCGTCACCATCTGGACCGGGCCCGTCCGCAGTGAGTACATCGCAGTCGTTGTCGATGCCATCGCACAACACCTCGGGATTGCCGGGGAATGCGGCGGCTTCCAAGTCATCGCAGTCACCGCTGCAGAACTGCACCCCGTCTCCGTCCTGGTCCGGGTTGTTCGGAGTCAGGGCGTCGCAGTCGTTGTCCAGGCCATCGCAGAAGACCTCTGGGTGGCCGGGGTAGACGTTGGCGCGGGTGTCGTCACAGTCACCGTTGCAGGTGTCGACGCCGTCGCCGTCGTCGTCCATGCACATGATGGCCAGCGCATCGCCGCGTTGATCCGGCGGTGCCCGGTACTCTTCGCCCACGTCCTGAACCTCGCTTTGGAGAGTCAGGCGCTCATCGGCGTCAGGGGATTTTGCGCTGTCTAGCGCGACTAGTTCGGAACATCCTGCGGTAATCGCGAGAATGCATACAAAAAATGGCCGCATCCGTGGATGGTGACACAGACTGCCTCTACTCGCAAGATCCGTCTACGTCGGTGTCGATGGGGATGTCGGCGGAATCTGCGACGACCGTAAACGCATCCTCGAGGAACAATGTGGTTCCATTGGCGAGGTCGAGGAGAAGGTGGTTCGTGCCTTGTGCCGAGTTGGCCGGGATGTCCACGGTCATCAGGAACTCACTGTCGCCGCGCCGACCGGTCGTCAGAATCTCGATGTCGCTCTGACCCAGGAAGGTCGCGTCCACAACGTCGTTGAGGTCGACACCTTCGGCGCAGAGGGAGAGGATTTCGAGTCCCCCGACCTGTGCACCGGCAGGGAAGAGCACCAACGCATCTGCGATGTCCGGTGAGTTGGGTGCGTCAGGATTGTCTCCAGGTCGCTCCGGGCCGTCCCCGGGTTCGGTGATGGCTGTGTCGTAGACCAGGTTCTCGTCGTACACGACGCAACCGCCAGTGGCAGTGGCGGCGAGCAGGATGGCGATGAACGATCGCATGGAATGTCCTCCAGTTGTGTCGACCCTCGGTGACTGCAGACGACCAGCTGCGCCGAAACTTCAATGTCGCGTTAGATCACGGGGCTGAACGAAACGACGAAGCCCAGAGAGCAAATGAGCAAGTTCCCAGTAAAAGCCTATAAGAACGCCGAATTCCTCAACTCCTCAGAGGCGAGGACCATCCGGATCCTTTGTGAGTACGAGGAGCCCAAGCGCCGGTTCAAAGAGCATGGGATCACTGACACGGTCGTCTTTTTCGGTTCGGCACGGACCAAGCCGGGGGACGTGGCGGCCGAGGAGCTCGCGAACGCAAAGCCCGAGGATGTGGCCCAGGCCGAGATCAACTTGAAGATGAGTAAATACTACGATGATGCACGCGAACTGGCGCGCCGCATCACCGAATGGAGCATGGCCAACCAAGAGGGCCGCTTCGTCATTACATCCGGCGGAGGACCCGGCATCATGGAGGCCGCCAACCGCGGCGCTGCCGATGTCGATGGCGGCCGCTCCGTCGGCCTCGGCATCTCGCTGCCCTTCGAGGCCGGCGTGAACGACTGGGTGACCGATGGCCTCGACTTCGAGTTCCATTACTTCTTCACGCGGAAGTACTGGTTCCTCTATCTGTGCAAGGCGCTGGTTATCTTCCCAGGTGGTTTCGGCACAATGGACGAGCTCTTTGAGACCTTGACCCTCATCCAGACGGACAAGATCAAGAAGGAACTGCCTATCGTTCTGTACGGGAAGGCGTATTGGGACGCGATCCTGAACATGGACGCCATGGCCGAGTTCGGCACGATCTCACCCGGAGACGTCGATCTGTTCAAGCGCGTCGAGACCGTGGATGAAGCCTTCGAGTTCCTGTCGGAGTTCCTCGATCGCCAGGCCGCCACGGGCTCGGTGCTCACGCACCACGACGACTGAGATCACCGTCCAGAGTGGATCTGCAGGCGACTCATCTGGCGGCGGTCCGCGTTGTTCAGATGGGCCGCGACGATCTCGATGGCGCGGTCGGCCGCCTGTTCTACCGTGCCCCTGATGGAGGCGCCCGACGCCTTTGGGTGGCCGCCTCCGGTGGGGGCGATCTCTCTCGCCACGTGGGCCACGTTGACCAGTCCTCGGCTGCGGAGGCTGTACTTGATGTTTTGAGGTGCGCGTTCCACGAGAAGGATCGCGACCTCGACACCACAGGTGTGGACAAGCTGATCGACCACGCCTTCTAGATCGCCATCCACCAGCTTGAAGCGGTCCTTGAGGTCGAGGGTGGCGTAGCCGATGGCGAGCTCACCTTCGAGATGGAATGTCGCGTGGGAGTAGACGTGACCTGCGAGTCTGAGACCGCCGATCCGGCGCTCCATGAGGACCCGCGTGCAGATCGCCGCGTGTTCGACGCCGGCACCGACCAGCTCGGCGGCCATGCGGTGGGTCTCGGGCGTGGTGTTCGAGTAGCGAAATCCGCCAGTGTCGAAGATGGCTCCGGTGTAGAGCAGTTCGGCCAGGGTGCAGTTGAGATCTACGTCCCAGGTTTCGAGTGCCGTATAGAGCATCTCGCAGGTGCTCGCGGCGTTCGGATCGAGCCAGCAGTGGGTGTATCCGACGGCCTCGGTAGACGCGTGATGGTCGATTATCCCTCGGAGCTTGGCGGCGGAAAAGGCTTCTTGCACCGGTGGTGTCAGCCGGTGCCGATCTCCATCCATCACCACCACGGCGTCGTACAGCGGCTCGATCTGTTCGTCGGGGACCATTGCAGTGGCCGCCGGCATCCAGTCGTACCGATACGATGCGACGCCGGCGACATCGACTTTGACTCCGCGCTTGGCGAGGATGTGTTGAAGCGCCAGGCAGGCCCCGATGCTGTCGCCGTCGGGGGCGACAGGACCGGTCAGCAGCACCCGCTCACAGGCTTCGAGCCCGCGGAGCATTTCGTGCTGGATGGTCTGCACCGACCTCATCTTCACTCCGATGAGAGCAGGGCGTCGAGATCGTCGAGCTCGGGAGCTGCCGTGGCCGCTGGGGCCGGCTGATCGCCTCCGGTCTTCTTCTTGCGCTTGCGCTTGCGTTTTGGCTTGGCGCCCGCGTCGTCTCCGCCGCTCAACAGGGCGTCCAGGTCTTCGTCGTTGTGCGCGCGCCGCGGTTTCTTGTCGCGACGGTCGCCGCGATCGCGGTCGCGATCGCGGTCGCGCCCGCGCCCACGGCCCCCACTGCGGCCACCCCTGTCGGAGTTGCGATCTCGCTTGCGGGCCAGCTTCTCGTTGCGGGCGGTGATCAGGTCGGAGATGGAGTCGACGCCACTCTCTGCGGCGCGCTTGGCCCGGTCCCACTGGAAGAACGCGCGGAGTGCCGCAGCGAGCAACGCGTCGCCACCGGGGCGCTCTTTGAGCTCTCGCACGGTCGGCAGATAGGACTCGAAGACCATCGTGCCCATGGCCGAGCGAATCTGTTCAGATTGACGGTCGACGCGGTGCCGGACCGCCTCTTCGGGTGAGGGAAGTTGCCGATAGGTGAAGTCCATCTTGTGCACCTTTTCGAGGGTGCTTCGGGTCCCCATGTCGGTGCCGCCGACCAGGTTGATCGCGACGCCCTTTTTGCCGATTCTACCGGTACGTCCGGTGCGATGCAGATAAACGGAAGCGTCCTGCGGCAGGGAGTAGTTGATGACGTGGGACAGGTCCGAGATGTCGATTCCGCGCGCGGCCACATCGGTCGCGACCAGGAATCTGACCTCGCCGGATTTGACCTTCTTCATCACCTGGCTTCGTCTCGACTGGGAGAGCTCGCCGGACAACAGCTGAACATCGAGACCCTGTCGGTCGAGGAAAGACGCGACCGTCGCGGTGTCTTCGCGGGTGTTGCAGAAAATGATCGCGGACTTTGGATTCTCGAGGTCGATCACGTAGAGAAGTGACCGGATCTTGTGCATGTCCGGGCGCGTCTCGTAGAGCACGTGTTCGATGAGGTCGACATTGTCGGCGTCGGTCGACAGGCGAATGTTCTCGGCGTCGTCGGCGAGGTATTTGCGGACCAGACGTTGGGTGTCGTCGCTGATGGTCGCAGAGAACAGCAGGACCTGACGACCGTCGGCGGTGCTGTCGAGGATGCCGGTGACATCCATGAAGAACCCCATCGAGAGCATCTCGTCGGCCTCGTCGAGGACCGCCATCGTCGCAGTGGAGAGATCGAGGTTTTTGCGTCGGATGTGGTCCAGGGTCCGTCCGGGGGTGCCGACGATGATCTCCGCGCCGTCTGCGAGGGCTTGCTCCTGCGGACCCATGGGCAGTCCACCGACGAGTGTCGTGACGCTGATGTCGCGATACTTGGCGATTGCCCCACACTCTTCGGCGATTTGCTGGGCCAACTCTCGGGTGGGAGCCAGGATGACGGCCTGTGGGGTGCGGCTGCCATCGACGGCCCGTTCGACAACGGGCACACAGAAGGCGGCGGTCTTACCCGTGCCGGTCTTGGCGCGGACCAACATGTCTTTGCCGGCGATGCCCGCTTCGATCGTCACGGCCTGAACCGGTGTAGCGTCGACGTAGCCGAGGTCGGTAATGCCCTGGAGGACCTCCGAGGAAATCGGAAAGTCCGTGAATTTGCGGTCGCTCACATAGTCGCTCTGAGCGCCGGTATCGTCCTCGGTCGGCTCGGCGTTTTCTTCGGTGCTCAACTTGCTTCTCCTAAAGAGCACGCTCCTATCATTCGAAGCGCATCAACGCCGCTTCTATGCCAAGACCGGGGCCAAATGCGACGAGCACACCCCAGGTTCCGGCTGGTGGTGGGCGGCTGGAAAGCGCTTCGGCGAGCACGAACAGCACCGTCGGCGAGCTCATATTGCCGTAGTTTGCGAGGACGCGACGGCTTGCCCGCATGTCGTCATCCGACAATTCCAGGACGTGTTGCGCGGCGTCGAGGATCCGCGAGCCACCTGGGTGAAAGCACCATGTCGAGACCGCACTTCGGCTCACGTCGTTTCGTTCCAACAGTCGCTCGACGGTTCGCCCGATGTTCTTGGCGACGATGTCCGGGATCGACGGGTCCAGGACGATTCGAAATCCGGACGTCGTGAGGTCGAAGCCGAGCGCATCGATGTGCTCGAAATCGTACGCGGACGAAAAATCAACCAGGACAGGTCCGGTGCCACCTGTCCCTACGATCGCTGCGGCGGCGCCGTCGGCGAACAGCGCCAGCGCCACCAGGTTCTGTGGGTCCGGATCGTTGCTGAAACAGGCGGAGCACACCTCGACAGCAATGGCTGCGGCCACGGTGTTCTTGCGGGTCCGAACGTGATCGGAGGCAACGCGGAGCAGGGGGATGGCCGCGTGGCAACCGATACAGTTGAAGTGGGCGCGGGCGACATCGTTTCGCAGGCCGAGATCCCGTGCCAGCAGCAAGTCGAGTCCGGGCGTGGCGTACCCGGTGACCGAGGTCACACCGATCATATCCACGTCATAGCTGGCAATTCCGGCGCTTTGCAGGCCATTGGTCAGCGCCTGGCCGGCGAGCAGCATGGAGCCCTCTCGCCAGACCCGGTTGGTGTCTGTGAGCGTGCGCGGGGTCTGATACCACTCGGGTGACACGAAGAGGGCGCGGGTCTGGATCGGAGATTCGAGAAACAGCCGGTCGATCAGCGGACTGTCGGGCCAGGGATTTCGGGCGTGAATAGCGGATTGTGCGTATCGATTTTCCGGGACTGCCCGGCCGATCGAGAGCAGGCGTGGCTCAGCCATCTACGGCCTCGGGCCATCGCGCGGCTGGCTTCAACGTGATGCCTTCACCGCGAAGAACGACGTTTCCGGCGGCATCTGTCGCCTCGATGTCCGCTACGACCCCACCGTTCTGTGCCCGCGCGTGAGACGTGATGCGCAGGCTTCCCGATACCCGATCGGCGACCACCCACCGCCGGGCACCGACCGGCAAACCGAGCCATCCTGTCGCCCGCCCAGACCACATGGAGAGGAGCTGATGGGCACCATCGACTGCAGCTGCGACGCCGCGAAGACCGTCCGGGGCGACCACATCTGCGCGCGCGTCTCCGTTTGTACCGTCCTCGACGGCTGTGAGGACCTGCCAGTGGGGCCCGTGGAACAGGAGATCCGGCCGGTACAGACTTCGGGCCGACCGCGCTTCTTGCAACGGGGAGGGAGGATCTGTCCGCCGGTCCAAATCGCAGCGCCCGAGCGTGGCCTCGGCGACGAGTGCGTCGCCGGCGAAGATCTCACCTCGCCATCCAGTCTCGGTCCTGCGGATTGTGGCAAAAACGTCGTCTCGGCACGCCTCGACAAAGGTGGGTGCATGGACGGCAACCTCATCGAAAAAAGTCGGACCCGCGCGCATATCGACAAGTTGCATGGCCTGCTGAAATGCACACAACCAGTGGGCAGCCGGCACGAGTGGACGGCCTCCGACCTGATGGTGATCCAGGTAGTCGTCGGCGGGATCCAGCGGAACGACAACCGACACCTGGTCGTCCGTGAGCGCGCGGATTGGCCCTAGAGGCCACGGCGTCGCGCGGGCATCTGGAAGCACCTGTGCGGTGATGGTGACCACATTGGGGAGACCCCCTGCGAGCAGGACGCGTCGAAACGCACGAGCACCCTCGGACACGGTCAGGGCGCGGATCCCGCGGGATCTGAGCAGTGCTTGCAGCGCCGGATCGCGGGCCATCCCCACTTCGGACCAGGCCGTGAAAGGAATGGCGACGCTGCGCTCGGCGGTAGGGTGCACATACTCCTCGAGTACGGCGTTTGCGGCGCCATACAGCGTTTGCCCAGGGTTGCCGACCCGCGCGACCACAGAAGAGAAGGCCACCCAGAGCCGAGGGGGCTCGTCCCGCGTCGCCGCGAAGAGATTTGCCGCTCCGTCGACCTTGGGCCCGAAAACGGCAATGCGGTCGGCCTCGTCGAGGGTCGTCGCCGGCCCATCGCGAAGCGTTCCAGCGCCGTGCAACACGATATCGATGCGACCCCACCGGGCGCGGGTTGCGGCGACGCTGTCTGCGACTGCTTCCGGGTCTGTCAGATCGCAACTCCGGTACGCAGCCTCGAACGGCAGGTGGTCTACTTCGGCGGGGCGGCGGCCCAGAATCATGACCCGAGGCGACAGGTCACCCAATGCACTCAGGCAGGCCGCTACAATTCCCGTCGTGCCACCAGTGGCGAGGATCACAGGGGAATCGAAGGTGCCCGCTGTGGGACGTACTAGAGTTTGAACCTCCGCAAAAGTGCCGTGTGGCCGAAGGGTGACATGCTCCGGTCGGTCTTCTGCCGCCACCTCCGCCGCGACGCGGACTGCCGAGACACCCGGATGCACGGTGATGACTCGGACGTCAGCGGCGAGCTCGCGCCCCAGGCTCCGAACGAATCCGGCCGCCGCAGCGCCAGCGATGTCTGGCTTTCGGACGACCGCGACAGGCCCCTTGAAATCGCGCTTCATCAGGTCGGTAATGGTCTCGTCGACGGTGGCCAGGTTGTCGTAGCGGGTTGGTGTCGCCCGTCCGGGGGCGGCCTCTGGAATCGATACGAGCCGTCGGCCGTAGAAATGGGCGGTCACCGGTGTTTCAGGCGCTATCTCGGCGTCCGGATCCGCCAGGCGCGCTTCGACATGGGCGACGATGGTGTCGATCTTCGCCTCGGCCAGGGCTGCGTAGTCGCTCTCTCGGGTCGTGAAGCCCAACTGATCCTGGAGCAAGCCGAGGATCTCCATCTTGCGAATCGAGTCCACGCCGAGATCGGCTTCGAGGTCTGCCCCGGAATCGAGGAAATCGGCCGGATAGCCGGTCACCTCGCAGATCGCGGCGACCACGGCCTCTCGCACGCTCGATGGCTCAGCAGGGACAGCTACGAAGCTTGGCAGCGAAAGAGTGGCCGTTTTTGGATGTGGATAGGCCAATCCGATCTGCGCCATTGTGCCGGGCATTGATTCGAGAAGTCCGGGGTGTCCGCACGCGAGCAGAGCGGCAGCCGCGGCGACGGCGCTGACTGTTTCAGACGGTGTCGAATCGAGGGGGATGCAGCGGGAGCCGGGCAAGATATCGGACACGCAGCTGGACAGGAAACTGCCAGGCCCCAACTCCACAAAGAGGTGTTGCCCGGTGAGTGCACGAGCGGTTTCCTCGAACCGAACCGTTGCCGTAATCGCGGCTGCGAGCTCGAGTGTCGGGTCCACAAAGGGCTTCGCGGACGTTGCGGAATAGCAAGGAAGACCCTCTGAAAATGGCGTTTGAGCGAGGGTTTCGGCGAGCGCTATGGCTGCGGGAGCGACGGCGGCTGAGTGGAAGGCCCGCGACACCGCCACCCGTCGACCCGGAACCGTCGAAATGAGTTCCTCTGGACCGGAGAGCACGCCGCGCCGCGGCGCATTGGTCGCTGCAACGGCCACGCCATGAGCCGCAGCGATCGCGGAGACGTCGCCT
>Ga0315336_1003803_pt1 | contig 19334 bp, 16 predicted proteins | sample ASW5metaG_FD_204512 | JGI IMG/M metagenome (GOLD analysis project Ga0315336, IMG submission 204512) | Ammonia-oxidizing marine archaeal communities from Monterey Bay, California, United States - ASW #5 | ecosystem: Environmental > Aquatic > Marine > Intertidal zone | place: USA: California... | reverse complement strand
CAGTTTTGATGAGATCCTTGGTCCGGCCGACGATGTATAGGTAACCGTCTTCATCGAACCGGCCAATATCACCAGTGTAGAACCAGCCATCTCTTATGATCGAGGCCTCGAGTTCGGGGTTTTTGTAATAGCCCATGCAGACGTTGGGGCTGCGTACGCGTATCTCTCCCTCCTCACCGCTTGAAAGCACGTTGCCTTCGCTACTAGTTAATTCAGCTTCCACCCCCCATACCAGCCGACCCGCGGAGCCGATCTTGGGAATTTGCTCTTGCGGTTTCAGCAAGGAAACGCAGCCGGTCTCGGTAGTAGCATAGGTCTGATAGATGTTGGGGGTAATCCTGGCGATAACATCCTCGGCCATGGTCTTGGAAAAGGGGGAGCCAGCCTTACGCAGCGACGTGAGCGACCGAAAGTCAAATCGTTCCAAATTTGGTACCTTGAGCATCCGGGCGCACATGGTCGGCGCCAGAGCTAGGGCTGTGATCTGCTCTTGGTCAATGATCGATGCCACGCGCTCGGGATCGAACTTCGCCATGATGTATACCGTCGCGCCGATATAAATCTGCCCAAGGACGCTGCCCCTGCCCGAACCGTAATACAGCGGCACGACTGCGAGCTCCCGACCATTTTCGTCCTGGGCCTTGCCGAGGACACCGTTTATGCAGCCCATCTCGATGTTGCGATGGCTGCGCATAACGCCTTTGGGGAAGCCCGTGGTGCCCGAGGTGAGGACGATAGTGGACAGTTCGTCATCGCTGATCGCGACTATGGGCTCTGTGGCTGGGCAATCGGCGACCTGTTCCAGCAGATCGCATTTCACCCCGGTAGTTTCATAGACGACCATGCCCAAATCCAAAGCCCCGGCCCCACTGGCCGGCACTTTGTCATCCAAGGCTGCGCCAAGAATAAGAAGTCTACAATCGAAGAAATTGAGGGCCCGAGAAACCTCTGCCCTGGTCCATTTAGGATCGAGAACCACGGAGACGGCGCCAAGCCTGTTGATGCCATAGAGCGCAATCATATGTTCCACAGAGTTTTCGGATAAAACCGCGACGTGGTCTCCCTTGGTCAGCCCCCGGGAAGCGAGATAATGGGCGAGCCGATTAACGCCACGATCGAGCTCCGCGTATGTCAGGACGAGGCGGTCCAGTTCGATCAGCGCAGGCCGGTCGGGAAACCGTTGGGCGCTGATCCTAAGCCCACGTCCAATGCTTGCAAAATTCCGGTCCAATTTGAGGTCCCCAGAGTGTCGCTTTGCCCACCGCCACACATTATTCGGATAAATCATTTCCTAGCGCTTCTGGGATTTGAGATAACCTTCGACATCGGCCAGGGGATCGGTATGAAACCGCATACGGTGGGATATGGCATCATCGGCCTTAAGCGCCAGATCGAAAGGCAGATCCATCTCTGTGTAGGCGGCGATCTTTGCGTGTTCCAAGGCCACAGGATTGAGAGCCGCAATTTCCTTGACAAGATTGGTCACCGCATCATCCACTTTGTCCGCAGGCATAGACTGGGAAACCAATCCCATGCGCGCGGCTTCGGCCCCAGTTACATTGCGTCCGGTCAGCTGAATCAAGAACGCCTGTTTGATGGGTATGCCAGAATGGAACAAGGTCGGCGTCGCCGTACGGCCGTAAGAACCGCGCAGAATCTCCGGCATCCCAATTTGGGCGTCGTCGGCCGCTATGGCGAGATCGCATCCGTTCATCAGAACCATCCCGCCGCCCAGGCAATACCCTTGCACCGAGGCGATGGTGATCTGGGGCGCCTCACGCAAGACTTTAACTATCCCTACCGCTTGCCCCCTAGTTTCACCCCAGCGCTGAGCGGCAGGCGTCGAATCCCGCATGTCGTAGAGGTCGCGGCCCGATGAAAAACAACCGCCGGCGCCGGAAAGAACGATACAGTGGATATTATCATTGTCTTGTATAGCGGTGATGGCATCGGTCAGCTCTTTTAGAAGTGCGATGCTCAGGGCATTTTTCTTGGCCGGGCGGTTGATTATTAAATCGGCCCGATTTTCATTTTCATTGATGTCACAGATCACCAGCGGTTCTTCGGCCATGGCATTCCTCTGGAATTCCGGCCGGAATCCCGGCCTTTTGTTATAATTGTATATGAAAGCGACAATCTAGTAGCCGATCAACGAATTGGGAAGCGAGGCAATGGCATCGGGCAGTCAGGCTGGACGTGGACCCCACAGTATCACAGCAGCCCCGGCCAGGCAGATTGTGACCCCGGTGATGTCCCAGCGGTCGGGGCGCTGACCCTCGATGATCCAGAGCCAGGCCAGAGACGCAGCAATATAAACGCCGCCATAGGCAGCATAAGTACGCCCAGCAAAGGAGCTGTCTATCCTTGTCAACAAAATTGCGAATAGGACCAAACTGATCACACCGGGAACGAGCCATAGGGGCGATCGGTCGAGCCGCAACCAAGTCCAGAAGGCAAAACACCCCGCAATCTCCACGATAGCGGCGCCGACGTAAAAGGCAACGGACTGCATCGCTCAGTTTGGTGCGACAGTCGCGGCACCTAACAAGGCGTCGATGATCGGGCATTCGGGCGACACGCCGCTATCGCATATCTTGATCATACTAGTCATCGTCCTTTCCATCCGGCTGAGATCGCCGGTCTTACGATGGTGTTGACAAGCACGACGGGCTTCTCGGAAGCTGGGCCTCCAGCGCTTTAAACTTCCACGTGGCGCCGCGTTGCCATGATCTTCTCCTCACATGATCTGCTATTGAGTTTATCATGCACCCAGTAGCAACTACAGGTTCAAGAGAAAATCCCACAGGCACCTCAGACACAGGCTACAATAGCGCTGAAAATGGGCTTGGAAGAGAATTCTGGATGCATGTTTTTAATATCAACTGGCGACTTGACCCAGTAATAAATTTAGCCAGCCAACACCCTTCCCCCATACTTTTCCATACCCAAATTTAAGGAAAACCTATGCATTTTATAAAGAACCTTCTGCTGTGTTCCGTATTCTCATTGTTCCTGTTAGTCAGCGTTGCACCGCATGCCTGCGCCAACACCTTCGTCTTCACCGCAATTCCCGATGAGGACACGGCCCGCCTTGAAATACGGTTCAACAAAGTCGCCGTTTACCTCTCAAAGAATCTCGGCGTCAAGACCAAGTATATCCCAGTGAAATCCTATGCGGCAGCGGTCACGGCATTCCGCAACAATCAAGTTCAATTGGCATGGTTCGGCGGCTTGTCCGGCGTTCGTGCGCGAAATTTTGTGCCCGGTTCCCAAGCCATCGCCCAAGGATATGAAGATCAGGCTTTCATTAACTATTTTATCGCCCATACCAGCACCGGACTAAAAGCATCTGACACTTTCCCCAGGGGCATTGCCGGCAAGACCTTTACCTTTGGCTCCAAGGGTTCGACGTCGGGCCGCCTGATACCGGAATATCACATCCGGAAATATTTCAAGATGGCACCACGCAAGATCTTCAGGAAGGTTGGATTCAGCGGCAATCACTCCAAAACCATCGCCCTTGTCCAGTCCGGTGCCTATCAAGTGGGCGCAGTCAATTCCAAAGTCTGGCAAAACGAATTGAAGGCTGCGAAAGTCGACACTGCCAAGGTCTCTATCATATGGACAACGCCGCCATACCCAAATTATCAGTGGACCATCCGCGGCGATGTGGACAAACTCTGGGGATCCGGATTCAAACTAAAGGTCAAGGATGTATTGCTCGGCATAAAGGATCCTGAGATCCTAGCCTCGTTTCCTAGAAAAAGCTTCATTCCAGCATTAAACTCCGACTACCAACCCATCGTGGATGTTGCAAAAGAAATCAAGTTGATAGACTGAAGGTGATTTTCCAACTCAGCAACGAAGACCTTGGTTATGACGGGGACACAGTGCTTCGCGACATATCCGTCACCGTTTCCTCTGGCGAGCGGGTAGCGCTGGTCGGCGAGAGTGGTGCCGGCAAAACGACTTTATTGTCAGTGTTGCAAAGCCGCTATAACAGCAAAACCGCACTCATCCCACAGGAACCAGGCCTAGTCCGCAGCTTGAGCGTCTTCCACAACGTCTACATGGGCAGTCTGCACCGGCATAATGCCGCCTATAATCTCATGAACCTGGTTTGGCCACGCCCCAAGGAGGTGGAGCGTATCCGCCCCATCGTTGAACGCCTGGGGCTTGCCGAAAAACTATTTGAGCGGGCAGGCGAACTTTCCGGCGGACAACGACAGCGGACGGCCATATGCCGGGCGATCTTGCAAGGTGGTGACGCGGTCCTTGGCGATGAGCCGGTTTCTGCCACCGACAATCACCAATCCCGCGTCGTCCTAGCTGCGCTCTCGGAAACCTTTTCAACCGTCATTCTGGCCATGCACGACGTGGACCTAGCATTGGAGTTCTCAACGCGGATTATCGGCATTAAGGATGGCGGCATCGCGTTGGATGCGGCGTCCGGGGAATTGACGCGGCCCGATCTCGATTTTCTTTACAGGAATTGAACGCGGTGGCGAATTCGTCTTTTTCTACGCCGACGGTCCCACACTATTCGCCGGTGGTGAAGACGAGTCTCGGATTCGTTGCCGTAGCGGCTGTCTGCCTTGTATTTGCGGATATTTCTATTATCACCCTAGACCCCTGGTCGGAAATGAAGCGCATGGCCTGGGGCGCGGTGACTCCTGATTTCTCCGTGGTTACAGGGATCGGCACAGTCATCGTCCAGACAATTGCCTTCGCACTGTCGGGGGTGGCACTTGGCGCCGTCGGGGGATTTCTACTTTCCCAGGTGTTTCACCTAGGCCCTGTTCGCTGGGCTTGCGCGGCCGTCCGCGCCATTCATGAGCTCTTCTGGGCGCTTATTTTTTTGCAAATGCTTGGGCTTTCGCCGCTCACCGGCGTACTAGCCATCGCAATTCCTTATGCAGGCATCTGCGCTAAAGTTTACGCCGAAACACTGGAAGAGGCGGAATTGCCGGCGCTTCGGAGCTTGCCGAGGGGGGTCGGGATTGTTTCCACTTTTTTCTTCGCTCGACTGCCCGATGTCTGGGTCCATCTAAAAAATTACACCAGTTACCGCTTCGAATGTGGGCTGCGCTCCGCTACCGTGCTGGGTTTTGTCGGCTTGCCTACCTTGGGATTCCATCTGGAGACGGCCTTCAGCGAAGGTAATTATTCTGAAGCCGCCGCACTGCTGATCATATTCTACGTGCTCATCGCCACCTTACGTTTCTGGATGCGGCCAAAGCTTGTTGGCTTTTATGTGCTCGCCGCCCCGTTTTTATTGGGTGGCGGTGCGGCCATCGACATGAGCAACATATTCAGGTTTATGACCATCGATATTGTGCCGGTACCGTTGCGTCAGGGGGAGTTTCTGGACAGCCAGACCTGGAACAGCCTGGGCAGCTGGATCTCAACATTGCTCATGGACCAGGCGGTTCTCGGCATGGTCTCAACCTTGTTGCTCACACAGATCACTCTGGTCGCCACGGGCATTCTCGCCCTTGCTATCTTCCCTCTAATTTCGAAAAAATTCTTTGGCCCGATGGGACGGGGGGTCGGACATGTCTTTTTGGTTGTCATACGTTCAACGCCGGAATTCATCCTCGCCTATATATTCTTGCAACTCTGGGGGCCCTCCATGCTGCCCGCCATCGTCGCCCTATCACTTCACAACGGCGCCATCATCGGTCATCTGGTCGGCCGCTTCAGTGATGAGGTGCAGCTACGACCAGATAGCACCCGTGGGCTCAATCTCTACGGGTTCGAGATCTTACCCCGTGTTTACGGCCAGTTCCTGGCATTCTTGTTCTACCGCTGGGAAGTGATCATGCGGGAAACCGCCATTCTTGGGATTCTCGGAATCGCCACCCTGGGGTTCTTCGTCGACTCTGCGCTGGCCGAAATTAGGCTCGACCGAGCGATGTTTTTGATTGCTGTCACCGCAGCCTTTAATATGGGAATTGATGCCCTATCCCGCCGCATTCGCAGCCGCCTGCGCTTGAGCACCCAGGCTGGGCGGGCTTAGGCTTGAGCAGAGAGAAAAATAGATGACATCCAGCCAAAGCCCCATCGTCAAAGACCTCGTCCTCGTCGGCGGTGGGCACAGCCATGTGATTCTTCTCAAGAAATTCGCTATGAAGCCGCTGCACGGCGTCCGCCTTACGGTCATCGCACGGGACGTTCATACGCCTTATTCGGGCATGCTGCCTGGTTATTTGGCCGGTCACTACAAATTTGACGAGGTACACATTGACCTGCGCCCGCTCTGCCAGCTCGCCGGAGCACGCCTGTACCATGACGAGGCAATCCAATTCGACCTTGAAGCGAAACAGGTTATTTGCAAGGGGCGCCCTGCCGTTCCCTATGACATTCTTTCAATCAATATCGGCTCCACGCCCAGTTTCAACGGGATTACCGGAGCCGAGGAATTCACTACGCCTGTTAAACCTATCAACAATTTCGTCGATCGTTGGCAACACTTGGTCGACCGCGTGCTGGAAAGTCCAGGCCCACACCGGATTGGTGTCGTCGGAGCCGGGGCCGGCGGCACGGAACTGGTGCTTGCCGCACAGTTTCGGCTCAGTAAACTCCTGGCGGAGCGAGACCAAGGTGCGGACAGCCTGGAATTCCACCTGATTTCCAAGTCGGAGGATATTCTGCCAAACATGAGCGCTAGCGTGCGCCGCAAATTCGAGCGTATCTTGGCCGCACGCGGCGTGAACATCCACCCAGGTGCGGAAGCAGTAAAAGTAGTTCCCGGCGCGATCATCGTTAGTGGTGATAAGACCATCGAGCTGGATGAAATCCTTTGGGTCACCGCCGCTGGGGCGCCGCCGTGGCTTCGTGAATCCGGCCTCAATGTGGATGAAGATGGATTCATCGAAGTTCGCGATACCCTGCAATCAACTTCCCACGCGGACGTCTTTGCAACCGGGGACATTGCCGCGGTGGTCAATCACCCGCGACCCAAAGCCGGCATCTTCGCAGTCCGTCAAGGGCCGCCGCTGAACACAAACTTGCGCCGTATTCTAGTCGGTCGAGCGGCCCGACCATTTTCACCGCAACGTGCCTTCCTGGTCCTCATCAGTAGCGGCGATAAGCGTGCCGTAGCGTCCAAATGGGGATGGTCTGCCGAAGGCCGCTGGGTCTGGCAATGGAAGGATTGGATTGACCGGCGATTCATGAAAAAATTTAATGAACTGCCTGAGATGGCCAAAGAAAAGGCGACGCCGCTGGACCCCGGCCTGGCCGATCAAGCCACACTCAAGGACATTTCTGCCATCGCCATGCGCTGCGGCGGCTGCGGTGCCAAAGTCGGGGCCAACGTCCTGACCCAGGCCCTTGCCGGATTGGAACCGATAGCTAACGAAGATGTTCTCATCGGCCTCCATGCGCCGGACGACGCAGCGGTCGTCCAAATACCCAGTGGCAAAGTTGCGGTTCATACCGTCGACTACTTCCGCGCCTTCATCGACGATGCCTACGTGTTCGGACAGGTTGCCGCCAACCACGCCCTGAGTGATATCTTCGCCATGGGGGCCGAGGCGCAATCAGCTCTCGCCATCGCGACTGTGCCTTATGGCCTCGAAGCCAAGGTCGAAACAACGCTTCGTGAGATGATGACCGGCGCCATGGATGTCCTCAACGATGCCGGTGCGACCCTGGTAGGTGGACATACCAGCGAAGGGCCGGAGTTAGCGCTGGGCTTCTCGATCAACGGCCTAGCCGATAGTGAAAGCATATTCCGCAAAGGCGGGATGACGGCAGACGAAATCTTGATTCTCACCAAGCCGCTCGGCACCGGGACTCTGTTCGCCGCCGATATGCAGCAGAAAGCCAAAGGGCGTTGGATCGATAGCGCACTGGACTCCATGATCCAGTCGAACCGCCAGGCAGCACTTTGCCTGTTCGAACACGGAGCCAGCGCTTGTACCGACGTCACTGGATTTGGATTGTTGGGCCATCTGGTGGAGATGACCAAGGCATCAAATGTTGACGTGGAAGTCGATCTTAATTCCTTGCCTATATTGGATGGCGCCCAGGAGACAGTGCGGCTCGGGATCCTAAGTTCACTGCAACCCGCCAACGTGAGGCTACGCCGAGCAATCCACGACTTAGATCTGGCACAAAAGCACGAACGCTACCCGTTGGTCTTTGATCCACAAACATCGGGCGGGCTGCTAGCCAGCCTCCCTGCCGAACAGGCAGCACCCTGCCTTCGTGCGCTTCACGGTCTCGGTTATATCAAGGCCTCCATAATCGGTCGCGTGAAGGCCGAAAGCGACCTCCTGGAGCCCGTCACTCTCCTCTCGCAACCCAACTGACGATTCGTTTCAAGGCTGCTTTCTCGTGGACGGGCAGGAACAGCGGTTTGAGCTTCCGCCCAAAATGCTCCAGGGTATCGAGAAATGCTGGATCCGTTTCGCAACGATATAGAAGACTCGCAAGCGCCGCCTCGTCGCGGACCGGGTAGGTGCCGGGATAGTCGTGCCCCAGTAGGCCCACGTTTCCAGTGATATCACTGGCGATCACCGGCACACCAGCGACGATGGCCTCGGATAAAACATTGGCGCCGCCCTCCTGATTGGAACTGATCACCATGGCCCGAGTTTTTGCCAATTCACGCCGCACCCGCCACCCAGGCACTTCGCCGAGCCACCGATAGCGAGGGTTCACAGCCATTTCGGCAACGGCCTGGCTGGCAAAATCAGGGGTATGGGCCTTGCCCAGCTGAATGACCCGAACACGCGAGTTGGGTGGTAGGAGCCTGGCTGCCAGCGCGGCCCGAAAGGGGTCTTTCTCTTCACGCAGATGGCCAATGACACAGATATCGAATTTCCGCTTAGCCGGGCGCCGTGGGCCAGGCAGGGGTAAGGCAGATTGCCGAACCACATGAAGTTTCTTCCTAAACGATACCGGCAGTACCTCGCCGATGAGGTCATGGAGGCAAATCAGGACGTCGGCCATCTTCATGGAGCGGAGCGTCGTTTCCGGATGTGTTTTCAAAAACGAATTGACATCGGTCCCTCCGAGAACGACCACCAGCGGCCCACTTGGAAAGCAATCCCGGTAGTGCAATATGGCATCGGCGCTGCGCCATGCGTGAATAGCAATCATCAAATCGGCAGTCTCCCCACCGTAGTCCATATCGATGTGCACACGGTGGCCAACTTCGCGCAACATCCGGGCCCAACGAAGCGCAGTTGTCCGGTTGCCATTTTTGGACTGTTTTTTGGCCGGTGTGATTAGGCTAATCTTCACCTGTATTCTCCAACCTTGGGATTCCTCGTGACCACGTCCGTCAGTACCGCACATTTAATCGAAAACATGCAAGACGCCCGAAACCGGACCCTTGAATTGGTCCGCGATCTGGACGACGCACAACTCATGGGCCCCAAACTACCAACGGTCAATCCGTTGCGCTGGGAAATAGCCCATGTTGCCTATTTTTACGAATATTTCATCCTGCGTAAGCTTTATGGCAACGAATCCGTTCTCGGTGAGAGAGCCGACAGGCTTTACGATTCCATATCCATCGAACATGACATCAGGTGGGACTTGCCACTGCTCACTCGGGCAGAGACGCTTTCCTATTTAAGCGCCGTTTTCGACCGGCTGGCCGAACGCCTCCCAGCCGACCTAGCGACGGAGCAAGACAGCTTCATCTATCAGTTCGGTATCTTTCACGAAGACATGCATACCGAAGCCTTTCTGTGGGCCCGCCAGACTCTCGCATATCCGAAACCAGCCTTAGCTATCGCCGCCGATATCTCGGCTGAGCGGCCAGCGGGGCCGCATCCGGGATGGGCCGAAGTGCCGGGCGGTGAGTTCTTACTCGGCGCCCCTAAAAATGCACCTTTTCTGTTCGACAATGAGAAATGGGCCCATCCCATAGGAATCGTGCCCTTCAAGATCGCCAAGGCGCCTGTCACCAACCGGGAGTTCCAGACTTTCGTCGATGATGGCGGTTATGGTCAGGAAGCATTCTGGACCGCCGACGGCTGGATCTGGCGAGAGGAGGCCGGTGCGGAACATCCAGTGTATTGGCAAAGAAATGGTCCACGCGATTGGCTTGTGCGGCACTTCGACCGCACAATGACGTTACCCCCCAACGAGCCCGTCATTCACGTCAACTGGTTTGAGGCTGATGCCTATTGTCGCTGGGCCGGTCTGCGTTTGCCGGCGGAAGCGGAATGGGAGGTGGCGGCCCTTGGCGAGGCGGCTAATGACGGCACCCTGTCAGAGTCCAAGAGGCGTTATCCTTGGGGCGCTACGCCACCGGACCGCGCGCGCGCCAATCTAGACGGACGAGCACTAGGACCGGTTGACGTGGCGGCCATGGCCGCAGGTGACAGCGCGTTCGGGTGCCGCCAAATGCTCGGCAATGTCTGGGAATGGACGGCGGACACATTCAACAGCTTCCCCGGATTCTCGCCCGATGCCTACAAGGAATATTCGGCCATGCTGTTCGGCGACACTAAGGTTTTGCGGGGCGGCGCCTGGACAACCCGCGGTCGAATGGTCCACGGCACCTACCGGAACTACTTTGAGGCCCACAGGCGCGATGTGTTCGCCGGCTTCAGGACTTGCCGCGCATAACCGCCAGAAGGTAACGTCGGATTAGTTGGAAGTCTCTTTCTTGATGGCTTTTTCCCATGCATCAAGGTCATAGCCTTGTGGGCCAGGATCACCACAATAGGTGAGGATGCCCTCTTTATTGACCACATAGAGTCTGATTGGTGCCGAGCGGTACTTGTCCTCGACATTATCGTCGATGCTGTCGAGAAGCATCGGTAACTTGAGTTCCAGATTGACCTGACAGATGCTTGCCACTTCGGCACGCTCATCATCGCTTGTGGGCGCGTTGTGGATTACTTCTTCATACAAGTTTTGCGGCGTCTGCCAGCCATCGGCGGCATGGGCCTCCTGAATATAGGTGAGGTAGAACTGAATATCGTCTTTATGAGCTTCATAGATTTCGTTGAGACGCACGGCCTTCATACGAAAGGGGGGTCAGGTATAAGAGCCGAAGACGAGCGCCACCGACCCCCCCCGCTTTGAAGAAATTGTCACAGACTCACCGGTTCTCTCGCGGCCCATACCCAACACTTCGGCAGTGAAATCTGGCGCCAGGGCACCAACCTTGGGCCCCCCTGCCTGATGATCCCGGTGATGGAGCATCATGGAGTCGAACTCTTCCTCCGTCATGTTGGAAATTTCCAACCATATGGCGCGTTTTTCCTCCCGGCTCATGCCGTTCCCGGAGAAATTCTTGAAGTGCTCGTAGCGGGGATCCATATTTGCCTTCTCTTTCTTTTTTAATTTTTCAATTTGCAGTCAAAAATTATAAACCCAGTATTTGCAATATCAACCGCACGGCAGGTCAGGCTTTGTGAGGACGACAGCAGATGGCAGATTGGCGGAAAGGAGTGGGAGTCGAACCCACCAAGGACGTTTAACGCCCCTCACTGGATTTGAAGTCCAGGCGCACCACCGGATACGATTCCCTTCCATCAATCAATCATGCCGACTTTGTATATCCGAATAGCTGCATCAACCCGTCGGCGGTTAAATTTTTCTCACCCAATCGACTTCAGCCGCTGGTTTGCAGATTTCACGTTCATTGCCACGCCGGTGGGTAAAGCCAACGCGGTCGAAAAATTCCGCCACCTCGATGGTCACGTTGCGGCCAATACCAGATTTGTCCCGCAGTGCCTTGATAGTCAACGTGCCCTCATCCTCTGTGATGGCTTCCGCCATAGCGCCCAGACGTTCCAGCGCATGGGGCAAGAGAAAGCGCTTGGCCGCGATTTGCACCACAAAACCGAGCCGGGCGGCGCGGACCAGGAAACGTTCCACATTTCGCACATCGGTTGTCGCTTCATCTGCCAAATCGCCCAATGACGGGGGCCGTAAATTAGAAGCCTCAAAAACCAGTGCCAGCTTTCTCCAAAGGGCAGCGTCAGAAGGAGTCAGTTGGACCTGATGTTTGGCAAGCCGCAGCATGGCCCCACTAACCGATAGCACCCCTATGGTGACGAGCTCCTGGACAAGCTGGGAAAATACCTCTTTTGGCAGGGCGTGCCCTACCATACGGCGCAAGGTTTCTTCGGCTATTCCTTGGGCATCCTTATTGTCCGCATGGAATTCACCAAGCACATTCCTGGTTTTATCTGCCCAAGAGTCCCAATGACTGTTTGCGAACCCGAAATGGCCTCCTGCCAGTTTTAACGCCGATTTGCCCCAAAGCCTTTCCGCGTCTCTGGGTTTCAGGTTCCAGGTCTTCGCAAACCATCCAAGATCCACGCCGCCGGGCATAGCATGCAATAGGGCTGCCAGCGCGTCCTCGACTGGCTCTTTCTCCATGTCGCGAATACATTCGATGCGTGTGGATTTTGCCCTGCCGCGAGCTGGTGCAAAGGGATCGATCACCGCGCCACCCCCAATGGTACGCCAAGCCGACTGATCACGCAGAATAAACCGGTCCCGCCTGAGAGCTCCAAATTCCCGGTCAAGCACCAACTGCACTAGGCCGTTCTCTCCCGGCTCGATGGTTCCACCTTCCAACACGGCAACACGGGCCGGAACATCCGCTGCGCCGAGATGCAAATGCACCGGCGTCCAATGTTTCAGGGGGATCGCTTCCCCAGGCAATACACGGAGCCGCGCGTCCATGCGGGCGGTGGGGGCGTGCACCTCTTGGGCTAGCACCCATTCGCCGCGGGCAATGTCAATGCGCTCAAGCTGCGGCCCAGCGATGTTTAGCGCACAGCGCTGGCCCACCATGCCGCTCTCAGCCTGTCTATTCTGGGCATGGATACCGCGCACCCTGACGGAAATACCAGATGGCGAGATCACCAATCGATCGCCGATTTTCACGTCGCCAGAAAAAACCGCGCCGGTGACTACCACGCCAGCGCCCGGCACAGTGAAACTACGGTCAACGGCAAGGCGAAAATTGCCAGCCGCCGCTCCCGCTTTCCGCTGGCCCATCCGATCCAGCGTCCCCCGCAAACCATCGATACCGTCACCAGTCAAAGCGCAGACCGGAAAAATTTCAGCGCCCTCTAGCACTGTTCCTGAAATTAGTTGTTCGATGTCGCCCATGACTTTTGCCACACGTTCGGGCTCAACCCGATCGATCTTGGTGAGCGCCACCACCCCGCCGACAACGCCGAGCAAGTCGAGAATGGCAAGATGCTCTTCAGTTTGCGGCATAGGACCATCATCGGCGGCTACCACCAAGAGTGCACAATCAATACCTGTAACGCCCGCGATCATATTGCGGATAAATTTTTCGTGGCCCGGCACATCGACAAACCCGAGAACCGATCCATCGGCCGAAGGTATGTAGGCGAAACCGAGATCAATGGTGAGCCCGCGCTTCTTTTCCTCCGGCAGCCGGTCAGCATCGACGCCGGTGAGCGCCTTCACCAGGAGTGTTTTACCGTGATCAATATGGCCGGCGGTCGCAATGATCACCGGACACCCGGCCCATCAAGGGAAACCTGGTTAAGTTGATCGAGGAAACACTGTTCATCGGTCAGGCAACGAAGGTCAAGCACGAAGCTGTCGTCTTGAATGCGGCCAACCACCGCGACCGGCAAGTCTCGGAAGGCGGCTGCGATGCTTTTCACAGCGACGCCACGGCGGCGCTTTTTTTTCTCTGGATGTAACACCAACGCAAAGCTCGGCAATTTCTCCACCGGAAGAGATCCGCTGCCTATCTGGCTTTGGCAGGGTGCCACATCCACAATCACAGCCTCTCCGAGACACACCTGCAAATGCGGTGCAATGCGCCGGGCCTGTTCTTCGATTTCCTTTTGTGGTCGCGACAACAGCCCGATCACCGGCAAGCGTTCGGCCAGCCGGTCGGGATCGGTATGAAGGCGGAAAACGGCGGCAAGAGCAGCGATGGTCATCTTGTCACAACGCAGCGCTCGCTTCATGGGATTGCGTTTTATCTTCGCGATCAGATCCTTACGGCCAGCGATGATACCAGCCTGTGGCCCACCCAACAATTTATCACCGCTAAAAGTGACAATATCAGCGCCGTTAGCTAGGGTTTCTCCAACCGTCGGCTCGTGGGGCAGCCCAAAACGTTTGAGGTCCACCAGCGATCCTGCGCCTAGATCCACCGCAAATGGCACATGGTACCTGTGGGCAATTTCGGCCATAATTTTTACCGACACATCAGCGGTGAAGCCCTGCACCACGTAATTGCTGGTATGCACTTTCATGATCAGCGCCGTGCGCGATCCCATAACAGCCTCAAAATCCGTGGCATGGGTGCGGTTGGTGGTGCCCACCTCCACCAGCTTGCAGCCCGCACGCGCCATAATATCGGGCATACGGAAGGTCCCGCCAATTTCGACCAGCTCGCCGCGCGAAACCGGCACTTCCTTTCGCAGTGCCAGTGAATTCAATACTAAAAGGACAGCAGCCGCGTTGTTGTTCACCACCGTTGCTGCCTCGGCACCGGCAAGCTTGCACACCAGTGCATCAAGATGGCTATCCCGATCGCCACGACGCCCAGTCGCCAAGTCATACTCCAGGTTGGAGGCGCCGGCCGAGATCTCTGCAACGGCATCGATGGCTTCTGGCGGCAACATGGTACGGCCTAGGTTGGTGTGCAGCACCGTCCCCGTCAGGTTAAAAACTGGACGGAGTGAAGGCCGGGATTCCACCTCCACCGCGGACACAACACGCATGATAATCGCCGCATCAGAGAGATCGGGTAGCGACGGGAGATCCTCGCCGCCCAAAACCGCGCGCAAATCCGCCAATACACCGCGCACCGACTCGGTGACCACCGAACGGCCATGAGCCTCGATCAGCGCCGACACCGATGGCAGTCCAAGGATATGGTCGACCGACGGCAACGATTTTTGAAGTGATACAGCGGATTTAGTCATGGTCAACTATCACCCGACGTTTCCCGTCAGCTGGATGCCGTTTGCCGGACGCCACATCTCGGGCTACAGCGCAGGCGTTCCTCCACCATGGACTATCCCACCAGCGATGTTAATCCAATAGCCATTGTCACAGTGATCGAATGAGGACGTAAAAACCTGCATCACGCAAACACGATATAAGGTGGACTATTGGCCGGATGTAAAAACACTGGTTTAGGGAATTGGTTTAACTCAGTCTACTTGCTCTTTTGGCTTGACCCCCGCCTCACGCTCAGGGAGATATTCCTCTTCTTGAAAGCCGTGAACCGAAATGTCATAGAGATTACCGTCAGGATCCATGCCACGAAGCTCCGCATAGGGCCTGTTGGACGGACGCACAGTCGGATCGGGAAGTCCCAATTCCTTCAGTTTGTTGTTGATCGCATCGGCGTCCTCCACTGCGACACCAAAATGGTTCAAGCCCGGTGGCGAGTCCGCCGGCCTGCTCTGAAGTAACGCCAAGGTCAAATATCCATCCGTTAGATAGACCGCCCCGCCGTCACCGCGTAGCAGCAACTCCATGCCGAAAGCGTCCTGGTAAAAATCCGCCAGTCTCTCGGGATTGGGAGATTTGATCGCCAGGTGGCGTATTTTAGCCTTGGTCATTACATTTCTCCTGCCGACCAGTGGTGCCGGGAACGATGTTATTATTGCGTAAAGGAATCCACCCGTTCCAAAGTTAAGAAAACGTTAGACGCCCCTTGAGATGAAGTAAAGCGCAGCGCCAAAACCATTTACTTCCCGCGATGCCTAGACCTCCAAATTCTGCCGTCAGCCGCTTCTGTGAGAATGTGCAACTAGCAGTCCCCTATTAAATCTTTAGAAAGTCCAGGGTCTTGGCCCAGGCATCGGCGGAGGCGGCTCGCGTTTCCGGCGCGTCATGGGCAGGATTCTGAAAACCGTGCCCGACGTCAGCATAGCGGTGAAACGTATGCTCCACATCTGCCTCTGTCAGGCGGGCATCAATCCGATTCACTTCCTCGAGTGAGGGGTTGACGTCATTATCGCCAAAAAACCCCACCACGGGGCACTCGATAGCGTCGATCCAGTCGAAGGGGACTGCGCCTTCATCACCCCATGGGATAAACATACCACCACCATAAAATACAACGCAGCCACGGAATATTGGCACCCAGGCAGCACCCATCATTGCCATGCGTCCGCCCATGCAATGACCAAGGATGAACACCCTGGACTCATCCACGTCGGGACGGGCAAGAAGGGCATCGCCGGCAGCTCGAATTTCCGATAGAACCTCGGAATCCTTCAGAAACTGTTTGCATCCGTTACCTTGGTGACCATCGGGACAGCGGTGATAGAAATTTGGCGTACAGACGAGATAGCCGCCATCGCGGATGGCGGCTATCCGTCCCTTAGTGAAGTCATCAAAACCTCCACGGTGGAACATTAAAAGGACTGCGGGATGGGGGCCATCACTGGGTGGTGCGTCCACTAACATATCCATTGCATGACCATGAATATCGAGTTTCACCGTTTCCATGACCATGAGGGGCCCACCTTCAGTTGAAATTATAATTTAACCAAAGCTGCATCTCATAACTCGGGGCGCGCGCCGCTATTTCGTGCGGCCTGGACTATGAGGGAAGCTCGCTAGTCAGCCAATCGCCGGGAATTTCCTGCCCAAGACCTAGCGCCTTCGCTTTTTCTAGAATGACATGGCCGGTGGCGGCAAATTGAAAGCCGAGGCCGGCATAATTAAGGAACATCGTTATCTCTTCGCTCGACCCGCGGCCAGTCGCCTGTTTAAGCAACAACTCTGGCAGCGTCGGCATCTCACTCTGGCCTATGGATATCGTCATGCGGTCTTTAGACTGCTCGGTATCGCGGGCAAGGTCCGCGCCCTCGACTCGCGTAATTCGTGATTCCGCACCCCGCACATGGGTGAACACCACGTCTGCCCGCGCCACAGTTTCCGCCGGAAGTTCGAGACGCTTGATGCTGCTGATATGCATCCCGGGGTCCAGCAGTTCGGGACCTAAGACCGGTTGCATACTGTTGGTCGCACAGAGCACGATGTCTGTGCCCGCAACCGCCGCGGAAAGACTGTCAGATGCCACAACCTCAATCCCAAGTTGCTCGCTCCACTCCTCGGCAAATGCGGCACGCCGCTCCGGGGTAGTGCTATAGCAACGAATCGATTCTATCGGCCGAACTGCGGCGATCGCCATCGCCTGGCCGCCCGCTTGCCAACCAGAGCCCAGAATTGTGGCCGTCCGCGCCTCTTCACGCGCCAAATATTTCGCCGCTAGGCCACAAGCTGCAGCTACCCGCATGCGCTGGACTATCCCGTCAGGGTAAATTGCGAGAGGTTCACCGGTTTCGGTGCTGAAGAGGAGGACCAGGCCGACATAGCGGTCCCCAGGCGCCGACGGCACTTTTTCCCGCCGCAGTCCTTGCTCGGTTTCGGGCCAGGTGAGGATATCTGAATTAATCCGTACCGCACCAATGCCAGACTGGGGCACCACCCCCGCCATGGTAAGTAATGAATAAAGGGCGTCATCCCGCATTGTTGGTGACAATATTTCCCCGCGCACGCCTGTCGCCGCTTTATTTAGACCAAGTGCGCGGTAGCCATCCTCCGAAGCCGCCAGACAATCGTCTATCCCCAGCGCCGCCTCAACGTCTTTGTTGGAAAGAATAAGCGTCATGCTCGCAGCTTTCCGCGTTCACCGTCCCTGGGCCAAGTCAATTCATGTGAGTTAGAGTAGCGGAACAGCAAACGAATTCGGTTTAGAGCCTGGATTTTGACGAGGGCGACCCCCGAACATTTGTGACCATGGCGGCGGTATTGGCGCCAAAAGAAAACTGGCATCCTCCATAATCTCCAGTTAACGGCGAAAAATTCATAGCCCAGCTAATATACCCTAAAATACCAGCACTGACGCCTAGATCCCGTCAAATACGTTCACACGTCTCGTTAAATTTAACCTTGGGCCATTCGCGCCTGGTGTAATCGAACTCCCAGGTATCACGGGCGAGGAAGACCGGCGCGCCGGTGCGGTCATTGGCCATGCTCGCGGTGTTCTTGTTCGTGAAGTCCTTCAAGACGGCGGCATCCTCCGCCGTGACCCAGCGCGCGATCTTATAGGGCGACGTCTCGAATGCGACCGTGACCTTGTATTCTTCAGTCATCCGCGCCACCAGGACATCGAGTTGAAGTTGCCCCACCACGCCCACAATCCACTGCGCTCCTACGACCGGTCGGAATACTTGGGTCACGCCTTCTTCGGCCAGGTCCTCGAGCGCGCGACGCATCTGTTTCGCCCGCATAGGATCGCCTAGGCGCACACGGCAGAGAATTTCAGGTGCGAAGTTGGGGATACCAGTGAACCGCAACGCCTCACTTTCGGTAAGCGTATCACCGACGCTCAACGTACCGTGGTTAGGAATGCCAACTATGTCGCCGGGCAGGGCCTCATCAACTAGTTCACGGTCGCGGGCAAAAAAGAACATCGGGTTGTGGATGGTGATGCTCTTGGCCTTGCCCGACTGGCGCATCTTCATGCCGCGTGTGAGGCGGCCGGAACACAGCCGGAAGAAAGCGACGCGGTCACGGTGATTTGGGTCCATGTTAGCCTGCACTTTGAAGATGAAGCCAGCAGCCTCATCTGCGTCCGGGGAGACCGGGTGCGGTTCCGCAGGCTGAGGGCGGGGCGACGGCGCCCAATTCCCAATCGCGGTAAGAATTTCCGCCACGCCATAGTTTTTAAGTGCACTTCCGAAGTATACTGGTGTCAGGTTACCCTCATGATAGGCCGTGACATCGAACGCGGGATAGGCTGAAAGCGCCAGTTCAGCAGTGTCGTGGAATCCAGAAAGTGTCGTTTCATTTATACTTTCGGCCAGCACAGGGTCCCCGGGCCCGGTGCAATCGACATGGGTATCAAATGGCTGGTTCTTCGCTGCCGAGGTAAGAAACCGATCCCCTCGCAAGTCGAAGAGCCCGTGGAAATTGCCGCCCATGCCGACGGGCCAGGTCATGGGGCAAACGTCGAGCGCCAACATGCTTTCTATCTCGTCGAGCAGTTCAAATGCATCGCGTCCCTCACGGTCGACCTTATTGATAAAGGTGATAATGGGGATATCGCGCAGCCGACACACTTCGAACAGCTTGCGCGTCTGCTTCTCGATGCCCTTGGCGGCGTCGATCACCATAACGGCCGAATCTACCGCTGTCAGTGTGCGGTATGTATCCTCGCTGAAATCCTCATGGCCGGGGGTATCGAGCAAGTTGAAGGTGAGCCCCACATGCTCGAATGTCATGACCGAACTTGAAATGGAGATACCGCGCTGGCGCTCTATTTCCATCCAGTCCGAACGCGTGCGGCGGCGTTCACCACGCGCCCTGACTGTCCCGGCCAGATG
>Ga0315336_1003802_pt1 | contig 19338 bp, 24 predicted proteins | sample ASW5metaG_FD_204512 | JGI IMG/M metagenome (GOLD analysis project Ga0315336, IMG submission 204512) | Ammonia-oxidizing marine archaeal communities from Monterey Bay, California, United States - ASW #5 | ecosystem: Environmental > Aquatic > Marine > Intertidal zone | place: USA: California... | reverse complement strand
CCGAAGTATGGGAAAATGCGCTCAAGAACTCCGCAACGTAGAGAAACGAACCGGCCGCGAGCGCCATCACTGATCCAATCGCGGCGCCAACCACTACATACAAAATCGAATCCAGGAAGACGTTTTTGGTTTTTGAATCCATGGTGCGATAGGGTAATCGATATCAAGGATATTCTGGAAAATCCGTATCGACTGAGCACTCTCACCAAGAACTGTATTGCAAATACTTGCCGCTCAAGCTCAGGTGAACGCGATCTCCCTTTTCACTCTTCTCCCGGGACAGCGTCATGTTGAAATCGACAGCGGACATTATCCCATCTCCGAATTCTTCGTGGATTAACTCTTTTATCGTTTCACCGTAGACGCCAACAATTTCGTAAAGCCGATAAATTGCGGGGTCTGTCGGCACCGTCTGCTCCTACTTCTTGTTGGGATATTGCTGCAGAGCAATCGATACTTCGTTCGGCAGTCCAAGACATGCAGCCACCGCGTCGGCATCTGCTTTTTCCAGATGATTCATCCCGAGACATGCCTAAACTACAAACTCGGTTGACATCGATGTCGCCCCGGCAATCTGCTGCCATGACAACTGCTTCTCCAGTTTGGCGTCTTTGATCTGGTCTTTCATTGCTTCTTTATTCATTGGTCTCTCCTGAGGTGGCCATCAATGGGTTCGAACAACCCGTGATTGATTTTCGAATTCATCGAATAACCGGGGACACTAGATAAAACACATCGCCCGGTATGTGAATCACTGGATTAGACACCGCTCCCCGAAGATATTCAGGTGCCATTCCAGGTTCTCACTAAATTCCCGATAGCAGATACTTCTTATTTCTTCTCCAAACGATTGTAGTTTCGTTGCGTCAAACGCATCTTCTGAGAAGATAATGTTCGGGAAAGCGCTGTCCAGATACGGGCTGCCGCCCTCCAGACGGAAATCTCCGAGACGGTGCAATATCTGCGCTGCCCGGTCGAAGCGGCTTTGGTGTACGCCACTTTCAGGCCCTACCGATTCGGCCGAGAACACGTACCCGGTACAAGCTGGTACGTCGGGAAATATCGCCCGGTGCTGCCGCATTGTCTGCGTCAAGGATTCTTGAAGGTCTTCTGGCGCTCCCTCCGGCAGAGCCAGCACCGCCTGGATCATTACTGCGCCCTTCAGCGCTTTCGTCCGTTCTCTGGGATGTGCAAAAGTGGCGCGCTTTAGGGTCTGGATGCTCCCATCTCGAAGAACCACAGTAGCGCGCATAACATAGTCACAGATACTCTTCCCAAGAAAACCTGCATTGCCCACGATCGCGCCGCCGACTGTGCCGGGCACCGCGCCAAGAAATGTAATATCCAGGCCCTGGACCATCGCACTCCTTGCGACATCGGCCATCAAGGCCCCGGCTCCGGCCCGGAGGGTTCGGTCGGGCAGGATCTCAAACCCGCCAAAACGGTCTCCGAGGTAGACCACAACGCCATCGAAGCGGTCACCGCTGAAGAGGGTGTTTGACCCCCTTCCAAGAACCTGGATCTCGGTCCCCAGGGCGAGATCGCGAAGAAATTCGGCCAGATCAGCCATGTGTGCCGGCTGCAGAAAAGTTCCCACTGCGCCTCCAGACGGAAACCAGTTCAAATCGCCTAAACTGAATTCTGTTCTTAGCTTGCGTTCCATGAATACGCTCAAACCGCCTTCTGGAAGAAAGTCTATCCCGACCCACGATCCAGAATATCGTCGATCACGGCCAACGCCATACAGACTTTGGATCTGATTTTCTTATCCTATCGATATTCAAATCATCTTGGATAGGGCCTTCTTTGACGCGTTTCTCTGGCCGCTTCATGATACTCTGACTTTCGAGCCGGTTCCTGAACTTCGAGGATAAACCAATCATGAAACCGACCGACCTAAAGCCACCCTTTGATCGTTCTATTGCAGCGCAGAAGGTGCGAATGGCGGAGAATGCCTGGAACACCCGTGACCCTGAAAAGGTCAGTCTTGCGTACACAGAAGACAGCGTGTGGAGAAATCGTTCCGACCATTTTCAAGGGCGAAGTGCGATCGTCGAATTTCTGACCCGCAAGTGGCAACGGGAACTTGATTACCGACTCATCAAGGAGCTCTGGGCGTTTTCGGATAATCGAATCGGGGTCCGCTTCCAGTATGAGTGGCACGATGAAGATGGGCAGTGGTGCCGGTCGTACGGCAATGAACTCTGGGAGTTCTCTGATGAAGGCCTGATGCGAAGACGCGAGGCCAGTATCAATGACATCAATATCAGCGAGGCTGATCGTAGATTTCTCTGGAGCGCTCCGGGACACCGGCCTGAAGATCATCCCGGATTGATTCCGACTCCGGAATAGGCAAAGCATAGACAGCGCAGGGCGTGTATCAGCTCTTCGACGCGCCGCCCAGGTTCATCCCCTTAACCACTCTCGCAAGCGTGTAGATAGCATCCTGGACGTCGGGATCTTTTGCCATCCGCAACAGTCCGCCATAGCCGCCAGTTTTCGGTGTCTTTGCACTTACCGCCTCCATCACCGATCCCGAACGAAGCGCCTCGGCAAGACACTCAAGACTATCCTGGACAGCGGGTTGATTGAGCGCCTGCAGCAGCGACATCAGGCCCTGATTTCGAGTAAGCCGATCCATCAGAATCATGCCTTCTCCCATAGCACTAGCAAGACGGGTGACGATGTCATCGGTCATCGCATCCTGCGCAGACGAGATGGCTGCAGCCAGTTCGATAAGTTTGGCGAGGTCTGGGACTTGGCTCGAGGAAGCCGGAGTATCTGCGTTAGTCATCGTAATTTTCAGATCTGGGGTACGTGCATCGGGCTCTAGCAATGATCAGAGCAGACCGCGGGCAGAAGACCAGTACCACTGATTGTAGGACATCTTCAGCATGTGCATCGACTTGGTCGGCGCCTTGATCTCAGGGGGATCGATGTAGTTGAAACAGGCATTTGTTGCGCGATCCTGGTCGGCCTCGATAAAGCAATAGACCTTCCCGTCGTATTCACGAGTCGCCGAGCCCGTACGGAAAATCGACGCAATATTCTCACCGATGACTTCGCTCTGAAAGTGCGCAGTAGAACCGGTTTTACTGATGGGAAGATTACTGGTATCGCCCAGCACGTAAACATTGTCCTGGCCTTCCATCTGCAGCGAATAGCGATCTGTCGGAATCCATCCGCCTTCTCCAAGATTGTTTTCCTCGATCACCTTCATGCCCCGATGCGGAGGAATCGCGACCAGAAGGTCAAACTCTTTTTCGGTCCCCTCTTCGCTGTGCACGATCCTGTTCTCGACGTCGACCTCCTTCATGTTGAAGAAAGTTTCGTAGTCGACCTTCATTCTTTCGAACTCAGGAACCGCCCACTTTGCAATGTTCTCAATATTGTGGATCCGAGCGATGGGGTAGGTGTATTGCAGTTCTACCTTGTCCCGGATACCGCGCTTTTCGAAAAATTCATGCAGCATAAATGTTATTTCGATTGGGGCGATCGGACACTTGTGCGGAACACCAACTACCACTGCAACTTTGCCACCTTCGAAATCGCGCAGGCGCTTGAACATACGAGTCGCACCATCACGGGTATACGGGGTCTCTGAAACTTCCTCGAGTCCAGGCACCTCGTCATAGACGACTTCACAGCCTGTGGCGATCACCAGCATGTCATAGTCGTGGACCATGCCACCTTTAGTTCTGACCTTATTATGGGCCAGTTCAAATTCTTCAACGGGATCCACAAAAAACTGGATACCGGGTTCAAGCAGACTGGACTGCTCCCGAACGATATCGTTCATTCCCATTTTCCCGAAGGCAACATACAACAAACCGGGTTGGTACCAATGCTGATCAGTAGCGGACAGCATGGTGATCTCGACCTTCCCTTCTCTCATTTCCCGGGAGAGTCGCCTCGCCACGTTATTGGCAGCGATAGTGCCGCCCATGCCCCCGCCGACAAATAAAATCTTCATTGACCTGACTCCAGAATCACGAACACTAAACCCTGTTCTAGCTTACTTTATCTTCTTTACGGTAATGTGCCATATATCCTCGATCTTTTCGCTGCTGACGAGCTCATGACCTACTTTAGCTATCCACTGGGGCACATCATTCGCCGAACCTTCATCAGTTGAGAGCAACTCCAGCTGATCACCGATCTCTGCGCGCTTCATGAAGGAAATCAACTCCATCAATGGGCCCGGGCAAAAGGTATTTCGCGCATCAACGACTTTGGTGTCGGACATAATTTATCTCCTGACTAGTGGACTCGGGCTAAATAGGGTTAAAAAGAAAGAAGTCTGCCGTCTTCTGCGTCAGACAGAAAAGCGGTAAGCCCGGTAGCCGGACCGAACTCAAGGGTCAGGTCTTCGGGAGTTATTTTCATGAGATCCAGCGCCATGGAACACGCCAGCAGTTTGGCATCTCCCAGGTCCGCCGCTTGCTCAAAAAGTTTACGAAAAGCAGGCACACCCTCTGTTTCAATTAGCCGGCCGAACTCGCCTTCCTCTGGCGCCGCCAACTCGGCATTGTCCTTTGTGAAATACTGCAACGCGTTCATCGAGAAGAACACAGTGACCTCGTCACCGCTTGCTGCAGCAACCGACGCAACCATTGAGGCCATCTGCAATTTCTCCAGTGTTCCAGATACACAAACGATAGAAAGTTTATTTGCCATTACGCTACCTGATCAGTGTACGCCGAAGAGTCCTTTGGGTCAGTGAAATTCCTGTAATTCATATCTGCGAAACATCATTAAAAGATGAAGAGCATCTCAACACAGACAGTCTACGAGACAAGGGCCGCTTGTGGTGGTCGTTTACGAGATGAAAAACGGATGAGCGGTATAGGAAAAATCAATCCCGCGCGTACGCTTCTCTAATATTAGACCGAACGCTTGGCCCGACTTTGGTGCTGTGCGCACGAAGAACGGGTTTCGCAGGGACATCCCGGCGATAGCGAATCCGACCTCCTCTAAGTCTCTTTCGACAGGAAGCGATGCAGACCCAAGCCGGTGCAGCTGCCGACCACAAGCCACATGACCAACGAACTGACGGCAGTCGCGACAAGAAACGCCCCAGAAAGTTCCGAGAGCTGCGCCGCGACCTCAGCGGTATGTCCCACGTAGAGACCATCTGCTTGAGGTGCTCCAAAAAGATGCGGGACCACAATGAGTACCACAGCCCCAACCCATCGCCAGTTGGTTTTGAGGGCGTGGGCCAGAAAAAGCCCCGTACCGGTGCATAGCACTGTCGCGACCCACCAGAACTGCCGGGACTCAAGCGCTGCGCCGGCCACCCCGGGAAGTTGCGGCAGAATTCCGAGCGAGGGCGCGGCAAAAAATGCAATGAAGCCCCCCAGTCCCCAAGCGAAACCCGACGTGAGGCTCATCCGGGCTTTCCCAAACTTAATCGAGGCTGCCGCCCCGAGTGCTACCAGCAGCAACGCATATCCGATTGCGGTGAGAACGTTTGATAAAACTGTGAAGAGTATTCTCTCGAGTCCATCCTCGGGCCCCCATTCCTCATGGTCATGATCGTGACCCGAATGCTCCGAGGACTCGGAACTCGCCACTTCGACTTTCTGGCTCTCCAAATGCTCTGCTGCGACAATTATTGGAATTACCTGCCAGCGCTGAGCCAGGCTGAGGGCAAGGCCCCCAGCCAGGCCAGAGAGCAGCGCGATAACAACTATCCTACGAAATAACATCTAAATCTTTCTCAGATCAAGTTAGTGGCAGGGGAACCCCTGTGAGTGGCGCATGTCATGCGCCGCATTGTGTACCGCTGAAGACTGTGCAAAAGCGGCCGCGAAAAGGATAGTGGCGCCCAATGCAAAAGCAGCAACCAGCTGCAAACCTTTGCTGGCCAGGGCGGGTGCATCCTGTACGGACTGGAAGCGGTCTTGAGTAACTTGATTTTCCATAACTTCTTCTCTCCTAATATAAGGGTTTAATCCTGACGACCCCGGGGAGCTCCCGGGGACTTCAGGTTTTAATGGGTTAGATTTCCAGAATCTCTTCGCGCTCGAAGGGGTTATCTCCTTTCGGCACGCTTGGATCGTTTTTCCATGTCGGATTGGCCAGCAGCGAGTTTCTTACATATTCGTACTGCACCAAATCGTTGATGACAAATTCCGGATCCAGGGTGTCAAGGAAGGTTCGATCGCCTGTGACCAGTGTTTCGTTTTTGAGCTCGTTCACGACCAGCCTCGTTGCAGACGGATAAGGCCACGCCTGGAAATCGATCCTGTTCTGTCCCCAATCGGTGTGACGGATCGCCGCAGGATTGTTGTAGTACGCCGGATCGTAGAACATCATCGCGCGCTCCACTACCTTGCTTGGGAAGGGATAGTACTTCTTACCCTCGCGCGACAGCAGCTGCGCAATTTCCTTGCGGTTTGACCCGGTGTAGAGCTGGGCCTTGACGATAGCATTGTGCACACCCTGAGCCCATGCCGCGCGGTCGGGATCCATCGCATCATCTTCATGCATGACCACGACACAGCAAGGATGCCCTTTCCATACGTCACCGGTAAATCTCAGCACCTTACCGCCGGCTTTGATCTCACCGAGTGCGTTGAACGGCTCGGCAACACAGTAACCGTCGATCTTCTTAGCAGCCAGTGCGGGCGGCATATCAGGCGGCGCCAGCACCTGGAAGTTACATTCATTAGATGCCAAGGCCGCATCCTGCGCCCGGATCACGGGTGTGATCCCTGCTTCCTTCATGATCTTCTGGGAAACAATGTTATGGATTGAATACCAGTAAGGAACGGCAAACTGCTTACCCCCGAAGTCTGCGGGTGTCTTGATTTCCGGATTGACCACAATTGCCGAACCGTTGCTGTGGTCCCAGGCAGTAATCTTCACGGGAAACTTGTTGTTGTACCGCATCCAGACCGGGATCGGGATGAGCATATGGGTCAGGTTGAACTTGTGGGCCGCGAACGCCTCAACAAGCGGAGACCATCCTCTTATCAGAGTTGGGCGCTTGGACTCGATCCCCTCTTCTTTGAAGAAGCCCAGTTCATGCGCGACCAAGAGCGCTGCCGCATCCGTGATCGGGATGTAGCAGATGTTGACGACAGGGTCGAATGCCTTTTTGCCGAAAGCAGGCATGCTGCCAAGGCCAAGGCCAGCACCTGCCAGTGCGGCGCCGGTCTGGAGCACTGAGCGACGACTAATCCCCGTCCCGAGAAAACCGCCAAACAGCGGATCCGAGTTTAGCTTGAGGAACGGATCATCAATCTGGTCTCCAAAATCCTTGGCATTTAACGGGAGTCCGTTTTCATCAACCGGTCCGCCATCTACAAACTGGGCCTCTTCTTCATCCAGAATGTCGTCTTCAATCGCCTGCGATTTTGCTTTCGCAGCGAGAAACTTACCTTCCTGTGATAACTGTTTCTTCATGTCTATGCTTCCTCCTCCTTATTGAAATTAGTTTTCGTGCTTAAAGCCAGGTGTCTATAGAAATCTCCTTGCAACTCGTTGTCTGGTTATTGTTTATTGCCTTTATGTCACATCTACTATGCTGCATTCAGTCGTGCTGTCACGGTCTTCATATGCTTTTCAAGATCTTCTTCCGTAATAACTCCGCGAAGAATCATTGAGTGCGCAAGCGCCAGCAACTGCCGTTCAGGGTGTGGAATGTGTTGGTAGTGCGAATCGACCAAGTCGTCTTCCTCGTCTCTTCTTTCAAGTGAGGGCAGCACACACGATCCTTCGTTCAGCACCTCACACGTACTCTCCAACAGGACACGCCACGGCGGATCCGGGTTATCTACCCCATATTGATCACAGAGGTCTCCCCAGACCCGGCCTTCCTTCCCAATCTTCTCCAGTAAAGGGACAGGTTTAGTCATGGCTGGACTCTAGTGGCCGTAGGGATGAATTGCGGAGATGACGGGTCGTTTGTCGTCAACCTTACGGTCCGGGTGTGGCTGTGCAACGCCAATCAGGCAATCCCTAGTGACGATTTCTGCCAACTGATCCTCACTCCAGCCGTCAGTTCCCTCAGGTCGTACGGGCATGACCACGTAGCGAGTTTTCTGATTGGAGTCTGCAACCCGGATCTCGACATCTTCGGGTAACTGCAGACCGAACTCTGACAATACCTGCCGGGGCCACCGTACCATTCTGCGACGGTAGTTCGGCGTCCGATACCACTCCGGAGACTGACCCAGAATCGGTCTTGGATAGCACGAACACAACGTGCAGACCACTACGTGTTTCAGCTTCGGGGCATCAACCAGAATCCTCGGGTTACAGTAATCGCTTGGAGTGCCAAAGTTGGAGGGCATGCTGGTAATCCAGTCAATGCCAACTTCCAGACTCGCCTTGACCGGGTCATCGATACACAACTGTTTGTAATCGTCATCTAGCCATGCTTTCGCAACCAGCCTTGCTGCTGGGAGCGGGCCTAGTGTATGCATGTACTCCGTCCACTCGTTATGGTCATCTTGGGTGAACAGTCCTTTTTCTATGCAGAGTTCGCGGACCGCAACTTCTAGTGCTTCAAAGTCGCTAACCTCGTCGACCATAGGAGCCGGGGGTCGGTGGCCATGGTCATGGTCATGGTTATCTGAATTTGACATGCCGTTTTCCTCGTTTCACTTCCTGATAATTAATTGTCTTCTGATCGACCTCAGAGTCCTTCCAGCCATCGCTCGGAAAGTTCTGTCTCCAAAGTATCCGCCTCGAATTTCTTCGGGTAATCAGGCCAAAGATCGGTCTGCTTGAACAGCAGGCTATAGAACCACTCCGGGCTATCGGTGTTATCCCAGGCTTCGTCTTCTGCTGGCGGGCTTTCGTAGACCAGTTTCACGACCGTGGCCTCAGCTTCTCGCAGATACATCTGAGATCGTGTATAAAAGATATCTGGCAGGTTACGGATTCGTACCTTATCGCCCACATTGAACTTCGGTGGGGGCGCTTCCCCTTTGAAGCACTGTGGATCACCGACCCCAGTGGCTTTTTCTACGTGGTGACTCTTGCTCATAAATCGTGCCCCTTAGCGTCATAAAGTTGACAGTCCTGTTTCTTTGCGCGCTGCTTAACTTCCTCGACCTTATCTATCAGTTCTGTCAGTTTCACGTGCTGTTTATCGACAAGGATCAGCGCGATTGTCATCAGCCAACGTCCGTAGTAGGGCAGGCCAAGATAGATCGTCTGTCCAACATCGACGTTCTGGCGGCGCCTACGCTCTTCGGCGTTCCAGACGCCGCGCCACGCGAGGACTTCACAGGTGACAAAAGTGTTGTGCTCCCAGATCTCCTCTTCTTTCTCTTCCCATGTAATCGGAATATCCGCCTCACCTCCAACATCGTGAGAAGCGCGCGTATACGCCCGAAAATGGGCGTTATCGATCATGTCGCCAGTTGGAGCGTGCTGCGGCTGATGTAGCGCCGGCTGCAACTGGCCGACGATATTGAGGTGCCGCATGATATTTTCGCGGTTAGACATTAGAAATACCCCTCCAAATTAGTGAGTGGAATTAACATACTCCCGGAGAAATGATTTCTCCAAGACTATCTCGTTATCCCTGGGATAAGAAAAATCAATCCCCGAATTCAGAGGGATAATTTCAATAAATTAAAAAGAAATTTCCCCGTTTTCGGTTTGATTACGGCTAAAACTAACCTTATTTTCTGCAAACTGCGGCCGCTGTCAGCAAAATCCGGGATCAGCGCTGCTGAATCGCAATTTTCTTTTTTCTTCTTCCCAGTTCCTTAATCAGCAGGGTCTGAGCGTAGGGCTTCATCGCCTTCCACTTCCGGCATTCGTCACGGGTGCGCGCGCAACCCAGACACCACCCTTTCGGGCCACGAAAGTCGCAAATATCGATACAGGGGCTCTTAGCGGATCCCACGTAATGCCTGAAAAGTGTCCTATTTGGGGGGAATCTTGAGGATAGCTCAGCCCTGGATGTCCTGCAGAGCTTGATCTATACCCACCTCGAGCTGGCGTAGCCGGTTGAACTCTTCAACGAGGCGCTGTTCCAAATTCTTGGTGTTGAGCGGCAGCTCGCGCTGGCAGACACGGTAACCGTCTCCCTGTACCCGATAGCCCTTCCAACCCCTGATCTCGTCGCCATGGGACTCGAGGAATCGACTGATAAAGGTCTGCTGAACAGGACACTCCTCTTCGGCATGAAAGCAGATCGGGAAGCTCTTCTTCTTTACCTGGGGCGCTTCGATATAAGTTTCGAAATGTATCCCGCCCTGGTTCTGGTTGTACCAGTTAGTTTTGTAAAGTTGGAGATAGACACCCCGGTTATAGATCTCCCAGCCGTCGTCGAACCAGGCAGCGTTTCGCAAGGTCTTTTCGAAGTTTCTGAATATGAGTTTGAGGTCCTTCATCTGAAGACAGGCCGTCGGCGATCAACACTGCCGCGTAATTGATTATTGCGCAATCATACCAACTGGCGTTGACATCAGGTCCTCTTCGTAATCGACATCCCGCAGGACCGCATCGTTTGCCATGGGCACTTCGACAACGGCTGAGGCAAGATGATCAAAAAGACACCGCGCAAGATCATCTCCTGTTAAGGCAAGCAGTTTGCCAAACCAGGCACGGGGGAAGAGCGCCGGGTGTCCCCGGCGTTTGCCAAAACAGGCAACGCGAACCGCGTCCGGACGGAAGCCATCGATCAAGCGGTTGATCTGTCGGTCGCTCACCCACGGCATGTCGCCCAGACAAAGCACCATGCCATCGAGTTGATCGGGCAACTCAGTCACACCCGCGCTGATGGAGGTGCTGATGCCGCTGTGATATTTCGGATTGTGAATCCAGTTTACGTTCCGCCCCTGCAGCACCTCCTGCAGGGGGGCAGGTTCGTGGCCCGTCACCACATGAACAGCGCTGACCCGCGACGCCAACGCGGCATCGACGGCGTGCGCCACAACCGCTTTATCCTGCCAGGGGAGTAAAAGTTTATTAGGGCCTCCTGCTCGAAGCGAGCGCCCCGCGGCAAGGACCAGAGCATCGATTCTAGGAGACAGCATCGACTATGCCCTGTTTATGTTGTGGCTTAAGCGACTAACGCTCATTACATTTCAAGCATCCGTCTTTGGTCTTCTAAGCTCTAGGCGCTCGGAATTTTTAACCTTGGTTCATTACAGCGCGCCTTGGAGCAACAGTCAACAATTCTTCATGGAAATGTCATGTCCCCGGCGGGTCTCGGCCCGAGCCTGGGACAAAACCCAAGCAGTCTCAGATTGGCTTGTCGGTAAGTTCCTGTAGGGCGAGGGCGGCGTACATCGCCACACCCGCGGGAAATGCCGCCTCGTTAAGACGCATTCTTGACGAATGACAGGCCTGGGGTTCACCGTCCAGCGGCGCCGCGCCGAGAAAAACAAAAGCGCCGGGGAAGCGTTCGAGCAGGTAGGAAAAATCCTCGGCCCCCATCCAGGGTGTGGGCATCTGCAGATACTGCTCCTCACCGAGCACAGCTTTAGCCGCCCGCGCCACTGCCTGCGCTCCGCTGTCATGGTTCACCGTCGGGGGGTAACCCTTTTCAATTTCAAAGGTGACTTCAAGGTCATGTGCGGCAGGGATCTGGCGTACCAACTGCTCCACCCCTTTTGCCAGGCGCTCGCGCGCTTGTACTGACAGTGAACGCAGAGTGATCTCCATCTCCGCGAATTCGGGAATCACGTTGTTGGTGGTACCCGACTGGATTCGGCCGACGGTTGCCACCACGGGATCAAACACATCAAAACGTCTTGTGACCATCGTCTGGATCGCCTGCACGACTTCACAAGCGACAGGCGTCGGGTCAAGTGCGTTGTGCGGCATTGAACCGTGACCCCCTTTTCCGGTGAGACGGGCAAACACGGTATCGACCGCCGCGAGTATTGGTCCCGTACGACAAGCGATGGTGCCGGCTGACAGTTCCGGCTCAACGTGCAAAGCAAAGATAGCTTGCGGCGCGCCGTCGGCATCGAGAAGGCCTTCGTCGAGCATCGGCTTGGCCCCGCCCGGCCCCTCTTCACCTGGCTGAAACATAAACCGCACGCTGCCACTGATCCGCTCCCTGTGTTGATAGAGCAAATGGGCCGCACTCGCCAGCATGGCGGTATGAGCGTCATGCCCGCAGGCATGCATGCAGCCCTGCTCGGCCGATGCAAAAGGCAGACCGGTCTCTTCCGGCATGGGCAACGCATCCATGTCGCCGCGCAGCAGGACCGCCGGACCCGGGTTTGCGCCGTGCAGTGTCGCGACGATGCCGCTGGTGTTTTTCGACAACTGGATGTCAAGATCCAGGCCTCGCAACGAATCGAGCACTGCCTTTTGTGTTCTAGGCAAGTGCAGGCCGAGTTCGGGATGCTGGTGGATTTCTCGGCGCAGGGCCACTGTGCGCTCCTGTAGGGACTGCGCCTGTTCAAGCAATTCTGTCGTCATATCTCCTCGTGCCTCGCTGGCATCAACTGACGCCATTTTGCATCAAGGTGGGGCATAAATGACAGGCAAATCCCCGAATTTAAAGGAAACACTGCGATGCCCCGATCACACCCGGCGGCATGACCGGCTCACTCGAAAGGATTCGACCACAGGCCATCCTCCGGATGCATCTCGACATACTCAAAGTCAAAGTCGGTAAGACCCTGCTGATGCAGCTTTTGTACGGGCACACCGATCTCGATCAGTTCCGTAATCATCGCAAACGTATTCTCTGCGTCTAATCTCTGGTGTTCCATGATTTCCATTTTCTAATCTCCCACTCACGGTTATCTGACTATCGTGAGTAGCATCATGCTAGAGCGCACCCGTTTCATCAGTGACGGCCATCACACGAAACGTGGGAAATTGGACCGTCCGATACACCTTCCGTGATGCACGATGAGAGCTTCCGGATTAAAGCAGGGTGTCCAAAAACTTTGCGACCTGCCGGGCGAACCTTCTGTCATCCCAGTAGGCAAGATGGGCTGCCGGCGTCCGGCCAGTCACCGGGCCGCCCACGTGAATGCGTTCGTCGCTATGCACCACATCAGCATAAGCCGCATTGATTGATTTCAGCGGCCAGGCAAGAACATCATCGGGGTCAAAAAAATTCAGCCAGCGTGCATTGCGCTTGAGGTGCGCCGGCAACCGGGGTGGGGGAAAGCGGATCGGCACCACTTCCGTGCAGGCAAAAGTGAAGAGTGGAATATTGCAACCAAAAGTGATGAAGCCGCTCAACCAATTCATGCGCTCAAAAGACGACAAACGCTTGTCTGGCCGCCGCTGACGATCCCAGATGTAGTTCGAAAGAATGTGTCCGCCGAAAGAGTGGGCGACGACCACAAGTGGCACCGGCCGGCCGGCCAGCGGCTCACGATACAAAGAACGTACTGCATCTCTTACGCGTTCATGGATACGTCGATAGCTGATGGTCTCTTCGCCGCCACGGCGTCTGCCCGACGGCAGCTGCCGGTAACCGGCGGCATCACCCAGTGCGTGCAGCAGAAGTGTTCGAACGGCCCGAGCATTGAGATCAGCGCTCTGATAGGCCGCTTTCAAGTAGGCATCTTGCGCCGGGCGCAGAATGTCATCCCAATAAACCGACTGCCACGCCACCACTTCGGGGTCATGACCAAGCGTATGCAGCTGGGCTGAAACCCCCGCGACGAGGCCGTCAGCAAAGTCAGGCTTCTGCCGACCGATCCCGTGAATCACCAGACACGCGAGTTCTTTTTTCATCCGTGGTTGCCCAAAGATCTTCCGGCCACCGCCGTTATCCCAGATGTTGATCAAGTGTACCGGTCCGCAGCGGTTTTTGGCTGATCCGGCTAAAATTGCGCTTTGACAAAACCTCACAGAGTGGCGTTTGAACGACAATCTTTACGAGCTGCTACGCCGACATTTCCCCGCTGACTCCAAAGCCCCTTGGCTAGTGACGCCAGAGGGGGATACCCGGTATTACAGTGAGATCGACGATCTCACTGCACATTACGCTGGGGCTTTGCGGCGTCTTGGCCTGCGGGCGGGTGAGCGGCTCCTCGCCCAGGTCGATAAGTCCCCCGAAGTTCTGCTGTTGTATCTTGCGACGCTTCGGCTCGGCGCCATTTTTGTCCCGCTGAACACGGCGTATACCCCGACCGAACTTGCCTATTTTCTAAATGACGCCACGCCTAGACTTTTTGTGGTGGGACCTAAGAACGCATCGGCGCTGCAGAAAAGCGCTTCGGCAGTTAGGGCCACCCTGCTAACGCTCGGAAGTAACGGCGAGGGCACTTTGATCGATGCAGTGGCTGAGGCAGATCCGTACACGCCTGTTGTCGAACTTGGTGCGGACGATATTGCATCGATCATCTATACCTCGGGGACCACCGGGCGCTCCAAGGGTGCTATGCTGAGCCACGGCAATCTCTCCAGCAATGCACTCACGCTGATCGACCTTTGGGGTTTCACCGAAAACGATGTGCTGCTGCATGCCCTGCCGATCTATCATGTCCACGGCTTGTATGTCGCCGTGCATTGCGCGATGCTGCGCGGTATCCCGATGCGCTTTTTACCCCGTTTTGATTCCGATGAAGTGATCCGGCAACTGTCCTCGGTCACCGTAATGATGGGGGTGCCTACCTTTTATACGCGGCTGATGGACGCGCCAAAATTCACCCGCGACCTTTGCCAACACATGCGGCTATTTATCAGCGGCTCGGCGCCGTTGCTGGCGCAAACTTTCGAGGCTTTCTTTACTCACACGGGGCGCCGAATACTGGAACGATATGGGATGAGCGAGGCCAGTATGATCGCCTCGAACCCGCTTGAGGGAGAAAGGATCGCCGGAACTGTGGGCTTCGCCCTGCCCGAGGTCACCCTGCGGGTCTGCGATGCCGAGCACCGCACCGTGGCCACCGGCGAGACCGGGGTCCTGCAGATGCGCGGTCCGAATGTCTTCAAAGGCTACTGGCAGATGCCGGAAAAAACCGCCAGCGAATTTACCGATGACGGATTTTTCATCTCCGGCGACATGGCGACGATGGATGCACAAGGGCGGGTCCGGATTGTCGGGCGGGAAAAAGACCTTGTGATCAGCGGCGGCTTGAATGTCTACCCTAAAGAAATTGAAGATGCGATGGATGTGTTTGACGGTGTCAACGAGACCGCCGTGATCGGGGTACCCCATGCAGACCTCGGCGAGGGGCTGGTGGCGGTGATCTGTCCACTGCCGGGCGCTGTTGTCGATCCTGATGCTGTGATCACCCAACTCAAGACTCAACTGGCGGGATTCAAGGTGCCTAGACGGATTTTTACCGTGGATTCCCTGCCGCGTAACGCGATGGGGAAAGTGCAGAAAAATGTGCTGCGCGAACGCTACGCGCAAGCCTTCGATTCGTAGGCGGGCGAACTAGAGCTCGGTGTATTTTTTTGCGGTACCTCGGGCTTTCTCCACCGGGTACTTACGTCGGTTCTTTTCCAACTTAGCCCATGCTGCCGTCTCGATATCCACATCCAGACGCGACGCAAGACGCAGCGTATAAATAAGCACATCGGCGATTTCCTCTGCGACCTCGTCGAGACGCTCGGGCGAAAGTTCCCCACTCTGACGCGCGGTCAGCCACTGAAAGTGTTCGGCCAGTTCAGCCGCCTCGACCATCAACGCCATCGAGAGATTCTTGGGAGAATGAAACTGCTCCCAGTCACGCTCTTTGGCAAAGTCATCAACAGCGTCGCTCAGCGCCTTTGTAAACGTTTCACTCATCTCGGTGTCCCTGAACCTGGCTCGGCCGGTTACGACGTTGATCGGGCCCGGATCTCGCTCAATGTGGCGGTGTGGGCAATCGCTTCTGCGTCGGTAACGAGCTCAATCAGCGTGCTGCCTGATGCCACCAGCGCGCGACGAAGAGCTGGACCAAATTCAGCAGTCTGAGTTACGCGCTCAGCAGCAAAACCATGAGCCCCGGCAAGTGCCAAGAAGTCCGGATTGTGCAGATCGGTATTCCGGGTCCGGCCAGGGTAATGCATCTCCTGGTGCATGCGGATGGTGCCTAGCATCCCATTATTAACCACGATCACAACGATCGATAAACCTTCCTGTACCACCGTGGCCAACTCCTGACTCGTCATCTGGATATCGCCATCACCCGTCATGGCAATGACCTGACGGTCCGAATGCTCAAGTGCTGCTGCCACGGCCGCCGGAAGGCCGTAACCCATGGAGCCGCTGGTAGAGGCGAGCTGCCGGCCGCCCTCGCGAAAACGAAAGAAACGATGCAGCCAGCCGGTATTGTTACCGGCGCCGTTACAGATGATGGCATCGTCATCGACAGTGTCGCTGAGTTCGCTCACCACTGACGCCAGATCGATCTCGCCCGGCGCATCTCCCGGGGTGCTCCAGCGAAGATATTCCTCGTGCAAACGCCCGGTTTCTTTTGCCCACGGCAGTACGGTGGGCGCCGCAATATCCGAAAGTGCGAGCGCAAACGCAGGAGCAAGCGCCGTGATCGCGAGCGTGGGGTAGTAGACACGCCCAAGTTCTTCTGCACCCGGATAGATATGCACCAGTTGCTGATCCGGCATCGGGACCTTGAACCGGCTGTAATGCTGTGTAGTGACTTCACCAAGGCGCACCCCCAGGGCAATCACCAAATCCGCGTTTACCAGCGCGTCCGACAGTTGCGGGTTGATGCCGATACCCACATCACCAATGTAGTGCGGATCGACATGATCAAATACGTCCTGATAACGCCAGGCGGCCGCCACCGGAAGTTGCCAGCGCTCAGCAAATTCGTGCAGTGCAGCACGCGAGGGTGCATCCCAGTTGCGCCCGCCGGCAAGCAGCATCGGACGTTTGGCTTGTGTCAGTAACTGGGCAAAACGTTCCATGTCCGAAACATCGGGCGACAACTGAAGTGGCTGGCGTGCCGGAAGATCCTCAACGTCAGCAGACTCCTGAAGCATATCCTCCGGCAGAACCACTACGACCGGGCCTGGCCGGCCGTTGCAGGCCGTGTGAAAGGCGCGACTCATTACCTCGGGCAGACGGGCGGCATCGTGGACCTGCTCGACGTGCTTGGCGAGCGGGCCGTAAAAGTGGGTGTAGTCGATTTCCTGAAAGGCCTCGCGGCAAAGCGTGTCGCGGCTGACCTGGCCAATCAACAGCACGACCGGGGTCGAATCCTGCGCGGCGACATGAATACCCGAGGCCGCGTTGGTCGCCCCGGGGCCGCGTGTTACAAAACAGACCCCCGGCCGGCCCGTCAGTTTGGCACTGGCCTCGGCCATCATCGCGGCACCGCCCTCCTGCCGACAAACCACCGTTCGGATCCCTGGCGCGTCGTGCAACGCATCAAGCGCAGCAAGATAACTTTCACCGGGGACGCAGAAGACGTGCTTTACTTCCTGCGCGCAAAGCGCATCGACCAGGATCTGGCCTCCACTGCGGCTAGCAGATCGGTTCGGCGGAGGCATATCAGTCTTCGGTGGTTTTTTTGACGGGCTTCTCAGCGCGGCGCGATGAACTGTCTGGGGCATCCTTCACGACACCCGCAGAGCGCATAAAACTCTGCTGCACATCCTGCCAGGCTTCGAGATTGCGTTTGGCCATCTCTGACATCATGCCCACAGAAGTCTGACCGAGAAACTCGGTGAGGCGGTCCTGATACACCTGCTGCTGCTCGACAAAAAGTTCGAGACTGCGGTTGAGGTAATCGGTAAACATCTTCTGCGTACTGCCGCCGTAAAAGCGGATCAGATGCGTGAGGATCTCCGTGGTGAAAAGCGGTTGGCCGCCGCTTTCCTGCTCATTGATGATCTGCAGCAGAACCATCCGGGTGAGGTCATCACCACTGGCGACATCGACCACCTCAAACTCTTCGCCCTCTATGATGAGCTGACGCAGGTCCGAGACCGTGATGTAGCGGCTGACTTCCGTATCGTAAAGCCGCCGGTTAGGGTACTTTTTGATGGTGCGCATGGTGGCTGTCGGTCCCCGCGTTTGTGCGGTGCAATAATAACACCCCAGGGTGCGATGCCGCGGCCGGCACACATCAGTACATATGCTGTCCGCCGTTGATAGACAGAGTGGAGCCGGTGATAAAGGTGGCCTCATCGGCTACCAGAAACTGCACTGCCCGGGCGATATCGCTTGCATAGCCCAACCTGCCGACCGGGATGGTGGCGATAATTTTCTCCAACACCTTTTCGGGGACTGCCCGCACCATATCAGTATCGACGTATCCGGGCGCAATCGCGTTAACCGTTACGCCCTTGGCTGCCCCTTCCAAAGCAAGAGCCTTGGTGAAGCCGTGGATACCAGACTTGGCAGCGGCATAGTTCACCTGACCATACTGGCCTGCCTGACCGTTGACTGACCCGATGTTGACGATGCGGCCAAAACCACGCTCGCGCATACCATCGATCACGTTACGGCACATGTTGTAGCAGGACGAGAGATTAGTCTGGAGGACGGCGTTCCACTGCTCAAAGTCCATGCGGTGCAGTGTGCCGTCCCGCGTGATACCAGCGTTGTTGACCAGAATGTTGATTGGGCCAAGATCCGTCTCGATCTTTGCAACACTTTGGGAGCATTGATCAAAATCCGCAACGTCAAAGCGATACACGCTGATCCCCGTTTCGGTCTTGAATGCCTCGGCAGCTTCGTCATTGCCGGCATAAGTTGCCGCGACCTTATGGCCCTCTTCACTCAGGGCCACTGAAATCGCGGCACCGATACCACGAGTTCCGCCGGTCACGATTGCTGTGTGTGGCATCTGTTTTGTCCTCTTTTACTCTTTAGTGTGATTGTGTGGTGTCTAAAATCAAATTCAATAGGCGATCAAACGCGCTCGATACACATCGCGATACCCATGCCGCCGCCGATACACAACGTCGCAAGACCCCGGTGTACCTCACGGCGCTTCATCTCGTAGAGCAGCGTCGTCAGCACACGAGCGCCCGACGCCCCAATGGGATGGCCCAGCGCAATGGCACCGCCGTTAACGTTGACGATCTCAGGATTCCAGGCCATCTCCTGATTGACCGCGCATGCCTGGGCGGCAAAAGCCTCGTTCGCCTCTACAAGCTCAAGAGAATCGATGGTCCAGCCCGCCTTCTCAAGCGCCACCGTACTGGCCGGGATAGGGCCGGTCCCCATAATGCTGGGATCTACACCGACAGTGGCCCAGGAAACAATGCGGGCAAGCGGCGTGATGCCGCGATTAGCAGCTTCAGCGGCGCTCATTAAAACAGTTACCGCTGCGCCATCGTTGAGGCCCGAGGCATTGCCGGCAGTGACACTGCCCGCTTTGTCAAAGGCCGGGCGCAAGCCGGAAAGGCTCTCGACCGTGGTGCCGTGGCGAGGATGCTCATCGGCATCCACCACGGTGTCGCCTTTGCGGCCTTTAACCGTCACAG
>Ga0315336_1003801_pt1 | contig 19341 bp, 16 predicted proteins | sample ASW5metaG_FD_204512 | JGI IMG/M metagenome (GOLD analysis project Ga0315336, IMG submission 204512) | Ammonia-oxidizing marine archaeal communities from Monterey Bay, California, United States - ASW #5 | ecosystem: Environmental > Aquatic > Marine > Intertidal zone | place: USA: California... | reverse complement strand
CCCACCACCCTTAGAAGAACTTCTGGGATCTTGCGACGCACAGCGGGCAGGGCAGCTATGAGAGAGCGCGTATTTTTTCGGGGATATTGACGGGCAACTGTAAGGATCGTAGGGCGGGGTTCCGTGCATGACGGGTCAGGTGCTGCCAGGGCGTCCCAAGAGGCAAGATCGATCCCCAGGGGGACAACGGAAACTTTTCCAGGCTCTAAGCCATAAGCACCAATCGCCGCCTGCCGGCTGTGTTCACTGGGAACAAACACCCGTCCCGCACGTCGGGCATTTAGCCTCTCCAAGCGAGAAAGTGCCCAAAGGTAGGCCCTCGGCCATCCCCTTTCGAAGTGCATCTCATCAGCCGCTACCCCAAATAGACAAAGAGCAAAATTAGAGCGTTGTGCGGAAGGGAGGAGAAATCCATCGATGTCGAGACCCACCAACAAATCGCACCCCTTGGCCGGAGAACAAACTAGGAGCTCTGTATTGTATAGAAGTCGCCTGAGGGTTAGGCCTGGCGCCAAGAAGCTGGACCTCACCCAGGTGACTTTGTGCCCCAAACTCTCCAGCCCACGGGCCAATCCCAATACAGCGACTGTCGTGCCACTTCCCCGAGCAGCATCGAGGTACCAGGAATTTAAAAATGCGATGTGCAACGAACGTTCTTTAGAGGAATAAAACCCAGGTCGCCGGAGTTCCAAGGACACATCCGCCAGCAACCCCTGATCTAGATTTCTTTGGATCCGAGAGCAGGGCGCATACTTAAAGGGCCTTGTCTGCTTTTGCCGCAAAAACAAAATCGCTCTCAGTCAACCCATTGATCTTGTGCGTCCAAATTTCAATTTTCACCTTCCCCCAGGCCAAATAGATATCAGGATGATGGCCCTGTTCCTCGGCAAGCTCACCGACGCGATTGGTGAACGCGAGCGCTTCCCTAAAATCTGGAAACCGATAGTGCTTTGCAAGATGATGCCCTTCGACGACATCCCAGTCCCCGCCCAGTTCCTTCTGGAGGCGCGTCAGCTCTTCTCCTTCAAGAGGCGGCACTCCGCCCTTGCAAGGCACACAATCCTTCAAGGCCAACTGGTTCATAACGAATACCCCGCCTGATCAAATGAACCCCAAATATACCCACCTCGTGAAGCCTGAAGACGTTAGGACCTTCATGTTGGCCTCCAAGCATCCGCGACACAAGGCATAAAATTTTTACCCTCGAAAGAACTATACAAACGGCCAAGCACACTGAACGCCGTAAGCCCGAACCGGGACAAAGCTTCTGGCAATTGGCTATTCCTAAAAAATCCAAACTATAAAATTATTTTACTTGATCAGTTCTATTGCATCCCGGGCCACGCTAATCCCCTGCTCTGAATTGCCGCTCTTGCAAAGAGCTTCCGCCTGGACCAAGAGATCAAGAATTTGAGTACGGATATCCTCGTCTTCCACCGACGCGATATTCTCCCGTCCAAAAGCGACTAAATCCAAGCAAGTATCCGCGTGAACGGAACTCCCCACAACCCCGAACAGAAACAAACAAAAAGTAGCTGCACCCCAAAATTTTTTCATATGATCAAAATCTCCCACTCAAAAAACGGTGCCAGCCGCCTAACGCCGAGTCATTCGGGGCAAATGGGGCGGGCCCCGTCTGCGACGAAAAAGACACCGGTTCACTCATGTCGCATTTGAACCGTCTGATCCAAGTTAATTGTTCCCGTCCAACCAGGAACAAATGTACCCGTCAGTGTCTTAAATGGATATGTCACCGTCACTTTCGTCGTGAAACCAGCGGGCACGCCTGCACCTACATTCGAGTGTGCAATTGTGTGACCGCTTAGTCCCCCACTCGTCATCACGGAATTAATAGCTGCTATGACTTTCGCGGAGGACCCCTGCGGAAGAATCCCCGCCCTTGCACCCTCTCGAGCCGCATTTAAGATGACTTGGTTCGTAAAGTATGCTTTTCCTACATCCACAAAAACCACAACCACTAGCAAAACGATAGGAATTATAAGAGCGAACTCCACAACCGATTGACCACATTGGTGTCGCCTGCCTAAAAACCGTCCCTTTCCCTCTCTTTTCAATTCTACCGAACCGTCCACCTCGAGTCTCCTAAATGGCCTTTCGAACCTAACTAGCCAAGCGCACCGGAATTCTTTTCCGGATATTTTCAAACACCTGAGACAGGCTCGCCCCTGTCGCCGCAAAAAATTCACTCCCGTCCGCCCTGGACGCGATATCTTGCATTAAGGGCCGGTCAGGTCCAGTTCCCAGGCTGATCGTGTGGATGATGAAATTGTTGCTTTTCGCCTCCTCGGCTTTCTCGAGCGCGTACTCTTTTCCCGCTGAAACGATGTAGTATCGGCCACCGCAGCGTCCGTTGGGCCGGCATGTAGGCACCCCATCGGAGAGCAAAATAATTACTTTTACCGTGCTCCCGCGCACGCGGCTGGACTTTAACTCCTGAATGGCCTTATCCAGCCCATCACCAATATTGGTCCAGCCACTTGGGTTTGGAACGTTGCCAATGGCCTTCATCGCCCCGTGAAAATTATTCGTCAGAGTTTGCTCCTGCCGGGCGCTGCTGGAGTAAGAAACTACCCCCACCCGATCGACCTCACTATCCAGGTCCCCGATGAAGGATTTCGCGGCATCGCGCATCTGATCCATCGGCTGCAGACCTCCTATAATGTATTGCCACCAGCAACATCGCCATCGGCGCACGGTGTCGTCGTCCATCGAACCCGAACGATCTAGGACAAGCACCAGGTCAATATTTGCGAGTGTGGCGACGGCTGAGGCCTCGACCTTGAAGCTATTGACTCCGATCATCGGGGCAATATACAAGGGAAGGCCACCATCGGGAGCTCCCTCGAACTCCCTTATCGTCACCCTGACCGCGTTTGCACCCGCTTGTGTGACCGTAAACGCGTCGTTTTCCCAACGACCAAATTCAACGTCCCGAGCGCCATTAAGGACTACCTTTCTTCCAGCAACCGTATTGGCAGACGCCACTTTTTCCGCCTGGGCCCTCGCCCCTGAAAAATCGTCCGCGACAAGCTCCCGCACACTGGCGAGAGCAGCAGCATCCGCGGATATCTGCATCTCGTTTTTGGACAGGTATATATAGCCCACCTCGATAGCTAAAGCCGCTACCCCCAGTAACACGGGAAGCATTATGGCGAAGAGAGCGATAGTCTGCCCTCCTTGCCCAAAAACGCGGCAGCGCACGGGAATGAACTCTCTCAACATGCGCATTTAACTACATCCTCCTTCTCAAAGTTTATTGATGCCTCATGGTAATGGATGCCTTTAAAGGAATTTGAAATCCATCAAAACCGGGAAACGCCACCCTTGAGAATAGCTGTACGGTATGCTTAACTTGGACATTCACCGTCGAATTGAAGTCCTCGTTTGGCCCTACCCCCGTGATGACTGTGGCGTAATTGGTGCCAACCTCGGTCTCGGCCAAGTAGGTCTTGATCGCACTTTCCGCGTTGGCAACGGAACTGTTTCGGATTGTTCCTGTACGGGCACCCATCTGAGCGGCAGAAGTTAAATGCTGCTGAATATTATATATTCGGGCAAGCTCGAAGGTAGCAAATACAATAAATATCAAAACAGGCAAAATCAGCGCGAGTTCACCAGCAGCCTGGCCTTTTGCATTTTTGCGTGACCAAAAAGATCTCGACGACTTATTTCGAACACCATTTTTTGACAAGTACATGTTTCTTTCTCCAGGACCTCTTTTCGAATTTTTACCCTGACACCCGTTCACCTTTTAGACCCGCACCATCCGTTCTGATCATACACCGGAACATAGGATTTCGCACGAAAAAGTGTGTGACCCCGAACACGCCAGAGCTGTGAACTTGAACACGCCAAAATATAAAAAAAAGGCTTTCGGAGGAAGATGATTTGACTTCTCATGACCGTTCTCCTTGATGCGGGTCAATAAATAATACCTTCAACCGATTTACACACCAAGGGCTCGAAAATTCTATTTTCCAAACTGTCAAGGAAGCATCTGCTCCCAAATATGCGCACCCCATTAAATATATATAAATATACCTCCCTCGGCAACGACATTAAGGGTGAGCACTACCTGTTAAAATTAAAGTGCGGTCCTGAATGATTACGAAGCCTCTTCCCTCCAGCCCTTGACACGGCGGATTGCACCTCGTACCCCCGTCCACTAGGTTCTCGATGACGTTTATTCTCTTGGAAGTGCACTCCGGAGATATCAGGAATTTCCGTCTTCACGACAGTGAACCCCCCGCCGGGACCCTCCCTGAGAGAATCCACAGTTCTCGAATACCCAGCTTCAAGCCAACAAGTAGGGCCTAACAGAAACAACCGCACATGCTCTTGAACGTAGCCCCAAAGCTCTCCTTTATTTCAAAAGAATGTAATACTGCACACAGCAGCCCTTCCAGTTCAATCTGCAAACACTTTTGGCTTACAAAATCTAAACCCTCCTCTGAAAGTTTTCCTCACGGAATACTCCTAGGATTAGGTTTGATGACATCCTCAATCGCTTCATCGTGGCAAAGGAACTACTATTCGAATTTCGGCAGCCTTCGGGACTATGACAACGACCACTGAATTTACCTCTCATAACGAACGGATGGCCGGAGATTTCATCTGCGTCTACTGAAGCCACCCCCCTACCCAACGTCCATGACAAATAAAGAACAGGTTGGCATAATCCCGAATAATTCATCTCTCTTTGTAGGCGGGCATTCGATGGAACAGACAATCGCCGAAAAAATCCTCGCCCGCGCGGCGGGGCTGAAAACAGTCGAGCCCGGACAAATCATTGACGCGGTCCCAGACGTGATTCAGAGCTCTCTCAGCGAGACCACCCTAATTAAGATGCGGGAAATGGGGGCCGAGGAGCCCTTCGATAAAAGAAAAATCGTGGTGACGGTGGACCATTGGTCCCCTGCCGAATCAACCCGGACGGCAAACATGCACAGAGACCTCCGCCTCTTTGCCGAGGAGAAAAATCTTAAACATTTCTATGATGTCAGTGAGGGAATTTGCCACCAGGTTTTTATGGAAAATGGCCACGCCCTGCCAGGTCAACTTATTATGGGCCGTGATTCGCACAACACTTCCCACGGGGCAATGAACGCTGTCTCAATCCCATTCGGCCTCACCGAGATAGCCTACCTCTGGGCAGTGGGCAGCGTATGGCTTCGCGTTCCCGAGAGTGTGAAGATCCGAATGGACGGTACCCTCCGGCGAGGGGTGTACGCCAAGGACGCCATCCTCTACATCATCGGAAAAATCACCGCTAGGGGGTGCACCTATAAGTCTATCGAATACTCGGGAAATCTCATAGTACGTCTCTCGATGTCGGAGCGTTTTTCGTTTACCAACATGGCAGTCGAGATGGGCGCAAAGGCAGCCATCATGCCCTTCGACCAGACGACAGAACGCTACCTCAAGGGACGGGCCAAGAAAAAATATCGTCCTGTGTCCCCCGAAAGCGGCGCGCGCTATGAGACCGAATACGAATTCGATGTGAGCCGTCTCGGGCCGATGCTCTCCTGCCCCCACACGGTGGACAACGTCAAGCCTGTTGAGGATGCAGCGGGGGGGACGGTTCACCAGGCCTTCCTGGGCTCCTGCACCAATGGGCGAAACGACGACCTAGGCGAAGCGGCGAGAATTCTCCGAGGAAGAAAGGTGGCCCCCGGCGTGCGATTGCTAGTCGGACCCGCCTCGCGCCGCGAATATATCGAGTCCGACCGGAAGGGCTATATCCGCACCCTCCTCGAAGCAGGAGCTATGATCCTCAACCCCGGCTGCGGAGCGTGCTTTGGTGGCAGCCAGGGAATCCTGGCAGATGGGGAGGTCTGTATCTCCTCCTCGAACCGTAACTTCAAGGGACGGATGGGAAACCCGAACGCCGAAATTTATCTCGCCAGCCCGGCCACTGTAGCCGCATCGGCAGTCAAGGGGGTCATCGCTGACCCCCGGCCCCTACTCCGGGGGCGTTGAGCGGGGAAAGATGATGGCAGCTCCTACTGAATTTTCGGGCGATGTCCTCAAGCTGGGCAGCGACATCAACACGGATGTGATCTACCCGGGAAAATACATTCTCGTCTACGAGCCCGAGGAAATGAAAAAACACCTTCTCGAGGGCCTGGGCCCTGAGGTCTCATCCCGTGTCCGACCGGGGAGAATCATCCTCGCGGGTGAGAATTTCGGCTGCGGCTCCTCGCGCGAGCAGGCTGCGGGCGCAATCAAGGCAGCCGGTATTCCTGCCGTGATCGCAAAATCGTTCGCACGGATATTTTTCCGGAACGCCGTCAATTTCGGGCTCCTCCTAATAACCTGTCCGGGGGCCGCTGATGCCGTCCAGGACGGAGAACGAATCACCGTAAATATCCGCACTGGCAAGATTTCTGCCTTAGGTGGGCAGGCGTTTTCGTTCCCGTCCCTGCCCAAATTTCTGATGGACATCATCGATGCCGGAGGCTTGGTTGCACACGGGAAAAATATTATTGCGGCCCGGAAAACCGCACAAGGAGGAGAGAAAACATGACATCAAAAAATACACGGCTCCGGAAGATGCTCGCAGAACCCGGCCTGATCCCCTCGCCTGGCGTCTGGGACGGGATCTCGGCTCAAATCGCCGTGGAGGCAGGCTTCGAGCTCCTCTATATGACGGGATCGGGCGTCTCGCTGGGCACACACGGGCTGCCCGACGTTGGCCTTCTCACCCTCACTGAGATGGCAGAAGCCTGTCACCGGATCACTTCCAACGTCTCCACCCCCGTCATCGCCGACGCCGACACAGGATATGGAAACGCAGTCAACGCTCAGCGCACGGTGCGTGAATTTGAGCGGGCTGGCGCCTCGGGAATTCAATTTGAGGACCAGATGACTCCCAAAAAGTGCAGCCATCTCGCGGGCCGTGAGGTGGTCAGCACAGAGGAGATGTGCCTGAAATTATCGGCCGCTTGCGAGGCGAGGAGTGACCCAAATTTCGTCATCGTTGCCCGAACGGACGCCCGCGAGAGCCTGGGAATCGACGAGGCGATTGGGCGGTGCCAGGCCTACCGGGATGCTGGGGCCGACGTCCTATTTATCACCTCGCCTGGCAACGAGGAGGAGTTAGCGCGCGTTCCCCGTGAAGTGGATGCGCCCTGTCTTCTGATTGTCGCCTGGGGGGCTGAGGCCATGCCACTCGCAAAGCTGGAGGAGATGGGGTTCAGAATCGCGGTCTACCCTGGCGACATGCAGCGGGTTGCCGCCTACGCGATGCGTGAGGCGGCCCAGCAACTTTGGGAGACAGGCTCGCTCGAATCACTCGAGAAGCGGATGCTCACCTACCCCCAGCGTTTTGAATTGGCCGGATATAGTGCAATTCAAGAAATCGAGTCAAAATACCTTCCTGCCGAATAGAAGAAGATGCCGCCGTATTCGAAACCAAAGCCGGGTTCGAAGATAAGACCGAAAAAATTTACAGGGAGCGGAGCTTCGGGTCGAGGGTGTCGCGCACTGCATCCCCCAAGAGGTTGAACGCGAAGACACCTGCTGTGATGGCCAGGCCCGGAAAAATCGGAATCCAAGGGGCACTCTCGGCGTACTCCTCGGCGCCGCCCTGAAGCATCAGGCCCCAAGCCGGAGTCGGCTCTTGGACGCCCAGCCCCAAGTAGGATAGCGAGGCCTCAAGAAGAATGGCCTGGCCCATGAACGTGGTCAGCATAATGAGAAAAGGCGCCATTACGTTGGGCACCATATGGCGAAGGATAATCCGCTTGTGGTTAAATCCAAGAGTCCGAGCGGCGTCCACGTAGGGCATCTCGCGGACGGCTAAGGCACTGGAGCGCACGACGCGTGCGCAGCGGGGAATGAAAGGTATTGTGATGGCAAGGATGACGTTTTGGGTGCCGGTTCCGAAGATCGATACCACCGTTAGGGCCATGATGATCAGCGGGAACGAAATTAAAATGTCCATAATGCGCTGGAAGATCAGGTCGAAGCGGCCTCCGAAGTAGGCACTCGTCACGCCGAGGACCAAACCCGCCGTAGAGCCGATGATCGAGGCCGCGAATCCGACGAAAAGGGCCGTCCTCGCCCCATAAACGATCCGCGTCAGGATGTCCCTTCCGAACTGATCGGTTCCAAACCAGTGCGCCGCGCCGGGCGGGACGTGCATGGACTCGAACGAAATTCTCACGGGGTCATAGACGGTGATTAGTTCGGCAAATATGGCGATACCTATGAAAAATAGCACGACAAAGGCACCGGCCGCACCCAGCGGCTTGCGCCAGATCAAATCCCGCAGCTTCGCCGTCCAAGCAATACGTCTATCCTTAGCTGCAATGACTTCTGCGGTCATTTCGGTGACGGCCATTTGGTGATTTCCTTAACTGTAACGAATCCTCGGGTCGAGCCACGCGTACATAATATCGATTACGAAATTCGTCAAAATGAACACCAACGCTACCAGCATCACCAGCGCCTGCGTCACGGTATAGTCGGTGAGGAGTACAGACTCGACTAGAAGCTTCCCCAGCCCGTTTAAGTTGAAAACCTGCTCGGTGACAACGAGCCCGCCCATGAGAAAAGCGAATTCAAGACCGATGACGGTGGTCACAGGTAGGAGCGAGTTCTTGAGCGCATGGCGGTTAATGATGATTTTCTCGATGAGGCCCTTGGCCCGCGCTGTCCGGACGTAGTCCTCCCGGAGTACCTCGAGCAGGGCCGATCGGGTCATCCGCGTGGCCACAGCCGAATAGCGGTAACCCGTCGCTACCGCAGGCCATATAAGCTGGGAGAGGTTCGCCCACGGATCCACCCAGAACGGCGTGTATTCGATCGGGGGCATCCAAGGATTTCCTGTAATTTTTTGGGTAAGGATCAACAGCCCCAAGATGATCATGATCCCCAGCCAGAACGAAGGCAGGGCGATGCCCGCGATGCTGAAGGTACGAACGATGTAGTCCACCCAGGTGTCCTGCTTGATGGCCGAGATCGTCCCGAGCGGGATGGCGATTATGATAGCCGTCAGAGTCGCCATGATGGCCACCTGGAGCGAGAGCTCGAAACGGAGACCGATCTCTTTAGAGATAGATTTCCCCGTCCACATTGAATTCCCGAGATCGAACCGCGCAAATCCCCACAAGAAATCCAGAAACTGGATATGCAACGGCAGATCAATCCCAAGTTCTTTCTGGCAAACTTTAATCGCCTCCGGGTCCGCGTAAAGGCCCGATCCGGCCATGCGAAGCTCGCACACGTCCCCGGGAATCGCCCTAAGTAAAAAGAAGACGATCACAGCCGCTCCGATAATGGTCGGGATCATCAACAAGATTCTTTTAATTATGTACTTATACACACCCGGCCCCCGGAATTCCCCACCCGCCGCGATTACCCACGGCGGGCGGGGACGGTTTCAGTTCTTAATCCGGGACCTACTGATCCAGCCAAACTTGATCAAGCGACTGGTTTAGGTAGTGGCTTGGCGCGATTTTCCAGCCCTTCACAATGTCTCGGTGCGGGTTAATCTTGTACCACCAAAGCGTGACGAACTGGTGCGCGGCCGTATCGAGCGCGTGTTTTTCGTACTGGCGAATCAGCACGCGCTGTTTCTTTGGATCGGCCTCCCTGTTCATTTTCTCGAACAGCTTGTCGAGTTTGCGGTCAATGTACTGCGCGTACTGGTTACCCGCTTTGTCGTCGGAGATGAACTTCGAAATGTCCACCAGCGGATTGATAACCGACTGGCAATTGAAGTCGATACTAACGTCCCACTGCTTCTTTTTCCGGAGCTGGGCGTAGAACGCGGGAGAGGGCCGGACCTCCTGCTTGAACTTTAGGCCAACCCTCCGCCACTGGTCGATGAGCCAGGTGCCCACCACCCGGTAGGGCTGGTCCACGCCGCGATTGTTGAACGTATATCTTTTGTTCAAGTTAACGCCCGCCGCCTTGAGAAGGCGCCTAGCCTCTGCACGCGACTTTTTGATGTCCGGCCAGTAGCCGGCGAGCTTCGACAGCTCGGCCTTGGTCGCGGCGAACGGATGCTTGGGGAACACGATTCCGCCAACCGATCTCACGATGGCAATTCTGGAGAGGTGCTTGGATCCACCCCAGCGATCCACGGCCAAGGTAAGCGCCCGGCGAACATCGGCGTTGTCGAACGGCTTGCGCTTGTGGTTCGGCGTGATCATCAGGTTGCAGTTCCAGTCGCTTTCCTGAACACGGAGCTTATTGCCCAGCGCCTTTTTTAGATCGTCGCGCGCCTTGGGCGGGAAGCCGCGGAACTCGATGTAGGCCCGGTTGCCACGGATGGCCTGAAGCCGAATGGCCATCTTTGGCGCAGAGATCGCCCGGTAGCCGTCTAGATAGGGCTTGCCTTTATGGTGATATTTCTTGTAGCGCTTGCCCTCGACGAAGGCACCCGGCTTGTGCTGCACGAAGCGGAAGGCACCCGTTCCATTGATGTTTTTCTTGTGCCACTTGTAGCCGTGCTTATCCAGATCCGCCTTGGAGTAGATAAAGTTGAACGGCAGGGCTAGCGCCGGGGTGAAGGCGCCCGTCGGGTATTTTAGTTTGAACACGAGGGTGTGTTTGTCCGGTGTCGTGACCGATTTTACCATGCCGTAGAACGCCTTGCGGTTGCTGGCGACGCCCTTCGGCGGAAAGATGATTTTGTCGTAAGTCGCCTTGACGTCAGCCGAAGTGAGCTTTTGCCCGTTGTGGAACCAGATGTTCTTTCGGATTTTAAAGGTATACTTCGTATCTCCTTCGGTCGGTTTGGGAACCGAACCTGCGCAAACGTCGCACACAAAATCCGTTGGTGAGGACGGATTGTTCGGATTTACCCGAATCAGAAGGCTGTAGAACGGCCGGATCGGGTGAATCATTCCGAAGGTCGATTCGATGTGGCCGTCGTATGAGGGAATTTTCGATCCAACTACGAATTTCAGTATTCCGCCACGCTTCACCGCATCGGCCGGCCGTGGGCCAAACGTCCACACGGCCAGAACCAACGTTAGGGTGATCACGAGGATGGACTTCATCTTCCATCTTGCCATTTCCAATCCTCCTCACATAAGGATGAAAGGGTCGCCCCTTCACTAAAAACCGCTCTTCGCGGACGTCCTGAAGCTTCGGTTAAACCTCTGGGCACGCCACCCAGTGGCCGGGTGAAAGTTCCCTGAACTCTGGAATATTTTTCCGGCATCCATCTATCGCAATCGAACACCGCGTGTGGAACACGCAACCACTCGGTGGGTTGATCGGACTCGGAACCTCCCCCGAGACGATGATGCGCTGACGTTCCTCCTCGACTTCCGGGTCCGGCACCGGAACAGCCGATAGTAATGCCTTCGTATAAGGATGCATGGGATTATCGTACAATTCGTCGCAATCCGCCAACTCCACAATTTTTCCCAAATACATCACCGCCACCCGGTGGCAGAGGTGGCGAACAACGCTCAAATCGTGGGCGATGAACAGATAGGTCAGATCAAATTTATCACGCAAATCCTCGAGCAGGTTGATCACCTGGGCCTGAATTGACACGTCCAAGGCTGACACCGGCTCGTCACATATGATGAACTCGGGCTCGAGAGCAAGCGCCCGGGCGATTCCTACCCGCTGGCGTTGGCCGCCACTCATCTCATGGGGGTAGCGGTCGTCCATCTCGGGGCGCAGGCCGCAGGTCGTGAGTAATTCGCGCACCCGCAAACGGCGCTTTTCCGGGTCACCCTCAATGCCATGAACGTACATCGGTTCGCCAATGATATCGCCCACCTTCATACGGGGGTTCAGAGAGCTGTAGGGGTCCTGAAAAATGACCTGGATCTTCCGCCGCATCTCGCGCAGCTCGCTCCCATCGAGCGTCAGCAAGTCCACGCCATCGAATTTGATCTCGCCCGCACTGGGCTTTTCGAGCTTGAGGATGCACCGGCCCGTCGTTGTCTTGCCGCAACCCGACTCGCCAACGAGGCCGAGGGTCTCGCCCTTGGCGATCGTGAAGCTCACGCCATCAACGGCCTTCACGGCGCCCATTCTTTTTTGGAAAAGGATTCCCTCGGAAATGGGAAAATACATCTTCAGGCCAGACACCTCGACTAGGGTTTTCCCCTGAAAACCGTTCGAGAGCTTTGACGCGGCAGCCACACTCATGGGACAGCCTCCGCCGATTTTTGGAGTTCGTTTTTTTTCCAGCAGGCCGATTGGTGGCTATCCTGGATTGTCGCGAGAGGGGGCACCTCAGAGGCGCAGCGGTCCACGTCGTAGCGACAGCGGACCCGGAAGGCACACCCCTCAGGGAGCTGGGTCAAGTCAGGGGGCTGCCCCTCGATAGGGTCAAGCCGCGCACGCCGCGGCAAATCGAGGCGCGGGACAGAATTCAGGAGACCAAGGGTATAAGGATGACGAGGATTTTTATAGATTTCCCGCGCCGATCCGTGTTCGATGATTTTGCCTGCGTACATGACATTGACCCGATCGGCATAGCGGGCCACCACGCCCAGATTGTGGGTGATGATGATGAGGGCCACGCCGAGCCGTTTGCTCAGATCCTTCATGAGCTCGAGAATCTGTGCCTGGATCGTAACGTCCAACGCCGTCGTCGGTTCATCAGCAATGATGATCCGAGGCTCGCAGCAAAGCGCCATCGCGATCATCACCCGCTGTCGCATCCCGCCACTCAAATGATGGGGGTATTGCTTAAGGCGGCGAGCCGTATCGGAGATTCCGACCATATCCAAATACATGGCCGCCTTTCGAGAGGCATGCTCCCGCTCCATCCCCAAGTGTTGTTCCATGGTTTCCGTCAGCTGGAGACCAATCGTGAGAACCGGATTTAGAGAGGTCATCGGCTCCTGAAACACCATAGCAATCTGCCTGCCTCTGACTTGGCGAATCTCCTCGCCACTCAGTGCCAACAAATCCTGGCCCATGAAGCACACGCTCCCGTCCACAATACGACCGGGCGGATCGGAAATGAGCCTCAATATTGAGAGCGCGCTCACGGACTTTCCGCAGCCCGACTCCCCAACAATGGCGACCGTCTCACCCTCTTCCACGTCATAGGAAATACCGTCTACCGCGCGAACGGTTCCTGCAGATGTGAAAAACTGGGTTTTCAGGCCTTCAATTTCGAGAAGCTTGGGCAAAATTTATCCCCATAATGGCGAGTAGACAAAAACCCTTGGAAAATTTACTCGTACGAATTCCCATAAGGATGCCTGTATTCTATTCACATTGATATAAGATTCAAGCAATTTCATAATTCTCCGCAAGATCAATTTTGGGAAAGTAACCCGCACCGGAATATAAATAAATGTAAGCTGTTGATTTTGAACAATTTATTAATCAGAACTCCCTTCCGAAAGCGCAAAAAGCGCATCCGCCACCCAAGCCCCCTCGCCCTTGGACTGCACGAAGATAGGATTCAAGTCCGCCTCAATAAGCCTCTCTCCCAGGGAATCAACCAGCACCCCGAATCTTACCATGGCCTCGATGAGTGCCTCCCGGTCCAACGGGCCCCGCCCTCGGAACCCATCCAGCAGCCGTGCACCCCTAAGCTCATCCAGCATGGCCCCAGCCTCGCTGTGTGATATGGGCACCATACGAACACTGACATCTCGCCAAACCTCGGCGGCCGGGCCACCCAGTCCCACCGTGATTAGGGGACCAAACTGCAAGTCCCAAATTGTCCCTAGAAGAAACTCTTCGCCACCCCGCATCATTTTTTGCACTAAATATCCATCCACCATCTTTAGCTTCGCCTGCCCCAAATTTTTCCTCTGCGCTTCAAAAGAAATGCGGAGAGAAGGTTCATCAAATATGCACTCCGGGACAAACCCTTGCTCGGATTTGTGCAACAACTCAGATGAGGACACTTTGAGCACGACAGGATATCCCAGCTCCGCGGCGGCGAGTATAGCCTCATTTAAATCTGCGCAAAGCCGGTGCGGGACAGGGCGAATTTCAAACGCCTCGGCAAGGGCCAGTCCTTTCGCCTCACCGAGACTTCCGCCCGATAGAATCTTTTGCACCTCGGTCGGTATCTCTTCTTTTTCCGGAGGCCCCAAATCTGAACGCCAGCGGGTAATATATTCGGTATACTGCCACAAATAGGCCGCAGCCCGCGCAGCACCCTCGGTCGTGTGAAAAGAAGGGACACCGGCGGCAGCCATTTTCCGATGGGCCTCTTCGGAGTAGGGATTGAAATAAACGAGCAAAGGGATCCGACCTGCCAGGCCGTCTTTTTTCGCTTGGATAATCGGATCGACGGCGATAGCGTGGCAGAATTGGGCGCTCGAACCTACGACCGCAACGATCACATCGAAGCATGTCTCCTCCAAAATAACTCGGAGGATTTCCTGGAACGAATTAATTCCCGCAATGGTGGTATCGATGGGGTTGGCGACCCCGATGAACTCGGGAAGGGTTTTGGCGATTCGGTCCTTGACCCGCTCGGTAACGCGCGGCACTTCCATGCCAAGCGATCCCCCACACAGATCTGCTATGAGTGCCCCGGCACCGCCCGAGGTGGTGAGAACCCCCACTCGCTCCCCCCCGGGAGGGGGCGATACAGCAAACATGTGAGCCACCTCGAAAAGCTCCTCGAGCCCATCAACCCGCGTGACACCCCATTGGCGAAAAACTGCCTCATAGGCGCTGTCCTTGCCGACAAGGGCCCCGGTGTGGCTAACAGCCGCAGCCATTCCAGCCGCCGAGCGCCCCACCTTGCACACCACGATAGGTTTTTCGACTTCGAGCGCCCGTCGGGCGGCACGGAGGAATTTCTCCGGCTCCTGCAACCCTTCGAGGTAAATCGCAATTGCTCGTGTGGAGTCATCCTCGACAAGGAAATCCACATAGTCGGCCATCTCCAAGTCCGCCTCGTTGCCACACGAAATTAGGTAGCTAAAACCAATTCCTCGGTGAGTAGCCCGCGAGATGAGGGCGCCGCCGATGCTTCCGCTCTGACAAACCACCCCCACCGGGCCGGCAAGCACGGTCTCTATCTCCATGGTGAGAATTCCGGCTAACTGTACTCGCCCGATGAAATTGTGGTAGCCCGCCGTGTTCGGGCCGCACACTCGCATTCCTGCTGCCTCCGCAATTCCGGCAATCTCTTCCTCGAGCCGGCAGCCTTTCTCGTCAAATTCAGAAAAACCCGCCGTATAAATCGTCACCGCCGGAACTCCTATGGCCGCGCATTCACGAACGACATCAAGTACATGCTCCCTTCCCACCGCGATAAAAGCCGTCTCGGGAATCTCGGGAAGGTCCGAGATGGACCGATAGCAGGGGAGATCGGCTACCTCTTTGTACTTGGGATTGACCGGATAGACTTTTCCTGAGAAACCGTGGCGTAAGAGATTTTTTATTACCCGCCCATTGAAGCTCTCCAGATTGGCCGAAGCGCCAACAATGGCAATCGAGGCGGGGTCCAGGAGGCGGCGTATCTGCTTCCTCGTGCGATTAGCGGAACCGGGACTCATGGGAAAAGACTAATTGGCTCGAGGGGGGCGCTGGCTAAAACTTCGACCGTAGATTTCGCTCGCTAGGCGATTGCGGAGAATTTGCACTGTTCCCCCGGCAATAGACCACCCCCTGATCTTCCGGTAGAGGTATTCGAGTGGCATATCAGTGGAGTATCCAGGAGCACCGTGAAGTTGGATTGCGTCGTCAGCCACCTGGCGAGCCATCTCGTTGCAGTAGAGCTTGGCCGACGTGGTCTCGATAACCGAGGGTAGCCCCACGCGGGTGTTTGCAAGTGCCCGGTAGAGCAGAAGCCGAGCCGCCTCAAGCTTGACCCGCATGTCCGCCACCATCCATTGCACCCCCTGAAACTCGCACAGCGGGCGCCCGAACTGGTGACGCTCCTGAGTATAAGAGACCGCTAAATCGTAAGCCGCCTGGGCCAGTGCCAAGCAACGCGTCGCGTTCCCGAGGCGCTCAACGTTGAACACCGGCATGAGAACTCGAAATCCCTCACTATCGACAAGGACGTTTTCTTTTGGAATTCTCGCGCTGTCGAAATGGAGAGTGCAGTGCGCCTCCCCACTCATGTACCTCTCGATCTTTCCCTTGGTGAAGCCTTGCGATCCCGTCTCAACGACTACCGCACCACAATCACGCGTCCGCGGGCCAAAGCGGACGTAGACGACAAACAGATCGGCGTGCGGGGCGTTCGAAGAGTACGCCTTTTGCCCATCGATGATAACGCTGTCCCCGTCATAGCGGGCAGCGGTCTTGAGGTCAGTTGCCGCCGACCCGGCGTCGGCCTCGCTCATAGAAATAGATATGATTTTCTCGCCCGCGCAAAGGGATGGGAGAAAGCGGGCTTTCTGCTCGGCGTCTCCCAACTCGTCGATCACCCGTATGGGGCCCATGTTCCCCATCTGCACTACATCCCCACTGTGCGGGCAGACCTGGGAGATCTGTTCCATGACGAGGCAGGCTTCGAACAGCGAGCGACCCCCTCCATGAGGCTCTCTCACCGTCATGCCCATCATGCCGTGATCGGCGAGCACCTTCATCGAGCGACGGGGATACTCTTCTGTCTTAACGTAGCTGTAGGCATTCTCTGCGAACTCGCGGAGGGCGAGTTCTCTCGCAGTCTGCTGAAGAAGGCGATCTTGCTCATCTAGTTGAAAATCCAAAAAATGACTCCCAATGAAAAAATGACCGATTCTTATCTAACCTGCCAGGGCCGTTCATTTTCCCCGACGCCGATAATGAATATCACGCCTTCCATCTAAAACTCATGACCGCCTTGCCCCCTTCCAGAACACTCCCACCCAATGGAGCCTAATACACCAGCCCTTTCCCCTACCCTTCTAACCCGTCCATAACAGAGCGCACGGCATCGAAGTGACTGGCCTCAATCCCAGGTTCGAAAAACGGCGCATTCCAAGCAAAAAGGGGCACAGTCTGCTCGTGAAGTGACCCGTGACTGCGAAGATCTACCTCGCGCTCGGCCTCGTCCATCACGCCGAAAACGGTGTCTTCATTTGCGATGACCATAATCTCGCCCATGCGCCCGGGTAGGAGCCGAAAACGAGCGGCAGCCTCTTCTCTGGGTAGCGCATCTTCTATTCCCGGGACTTCATTTAAAAGCGCCACAGCTTCGTAGAGCAAAGTTTCTTCTCCAAGGTGGACGTAGGCCGCTCCGCCCTGGTTGCCGTGGTGGACGACGTAGCGATCTTTAATGATGGGCACTGCCTCAGCTGAGATACCTCGCTTTCTAAGCACAACTCCCGGATCGATTGCCCGCCTCTTTTGGCGCATGCCGTGGTCAGCAGTAACGAAAATTGCGCCGTCTGGATGCAGATCGGCCCAAGCCCCGGCAAGACTCCCAATCTCTTTGTCGATGGTGGAAAGGTGCTCCTGGCCCTCGGCGGTCTCGGGGCCGAACTTGTGCTGGCTGAAATCGGTTGTTGTGACATAAAGCAAACTAGGTTTTTTTTCCTCGATGATAGTGAGCGCCGCCCGCAGGAGCCAAAAGTTTACCTCGGCACTGTAAATTTCCTCCTGCGGGCCGACACAGGCAGTAAGCCAACCAGGGGGCTCTTCAGCAGTAACGGTCAGGTCAGCTCCCTTTCCTACCATATCGACGAGCTTTTTCTTCGAGGCCAACGCGGCGGTCTTGTGCCCAGTAGCTGCCCCAACCTCCATCAGAGTTGGCGAGAGGAGAAATCCTCCCGATTCCATGTAGACCTCCTCGCCCGTCTCCCGTTCTCGAAAGTAGTTTGCTGTGATCCCATGCATGGTAGGCGGGCCGCCGCAGATGAGAGATACGTTATTCACGTTTGTGACGGTGGGCATCTGGGCATTGACAAGAAGCCTTTGGCCCTCTGCGCCAAGCCGATCAAGATTCGGAGTCGAGGCTGTCTCGAAATAGGCTGGGTCACCCCCATCGATGCAAATAATAAGTGCCTTCAAGGTAGTCCCCTCATAGAAGGAGTTTCCGATGGCTAAAAAAAGCGCAGCCACTGACATCAGGTGAATCTCACGCTTGATACCCAAGACTACCGTGGATTCCCTATTGGGGCGAATTCTCTTTGCAGGTAAAACTAAACAAGCAAATTGGCATGTTTTCGTGATATTAAATGACTCTGATATTTTGGAGTCTTTTCCGCGCTTTCCGAACCGAGAAGTCCATTTGCAGCCAACGTTCAGTGTAAAACGGTGAATGAACTGGGAGAAGAGCAGATTATGAGCAGAGGGAGGGACGACCAGGAGGGGGTGAGGCAAAAACGGATTCTTTATACTACGTTTTTGCTCTTGGTTTTTGGGGTTGCTGTCTTACTCTGGGGCCTCCCTCTCATGCGCTCCGGTCTAAGTGACCTTGCCCTTCCAGTATATTGGCAAGTTCCCGATTTCTCTCTCGTTGATCGCAGCGGCCAACCTGTGACGCTCACGAACCTAAAGAGAAGGGTCTGGGTGGCGACCTTCATCTACACGCATTGCCTGGACACTTGCCCTTTACAGACCGTGGAGATGGCAAAACTTCAAAAGGAATTCGTTCAAAAAAAAGACTTTAGGCTTGTCTCAATCACTACGGACCCGGCGAATGACACGCCTGAGGTTTTGACTAAATATGCAAACAAATTCAACGCGGACCCAAAGAGATGGTATTTTTTGACTGGTGAGAAACGGGCAATTTATCACCTGGCACAAAAGGGATTCCGCCTGAGCGTGGTCGACCCCCGAGATGGTGCCTCAAGTTCCGGTCCGAAGGCTTTGATCGATTTTCTGTCGCCCGCCTCTGCCCATGCACATCATCCTGGTCCGGCCCTGCCTTTTCTCCACAGCTCGCGGTTCGTCTTGATGGACCGGCGGGCCCGAGTCCGTGGAATTTACGGGGGAAATCTAGCCCTTTCATCTACCAACGGAGAAAAGAAGACCCCCAGTTATGATGACGAGACGCTCCGGCGCTTGCGCCGGGATGTATGGGCTCTTCTCCGGGAAATACCCCAGTAAATCTAAACCTCTTCACGCTCCGCCACTTGGGACCACCAGAGGCATATCCGGACAGCAGGTACCATTTACGATCCGTAACTTTTTGGAACTTTGGAGGACATCAGAGGATGCTACCTTGGAGAAAACCTGTACTTGTGGTGTCCTGAGAAGAACTCGCCTTAGATTCGTCCGAAATAGGCTGATAGTTGATGCTTTCCGAGTGATGGATTTCGGGTCTGATAATTCCTTCTAATTGGAAACGAAAATAACGTGACCTTCCCACCACAAAAAACCCCTTGACTGCCCAGGCTGGCAATAATATACTTGACTTAGTCAAATATTGACGGAGTCGTACTTTCGGATTGATATAAAGCTTAGGTGAGGGGGGGGGCCATG
>Ga0315336_1003800_pt1 | contig 19343 bp, 18 predicted proteins | sample ASW5metaG_FD_204512 | JGI IMG/M metagenome (GOLD analysis project Ga0315336, IMG submission 204512) | Ammonia-oxidizing marine archaeal communities from Monterey Bay, California, United States - ASW #5 | ecosystem: Environmental > Aquatic > Marine > Intertidal zone | place: USA: California... | reverse complement strand
GCGCCGGTCCATAGCTCACGATCATCTCGCGAAAACCGGGTTCGGCGAGCCAGCGGGGCACCGCGCGTTTGAGCACGCCCCCCTCCTTGACCTCGTAGAACGGCGCCGCCTCGTCTTCTCCCCTGACCGCACCCTTGCCGGTGATCACCAGCACGTAGCGGTGGCCTTTGGCCTGCGAGCGCATCAGAAACGCCTTTAGCGCGCCATAGGCCTCGCGCTGCCGGTGGCCGTGCAGATCGATCCGGGCATCGACATCGACGCGCCCACCGGCGATCTGCCGGGATTCCCGGCGGTCGATGCGGCCAAGCGGTGGCGCCGCGCGTTCGTGCGTGCGCTCGGGCGGAGGTTTGGCGGCTGGCGCCCGATCCCCAGTCCTGGCTTGGGCGTCATCGCCGGCCGGTTGGCGCTCGAGCGAGGCTTTCCTTCGGGGTTTGGGTGCTGCCGGCGTGGCCGGTATTTCGCGTTCCGTGAGCGGCTCAACGGTCCCGGCGACGCGAGACCAAAGTTTGGCGTCCTCTCCCGTCAGGCCGGAGGCGTCTTCTGGAGATTTCCGCTTCTTCGCCATGACACCCAGCCATGTCTAGCGGCTCGGCGGGTTCGGCACCAGAACGATGAAGGAACCCGCATGCCGGGTCCGGCCCGCGACATTGCCCGCGCGCTCGCCGGAACCCCAATAAATATCGCCCCGCTGTGGCCCCTGGATCGCGGAGCCCACGTCCTGGGCGACCATCAGCCGGGAAAAGCCGCGGGGGCCATGGGCATCGAGCCCTGGCGAATGCACCCAGATCGGTGTGCCGAGCATATGGTGGCTCGGGTCGACGGCGAGGCTGCGGCCCGCGGTGAGCGACACGCCCTGGGCGCCGGTGGGTCCCTCGCCGGGCTTCTTGGCCTCGAGCTCGTGGAAGAAGATGTAAGAGCGGTTCTTCCACATCAGTTTTTGGGCGCGCTCGGGATTCTCGCGCAGCCAGCCGGTGAGCTTCTCCAACGACATCTCATCGGCCTTGATCTCGCCCTGCCGGACCAGCGCCTTGCCGATCGATGAGTAGGGATGACCGTTCTTGGCCGCAAATCCCAGCCTTACGCGGTCGCCGGTGTCCATTTGAATTTGGCCCGATCCCTGAACGTGCATCATATAGGCGTCGACCGGGTCGGCGAGATAGAGCAGTTCCAGGCCCTTGCCCTCAAGCGCACCCTTGTCGATATCTTCGCGGGTGGGGTAGGGCTCTCTGCCATTCGCCGTCCGCCGCATCGCCGTGAGCTCGGCGTTTCGGGTGCCCCGCTGTTCGGCCGGCGCCAGCAGCAGCAAGTCGCGCGGCTTGGCATAGATCGGAACCGGGAATAGCGATGAGTGCCGGCGCGAGCCCCTCAACACAGGCTCGAAATACCCGGTCAGGAATCCGCGCGACCGACCGTTTACCCGGTGCGGAGTGAAATTGCGCTCGAAGAACTCCCGCGCCTGGTCGGGTCCGGATGCTCTTTGCTGCAGGGCAATCTGACAGATTGCGGTCAGCGTATCCTCGCGGGCCGTGGTCGGCTTGCGCTTGGCTTGGCGCGTCTTCGTGACCGCCGCTATCCGCTCGCAAGAACGCAAAAAAGTCGCGTATGCCGCGACGTGATCGTCGCTCTCCCAACCCGCGAGCTTCTTGTAGGCCACGGGTTCGAGCTTCAACTCAGCGCCACTCATCTGGGGAAGGCTTTCGAATTGCGTTGGCGTTGACACGGGCGCACATGCGCCCAGCAATGCGGGAGAGAGAATAATGAGAATGCGCCGCGCAAGCGTCACGAATCCGATCGCAACCCAATTTCAAACCACCCGCCCCCATGCTGACAGTTAAGGGAATGAACCCTAATTCGCGGCTTCGGTGGCTATCAGTTTCCAGTTGGGATCACGCGAGTCGACCTCGCGGGCGAAGGTCCAGATATCGGTGACTTCCCGGACCTTGTTTGGATCGCCGTCAATGATCCGACCTTCCTGATCCCGCGTCGCGGTGATCAACTCACTGACGAACTTGACCGTGACCTGCGCCAGCTTGTCCTTGAAGCTGGCTTCGATGATGTTGGCTTTGCCGATACCGACAAAACTAGACTCCACGGTCTCGGACTTCTTGTCGCGCTCATCGAGCGCCGCCACGAAGCCCTCATAGACGTCCGTGCCGAGCAATTGTTTCAGCGTGCGCTTGTTGCCCTCGGCGAAGGCCATCACGATCATCTCATAAGCCGCCTTGGCGCCCTGGATGAAATGCTCGGGATCGAAGTCGGGATCGACATTCATGATCGCCGTCAGCGCCTTCCAGAGCGCGCTGTTCTTGGGCGCGAACTTCTTCAGATGCTCTTCGACATCCTCGGCAGATTGCTTCTGATTCTTGTGGGTATCCCTGCTGCGCGGCAGCGCCACAACCGTATCCTTGCCGGCATCCTTGCCTGCTTGCGCGCCGTTCGGCTTGGCGTCCCGCGCCGAGTAAGGATCGAAGGGCTGACGTTCGTTGCCGGTCCGGCGTCCGAGCACGTTGCGCAGGCGCAGGAAAATCACGATGGCCAGAACCAAAAACAGCAGCGTATATATATCGAACGTGTCGTTCATTGTGCTTATGCTCTCCACGGCATTACGCCGCCGCGGCCTACAATTCGGATGCAGATGATATAGTATCCAACGCTCACTTGTTCCAGCGCTGAATCGTATTCCACCCAGCGTTGAAACCCGCCGCGTCGGGCTCGAATTATCTGGTCTAAGCGACCAACTTACGGCATTGGCCGGGACAATCCAACTCTCAATCACCATATAGTCAGCTTCTTTGGCTCAACCCGCGGAGAATGACCTAGACGCACATGCGACTGCTCCTGTTCTTGATGTTCATTGCCGTGCCGCTGATCGAGCTCGCGCTCTTGATCAAGATCGGCGAGGTGATCGGCGTTCTCGCGACGGTCGGGCTTGTCATCATTACAGCGGTGATCGGCGTCAGCCTGCTGCGCATGCAGGGCGTGATGGCGCTCCGCAAAGCCCAGGAATCGCTGCAGGCCGGCAGGCCACCCATCGACTCGGTCGTCGAAGGGGTTTGCCTGCTCGTTGCAGGGGCCTTTTTGCTGACGCCCGGCTTGCTCACCGATGCGGTGGGTTTTCTGCTTCTGGTCCCGCAAATCCGCAGCGCGATCGCCCGCTGGGCCTTCGCCAAGCTGCAACAGAGCGGCCAAGTGGATATCCGCACGTTTGGAGGCCCGGGCGGCCCAAGGCGCCCGCCGCCTGGACCAAGTCCGAAACCTGGGGCCGCTGCCAGCGGACGCCAACCTCCCGGCCCAGTCATCGAGGGCGAATATACCGAAACAGAATCGGAGCCCGAGGAGGCCCGCAAAGACAAGCCGCGGACAGGATCTGGCGAGTCGCCGTGGCGCAAATAGCGTCAACCCTGTCCCGTGTTGCCCTGGATGCGCCCTCATGGTAGCGACAGGGCGTCAATCAGAAGACCCCCGCGAATCCGAAATTCACTGGAGCGAAAGAACGGCATGGCCAAAAAGAAGGCAGCCCCCAAGGGAGATGGCGCCAAGACCGCCGAATCGACCGAGGCCGCAACCGAGGCAGCGCCACAACAGGCCGCCGCAGCTGGCGCCCAGGAGCAGTCGGCCGCCCAGCTCAACGTCTTGGCCCAATACATCAAAGATCTTTCGTTCGAGAGCCCGAATGCGCCGGGATCACTGCAGGCCCCGGGCGAGAACCCGACACTGGAGGTCAACGTCAATGTCCAAGCCCGCAAGCAGGCCGACGACGTTTACGAGGCCGCACTGCATTTCGAGGCCAAGGCCGCCAATCCCGACAATGTGATTTACAATATCGAGCTGGTTTATGCGGGTCTGTTCCGGCTCACAAACATCCCGGAGAACATGCTGCAGCCGGTCCTATTCGTTGATTGCCCGGCAATGCTGTTTCCCTTCATGCGCCGGCTGGTAGCCGACATGACCCGCGAAGGGGGTTATCCGCCGCTCTATCTCGATCCGATCGATTTCCCATCGCTCTACCGGCAGAACGCCGAACGGATGCAGGCCGAAGGGGCAAGCGCGCCACCACTGGGATAGGGTTGCTCAGCCTTTAGTCCGAGCCGTAATCGTTCCAGATCGCGTCGCGGCCGAGCTTTGCGACGAATTGATCGTGGGCCTCGGCCTCGGCCTCGCTTAGGCGGGGCCCCAGCGAGTCGGGACGCTCGAAGCTACCCATCTCACCGGCTGATTCTTGGGTCTGGCCGCGTGCCAGCGCGGTGAGCTCCAGCTTGGCTTGGCGGCGGCCGGTCAGTTCGACATAGACCTCTGCCAGCAGCTCCGAATCCAGCAGCGCGCCATGTTTTATGCGCGCTGAATTATCGATGCGGTAGCGCTTGCACAACGCATCCAGGCTGTTCGGGGAGCCGGGGTGCTTGCGCCGGGCAATCGCCAGCGTATCAATCACCTTGTCCATGGTGATGGGTGGGCGCTTCAGAAGGTCCAATTCGGCATTTAGAAACCCCATGTCGAAGCTCGCATTGTGGATCACCAGTTTGGCGCCTTCGACGAACTTCAAGAAATCATCGGCCAAGTCGGCAAACAAGGGCTTGGTGGCCAGGAACTCGGTGGAGAGACCATGGATCTCGTAGGCCGCCAGCGGCATCTCGCGTTCAGGATTGAAATAGCGGTGCCAGGTGCTCCCGCTGGGGATGTTGTTGATCAGCTCGATGCAGCCAATCTCAACCACGCGGTGGCCAGAGGCTGGATCGAGGCCGGTGGTTTCCGTGTCGAGCACAATTTCGCGCATGGACGGCAAAGCTCCAGTTCAAGGTCGTCAACCGGCGTCTTCGCCCGTCATCCAGCGATCGATGGCCGAACCTTGGCGACCTTTGAGTGATTCGACAATTCTATCAATTATCTCGCCCGTCGCCTCGACTGGTCCTTCCGTTTCCACAACGAAGTCGGCCCGCTCACGCTTTTCGGCGTCTGGGAGCTGTTGAGCCAGGATCGCCTCGAGCTTCTGTTCGCTCATGCCAGGCCGTTGCAATGCGCGCCGGCGTTGCACGTCTGCCGACGCCGTCACAACGATCGTGACATCGACCCGCCGGTCGGCGCCGGTTTCGAACAGCAGCGGGATTTCGAGCACAGCCATCTCGGCACCCGCGTCGCGCTGGCGAGTTAGGAACTCTCGCTCGGATTTTCGAACCAAAGGGTGCACGATGGCCTCGAGCTCGGCGAGCTTTTTGGCATCGCCTAGCACGGCCTTGGCGAGCAAGCCCCGATCCACCCGGCCCTCGGCGATGGTGCCGGGAAACGCCGCCTCGATCAGTGGCACCGCGTCGGCCTCATACAGCCGATGCACTTCGGCGTCGGCGTCGAACACGGCTATGCCGTGGCTGGCGATACGCCTTGCAGCGGTGGTCTTTCCCATGCCGATCGAACCGGTTAGGCCGACCACGAGCATTAAGATTCCTCCAAATCGGCGACGATCCGACTTCGCAGATCCCCGGTGACCTCGGGGCGCACGCCGAACCATTTCTCGAAGCCTGGAACCGCCTGATGCAGCAGCATGCCGAGACCGTCGACGGCCCTCAAGCCCCGCTCACGCGCCTGCGCCAGCAGCTCGGTTTCCAACGGCGCATAGACGATATCGGCCACGATCGCGTCGCTGCGCAAGCCGCCGAGATCGAGCTGCAACGCCGGCGCGCCGACCATGCCGAGGCTGGTGGTATTCACAAGCAAACCGCAGTCCTTCAACGCGCGCTCCCGGTCAGCCCAGTCATAGACGGTGATGGCGGGACCGAATTCGCGGGCGAGATCGTCGGCGCGTTCCCTGGTTCGGTTGGTTAGACGGATATCGCTCGCGCCCCGGTCAATCAGTCCTTTCAGAACCGCGCGGGTGGCGCCACCCGCGCCCAAGACACAAGCCGGATGACCGCCATGGTGCCAACCGGGCGCCGTGTCGTCGAGGTGGGTCACGAAACCATAGGCATCCGTGTTGGACGCCATCAACCGTCCATCCTCCAGCCAAAGCGTGTTCGCCGCGCCAATCGCGCGCGCCGTCTCATCCGCTTCATCGGCCAAAGCCAACGCGGCCTCCTTATGGGGCACGGTGACATTCGCACCGCGATAGCCATTGGCTTCGAGACTCGCGAGGAAATCTTTGAGGTCGTCGGGAGCCACCGCGACTTTTTCGTAAGCCCCCTCGATGCCGTAGCGCTCGAGCCAAAACCCGTGGATCAGGGGTGAGCGGGAATGTTCGATCGGCCAGCCGATCACGCAGGCCTTGCCGGCCCGGTTCATTTCGGCAGCACGCCCTCGCCGCGTAGAAACTCCAACAGCGACAGCAGCGGTAGGCCCAAAATGGTGAAATAGTCGCCCTCGATCTTCGAGAACAGATGAATGCCGGTGGATTCGATCTGATAGGCGCCGACCGACTTCAACACCTGCTCGCCGGCGTCCGCCAGATACTGGCCCAAGAATTCCGGTGTGAATGGCCGCATCGTCATGTTTGCCGTCGCACCATGGGCCCAAATACTCTGGCCGTTCCGGGCCACGCTCACGCTGGTATAGAGCTGGTGCGTGTTTCCTTTGAGCGCCAGCAGCATCCGCCGCGCGGCCGCGATATCGGCCGGTTTCTCGTAAATCTGGCCCTCAAACAGCAGGATCTGATCGGCCCCGATCACTACCGATTGCTTGCGTTCGGCGCTCACTGTCTCGGCCTTGGTGCGCGCGAGAATCTCGGCGATATCGGCAGGGTCTGGACTGGGCTCAGACTTCTGTATCACCGCTCGAATGGCTGGCTCGTCCACATCCGCCGGCACGATGTCGAAATCGAGCCCCGCATTTTTCAAAATGCTGGCGCGGCTCTCGCTGCGCGAGGCCAAAACCAAAGGAATGTCTATGTTTTGCAGCAATACGCGACCGTCCTTATGCCTCGACCATGGTGGCCTGGCGATCATGATAGAGCTTGAGAATTGCAGCGGCCGTTTCTTCGATCGAGCGCCTGGTCACGTCGATTAGCGGCCAGCGGTGTCTTGCACAGAGCCTGCGGGTGAATGCGATCTCGGCCGAAATAGCGTCCCGGTCCACATAGTCCTTGAGCTCGCGATCCGCCAATGTCAGCACTCGGTTGCGCCGGATTTGGGCGACATGTTCGGGGCTCGCAATCAGCCCAACCACAAACGCCTTCTTGGGCGCATCGAGGCGCGGCGGCAATGGGACATCGGGCACGATCGGGACATTCGCGGTCTTAAAGCCGCGATTGGCCAGATAGATGCTTGTCGGGGTCTTCGACGTCCGGCTGATGCCAATAATCACGATATCCGACTCGTCCAGATCGTCGGCCAACTGGCCGTCGTCGTGCATCATGGTGAAGTTCAGGGCATCGATCCGGCGGAAATAATCTATGTCGAGCACGTGCTGACCGCCGACCGTCGGTGTTGATGCCGCGCCCAAATAGGATTCGAAGACTTGCATGAGCGAACGCAGAATCGGGATGCACGGAACATTGAGCTTCTGACATCTGATCTCGAGCTCTTCGGCCAGGGACTCATTTACGATGGTGTAGAGCACGATGCCGGGAGTCGCCTCGATTTCCTGAACCACCCGATCCAATTGGCGCTTGGTCCGCACCAAGGGATGCACGTGTTCAATAGCCTGGACCTGTGAGTACTGAACGGTGACGGCCCTGGCCACCGCGGACAGCGTCTCACCGGTCGCATCCGAGATCAGATGCAGGTGGAAAAAGCTCGATAAGTCCTTGGCCATTGTATGGAAACTCAGTCGACATCTTTCGAACGGCATGGCCCAATCAGGGACCGGTACTGAATAAACCCGCCCTTGTTCACCGAGCTTCCCACACATTGGTCGGCGTGCAGAAAACACGCGAACTTTCTCACACGGCACAATCAGGTTGCTCTTGTGCTGTTTCAATCCAGCGTCTGTCAACAACCAAGCTCCAGCCCATTACCAGTGGCTAGCCTTGTCATTTCCAGCATTGGACCCAATCACCATCAAGATACCCACACCACCGACCGATCAGCACGGCCCGCCGGTCATTCACCCGGCACCAGGCGTTAGAAACATGTGGGCAGGCTGGCGCAACTGCGTAATCTTCATTATCCAGAGCCAATTAATAGAAATAGTAAGATTCAAGATTCTCTCTTATTTGGATGGAAGCTCCAGGAGACTCCGTGCAGGGGAAAAGTCGGCTGATACGTGCCCTGAAGGGCGAGACAGGTGCACTACCGATCTGGTTAATGCGCCAGGCCGGGCGGTATCTTCCCGAATATCGTGAGCTCCGAAAATCAGCCGGGTCGTTCCTCGATCTCTGCTATACGCCGGAACTTGCTGCGGAAGTCACACTACAGCCGATTAGGCGGTTTGGTTTCGACGCAGCAATCCTGTTCTCGGATATTCTGGTAATTCCCCACGCGCTCGGGCAACCGCTTGAGTTTCGTGAGGGTGAGGGACCGGTGCTGGAGCCAGTCGCGAATACGGACGAATTGGATCGTTTGACGCGCGACGGCGCAGTCGAGCGGCTGGCCCCGGTATTTGAGACCGTGATGCGGGTGCGCGACGAGCTCGCCGATGACGTTGCGCTGATAGGATTCTGCGGCGCGCCGTGGACGGTCGCGACTTACATGGTGGCGGGCAAGGGGACGCCGGACCAAAGAGATGCCAAGCGATGGGCCTATGAAGAGCCGGCTAGTTTTGCCCGGCTGATTGCACTGCTTGTCGACGTTTCAGCGGAGTATCTGTCCCGGCAAGTGGATGCAGGTGCCCAGATCCTGCAGATCTTCGATAGCTGGGCCGGTGGACTGGCGGATGACGCATTTGCCAAGTGGAGCATTGCGCCCGTAACCGAAATTATCAGACGGGTTAAGGCGGACCATCCAGGCATTCCGATCATTGGTTTTCCGCGTGGGGCAGGCCCGCTATATCAAGACTTCAGCGCGTATACGGGCGTTGATGCGGTGAGCTGCGATACCTCGCTGCCGCTTTCATGGATTAGGGACGAGCTGCAAACGAAAGTTACGGTACAAGGCAATCTAGATCCGGTGCTGCTGCTCGCGGGAGGAGAAGCAATGGAACAGCGAGTTGAGGCGATCCTGAAAAGTTTGAACGCTGGACCGTTCATTTTCAATCTTGGCCACGGCATCTTGCCAGAGACGCCGCTAGAGCATGTTGCGCGGCTGGTAGAGTTGGTGCGGAGCTGGGATTAAGCCAGGATTGGGCCGGCTGGAGAGGGATTGATATCATGGATGCCGGCACCGTCTATCTGGTCACGAAAGCGTTTCACCTGATTGCGGTGATCGCCTGGATGGCGGGGCTTCTCTACTTGCCGCGGCTCTATGTCTATCACGTGAGCTCGAAGAAGGGCTCCCAACAGTCCGAGACGTTCAAGGTGATGGAGCGCCGACTGCTCCGGGCGATCACAACGCCCGCCATGCTGGCATCCTGGACCTTCGGTCTGATCCTGATCTTCTATTTCGGCGTGATCGACTGGGCCCACGATGGCTGGTTTCACGCCAAACTCGTGCTGGTGATTTTGCTTACCGCCTATCACGGTGCCTTGGGGCGCTGGCGCCGGGAGTTCGACAACGACGCCAATAAGCACAGCGCCGGGTTTTACCGGTTCGTCAACGAGATCCCAACGGTCATCATGGTGTTGGTGGTGCTGCTGGTGATCGTTAAGCCCTTTTAGACCTAGCCATCGTTGCATCTTTCGCTTAAGCCCCCACTTTGATATAACAGAGTCGAGTCCAAGAGCCGGCCGATAGCAACGAGCCGGAATACTCCTAGAGTTCTGAGGTCTCTGCCCCCGGTGCGGGGGGCCACACGCTGCGGCCGAACCCGGTGCGTGCAGCTTCTCCCGAACCGACGGCACTAGCGGACCCCGCCGCCGCAATTCCCATTATTTACGCGCTCAGTTCGGAGTGAACCCGAATGCAGGAAATGAAATTACAGGAGCTGAAGGTCAAATCGCCGACGGAGCTATTGAGCTTCGCCGAGGAGGTCGACGTCGAGAACGCCAGCGCCATGCGCAAGCAGGAGCTAATGTTCGCGATTCTGAAACAGCTCGCAGCCCGCGACATCGAAATCACCGGTTCCGGCGTGGTCGAGGTGTTGCAGGACGGCTTCGGCTTCCTGCGCTCGCCCGACGCCAACTACCTTCCCGGACCCGACGACATCTATGTGAGCCCGAGCCAAATCCGGCGCTTCGTGCTGCGGACCGGTGATACGGTCGAGGGCCAGATCAGAAGCCCCAAGGACGGCGAGCGGTACTTCGCACTGCTCAAGGTCAACAAAATCAATTTCGACGATCCCGAAAAGGTTCGCCACAAGATCCACTTTGACAATCTGACACCGCTTTATCCGGAAGAGTGGCTGCAGTTGGAGATGGCGGATCCCACTACCAAGGATCTGAGCGCCCGGGTGATCGACATCGTGGCCCCGATCGGCAAGGGTCAGCGCGGGCTGATCGTGGCGCAACCGCGAACCGGCAAGACCGTGATCTTGCAGAATATCGCGCACTCGATCACCGCCAATCATCCGGAATGCTATTTAATCGTTCTGCTGATTGACGAGCGGCCCGAAGAGGTTACCGACATGCAGCGCTCGGTCGATGGCGAGGTAATCAGCTCGACCTTCGATGAGCCGGCCTCGCGCCACGTGCAAGTCGCCGAAATGGTGATCGAGAAGGCCAAGCGCCTGGTCGAACATAAGCGCGACGTGGTGATTCTGCTGGATTCGATCACGCGGCTCGGACGCGCCTACAACACCGTTGTACCCTCATCGGGCAAGGTGCTGACGGGCGGCGTCGACGCCAACGCGCTGCAGCGGCCCAAGCGATTCTTTGGCGCGGCCCGTAACATCGAAGAGGGCGGCTCGCTGACCATCATCGCCACCGCGCTGATCGATACCGGTAGCCGGATGGACGAGGTGATCTTCGAAGAGTTCAAGGGCACCGGCAATTCGGAAATCGTGCTTGACCGCAAGGTGTCGGACAAGCGTGTGTTCCCGGCCATCGATCTGGCCCGCTCAGGCACCCGCAAGGAAGAGCTGCTGATCAAGGAGGATCAGCTGAAGAAGGTTTATGTGCTGCGCCGGATCCTCAATCCGATGGGCGTCATGGACGCGATCGAGTTTCTGATCGACAAGCTGAAATCGACCAAGAGCAACGAGGAATTCTTCGATTCCATGAATACCTGACGCGGGTCTAGACCGGCTGGGCTTGACCTGCCGGTGCCAGCTGAACCGCTGTCTGACGTTGCTCCCGCAATTGAGGCACGAGCATTTTCGCCTCTGTGATCGGCGCTGAACATTGCGGCCCGATGCAAACATAGGCGGTCGGCTTCGAGGCCTTCGCCTTCATGGCCGACGCCGGTGAGGTCCCGGCGATCTGTTTTGGATCCTTCACCACCTGCACCACCGCGCCCGGCAGCGAGATGCCGTTTAGGGCGGATTTGAAGGCGTCTGCGTCCTTGTCCGCATTCGGGGCGATCAGCACCACATGCTGGGGCGCGAGCAGGTCGAGCGCCCCCACGATCAGGCTGGAATATGCGATTGGGTTCTGCCAGATGACGCCGGCAAAGGCGCCAAGGGTTGCTTCGGCCCGCACGCGATAGGCGTCATCTCCGGTCAACAGCCAAAGCTGGACCAAATTCGAGATCATAGTTCCGTTTGCATTGGGGGTGGCGTCGTCATGGCCCTGGCGGGTGCGCACGATCACATCGCCCGTATCGTCGGCGGTGAAGAAGTAGCCGCCGAGATCGCCCGCCCAATAATGCTTGTCCAGCACGTCCGTCCAGCCTTGAGCGTCCTGAAGATACTTTGCATCCCCTGTGATGCTGTGCAGGGCCAGAGCGGCCCCGATCATGTTGGCATAGTCGCTCGCGGTTGCGGGTGCCCCGGCCTTTCCGTCGCGGAAGGCATGCAAAAGCCGGCCTTTCTTGGTCATTTTCTCGACGACGAAGCTATAAGCGCGCTCGGCCGCCCCCAGCCATTCAGCGCGAGAAAACGTATCCGCCGCGCGTGCAAGCGCTGCGATCATCAGGCCGTTCCAATCGGCGAGCACCTTGTCGTCCCAGCCAGGCCGGATCCGCTTAGCGCGGGCCTTTAGCAACTTCGCGCGCAGCTTAGCGAGGCGCTTTTCGGTCTTTTCGTCGAGCTGCTTGAGGCTACCCAACCGGTTCAGGATCGTGTGGCCTTCCCAATTCCCGCCAGGGGTCACGTCATAGATCCCTGCGAAAAACACGGCGTCCTCGGCGCCGAGCACCTCGTCGATCTCCTGGGCACTCCAGACGTAGAATTTGCCCTCGACGCTCTCGCTATCGGCATCGAGCGACGCGGCGAACCCGCCGCCTTCGGCGATCATTTCGCGGAGCAGCCAGTCGGCGGTCTCGTCCACCCGTTGAGCCAAGAGCGGGCCTTGAAACTCGCGCCAGGCCTGGGTCATCAGGTCCATAAGCTGGGCGTTGTCGTAGAGCATCTTTTCGAAATGCGGGACCAGCCAGCGCTGGTCCACCGCGTAGCGGGCAAAGCCGCCGCCCAGGTGATCGTAGATGCCGCCTTGGCAAATATGGGTGAGGGTCTGGAGGACCGCCTGGAGGGCAGGTCCGATCTGGTAGCGCAGCCCCGCGCGCCATAACAATTCCAGCGACGAGCATTGCGGAAATTTCGGTGCCTGGCCCAGCCCGCCATTGACCGGGTCCATAAGAGGCAACAATTGATTTGCCGCATTGGCGATCAGCGGCTCGGCAATTTGCGTGGGGTCTCCGGCGGAGACCTTGGGTTCCAGTTGGGATTTCAAATAGTCTGCGTTCTTGCGGACGTTTTCGGGCTGCTCCCGGAACACCCGCTCCACCTCACGCAGCAGGGTGATGAAGGCGGGCCTGCCATGTTTTGTCTCTTTCGGGAAATAAGTACCGCCCCAAAACGGTTCAGCCTCGGGGGTCAAAAACATGGTCAATGGCCAGCCACCCTGCTCGCCCAGGTTTTGCAGCGCCTGCATGTAGATAGTATCGATGTCGGGGCGCTCCTCGCGGTCAACCTTGACGTTGACGAACAGCTCATTCATCACGTCCGCGGTATCGGCATCCTCGAAGCTTTCATGGGCCATGACGTGGCACCAATGACAGGCCGCATAGCCCACCGAGAGCAGGATCGGTTTGGACGTACGCTTAGCCTCGGCGAGCGCGTCTTCGCCCCAGGCCCACCAATGCACAGGATTGTCCTTGTGCTGCAGCAGATAGGGGCTGGTCTCGCTGGAGAGCCTGTTCCGGGACATGGAATACTCCGAAGGCGTTACTTGGAAGGGACCTGAGATGGCGCCAACCTATCGGAATGAGGATCGAAGGCAAACAGGCGCCGCTTCCGCGTCGGCTGGCGCGCACGCGGACGCGACGATCTTTGCGCTCTCCAGCGCACCGGGCAGGGCGGGCGTCGCCGTCCTGCGGGTCTCGGGCAGAGCCGCCGCGAATGCGCTGAAAGCGCTCGCCGGAGAGCTTCCTGAGCCACGCCGCGCCCATCTTGTGACCTTGCGCGATCCCAAGTCCGGCGAGTCGCTCGACCAGGCGATCGTTCTGTGGTTCCCGGCGCCCAACAGTTTCACCGGCGAGGACGTGGCCGAATTCCACCTGCATGGCGGCCGCGCCGTCGTTCAAGGGGTTGCGGATGCGCTCGGGCGACTGACCGGCTTGCGGCCAGCGGGGGCGGGGGAGTTTGCACGACGGGCCTTCGAGCACGGCAAGCTGGACCTCACCGAGATCGAAGGCTTGGCGGATCTGATCAACGCCGAAACGCAAGCCCAACGCCGCCAGGCGTTGCGGCAGACCGAGGGCGCGCTAGGCGCGCTCTACGATCGATGGCGGGGCGAGCTGATCGCGGCGCTCGCCCATATCGAGGCCGCGCTCGATTTTTCCGACGAGGCCGACGTCCCGGAACTGGTCAGCACAAGGGCGCGTCCGGCAGTGGAGGGTTTGGTCCGCGAGATCGCCAGCCATCTCGACGACCATCACCGGGGCGAGCGGCTGCGCGACGGTTTCCGCGTGCTCCTGGCGGGCCCGCCCAACGCCGGCAAGTCGAGCCTGCTCAACGCGCTTGCCCGCCGCGACGCGGCTATGGTCTCCGAGGAACCGGGCACCACCCGCGACGTCATCGAAGTGCATCTCGATCTTGGCGGTTTCCCAGTGACTGTGATGGACACCGCCGGCATCCGCAAAGCGCGTGGCGAGGTGGAGCGTGAAGGCGTCGCCCGAACCTTTGCGCGGGCCGGGGACGCCGACCTGATCGTTTGGCTGGTGGACGCCACGGCACCGGTCTGGGACCTGCCGGATGAGCTCCAGGAGAGCGGTGCGGACCTGGTCACCGTGCTCAACAAAATCGATTTGGAAAGGCTTGAAAGGCTAGAGGTTGTTTCTGATCAAACTATTGATATATCAGCGAAAACAGGTCTGAATATCGATGCGCTGACCGCGGCGATTGAGGCATACGCGATCGAGGGACTTGGGGCAGGCGAGGCCCCGTCGCTCACACGCGCGCGCCATCGCGTGGAGCTAGAAAGCACCCACGAAGCCCTTGTCCGTTTCCTGGAGGGTCCGCCGGAGCTGGAGCTGCGCGCAGAAGATTTGCGGCAAGCAGTGCAGGCGCTGGGCCGGATCACGGGCCGAGTCGATGTGGAGGACGTGCTCGACCGAATCTTTTCCGAATTCTGCATTGGCAAATAGGGCCCAAATTGTTTCACGTGAATCATTTTTGACGGCTTTTTTGGGAATCGGTAAGTTCGCCGCGACATGAAGTCGGAACATCAAATCAGCTACGACGTGATTGTGGTTGGCGGCGGCCATGCGGGCTGTGAGGCGGCCGCGGCTGCCGCGCGCATGGGCGCCAGAACGGCGCTCGTCACGCATCGATTTGCGACCATCGGGGAGATGTCCTGCAACCCCGCCATTGGCGGGCTCGGCAAGGGCCATCTGGTGCGCGAGATCGACGCGCTTGACGGGCTGATGGGCCGGGTCGCGGACCGGGCCGGCATCCAGTTCCGGGTCCTGAACCGCTCCAAGGGTCCAGCCGTACAGGGACCGCGCGCACAGGCCGACCGCGCACTTTACCGCAAGGCCATGCAGGCGGAGATTCGCGCGATCCCGAACCTCGACGTGATCGAGACTTCGGTCGAAGACCTCCTCGTTGAGCATGGCCGTGTCGTTGGCGTGATTGGCCCGGACAACGACCCCATCAGGGCAGGCGCCGTGGTGCTGACCACCGGTACGTTCTTGAACGGCCTGATTCACGTGGGCGAGAAGAAGATCCCCGCGGGCCGCCACGGCGAGGCGCCGTCGCTCGGGCTTTCGGACCGGCTCTACGGACTCGGACTGACCATGGGCCGGCTCAAGACCGGCACGCCGCCGCGTCTCGATGGCGGAACCATCGACTGGGCGCGCCTTGCCGAGCAGCCGGGCGATGAGCCGCCCCAGCCGTTCTCCTTCATGACCGAGCAGATCACCACGCCCCAGGTGATGTGCCACATCACTCATACGCGCCCCGAGACCCACGCCATTATCGAGGCTAATCTCGCCCGCGCCCCGATCTATTCTGGCCAGATCGAGAGCACCGGCCCGCGCTACTGTCCGTCCATCGAGGACAAGATCGTTCGTTTCAAGGAGCGAGAGTCCCACCAGATCTTCTTGGAGCCCGAGGGGCTGGACGACCCGACCGTCTATCCCAACGGGCTCTCCACGTCGCTGCCGGAAGAGGTTCAGCGCGATTTTCTCGCGACCATTCCGGGGCTTGAAAACGCGGTCATCAAGCGGCCGGGTTACGCCATCGAGTACGACTACGTGGACCCGCGCGAGCTCTATCCCAGCCTGGAGATCAAGGCGTTGGATGGGCTGTTCTTGGCGGGCCAGATCAACGGCACCACGGGCTATGAGGAGGCCGCCGCGCAAGGGCTGGTGGCGGGCATCAACGCGGCGCTGAAGGCCGCTTGCGCCGGCGACACCTTCACGCTCAGCCGGGCCGATGCCTATATCGGCGTGCTGATCGATGATCTGGTGACCCGCGGCGTCACCGAGCCCTACCGGATGTTCACCTCGCGCGCCGAGTACCGGCTGAAATTGCGGGCCGACAACGCCGATCAGCGGCTAACGGCCCTGGGCGCCGAGCTGGGTTGCGTTGGTGAGGGACGGGCAACGGCCTATCGCGAAAAGAACAGTTCGCTGCGAGCCGCGCGGGCCCAACTCGAAGCCTACAATTTGACGCCTGACCAAGCCCGGCGATTCGGTCTTTCAATCAACCGCGACGGACGCCGCCGCAGCGGCTTCGAGCTGCTCTGCTACCCGGAGGTGACGTTCGAAAAGCTTGCGGCGATCTGGCCCGAACTGGCCGAAATCGAACAAACAATCGCCCGGCAGATCGTGGTCGACGCCCGCTATGCGGTCTATCTGAAGCGCCAGGAGGCCGATATTGCCGCATTTCGCAAGGACGAAGGCATCGCGATCCCGCGCGAAACCGACTACGCGGCGATCTCCGGGCTATCAACGGAAGTGCGGCAGAAGCTTGAGCGTCATCGTCCAGCGACCCTGGGCCAGGCCACGCGGATCGACGGGCTCACGCCGGCAGCACTGATGCTGCTCCTCGCCCATGTCAAAAAAGCCCCCCATCGCAAGTCCGCCTAGGCCGGTGGAGCGAACCGCCACCGGATTGCCAAAAATCTCCGGTCCGGCCGAGTTCGCCGCGCAATTCGGCGTTTCACCCGAGATAATCGCCAAGCTGGAACGCTATGGGGACCTGCTGCGCCAATGGCAGGGCGCAGTCAATTTGGTGGCCGCAACAAGCCTCGACGATGTCTGGCACCGCCATTTTGCCGATAGCGCCCAGCTGCTCACCCTGGCGCCCGATGCGAAGTCTTGGCTCGATTTGGGCTCCGGTGCGGGGTTTCCGGGCATGGTGATTGCGATCCTGCTTTCGGACCAACCGGACGTCAAAATCGAGCTGATCGAGGCCCAGCAACGCAAATGCGCCTTTCTCGCAGAGGTCGCGCGAGCCACCGGCGCGGCTGTGGAAATCCATCAAGTGCGTGTTGAATCTGCAGGAATCGCGCATAGAGTGGACCCTCCTGACGTAATCACGGCACGGGCCTTGGCGCCCCTCGATAAACTCTTGGACCTCGCTACTCCCTGGTTTGGCCCACAGACTAGGGGCTTGTTTTTAAAGGGAGAGCAAGTGCAACAAGAAATTGAAGCGGCGCAAAGGCGCTGGACGTTTCACGTGAAACTTGCGAAAAGCCAAACCGACAGAAACGGGCGAATCGTGGCGATTCGCGCCCCCCATTTGCGGGATTAGGCGGAAGGAACGGGCCAGTATGGCCGCTTGGGGCCGGGAATTGCGGGTTTTGGCGGTCGCCAACCAGAAGGGCGGTGTCGGAAAAACCACCACGGCAATTAATCTCGGCACCGCGCTCGCCGCAGTCGGGCGCAACGTGGTCATTATCGACCTGGATCCCCAGGGCAACGCCAGCACCGGGCTCGGGGTGGCGAAATCCCCAGAGGCCCGCGATCCTTCGACGTTGGATGTCCTGCTGCAGCGGGCCAGTTTGGCCGATGCGGTGCAGCCCACCAACATTCCGCTGCTTTCCATTGTGCCGGCAACCGTCGATTTAATGGGAATCGAGCGCGAGGTCGCATCCGGACAGCATCGGGTCTATCCGCTGCGCGACGCCCTGATCGAATACGCGGCCGGACTGGACGAGCCCGCGAACGATAAGCCGGCCACCTATGTGCTGATCGACTGCCCGCCCTCCCTCAACGTGCTCACCATCAACGCGCTCGCCGCTGCAGACGCGGTTCTGGTGCCGCTGCAATGTGAGTTCTTCGCCATGGAGGGGTTGGCCCAATTGGTACGCACGGTCAACGACGTGCGCGACCGGCTCAATCCGACCCTGGCGATTCAGGGCGTCGTGCTTACTATGCACGACAGGCGCAACCGGCTGACCCTCGAGGTCGAAGAAAATGTACGGAGCGCGCTGGGCGACAAGGTCTACACGACTTTGATCCCGCGCAACGTCCGGGTGGCCGAGGCGCCGTCGTTCGGAAAACCGGTGCTGCTCTACGACCATCAATGCGAGGGCGCGAAGGCCTATATCGAACTCGCTTCGGAAGTGATCCGGCGCGAACAGCAACTGGCGGCTTGAAGGAGCGACAATGGCGGCAAGCGCACAACGACCCCGGCTGGGACGCGGCCTCACCGATCTGCTGGACGATGCGGCCGATATCGATGCCGCACGCGATCTGGAAGGCTTCCGCACTTTGCCTATCGACGCCCTGCGGCCGAGCCCGAACAATCCGCGCCGCAGCTTCGACGATGCGGAACTTGAGGAGCTTTCAGCCTCGATCGGCGAACGGGGAATGGTTCAGCCCCTGGTGGCGCGGACCGGTGAGGGCGACGGCTACGAGATCGTGGTGGGGGAGCGGCGCTGGAGGGCGGCTCAGCGCGCCGGCCTCCACCAGGTGCCGGTCATCGTCCGCCAGTTGGACGACCAAGAGGCGCTTGAGCTCGCCATCATCGAAAATGTGCAGCGCTCAGACCTGAATGCCATCGAGGAGGCCAACGGCTATCGGCAACTGATCGAGGCCTTCGACCACACCCAGGAGGAACTGGCCCAGGTGGTGGGCAAGAGCCGCAGCCACCTCGCCAACATGCTGCGTCTGTTGAAACTGCCCGAGGGCGTGCAGGCGCTGCTGCGCGATGGGCGTTTGAGCGCGGGCCATGCCCGGCCGCTGATCGGGCGCGACGATGCCGTACCCATGGCCCGCGAGATTGTCCGCAAGGGATTGAGCGTGCGGGCGGTCGAATCCCTGGTGCAGCGCGATGGCCGTGCGACGTCGGGCCGCTCCAAGACGGCCTTGAAAGACGCCGACACCAAAGCGGCTGAGACCGAACTCAGCGACGCGCTGGGTCTGGCAGTCGAGATCCGTGCGGGCCGCGGCGAGTCGGGCGAGCTGCGGATCAGTTACCGCAATCTCGACCAGCTCGAGGACGTGCGGCGCAGGCTTCTGAAAGACTAAAAAATATTATAGATCAATGATCTACCGGCTCATCTGACAGATCATCAGCAGCGCCCGTTCTGTCAGCGCGCGCTCAAGCTCGGGCCGGCGCCTGGTCTGCGCCGTGGTGCTCTGGATCGCTTCGATCGCCGTCTGCAGGGCCATCCGGTTCCAGCGATTTGCCTGGCGGCTAAGGGCATCGCGCTGCTTGAAGCTTGGCGGTGGGCGCAATCCTGCGATTACGCTCTTGGCGGTGCCGCCCGCCTCGAGCGCCACGACGACGCGGTGCAGCCTGCCGAAATAACGTCCAAGCGCCGTCAGTCCCGCCTG
>Ga0315336_1003798_pt1 | contig 19354 bp, 14 predicted proteins | sample ASW5metaG_FD_204512 | JGI IMG/M metagenome (GOLD analysis project Ga0315336, IMG submission 204512) | Ammonia-oxidizing marine archaeal communities from Monterey Bay, California, United States - ASW #5 | ecosystem: Environmental > Aquatic > Marine > Intertidal zone | place: USA: California... | reverse complement strand
TGCGTGGCGACGCCGTGATGGTCGAGGTCTGGCGGGCGCGCGCCGACTATGCGTCCGCGCTGGCCATGGCGGAGGGACTCGCACGGCGTGCCGAGGCCGTTGGACATCGACGCACCGTGGCCAGAGCGCGGGCGTCGCTCGGTCACATCACCCGACAACAGGGCGATCTGGAGACCAGCAAGGCGCACATGGAGCAGGCCATCGCCGAGTACGTCTACCTGCGCGACGCCAAGGGCATCCTCGACTGCCGGGTGGCCCTCGGCATCGTGCACTGGCGCACCGGAGAGGTGGATCGAGCCGAGCAAGCGCTGCGACACGCGCTTCGCGTCGCGGAGCGGGTCAAGAGCCTCTGGGGAATGGGCCGCGCCCTCGGCGAGCTGGGCAATGTGGCCGCCAAACGCGGGGATCGCAGCCTCGCACGCACGAACTACGAGCGGGCGCTGATCAAGGCCGAGCTCGCCAGTTCTCCAGATCTCATCGCCTACATCGAAAACTCCATCGGCAGCATCGCCATGCTGGAGGGCGACCCAAAAGAGGCCCGCCGCAGGTGGAAGCGCTCCGAGGAGGTCTACACCCGCATCGGCAGCCCCCAGTGCACCATCCCGATGATCAACATCGCGACCATCGACGTGGCGAATGGGGACTTTGGTGCCGGGCGGGAGCGCCTCCTCGCCGGACTGCGTCGCTTCGAAGAGCTCGACTGGCAGATCTATGTCGGCAGCACCCACATCGAGCTGCTCATCTGCGCCGCCCACTTCCAGGACTGGGACGAGTGGGATGCGCACCTCGACGCGGGCGCGACCCTCCTCGGCGCGCGCGGAGTGGTCGACGAGGAGATCGCCGCCAACGCCGAACGTGCCGGAAAGATGGCCCTCGAACGGAACGAGCGCGGTCGGGCACGGGCAGCCTTCTCCTTCGCCGCATTGCAGTGGCGCGGGGTGGGCCACGAGGATCGGGCCACCAGCGCGATGACGGCGGCAGCGGGGGCGAGGTGATCGCGTGGTGGGTCGCGGCGGCCCTGGCGGAGCCGGTTCCGGTGGAGGCCGCGGTGGACGTCAGCAGAAGGGCCATGGCCGCTGCGCTGGTCGACGACGCCGACCTGAGCTTCGTCAAGGACTACGTCGACGGCTACGGCGTCAAGCGGGATCTGTGGAAGGTGCCGGGCATCGAGGACGCGCTCCACGACCCCCTGTCCGTACCGGCCGAGGCCGAGCAGCTGGCGGCCAGCCTCGCCAAAATCGACGGGAAGGCACCGATGTATGCCGAGTTTCTCGGCCAGTTGTGGACCGACCAACCCATAGAGTCCGCCTATGGCGTCGGCGGCGAGTGCGCCTTTACCCTGCGCGGTCGCCTCGCGGACCTGGAACAGCTGCTCTGTGACGTCGACGCCGAACTCCTGATGGCGAGACACCGCGTCGACGAGGCTCTCCAAGATGTGCCCGCTATTGCAATCGAGGCGACCCTCCCCGCATTCGATCCCGCTGGAGAACAGCCCCCGGAGGCGCTGGCGGCACACCTCGAAATGGACCGACGAGCCCTCGCCGATGCCCTGATCCTCACCGCCCAGACGGCCGAAGCCCTCGAGACCGCAGCGACTGAGTTGGACCCGCGCGTCTGGCCACGCACCCCGCTCGTTCTGCAGGGCCACAGCGGCACGATCGTCGTCGGAACCCTGAGCGACGACGCTCTCCTCCTCACCGACACCGCCCTGGTTCTCGATCCCGGTGGAGACGACGTCTACGGAGGCCGCGGGGGCCGGGTGTCCGTCGTCGTCGATCTGGCGGGAGACGACCTGCACCGCGCCTCGGCGGCAGTGGGCTCGGTGGCGACGGCGATCGATACCTCCGGCAACGACATCTGGACGGGAGAAGCACCCGGTCCTGCAGGAGCGGTCTTCGGCGCCAGCTTGCTCGTCGATCGAGAGGGAGACGACACCTACCGGGCCACCGCCTGGAGCCAGGGCGGCGCAGAACACGGCATCGCGGCGCTGATCGACCTGGCGGGAGACGACACCTACGAAGCCGGCATCCGCTCGCAGGCCTACGCAGGAGTGGGCTCGGTGGGCCTGCTCTACGACGCCGGTGGCAACGACCACTATGCGGTCGGAGGCGTCTTCAGCGGTATGCCCCACTACCCCGATCGCACCCACTCCATGGGCCAGGGATTCTCCATCGGCGCCCGCCCCATCGCCGCCGGAGGGCTGGCCGCACTCGTCGACGAGGCCGGCAACGACCACTACCAGGCCGATCTGTTCGCCCAGGGATCCGCGTATTGGCTCGGTCGCGGCTACGCAATCGACCACGGTGGAGACGACGTCTGGGAGGCCCACCACTACGTTCACGGCGCCGCGGTGCACCTGGGCGTCGGCGGTCTGTTCGAGTCCAACGGCAACGACAGCTACACCAGTCACGGCCTGGCTGGCGGCGCGGCCCACGACTACTCCGTCGCCTGGTTCATCGAGGGAGAGGGGGACGATAAACACCAGACCGAGGACACTTCCGCTGTCGGGGTCGGCATCACCAACTCGGTGGCCTTCCACATCGATCTCGGGGGAGACGACACCCAGAACATGCCCGGCCGGATAGCGCCCAGACGCACCCGCAGTCAGGGGACCGTTGGCGTCTTTGTGGATGTTGGCGGCAACGACACGCGCGGAGAGGCGGACGTCGACAACGGAGAGATTCTCCGCCCTGGCGCGGGAACCGTAGCCCTGGATCTGGAGACCCCCGCCGATCTTCCAGTTCCAACGGTTGTCGAGCTTCCACTCCGGAGGGAGTCGAGACCGGCAACGGAAGACGCCAAAACCCATATCGAAGGCACCAAAGAGCTGGATGCCGTGTGTACGGACGGCGCCGCCACCGACGAGGAGATCCCCGACGCGAACGCCCTGTCGCCCCTGCTCGGTGCAATGCGGCGAGACACGGTCATGGACGGGTACTGCCTGGCGAACCGCGTGCGCGCCCTGGCCGAAGAGATGCCCGCGGGGACCCGGGACGCGCTGGTCCAATGGCTCGAAGAGCCCGGCGAGGTCGGGGCGATGCGCTGGCCGACCCACTGGCTTCGCCACATCGAGGCCAATGACGACACCTGGCGGGTCCTCGGCATCCAGAGCCGGGGGCCGAACTTCTGGGTGCGGATTGCGACGGCGGAGACCATCGGCGCCCTCGGCAGCGACCCCGAGCACCTGCTGGACGTGCTCGCCGCAGACTCCGACGAGGCAGTACGCGCAGCGGCGGTCGCGGCGATGGAACCCACCGTCGCCGACGCAGCGACAATGGCGAAACACCTCTCCGATCCTTCCTTTCTGGTGCGTTTCAACGCCGCAGGGGCACTGGTCGCCCACCCCGATCGACGCGGCGCCGTGCGAGCGGTCCGCGATCTGGAGGACTCGGAGCGACCGGTGGTGCGCTGGCTACGGATGGAGGTCCTCAGTCAGCTCGGCGAAGAGGAGGACGCCGCCGCCATTGCTGAGGGCGATGAGTGGGCCACCTGGCACCTGGAGCGGGAGCCGGACCTGCACTGGCCTCGTTAGAGATAGTACATTGAGGCCATGACCCTGCTTCTCGCATTGACTTCGCTGGCCATCGCCGACACCGAGGACTGGCAGGGCGAATTCTCCGTTGAGACGCGAGCCGATGCGCCCTCGGACGCCCGGGTGCTCTACATCGCCACGTCTGCACCCGGCACCACCGTCGTCTCCGGACCGGGCGCACCGCTCGACCTCGAGCTCGTGGGGGTCCTGGCCCAGCTGTCCGGCAACGGCGCCCACCAAGCGATTCTCCCGCCCGGAGACGGCTGGGAGGCGGGGGCCACCTACACCATCGAGGTCGACGATTACTACGGCGAAACTGGCGATCCCCCCTTTGCGTCGCTGACGTTCACGGCGGGAGACGCCCCGGCCGAGCCCCCATCCACCCCAGTCGTCCTCTCCACAGACATTGGCGAGTGGAGTGAAGACCAGGAATATCTGTGGGGCTGCTGCCTGCCGACCCGGACCGTGACCTTCACCGTCGAGTCGACCGGAACCGACCCGTGGTCCTACGTCCAGCTCACCGGAGACTTCGACGGCCCGGGCCAGATCGCCCAGACCCCCGTGCTCCAGACCCTGGCCATTGGCATCGGCGCTGGCACCCACGAACTCTCGTACCAACAGTGGGACGATGGCGGTGTCATGAATCCCCTCTGCTTCGCCGTCGGACACGTCTCCGCCAGTGGAGAGCGGGGTGAAACGGAGACCTTCTGCTACGACGCCAACGACGAGGGAGAATTCGAGGATGGCGAGACCGGCTGCGGGTGCGCGACCGCGCCGAACGGTATGTACTTCGCCTTCTATCCACTGCTCGTCCTGGTGCTGGTCCGCCGGATGACGGACCCCGACTGAGCTGTGGTCCTCTCCCTCGCCATAGGTGCGGCCCTCGCCCAGACCACACCGTGCGATCCCAGCGGTCCGGCAGACGTGTACCGAACCTGCATCTCCAGTCACGTGCTTTCGGCGACCGGAAAGGAGCGAAACCATCTGGTGGCCGAGCTGACCCGCTTGGGCGACCTCACCGAGGTCCAGGGCGCCCGGCTACCGACCCCGAAGTCCTTCGCAGTCCTCATGAAGCAGCTCGTCATCACCGAAGCCCAGCGCACCGACATCCGCACGACCTACTCCCAGCTGGACTGTTTTGCGCTGGCATCGGCACCCGAAGCGCTGCTCTGCGAAGCCGATGAAATCGCCAGGATCGCGCTGAAGGACTGCAGGGTGGACGGCGCCGACATCGCCTGCCAGAGCCGGTGGTGCGCCCCCTGCCAGCAGGTCGGCATCGACACCCTCCTGGTCTGGAAGGACGACAAGTGGCGAGCGGCGGCCAAGACCGTGAGAGGGTCGGATCACGGGTGTGGCTTTGGCTGCATGGACGAGTTCTGACGAGCAAACAGGACGCGCCTGACCCCAAGGAACAAGACGCGCCTGACCCCGAAGCCCTTACTGCGGCAAACATGTCGCAACCACGGTCCAATAACGGAGATTCGACCGTCTACAGGACTTGGATCGTGACTTGCATCTGACAAGTTCGTTCTGTCTTGTTCTGGAAGGTTTCATGTCCGCACTCTTTCGCGCCTCTGTTGTTCTCTTTGCCATCGGCGGTTGTTCCGAGACCGGCATCACCCCGGTGGGCGACCGCCCCGACGACATCGTCGATGACGGTGACGGCCCCGGCTTCGGCCCTCCCGGCTTCGGAGGTCCCGGTTTTGGCGATGACGACGACGACGACGACAACAGCCCGGGCGACGATGACGACGACGACGGTCCCGGCGACGACCACGACCCGCCCGAATTCCTGGACGATCCCTGCGATCCGGGCGACCTCGCGACCACCACCGAATCCATGCTCATCGTCGGCAGCTGGGATCCACTCGAGGCCAGCACCACCCTCGTCGCCCCCGCGGCGGGCGAGTACGACGTCTACAACACCCACATCGTCGAGTCCGGCCCCAGCCAGTGGAACGAGACCGCCTATGTGCGCATCACCAACGCCGGAAATCCCGACGGCAGGCCAGTCTTCGGAAACTGCGGCCCGGAATGGATCGTCGCCGACGCCGACAACTTCGGACCGCCGCCCGGCGTTCAGACCTACATCGGCACGTTCTGGCTCGAAGGCGGCAACAACACGCTGACCGTGCACCACTACTGCCCCGAGAACCGGGCGGCGATCTGCGAGGGCTTCGAGTTCATGGACGATCCGAACAGCACCTGTGCCTCGAACAACTTCAACTCGGTGCACTTCAACGGCGAAGGCGTCTGCCTGATTCCCGTGGAGTAGTCCACGGGCTGGCCCCATTGCGGTAGGCTCCCGGGTCCCACAGGAGCGCCGCACACGTCATGATCTGGCTCTGGACCGCCCTCGCCCTGGCCGCCCCCGAGGGCGAGACCGCAGAAGCCCCACCTGTCGTGCTCATCACGACGGGTGCCACCGGTGGTATCGTAGGAAGTAGCTGGCACCTGGGCGAGGCGCTCTCCGAGATGGAGCTGGAGTCGGTCCAGCCCATGCACGGTGTCATGGCCAGGAGCGATGAGATCCTGATCGCCAAAGACGGACGAGTAGAGACGGTGCAAGCCGTGCTCGACGGTGGCGAGTGCGAAGATGCGCAGCCCGCGGTCCTGGCCCGGTCGCCCTTCGACGTCATCGTCAGTGAAACCGGCGACGGCGATGCCTATCAGCGCTGGTCCTGTGGCGAGAACTGGTGGTACGCCCCCGAGGGACAGGCACCGACAGACGACCGCGATGGCTTCGAGTTCCGGTTGACGGTTCGCGCCGAGCTGACCGACGGCACGAGCCGCTATGTGGTCGCCCTGCCGGTTGACGATGCTCCGCGAAGAATCAGCCGGATCCTCGAACTCAAACAGCAACATCCCAACGCGATCTTCGTGGACTCCGGGTCGTTTGTAGACGGCGTCTCTACGGTGCGCGACCACATGCCGAGCCTGCATCGACCGACGCTCTTCGAGGCGCTGCGACGCATGGAGCCCGCCGCCCTGGCGCCCGGAGCCACCGAGCTCGCGTCGGGGGCCAGCTCCTTCCTCAAGGAGTCGGAGGGGCTGCCCTACGTCGCCACGAACTGGGTCACCGACGACGAAGACCTGGCCATCCCGTCAGTCCAGACCACCGAGGTGGAGATCGACGGAAAGCTGGTCAAGATCGCCTTCCTCGCCGCGCTGGATCCGACCCTGGCCTCCTCCATTCCGGCCCTGGTCCGGGAGGGGGTGACCCTGAGTGATCCCATCGAGGCGGTCCGGGCAGCACTCGTCGATCTCGACGCCGAAGTCGTGGTCCTCCTCACCGAGGGTCGTCGTCCCTGGCTGGCGGATCTGGAGCGAATGCCGGGGGTCGATCTGGTGGTTGGTGACCCCGGTCCCCCGATGGATCGGGTCACCTCCTTCGACGCCCATGTGATTCCCGGGAAGGCGACCGCATGGACGATGTCCATCGACGGAATCGGAGTTACCCGGCTCTATCTCGATGACCACGGCCTGCACCGACTCGTCGGCTATCCGGAGGTACCCTGGACGGGACAGACTCCCGACGCGACGGTCCTGGAGAGGGTGAACGACGTCCGCTTTCGGGAGTATCCCGAACACGACCGACCCCTTCTGGCGGCGCCGGCTGCAGGCCCTACCGAAGCGTTGAGTCAGGAGACCTGGGAGAAGATCGTCTGCGAGTCGGTCCTCGAGTACACCGACGCCCATGTGGCACTGCTGCCCGCCCTGCCCCTCGCCGACGAGGTTCCCGGACCCCTCACCGAGCTGTTGGTCCTCAACCATCTCGGCCTTCCCGACGAGCTCGAGGTCCACTGGATCCGGGGCGAGAACCTGGCTCGTACCCTCGACCAGGGCCACGGAGCGGTGCCGGTCGCCTGCGGCGGAACCCTGGGAGACGGCAAAGCCCCCGTGGATGGTCGCGGCATCGATCCCCTTCGGCTGTACAAGGTCGCGACGACCGATGGAGCGCGACTCTCCGCCCGGCTGGAGGGCCTGCTCTCGGCGGCTCGCTCCCCTCGCGCTCTCGATCTGCCGGGGTGGAAGACGCTGACCGACGACGACGGTCCGGTGACCCTGCGTCGCGCGACCATCGAGATCCTCCGCAGGCACCACGAGGCCGATCCGGTCGCGGTGCTCACCAGTCGCTCCTCGGCCGACCTCGACCCGCTGTGGTTGCTGCGCATCGAGCACGCCGCGTTTTCCGCGGTCTCCTTCCGAGGCGTCGAAAACCCCGCCTTCGACACCATCCCCGAGACCCTGGCCACCAGCCCGTCGAGCCTGACCCTGCTCGCCGACCTCGATCTGGGTGTGGACTACAGCAGCGCCAAGTTCCGGGCGGACTTCCGAAACAAGACCTCCTTCAGCAAGCTCCGCTCCGACGGAGAGGTCGCAGAACCGGCGGACGACCTGCGCTTCTCGTCGTCGGGAGCCCTGCCCATGGTGACGGTCAAGGTCCTGGTCGCCTGGTATCCGTATTCCGAGATGCTGTTCGACTCCGAGCTCACCCCGTTCGTCGACGAGGAGACGGGGGTCGAGAGTCCTCGCCAGAGCGACCTGTCCTTGACCACTGGAATCATGGGCAGCGAGGGCATCTTCAGCCGGATCCGCTTCGGTCTCTTCGCCCTCCAGGAGCTCGCCAACCTCGGCAAGCAACCGGAGTTCGGCGGCCGCTCAGAGGTCACCGCCAAGGTCGCCTTCGGTCCAGCCCTCACCTGGTCCACCGGCCTCGACGGCTACCTGTTCTACGACACCCCCGACCAGGACGAGACCGACCTGCGCTTCAAGGCCCTGGTCGACACCCGCCTCGACCTTCCTCTGGCCCGGTGGCTGGCCATCGCGCCCTGGGGCCAGGCGTTCGCATTCGCCGGACGGGTTCCTGCGACCTCCGCCGTCGGGGTGTCGTGGACCAGCGGCGTGGCGCTGAACATGAACGGGGCCTTCGAACTCTAAAACAACTCAGCAGCTCGGGTCATTCGGGGTGACCGTATGGACCCAGTTGACGTTGCGGCCCGCGACCCAGGCGTCCACGCGACTCTGGCACAGTGCCCGGTTCTCGAGGATGTTCAGATCACCAACGAACGGCACATTGGCAAGTCCGTCGATGCTCGTCAGCTCCCAGTTGTTGGAGATGTACAGCCAGTTCGGGCTGGCCGTCGCATTCGCCAGTCCGTCCAGATCGGTGAGCACCATGTTCGAGGAAATGCTGATGTTGCCAGTTACCGACGTCAGTCCGGACAGGCCGTCGATGTTGTCGAGCAGGTGGTTGGACTGGAACTCGATGTCGTTGGCCTCGACCAGCCCGGCCAGCCCATCGACCTGCACGAGACTGGAGTTGCCCTTGATGAGAAGCTGGTCGACCTCGCGAATGCCCGCCAGCCCATCAACCTGCATGAGCAGAGCGTTTCCCTGGACGGACACGTTTTCGGCAGTGGCCAGCGCCAGTCCGTCGATATCGGTGAGCGAGGCGTTATCGCGCACGGTGAGGTATCCCTCGATTTGCTCGAGACCAGACAATCCGTCGAGGTCGGTCAACTCCCCATTGTCGCTGACGTTCAAGAGTCCCACCCGCCGGATGTGCTCGAGTCCAGCGAGGCTGGTCAGCGTCGTATTCGAGATGGTGAGGCTGTCCTCGATCTCGCAATACGCAGCGGCCTCCGCGATGTCGTCTGCGTCGGAGATCAAGATGCTGCCGTAGTACGGCCAATCGTAGCAGTCCGTCGAGGTGGTGGTATCGGTGTCGGCATCCGAGTCCGTGTCGGCATCGGTATCGGTATCGGCATCCGTGTCGGTATCGGTATCGGAATCACCCGCCGTATCTGCAGGTTTGACACCTGGTTTCGCGGACGCGCAGGACACAAGACACAAGAAGAGTACGCTTCGCATACCTATGCGTATCAGGTCGTGCGCATCGACACAACGCGTCGACCAAGGACCTGGATCTGCTCCAAAGCATGGTCAAAATCCCTCTAGCAGGAACCTCCCTGGGGCCGACAAGTCAACTTTCGATGTGAGGTTGTCATGCGTTCATCTGTCGTTCTCCTGGTCGGTATGGGCTGCACACACGTCGGTCCCGACGCCGATTGGTTCACCGAGCCAGAGACCGAGGAGCTCCGTCGCACCAGCTATCTCGAGGGACAGCGCTGCTGGGACACCGGCGGCGTGACCACGGGCGACGTCGCCCTGACCAACAACGCCAGTTGTCTGAAGCCCTCGTGCATCCACTCCGACTACGGCGAGGAGGGTGCGTTCTCGACAGCTCGCTTCGAGGTCACCGAGGACCTCTCCATCGACTCGCTCGCGTATGGACTGCGCCACGGCGGCTACTGCAACGCCGAGCTCCCCCACACCGTGCTGATGTGGGCCTCAGAGTCCTCGGTTCCGCAGACGAAGCCGAACCTCTCCCACGTCGCCCGGGTGAGGGGCGAGGCCGTGAATGGCCTGAACTGGTACGAGGTCGACTTCGAAGACAGCCTGGATGTCGATGTGGGCGACTACGTGTTCGTCGGTGTCGAGCTGGCCGGCGACCCGTGGAAGGACAGCCTGTGCCTGCGCATCTGCAAGGACGACAAGACCCCCGATGCGAACTGGTTCAGCCAGACGCCAGAGCCGCCCTTCGCCTGGAGACCGAGCGGGGTGACGGGCAAGCCGAACGTCTACGACATCGACTTCGCAGTTCGTGGATTCTCCCGATAGCCCCCGTCATTCCAGGATATTGAGTTCCCGTGCGATCTCCGAAAGCACGCGCGGCGTCGACGGCCCCCTCACGTAGGCCGCAACGATGCGCTGATCCGGGGACCCCTGGATGTCGTCGAGGGGAATACCGGGCTCCAGGACGACACTCGCCCGGACTCCAGCGAGCTCCCGGTCGAGGGAGACCAGCGTCGGTCCCGATTCGATCCGACCCTGGAACCAGCCGCGGCGCTTCAGGCCGAGGACCGCGAAGGTCGTCACGGTCCTTCCGGACCAACCCGGGAGCTGCCCGGCGGACAGGGCGACCCGGGCAAACTCGCGGGAGAGCTGATCGAACGGCTGGAAGACCTCGTTCGACGCGAAGATCTCCGTCCAGTTGGCGAGCTGAACCGGGGTCAGGTCCAGGGGATGCACGATGGAGACCGACTCCACAGGGAGCGTGAACGCGTCCTCCTCGACGTCGGCGAAGGTGTAGTCCTCCGCCACCCGGAACAGCACCTCTCCCACTCGAAAGAGCAGTCCGCGCGCCAGCTCTCGCAAGATCGGATGCCCGACGACGTGCTCGACGAAGACCGGTGCAGACCAGTGAGCACCGGTAATCATGCGCAGCTCGAGGCGGTCCAACACCGCCTTCGCGACTGTGCGCAGCTCCTTTCGCAGCATCTTCCAGCGCGCCTTGATGTCGTCTGTCGCACCGCGCGGCAGTCGAGACAGTCGTCCGCCAGTGGCGTCGACGAGCTCCGGCTTCAGCGCTGTGCTTGCCGCGAGTCGATAGGTCTTACCCGCGATTTCTACCGAGCTGGTGTTGGGATCGGCCAGGCCCAGTGAAGGCAACATGCGCTCCGCCAGATCTGCCTCAGACAACCCCCGTCGCATGCGAACCGCGTCCAGAGACTGCTTGGCCCGTCGTCGGATGGGCCTCGATCTCGCCCGCTTCGAGATCTCGACAACCGCAAAGAGCGCCCGGTCGCTATCGATGGCCGTGAGCTCGTCCACCAGTCGATATGCGTCGTTGGTTGCAGTCGTGCGAAGCAGGGTTTGCTCCAACTGCCGGACCAAAGCATCCCCCTCGATCCCGGCAACCGGGGCCTCGGGCGTTGTGGCCAGGACCTCCGCGAGTTCCTCGACCACACCATAGGACTCCAGGACCTCCCTCACGATGGCGAAGTGCCCGGCGGCGACGAGCTTGGCCAGGGCGTCGCGGGCGTAGCCACGGGCCTTGCCGCGGGGTTTGAGCGCGTTGGGAACCAGACCAATCGCCGCCGCACGCGGGTAGGCCATCAACCACTTTTCGGCGAGTGCCCTCTGCTTTGCCAATCGTGCGAAGGCCTCCGCCATCATCGGCGCCACCCGCGGAGACTCGATCCACTGCGCGACGGGCACCGTCTGAGAAGGGGACCCTGCGCCGCAGATCACCACGCCGTCCAACGCCCGCAGGCCCCAGGTCGCGACGATGGGCTGCAGGTCGTAGTCCCGCACATACCAGCGGGCCGCCGGAGTGCAGTTGAACAGCGCCAGACCCTCCTCCCCGAGATCCAGGGTCCAAGACGCGAAGGTCGAGACCTTCTCCCCGTTCTTGATTTCGGCGATCGTCTTCAGCGCGTAGACGCTCGGCGTTTCTGGGGGCCGCGGTTGCACGCCATCGGGAAGGTGCAGTCGCTCTTCGTAGGGCAACAGCGGTCGGAGGGGTCGGGCCATGACCGCAGTCTACCAGCGTACTCAAGGTGGGTACAGAAAGCAGTTTCAACCATCGTCATGAGCAGATTTGACCGGCTAGGGTCCAAAGACCAGGAGGCACGATTGATCGCACTCGCACTCGCACTCGCCCTGACCGCACCCGCCCACGCTTGTGGCGGCTTCTTCTGCGACAACGTCGACCCGGTGGTGCAACAGGGAGAGCGCATCCTCTTCCGGCAGGACGGACCGGAGATGTGGACGACATTCGTCGAGGTCCAGTTCGAGGGCCCTCCGAGCGAGTTCGCCTGGGTGGTTCCCATCACCGTAGAGATCGACCCGGAGACCCAGATCACTGTGGCTCCCGCGGGGCTCTTCGACGAGCTCGAGGACCTCACCGCGCCGCGGTTCATCGAGGAATCCGACCTCTCCAGTGCCGACATGGCGGTCGCAGACATGGAGATGGGAGGTGCGGACTGCGGCTGCCGCGGCGTGAACCTGTTCGGGACCGAGATGTACTCCTACGACTACGACTACACCTTGCCGGACACCAGCGGAGTCGACGTGGTCGGTGCGGCCGTCGTCGGTCCATACGACATCGAGGTGATCACCGCAGAGGACAGCGACAACCTGGTGAACTGGCTGCAGATGAACGGGTATCAGATGCCCCGCGCGGCGGAGGCTCCCCTCGCCCACTACATCGACCGCGGCTACGCCTTCCTCGGGCTGAAGCTGATCGCCGACGTGCCCGAGGGACCCATCGACACCCTGGTCCTGGAGTGCGGCGGAAGCGAACCCTCAATCCCCCTCGAGCTCACCGCAGTCGCGGCCGTTCCGGACATGGAGATCACGGCCTACGTGCTCGCCGATGAGCGATATGTGCCGGAGAACTTCGCCGAGCTGGCTTTCGACTACGACCGGGTGCAGTTCACCTTCGACGGGGACACCGACTACGAGCCGCTGTTGATCCATGCGATCGACGGCGAGGAGGGTGGCCTGGCCTGGAACACCGAGTTCGCCGCGCCGGCCAGCGAGGTACTCGACGAGCTGACCTGGTCTACCCGCGACGCCCTCGACCACGGCGGGTATTTCACCCGGTTCCACACCTTTGTCTCACCGGAGGAGATGTTGCTCGATCCGACTTTCTCCCCCGATCCAGAGGCGCCCGATCTCGGCAATCTGCACGTCGTCCATTCGTCGACCGCCGCCGTCGCTCCCCTCGCCCTCGGCGCGCTGTGCCTGCTTGGAGCGGTCGCCCGACGCAGGAGCTAGAACGACCGATCCTTGAGCCCGGCGAAGGGCCGCAAGCCCTGTAGCAGGAAGGTCGTGATCGCCAGCGTGTACTGCCGGTGGCGAATGGTCTTCGGATGGGAGGGGCGGCCCATCTTCACCTTGTCGAGGTGCTTGAGGTAGTGCGTCGCCATCAGTTTTGCGGGCGGCAAAGCGGACTTCTCCGGCTCTCCAAGCTCGCGATAGGCGGCCTGTTGGTACAGGTCGGCGACGGCGTCCTGGAGATCGTCTCCCAACATGCGCGTCTCGCCACCGAAGTCCTCCGCCCAGATACCGGCCTGCCGGGCGGCCCATCGCCAGTTGGCGCCCAGGTTGGCGTACATCGGCTCCTTGGCGATGCCGCACACGAACTTGATGTACTTGTGCTTGCCGAGAAAGAGCACTCGCGGCTTGTGTTTGAGCTCCTTCGCGCGACTCCCGAACTCTTCGACCGGCCACAGGCCACACCGCTTTTCGGCCCAGTCGAAGACCAGTCTCAGCCGCCCGGCGTGCTCGAGGGTCGGCTCGGAATAGACGACCACGTAGTCGAGCTTGAGCACCTCGCGCTTGATGGGCTTCGGCTTCGCCGCCACCACGCCTTGCACGGTGGGAATGACCCGTGCCATCACCGGCGCCGGCTTTCCATCTGCCGCAACGCCCTCCGCGGGCATCTTCAGTCGCAGCTTGGGCCGCTTGGGCTCCTCCTCCTTCACCGGAAGCGTAGGGGCGACATGGCTGGTTCGGGAGACGCTGACGTCGCGCATCCACACGCACATCATGCCGATGACCTCGCCATAGGCCCCCTTCTGAGGACCGAACTCGACGTCCCAGGGGCCTCCATCGACGTCGCGAATCGACACGCGCTGGCAACGGTTCTTCTTGAGCACATTCGCGGTGATCCCCAGGAGCACGCCGCGGTCACCCGGATGTACGTGGGACATCAGCTTGGTGCCAACGATGGTCTTTGGCGTCTTGCCCGCGAGGTTGGTGTTCGCGTGAGTCACCACGCCATCGCGGTCTACGGCGGCAACGAAACAGGGGATGTCTTTGACGAGCTTGGGCCAACTCATGCTAGCGCTCGATGAAGATCGGTTCTGTCCGTGGCGACGGCGACGGATCCGGTGGAGGGGTCGGCGTCGGCTCCTCGACGGGGACCACGCGCAGATGCACATGCCTCTTCAGGTCCTCTTCGCCGGCATCCACCTGCATCGCGACCGGCAAGTATCCGTGGAGCCGAAGTTCGAATTCTCGAGCGACCCCTATCGGCAGCTCGAGTGGCAGCGGCGTCACACCGTGGTTGCGGTTGCCCTCCCAGACCTCGGCACCGCTGGGCTCCGACGTCAGGGACAGGACGGGCACCTCCGGCGCGGGCACCTCGACAACGACCGGCTGCGTCTGCGTCGCACGCGGGATCAACAGAACCGCCAACACCAGCGCCATGACGACGCCGACCACGGCCACGAAGGGCAACATCGAGGCCCGGGTCGTCGCGATAGCCGGCTGAGAAGGAGCAGCAGCGGGTTGCCTGATGGGCATGGAGAGGTCCGAATCCGTGAATCCGAGGTCCTCCCCGAGGCCGCCCGGCGGAATCGCGGCGCGGATGGCGGCAAGGAGTTGATCGGCGTTTTGAAACCGATCGTTGGGGGACTTCTCGAGGCACCTGCGGACCACTTCCTCGACCTCATCGGGAAGAATGACCTCCGAATTGGCCTCGTAGAAGCTGGGTACCTCCGCATTGACATGAGCCACCATCGTGGAGATGGCATTGTTGCCGCGGAACGGCGGTTGGCCGGTGAGCATCTCGAAGGCGATGACGCCCACACCGTAGAAATCCACCCGGCGGTCGATCTTCTCGCCCTCGATCTGCTCGGGAGACATGTAGCCGGGAGACCCGATCATCACCCCGTGTTTGGAGAGGGTCGGGCCGCCGTTGTAGCCATCGTTGAGTTCGTTGCTCGCCAGGGAGCCCGAAGCATCGGGATCGATCCTCTTTGCCAGCCCGAAGTCGAGGACTTTGATGACGTCTCGGCCCTCTGGATGCAGGTCAACCATCACATTGGAGGGTTTGAGGTCGCGGTGCACCACACCCATGGTGTGGGCCTCGCGCAGGGACATGGCGATACAGTAGACAATGCGCAGAGCCCTGGCCGCGGGCACCGGGCCGCGGCGGATGATCTCCTTGAGCGTCTCTCCGCGGACGCGCTCCATGACGATGAACAGGGTGTTGTTCTCGTCGTCGAGCTCTCCGTAGTCGAACATGGTGACCGTGTTGGCGTGTACCAGGCGCGCATAGGTCCCGGCCTCGCGCAGGAAGCGCTGCTTGTAGTCCGACGCCATGCCGGGGCTGGCCTGGTCCTGGTCGAGGATCTTCACCGCAACCCGCCGGCCGAGCGGTAGCTGCGAGGCCTCATAGACCCGCCCCATTCCCCCCTTCGCGATCAGGGAATGGATCTCGTATTTCTCGGCGATGACCGTGCCGATGAACGGATCGTTCGAGCCCCCGATCGGGCCACTGAATGTGGGGTCCAGTCCACTCATTTGAGCCAATCATACCGTATGGGCGGCCTCCAGTTGCTCGAGCGCCTCGCCCGCGAACACCGCGAGCCGCTGCAGATGCGGGAGCGCGTCGCGGCAGCCGATGAAGCCGAAGTTCAGGGTGCCCGCGTAGCTGTTGAGCGTGATGTTCAGCCCGTAGCCGTGGAAGGGAATAGACAGTGGATAGGCCGCCTCGAGCCGTGCGCCGCGGAAATACAGCGGCTCCTTGGGTCCCGGCACGTTGGAGATGACCACGTTGAAGGCCGGCCGCACTCGCCCGGCGGTTCCCGTCGCGAACTGCACGCTCATCGGGGCTAGGAGGAGCGCTGAGTACTGGAGGATGGTCGACGATGGCATGCCTTCGAGCTGCTTCTTGGCCCGCTTCGTCGAGGCGATGATGACCTGTAGCGCGTCGACGGGGTCCTCGACATTCGTGGCCAACGAGGCCAGGATCGCGCCGACGGCGTTGCCACCTCCCGGGTCGTTCGCCGGGCGGAGATTGACCGGCAGCATCGCGATCAGCGGCTGGTCAGGCAGCGCATTGAGGGCCAGGAGCAGACGGCGGAGGGCCACTCCGCACAGGGCCAGTGCCACGTCGTTGAGGGTCCCGTTGGCGGCCTTCGCGACCGCCTTGAGCCGGCTCAACTTGTAGCTCTGGGTTGCAAACCTGCGGTTGCGGCTGATGCGTTTGTTGAAGATCGTCTTGGGCGCCTGCATCGGGGCGGCGAGATCCTTGTCCCGGCCGCCGAGGGACTTGCCGAGGCGCGCCACCGCCTTCCAGAACTTCGGCGTGCCGTCCATCTGTTCGCGCACGATGCCCATGAGGCCGGTCAGCGTCGCCACGGGTTCTCCCGCCGAGGCCCGCTTGGGCCGCACACGGTGGAAGAACAGGGGCGTGTCCCGCTCGTCCGGATCCGGCGTCATACTGTTGGAGAGCACCTTCATCGCCGTATATCCGTCGATGAGGGAGTGGTGGACCTTGGTGTACATCGCGAACCGACCGTGGTCGAGACCCTCGATGAAGTTGGTCTCCCACAAGGGCCGGTGGAAGTCCATTTGCACGCTGTGAAGTCTGGAAACGAGTACGCCCAGCTGCCTCTCTCCGCCGGGAGTGGGCAGGCCGGACCGGCGCACGTGGTAGTCGAGGTCGAAGTCTTCGTCCTCGATCCACCGCTGACGCGGGCTCGCGAGGGAGTCGGGGTTCTTGAGCTTCAACCCCCACGGTGACTGGATCGGCGGCGCGTCGCGAAGCTCCTCCATCAGCAGTCGGAGGAAGTCCGGGGTGGCGTCCGGAGGCGGGGTGAACGGCAGGAGCGCGCCCACGTGCATCATGGACTCCCGCGACTCGGTCGCGAGGAAGATTGCATCGGTCACCGTGATTCGCTTGCCTGACATGGGGGTAGGCTATCCCATGAGGATGTTCCCGCCGCACACGTCTCCGCGCGATTCCACGGACACGGCCATCAGCGCCACAATCGGCCTGGCTCTGACGATGTTCACCGCGGGCTGCCCCGGGGCAATGGTCGCCTACGCGACCGGCAGCGTCATCCTCGGCATACTCACCGTGCTCGCCATTGTGATGCTGTTCGGGTTCTACGCCGTCACCGATCTAGCCGTCGACGACAAGGGCCTGCACTTCGTTCGCCAGTTCGGCCCACCCACCTTCATCCCCTGGAGCGAGATCACCGCGATCGAGCCCGCACCGCGATCAGAAGTCATCGTATTCGGATGGATATTCCCGCCTTTTCCCGCGCGGGAGCCTACGCCGACCATGACGAGTCTCGGCCACTACCGCATCAGCTGCGGCAAGGAGTGCATGTACTACCCGCCCGAGGACCCCGAGGCGTTCATGGCGGCGGTCGGGCGACACTTGCGGCCTTAGAACAGCCGATCTGCGGCGGCGAGAGGCCGTCGGGAGTAGTGGCGTGGAAAAGATCCCTTGGCTCGCTGCGCTTGTATGTTCCGGGTGTGGGGACACAGGACCGGAGACCGTTCGCTGCGCAGGGCTTCGAGCCCATTGCCGAGATGGGTCGTAGGTCCTGTGTCCCCACACCTGGCCGTATTGAGGCAGGATCTGGTAGTCGGCTGACTCCGCCATCTACGCAGGGGCCTCGAGCCCGTCACCGAGAAAAAGGAGACTCCCGCCCTCTTCATGCGCAAGTCGTAAAGCATCCGAGGCCCGCTTGCGCGGAGCCTGCATCACAAGCTGGACTCATGCGTGATGACGTACAGGGTCGGGAGCCAGGCCGGCTTCACCCAGAGGAGAAGTAGCCATGACAACCACGTACGTCGGAATCGACGTCTCCGCCAAGGACCTGCACATCGCGACGAGTAATCCGCGACTCAAGCCGCGCACCGTCACCAACGACCCGGCAGGACGCAAGAGCCTCGCGAAGTGGCTCACCGAGCGCAAGGCCGAGATGTGTGTCGTTCTTGAACCAACCGGACTCTATAGCCTTGATGTCGCGCTCGAACTGTCCAAACTGAACGGCGTCAAGGTCATACTGCCGAACCCCCGTGCCGTACGCAGCTTCGCAAAGGCGTCGATGGCGCGGAACAAGGATGACGCCACGGATGCCCAGATTCTTGTGGCCTTTGGGCAACAGATGCAGGCCTCGCCGTGGGTAGCGCCTTCCGACGGTACCCTGCAGGTTCGCGCGCTTTCCCGGACGGTTATCGCAGTGGGGCAGGACAAGGCCCGAATTCGACAGCGCATCCACGCCCTTGCCGCGACCGATACGACGCCGGCCGTCTTGCTCGACGAGCTCGAACTCGGCGTTACCGAGTGCGTGGCCAGGCAGGGCCGGCTGCGCGCCGCCGCTCTGAAGCTCATCAAGCAAGACTCCACGCTACTTGCCAAATACGAGCTGCTGATCTCGTTGCCGGGTGTCGGCGACGGCCATGCAATCACGCTCATCGGAGAGTTGTGTGTCTTGGCGACCGACATGACTGCGCGCCAGTGGACTGCTCACACCGGACTCGATCCGGTGAACTACTCCAGCGGTACAAGTATCCTTCGGCGGCCGCATATCAGCCGCCGCGGGAACGCGAGGATGCGCCAGTGCCTGTACCTCGCAAGCCTCGTCGCCGCGCAACGCTCGCCAGCAGTGGCCAAAGTCCACGGCCGCCTAGTCAGCCGCGGCAAGACGAAGAACCAGGCACATTGCGCCATCATGCGCAAGTACCTTCACGTCATCCACGCGATGTGGAAGAGCGGCGAACCATGGGAGGAATCGCGTTTTGGTAGTTGACAGCCGACAAAGCATCTCGGCAAGGGGAGACCCCTTGCGACCCCCAACGACAATCCGAGCGGGCCGACGGCGTGGGTTGGGCAAGGCGCGAAGATCTGAGAACGGCCCCGCTCGGATTGGCCAAGGGGGGACGACCGCGACGTAGGTTTTGGACGCCATGGTCTGCGGGTCGAACCCCCTTTGCGAACCCCCGCCCGAGGATCTATGAGAACGGAGATCCAAGCTGGCCGACGGCGTGGGTTCGGCTCAGCGCGAAGATCTGAAGCGCGAAGAACTGAGAACGGAGATCCGGTCCAAGGCGTCGGCGGGTGGTGGGGACGGGTGGCTCGAGCGTGGAAAAGATCCATTGGCTCGCTTCGCTCGGCAAGGGGAGACCCCTTGCGACCCCCAACGACAATCCGAGCGGGCCGAC
>Ga0315336_1003797_pt1 | contig 19354 bp, 17 predicted proteins | sample ASW5metaG_FD_204512 | JGI IMG/M metagenome (GOLD analysis project Ga0315336, IMG submission 204512) | Ammonia-oxidizing marine archaeal communities from Monterey Bay, California, United States - ASW #5 | ecosystem: Environmental > Aquatic > Marine > Intertidal zone | place: USA: California... | reverse complement strand
ATGCTTGAACTCGCTGCGCGCTGCAGAAAAAAGTTCCTCGCAGGTCCGCACATAGGGATACATCGATCCGCCCACATCGAAAAACACCAACACCTTAACCGCGTTATGACGCTCGGGGACCATGCGAATATCGAGTAACCCGGCATTACGCGCAGTCGACCGGATAGTATCTTCCAGGTCGAGTTCTTCTTCAGTCCCACTGCGGGCAAACTTGCGCAATCGCCTGAGTGCCAGTTTGATACTGCGTGTACCAATCGTGATCGAATCGTCTAGATTGCGATAGTGCCGCTCCTCCCAGACTTTCACCGCGCTTCGGTTGCGGCTTTCTCCGCCTACCCGGATTCCCTCTGGGTGATACCCGCTGTTTCCAAATGGCGACGTTCCCCCAGTGCCGATCCATTTACTCCCGCCCGAGTGGCGCTTTTCTTGCTCTTCCAGGCGTTTGCGAAATTCCTCCAATAACTTTTCAAGACTGCCGAGCGATTGGATCTTGGCTTTTTCTTCATCAGTCAAATATTTCTCAAGTTCAGCGCGCAGCCAGTCTTCCGGTATTAATGCGTTAATGATGTCATCAATACTTTCCATCTCCTTGAACCACGCACTGAACGCCCGGTCAAAACGATCGAAGTACTTCTCGTCCTTGACGAGACATGCCCTCGACAGAAGATAGAAATCATCAACAGATGCAAACGCAAGCCGCGCCTGCAGCGCCTGCAGCATCATCAGGTACTCTTTGACCGAGACCGGGATGCCGCATTGCTTCAGGGTTTGGAAGAAACTAATCAGCAAGACATGAAATTCCAGAGCAGACTAATTGTTGGGGCTTTCCCGCCGCGCCATGAATGCCAGCCGCTGCAGCATATGCACATCCTGCTCATTCTTGAGCAAAGCCCCATACAGTGGAGGTATCGCCTGGCTGGGATCGCGCGATTTCAGAATCTCTTCAGGGATGTCGTCCGCCATCAACAGTTTCAACCAGTCAATCAACTCAGAAGTTGATGGCTTCTTCTTGAGACCAGGCACTTCACGCACTTCGAAAAAAACATCGAGCGCCTCCCGAATGAGCGTTTTCCGGATATCGGGGTAGTGCACTTGCACGATCTTTTCCATCGTGGATTTATCTGGAAATGCAATAAAGTGAAAAAAGCACCGTCGTAAAAAAGCGTCCGGCAGTTCTTTTTCATTGTTGCTCGTAATCACGACAATCGGTCGCTGCTTCGCCACAATGGTCTCACCGGTTTCATAAACAAAGAACTCCATCCGGTCGAGTTCGAGAAGCAGATCGTTTGGAAATTCGATATCCGCCTTGTCAATTTCATCGATCAGCAATACCACCTGTTCGGTCGAGGTAAATGCTTCCCAGAGCTTGCCGGGACGGATGTAATTGCCAATATCTCCCACACGGCCATCGCCCAACTGCGAATCCCGAAGCCGTGATACGGCATCGTATTCATAAAGTCCCTGCTGGGCTTTACTGGTGGATTTGATATGCCAGCGGATCAAAGGCTTGTTCAGGGCTAAGGCAACTTCCTCTGCCAGCATCGTTTTGCCGGTGCCGGGCTCACCCTTGATCAGCAGCGGTCTTTCCAGCGTCACTGCAGCATTGACAGCCATCGCCAGGTCCTCGGTCGCGACATAACGCTCGGTCCCTGTAAAACTCATGAATTTCCCTCCATTTGCGAAGCGCAGATGATAGCAATAATTTGGTGTTTTCCGGCCACTCAGGACCGCCGGCAATGAAATTAGGGCCCCGCAGTATCTCGCCGTCCTTCCTGATCATGCAGGCGACCCAAATTCATCCTCAATCGATACACCAATGCTTTTTTCGGGCAAAATCCGCTGACCAGGCCATCACAGGACCTATCATGCTGAAAATTTTTGCCGCGCCCGGGAGTATCGCCCTTGCTTCCGTTATCCTGCTTGAAGAAGTCGAGGCGGACTACGAACTCACCCTTCTCGATTTTTCTCGCGGCGAACAAAAAGAAGCGGCCTATCAGGCTGTGAACCCCAAGGGTCGGGTGCCGGCTCTCATCACGGAGTCAGGTGTACTTACCGAAACCCCCGCGATTCTTCTTTACATCGCAAAGCGTTTTGGCGCTGATTCTCTTGTAGGCGCCCACGACCCTTTCGTTTTCGCTAAGATTCAGGAATTCAACAGTTATCTTGCTTCGACGGTGCACGTTGCCCACGCGCATCGGCTACGTGGCTCACGCTGGACCGACGATCCACAGGCAATTGAGGCGCTAAAGAAAAAGGTCCCAGAATCAATGACGCAGGTGATCCGCCTGATCGAAGATGATCTCCTTAAGGGTCTGTGGGTACACGGAGAAGCGTATACCATTTGCGACCCGTATCTCTTTACGATCAGTTCCTGGCTTGAGAGTGATGGTGTCGATACGACTGCTTTGCCGCACCTTATGGCTCACCGCGAAAAGATGCTGGCCCGCGCTGCAACCCAGGCGGCACTTTCACGAATAAATTAGCCGTATTTTTAAGGGAGGGGTCGTTAACGGTTGATGCTGACGGGACGTAAGTACCGCCAGTCCTCATCATGTTGGTGTCTTCCCCAAAATCATATCTGCGGCCTTTTCCGCGATCATCATAATGGGTCCGTTAATGTTCCCTCGAATAAGGTCAGGCATCACTGATGCGTCGACAATTCGCAATCCATCAACTCCTTTTACTCTCAAATGCTGGTCGACAACGGCGTGTGAATCATTTTCCAAACCCATCCGGCAAGTGCCTAACGGATGATGGAGGGTAATTGCAGTCCGGCGAATATGATCATCAAGGTCCTCATCCGACGTCTTTGTTGATCCCGGCAAAATCTCCTGTGCAACGAAACTGCTTAACTCCTGGGTCTCAACCAACTCCCGACTTAGTTTGAGACCCGCCCTTAGCGTCTCAAAATCTGTATCAACTGACAGAAAGTTATATCGGATCAATGGTTTATCGGTGGGGTCTGATGACCGGATCTGGACAACACCTCTAGAAGCTGAATCCAGCAGAACGCTTCGGATCACGAATCCGTCCGAAAAAGGCTTTCGAAAAGGCCTCATGTAAGGAAATGCCACGAGCGGTGCGGCAGTCAGCAAAATCTGGAGATCAGGAGATGGCAACTGTTCTCTTGTACGCAAAAATGCTGTAACACCTCCCGGTACGTCTGCGGCGAATCCCGTCCCAAACAGATAGGCTTTACAGAATTCTCTGGCAATTCGATCGGCGCGCATCATACTCAGAAAAGGGCTTTTATCCTTCCTTCCGTGCAAAGAGACAGCCGAAACCTGATCTTGAAGATTCTTCCCGACCCCTGGAGCCTCGACTTTAGTTTTGATGCCGATCTTTGAAAGGTGTTGGCTTTCGCCAATCCCCGACAACTGGAGAAGCTGCGGCGTGTTGATGACGCCGGCACTCAATATCACCTCAGAACCGGCATGAATCCTCTCAGTCTGTCCGCGTCTCAGCGTCTCAACACCTACGACGTTGGAGCCATCAAAAATCAACTCTGTTACCAGCGTTCCTACCATTACCTCTAGGTTCGACCGACTCCGCGCAGGTTTCAAATAAGCATCCGCACTGCTGCATCTTCGACCTCGATCTATGGTCATCTGAAGGCGACCAAATCCCTCTTGCTGAACTGCGTTGTAGTCTTCTGTAACTGAATACCCTAAAGTCTTCGCCCCGGCGAGAACGGCGTCTGATAATGAATCTTGATACCGGCAATTCTGGATTCTCAGCGGTCCACTGCCTCCTCGATACTCAGATTCACCATGCTCCCAATTTTCTAATTTCCGAAAATAGGGTAATACCTTCTCGAAACTCCAATTGGTTAATCCCTCGTTAGCCCACCGATCGTAGTCCGATCTATTCCCGCGGACATACGCCATTGCGTTGACCGACGACGACCCCCCTATAATCTTCCCGCGTGCACATTCGATTGTACGGCTCTCCACAGATTCCTCTGGCTCAAAAAAGTAGCCCCAATCGTGTCGTTGCTCCAAAAGTAACTTAACCCAGGTCAGTGGAACCCGGACTAAGGGGTCTGTATCCCAACCCCCTGCCTCTATCAGCAATACATTGACGTTCGGATCTTCGCTTAGCCGCGCTGCCAACACGCACCCTGCGGACCCGGCACCGACGATCACAAAGTCATACATAATTTTTCTCCCCGTACCTGGCTAGAAAGATACTTAGCCGCATGATGGCGTGATTGCAGGAATTGCGGCCTACTTCGCTTCACATTGAGTGGACCCAAATTCTCCGCAATCGAATTCCAGTGTTGCAGCACCTCCCTGTCGCAACAGAGAAATTTTTAGTTCACGTTGTGTTTCCCCCCAGCGTCCTTGTACACCACAAAGAATCCTCTCAACGGCCATCGGGGAAAAATCATTTACTCTGTATAACGTCCCATCATTCATCGCCCTAACCAGACGAATTTGGATTTCTGCCCCAGGGGACACATCTCGAACATCCTCGGTCACAAAATGTGCCAGGATCAGCTGGCAATGAAAAACATGTTGTTGACTTGCGTTTTGTACTTTAACCAGAACACTAGATTCATAATTTTCTGCAAGTACATATGAGCTACTTTGTACTGTCAGCACTAGAAACGTCACAACAAGACGCACGGTCCGAGAGAGGTTCAAAATAACTCCAGTTTTTTGTAAGGCTGTCTTGCGTTAAACATTAGCTTTCTATGACTCCAAATATTCCTCGAGAAGATCAGCAGCTTTCTCAGCGATCGCAATAATCGCGGCATTAACCGGTCCGGTAGTAATTTGAGGAATGATGGATCCGTCAACCACAAATAGCCTCTCAACACCGTTTACCGCCAGATCTAACGACACAACCGAGTTACTATCACTACCCATACTGCAGGTGCCAACAGGGTGATGGTGGGACCAGGCAGCGTTGGAGTTAAAGACTGACTTGTTCTGGGCCGTCTTTATCGATGCACCAGGAAGGAGTTCTTTCAATCTCCAATCCCGGAAAGCATCTGAAGATCCTATTTCTCTCGACAAATCCAGGGCTTCTGAAAATACCAGGCGGTCATAATCGGACGACAGGTAAGCCGGATCAATCAAGGGGTGAATCGTCGGATCGGCACTGGTTAAGCGTACAGATCCACGGCTTCTAGGTGACGTAAATCCGTACAGCAGTGTGTAAGCATCACCCACTTCAGGCGCCCCAAACATCTCTGAGACAACCGGTAACGAGACACAGGCTACTACTTTTTCTGGCGCCTCTTTTCCACTTTGCGATCCTGTGTAAAAAAGAGATTCAGAATGTTGATATGCCGAGGCAGGTACTTTGCGTTTTGAAAGATATACATTCCCCGCCCCAAGCAAATGATCATGAAGGTTCTCTCCGACATTTGGACTGTCAGCTAGTACAGGAATATCAATCGACTCTAAAGTTTCCGAACAGCCGATCCCCGACCGCATCAGAATCTGTGGTGAACCAACAGTACCTGCACAAAGAACGACTGCTGCATCTGCCCAAATTTCCAATACTTGACCGGATCTTATTACTGAGACCCCGCGACATTGATTAACTTGGTTGAAGAGCAGCTTATCAACTAAACACTGGTCGATTACTTCAAGATTGGGACGACTGCGAACAGATCGCAGATATGCGTCATAGACGCTAAATCGCTCTCCATCCTTTATCGTCAGTGTGTTTAATGTGGGTCCAGCCATGCTAGCCGCATTGTGTTCTGGAATTGCCGGGTACCCGAGGTCTTCCACGGCCTGCAGGTAGCACTGAGTAATCGGATGTGGCGCCACCGGTTGAATCAGATGTAACGGTCCACTCTCCCCATGGTATCTTGGACTCGAATAACTTGAACTCTCCGATCGCCGAAAATAAGGTAACAAGTCTTGATAGCCCCAGCCATGGCATCCCATCTCCACCCATGAATCAAAATCTGATGGATGACCCCGCACATGCGCCATCGCATTTATGCTGCCGGACCCCCCAAGCAAAAGACCCCTAGGCATAGGGTGCTCCCGACCTGCGGTATTTTCCTGCGGAGTGGTCCGATAACCCCAATCAACAGCAGACTTCGGCAACTCTAACCAGCGACGGGGATTCCGAACCTCCGGTAAATCTGAATCCCTGCCGGCCTCAATTAGCACGACACTGAGGTCGGAATTATCCGTGAGACGCCTGGCCAATACGCATCCCGCAGTCCCGCCCCCAATAATCAGGATGTCGGTCATTTTCCCCGGACAAGGAGCGTATCACCCGCTAGGTTGGATCGACTTTGAAGCGTCGGATGAACTTAGCGTCCGCCAACATTCCAATCATCTAGATCTCAACGGATAACGAGCAACAGCAACTACCAGCGGACCATCCCTGCATCTACATTGATAATCTGACCTGTAATTCGATGCGCATCAGGCGACGCCAAAAATGTCACCGCGGGGGCAATGTCTTTCGGCTCGTTATACCCTTTAATTGGCTGAAGCATTTCAACAAATTCGAACGCATTTTTATGAGGAGATTCCTGAACACCTTCTGTGTTAGTCAGTCCTGGTGTTACGCCATTTACAGTGATCTTGTATGCCCCCAGTTCCGTCGCCAACGAACGTGTCAGACCAAAAACTCCCCCTTTCGCCGCAATATATGCCGCCATGTTCGGTGTTCCTGCGAAAATGGTATTTGAAATGATATTCACTATTCGTCCGTATTCACGCTTTCTCATCAAATCAGATGAAGCCCTGCACATGAGAAAAGTGCCATCCAAATTAACGCGCATGATCTTGCGCCAGTGTTCAAAATCAACATCGTCCCACGATATAAAAGGAACAATGGCGGCGTTATTTACCAGTACATCCAATCTTCCAAATTCTTGTTCGATCCTGTCGTGAAGCGCAGCGACTTGGTCAGGTTCTGCAATGTCACATTGAATGCCTACTGAACAATCTCCACATTCACTAGCAGTTAAGCTCACTGCCTCTTTATCAATATCGACAGCGACAACGCGCGCGCCCTCCTCAGCGAATCTTAGAGCGACCGCTTTTCCAATCCCACGGCCAGCGCCTGTGACGATACAAACTTGATCTGAAAACTGACTCATTGTCTTCTCCTCCAATTTTTCTTCAAAATTAACAGAACAATAATGCGATTAAGCAGCGTCCGCTGTAATCACCGACATCGCCGCATCGATTCCTGCATTCGTATCGACCTTGACCCCTAGATGGTTCAGTGCCCCGCCTAGAGCAGTGATCGCTACAAGGGAATAGATTGGCTGCGCTACCTGACCCATGTGCCCTATTCGAATCAATTTGCCGTTGGTCTCGCCTCTTCCGCTCGAAAATACAACGCCAAAAATTCTACGAACCGCCATTCTCAGTTGCTCATCTTCAACTCCTGCCGGTACCGAGACAGCAGTTGTAGTATCCGAAGCAATAGACTCACTCTCAGCCCATAATTCGCATCCCATGGCCCTGATGCCTGCGCGGCAAGCCTTAGCCGTTAGCGAATGCCTTGCCCACACATTCTCTGGACCCTCCTCAAGATAATTAACAATCGCAGCATCAAGGCCATTGATTTCGGCAACCGACGGCGTAAAGGGAAATGCTTGGTCACGATCACATGCATATCGCCAATCTTTTAAGCTCAAAATCGACGCAAACGGTGCGTCCGGATTACTTTCAATATGAGCCCATGCCCTATCACTGACAGCAATGATCGTCAGCCCCGGCGCGCCACCAAGGCACTTGGAAGGACCGGTGATAAAAATATCAGCGTGACAATCCCCGGGATGAATATCCATACCGCCCCACGATGAAACAGCATCCACTATCAGTAGACCATCATTGCGCCGCACGATTTCGCCAATTTCCCTGAGCGGGTTGATTGTCCCGGAGGGTGTATCGTGGTGCACTACGGAAACAATTGAAATATCTGGGCGTTGCCGGAAGGCGTCCTCTACCTGCTGTGGATCGATTGCGGCGTTGTAGGGAACTTCAATTTCAATCAGTTCCTTGTTATAGCGGTCCGACCAGTATCCAAACCCCTTGCCATACACCCCCGAGACCAGATTGAGAACTACATCACCCTTGGAGATCAATGACGCCGCAGATGCCTCTATTCCCGGAGCCGGCTCACACTGCAAAATTAGTGGGGAGTCATCAATCCTAAGAGCGCGAGAAACCTTCTTCCCAACGTCTTCGTAAAACTGTTGAAAATAGGGATCGAAATCATACTGAACCGGCATGGCCATGGCTCGAAGCACCCTCGGATACACGCCGACGGGTCCCGCCGAAAGCGTAATGACCGGCTCCTTTACAGGTGTGTCGTCACTCATATATTCCTCCTAATCCACAAACTCCTGAGCTATCAAGAATAATATCCGGGGGCCTTAACATAATCCGGAAAACTTTCTGGGTCATGCGAAAAAAACAACTCAGCATCCCGTTCCTCAGCCAAGTTCTTGAGTTTGTGAAGCGACTCGACACTTTGTACCGGATCCAGGTGGAAACTCGCGATACACATCAGGTCCATGCTCTTCTGGCTGTAACATGCGTCTGCGGTAAATAACATCGGCCGACGACCAGCCAACTCAACCATCAAACTGTAATGACCGGCTGTATGACCAGGTGTCTCGATCAACCAAAGACCCTTCGCGATCTCCTGATCACCCTTTACCGTCTCGAACTGGGGAGTAAATATGTCTAGCTCGGGGTTTAGCGCGTCTTGCAGTTTGCGGGCTCTTTCCTGCGCGACATCAGAGGAAAAAGTCAGATCTGAATATCCCAACATCTCAAACGGCTGCGGACAGGCGCACACCGCCAACTCTTCTTCATGGCAGATCGTGCAAGCGGTTGTTAAGTGTTTATTCCCTCCGCAGTGATCAAAATGGTAATGGGAATTGATTACATAATTGATGTCGCTTGGCTTGAGTCCCACCTTTGCCAATTGTCCAGGTACTGTCTGGTCTTCCGTTTGAAGAGGCTTCTCAAATGGTAATACCTTCATTACATGATCATAGTCATACCCCGTATCAAACAGATATTTCCCATCCGGATGATCGATCAAAACAGAGTATGTCGGAAAGCGAAATTCACCACTTGGTCCGCGATTCCAAAACGCATGCAAACCATCAATGATCAGACTGCCCCCGTCAAGAATATAGACTTTCGTATCGCTCATAACTCTCTCCCTAATTGATAGACAAAACGTCTTATTAACTACCTAACTATTTTCATTAATTCATCGCTGCCCACGTACGTATGGTAACGCCAACGCCGCGGGCAACTGGCTGTTTCGGCCCAACACCAGCAGCATTAAGATGACCATCGTAAATGGCAACATCTGGACCACATCGGTCGGGATATTAAAGCCACCTACTTGAAGCGCGGTGGTTAACGAGAGGCTGATTCCAAAAATTAAAGACCCATAAAGCACATATATCGGCCGCCCCCTAGCCAACATGGCCAACACTATTCCAATGAATCCTGCCCCTCCTGTCATGAAGGGGATAAAGAGCCCCGCTCCAATATTAGCCAGGTAGGCGCCACCAAGTCCTCCCAACGCGCCGGTTGCCAACACTGCCCAAGTCCGGGTTGCGCGAACGCTCACACCGGCAACATCGAGAGCCGCTGGTGCATCACCGGCTACTTGCAGATTGAGACCGACATAGGTTTTCTTGTATCCCCATGCCAAGAAGCCTACCAGTGCGATTGTCAGATAAACGATTAGGTGCCGCTCGAACAGCACCTCACCAAGCACCGGGATCTTGTGCAGCAGGAAAATGTTAAACGAATCAACATCGGGCAACCGCGGGTAGCTCCGACTGAATTGAAAATGATGGAGTAGCGCTGTTAGCCCCTCTGCACCAAGTGTAAGAGAAATGCCAATAACGATCTGATTGAGTCCGAAGAAAATACAGAATACCACCATTAGGATTGCAACCGACATCCCTCCTATTGCGCCAAATAAGAACCCCAACCAAAATGATTCGAGAAAGTATGCAGCACAAAAGCCGCTATAGGCACCTACTAACATCATTCCCTCAAGACCGATATTGAGCACGCCTGCCTTTTCTGAAATTTGCTCGCCTAACCCGGCCAGCAATAGAGGCATTCCGGCTGTTAGCGCCCCAAACAATAGCGCGGTTAAGAAAGTCTGTGAGAATAACTCGTACACTTTCTCTAAACCCTCCCTTTCCGCCATCGATGATCGAGGTATTCAACAATCGCCAAAAAAAGAAGGAGAAGACTAACCAGCACCAGTACAAAATAGGTTGGGACACCCAGTCTTCGAGCCGCGCTTTCGCCACCGATCATTAGGACAGCAAAAAACCATACAAAAGCAATTGTCCCAAACCCGTTAAATCTTGCAAGAAACACCAATGGGATTACAAGAAGCCCATAGGCTGGATTCCAATCCGCTCTGACATTACCCCAAACACCAAGAACCTCTACAGCGCCGGCCATTCCTGCTAACGCTGCACTCAAGCAGAATGTGGCGTATGTGAGTAGCTTTACATTAAGTCCCGCATGGACTGCAGTTCTGGGATTTGCGCCAACGGTCTGTAGCTGCAGGCCGAAAGCTGTCCGAGTCATCATGAAGTGCACCAAAAGCACCATAACCAAACCTAAAATAACTCCCTCGTGAATGACCGTATCAGCAATCCGCGCGAGCCTATCTTCTACGGGAAGTGTTGCCGTCTGCGGAACCGTAGTATTAGGGTCATTGAATGGGATCTTGATCAGCACATTCGCGAGGTTGATGCCCAGAAAAGTCATCATCAAAGAAGTAATGATCTCGTTTATCCCATAGTTCGCCTTTAAGTAAGCTGGAATCAGCGACCACGAAGCGCCGACTAACGCGGCAATGCCAAAACACAAAATGAAATTTAACGGCCTTGGGATTAAGCCGTTCAATTCAGGAGCAAGTGCTGCCACAATCGCCGCCGCAAGCAGGAACTGCCCGTCCACTCCCAAATTCCATAATCCAGCCCTGAACGCGACAATTAGGCCAGCTGCAAGAAAGAGGAGTGGCGCCATTCGAACCACGGTGGCCTGAAAACCCGTCCAACTAAACAATCCTCTGTGGATAACGTACCAATAATATGCAAACGGATCCTTTCCAAGGAGCGCCAACACTACACCGCCACAGATGAGGGCCAGCAATACTGGCAGCACGATCCTCGTAATTGATGACACGATAGCTGGCATCGAGTTATCCTGCCTGCGGACTGGCCTCGGTAACTTGTGGTTTTATTTCTAACCCCGTCATTAATCGACCAAGTGTTTCCTCTATTCCGGGCTTGTTGTCTAGAATGCCAACCATCTCTCCGCGATACATGACACCAATCCTGTCGGACAAGCCCAGTAACTCATCTAACTCGGTCGAGATAAGCAGTGTACTGACTCCGCGCTCCGCTCCCGCCTTGATTCGACCCCTCGCGAGCTCAATGTTCTGTATGTCCAGCCCATAGGTCGGCTTGTTATAAACAACTATCGCGGCATCATTAGTCAACTCACGCGCAAACAGTGCCTTCTGAATGTTCCCTCCTGAAAGACGCCCAATGGGCGTCTTTTCCGTCGGCGTTCGTACATCGTGACGCTGAATCAGATCCCGGGCATGCGCATAGATCTTTTTCCAAAATGTTATTCCTCGACTCCAGAAGGGCGGCTCCCCGATGCCTTTCAGAACGAGGTTTGTGGCTATAGCATATTCAGCAAGTATCCCCTCTCCCATTCGATCATCTGTCAGATATCGGATACCTCTCTGTCGTCTAGATTTGCCTGACATCTGCGAGATTGACTCAGCACCGAGGTAGAGCTCCCCACGCTGAAGTTTCCTTTGGCCAGAGATCGCCTCAGCAAGATGTTTTTGCCCATTTCCATCAATACCCGCTACTCCAAATATCTCGCCTTCAATCATCTCAAACGAAACAGATCGGAGCGGACATTCTCCAGGCTCAGCTACAGTGACCAACCCACTAGCCCTTAATCTGACATTTGTTTTATCCGTCTTTCTATCTTGATTCGTTGAGGCGTTGTCATGCTCCGCTTGTGCGAATCTCTGCCCAGTCAGTTGGCCAATCGCGCTCTGATCAAACATCATCCGCACGACCGAATTCACTACGCGCTCTTCACTATCTACATCTCTGTCCTTTACCTCGACTTCCCCAGCCACTTCGCCCTGTCGTAATACGGTAACGCGATCACATAATTGATAAGCTTCCTTTAACTTATGGGTGACAAACAATAGTGCGACACCACGATCCCTCAAATGACGCATCACCTCTCCCAATTCAACCACGCCCTGAGGTGTCAGCATGGATGTGGGCTCATCAAGGACCAAAACTTTCTCATGCCCGCGCCAAAGCGCGCGCATAATCTCTACTTGCTGCCTTTGACCAAGGGACAAACTCGACACCGGTGCCTCTGGGTCGAGATTGAAGTTCACCGTTTCGACAAGTTCATGGAATCGATTTAGAGCAGAACTTCTCTCAAATCTCTCCCGCCAGCTCCGTCCCAACATGAGATTTTCGATGACAGAAAGAGTTGGAGCGAGAACTACGTGCTGAAAAACGATGCCTATCCCCAAGTCTAGGCTGTGGCGCGGAGAATCTATCCGGGTCTCACGCCCGCCGACTCGGATCGAACCGGAATCTGGCTGCTGCAGACCGGCAAGAATAGAAATCAATGTTGACTTGCCCGCGCCATTCTCTCCGAGGAGAGCGTGGATCTCTCCAGAGCGCAAGCCAAGGGTGATGTTTCTGTTAGCTAAGACACTGGCAAACGACTTGGAGATATCGAGCAATTCAATGGCATTGGCACCACGCGCAACCGTACTCTTATGATCCTCATACGACACTTGAAAATCTTCGATGGGTCGAGTTAGTCGCGCGCGGTAACCGCGCGCGACTAACAGTTTTACTACCCTTCGTTGATATCAACAGAAGTCATTAACTTCCTCACCGCTTGAGCATCAGTGATCATATCGACTTCTACGCCACCCGATATGATCTGATCTCGCAGGCCCATCATTTCACTCCAGAGATTATCCGGAATATGCGGAGTTTTCAGCAATCTCACAGAGTTGTCCGACAACCCAATCTCATAATGTTTTGTGCCGAAAGTCCCGCCCTTGAGATCGTTAACCATCGCGTCGTACACAGGTGTCATGTCCCATAGAACGGACGACAGTAAGTGACCTTTATCAAGAGACGACTTGTCTCCGATCACATCGATGAACCAGACTTTTCCACCATCGGTTGCTGTGGTGGTCTCAACTGCCTGAATCATTCCGAACGAAGAACCATTTCCTTGTCCAAAAATTACATCCGCTCCAGCTGAGATCACTGACCCGGTCACGCGGCGGCCGCCAGCGGCATCACCATAAGCTGCCGGACCGATAACAGCATAGATTATTTTGACTCCACTGTTGCCGGCCTTAACGCCTAGAGCAAATCCAGCAGACTGTGAGTTCCATGACGGTGGTTCACCTGACACCACGATTCCCACGGTGCCCGTTCTGGTCATTTTCGCTGCGAGTACCCCAGCCAGATATGCTCCATCGTGTCCACTCAATGTGTAGTCAGCGATCAGTCCCGGAACCAATCCCTCCGGGGTATCTACTATCGCTACCGGCACACCTGTTTCTTTAGCGATCTCCGGAGCGGCCGTGTTGTATCCGCTTGCATGAGCGATCATCAGACCAGCTCCGTCCTCAGCGAGTTCCCTCAGAGTCGGCCTTACATCTCCGTAACCCAGACCCTCTGCAGGCATAAACTCCAATCCATGTTTTTCTGCTACGGCTCTCGCAGCATCGACACCCTGCTGGTTCCAGCCATAGTCTGTACCCTGCTCAGGGACAAGAACCGCTATCGCTTTCAAGTCACCCGCCAGAGATCCCTGGATCAGACCCAAAGAGAAAATCAGGCTGATTAACGCTGATATCGCTAACTGAATATGTTTTCTTACCATCACTTCATGTTCCTCCTATCTCTTAAGTTCACATCACTACAGCTAACCCAACGCACTACTAGCATGGGATCCAGAGGTCTACGATCCACCGATAGACACATACCCCCCGCAGGGTCAGTGTATTCCTTCCAACATGATCTAAATAATGCTTTTTTTATGGATTTACTGTACGATATTTCGGACAATGACCGCTCACGCAGACAAAATGGCGCTTTTTGCAGAAGTCGTAGATGCAGGAAGTTTTACGTCAGCTGCAAGAAAACTTGGCATGCCCAAATCTTCAGTCAGCGAGCGGATTAGTCAACTCGAAAACCACCTCGAGCTCCGACTTCTAAATCGGTCAACCCGTAAATTATCTCTGACCTGGGCTGGGGAACAGTATCTCGAACACTGTCGCGAGGTATTGATACTACTCCGCCAATCGGAACAAAAGATTCAAGAGATAAAGGATCTGGTTCAAGGAGAGATTCGAATAACTGCGGCAGGACGATTTGTCGAGATCATCCTCCCTAAACTGCTTGCAGATTTTCAGCGTCATCACCCAGAGGTCAGTTTCGATGTCATCGTCAACGACTCTGCCCTAGACCTCGTCGCAAACCGGTTCGATATTGCTTTCCGAACTGGTGAAAAACTCCGGGATTCCAATCTCATTAGCTACCAATTGGGCGAGAACAGGAAACTTCTTGTTGCAAGTGAACAATATCTTGAGAGAAATCCCATCCAATCAATCGACGACTTGACGAATGCGAAAACAATAGTTCATCCCGGCTATCGCGAATGGCACTTTTCGTCTAAGCGAACAAAGAAAACGATCAGGCCGAAATACGTAATTCAGGCCAACAGCATGATACTCGCTAGAAATATTTGCGCTCAGAATGGTGGGGTCTCAGTGTTAGCTGAGGAACTCGTCCGCCATAGCACCGGCGCGGATCGTTTGATCCATATTCTCCCTGAGTGGGAAGTTACACCGAACAAACTATTTATTGTTTATCCCAGTCGCAAATTCAACAGTCCGGCATTTAAAGCATTTATAGATTTCGTGATCCGTGAGCACTCGTGAGAGTATGGATGCCTATCTCACGTCGGGTGAGGGATAGACTTCATCGCTCCCTGAACTTCGACTAGCGCTTTAGCACGATAGGCCCGAAGGGATTTAATTTCCTCTGGCGAGTACTCATAGATTCCCTTCCCTGCCTTCATCCCGAGTTCACCACGTTTTGTGGCGTCGGATACGACTGTCGTAACGTCAGACCGGTTGCATAACCCCTGATTCAAGTAGCTCGCGACCGATTCATAGATGTCCAGTCCCGCCATATCCACTAACGCCATCGGCCCGATGACCGCTAACTTATACCCGATTCCCCAAGACACACACGTATCAAGATCCCGAGGATCGATAACTCCTGCCTCAACAAGGTCGAAGCATTCTCGTAGCAACGCATAAAGAATCCTATTCTCTACAAATCCGGGTACATCCTTTTTGACCGTTACAGGCACTAAACCCAGATGCCGAATTAGCGACACGATTGCACCGACCGTATCTGATGAAGTCTGTTCACCGGCTATAACTTCAATCATCGGAATAATGTGGGGTGGGTTAGACCAGTGCATTCCTACTACTCGCGACGGATTACTAACCTCTTCTTGAAGTTGCGTGATGGGAATCCCTGAAGAGTCACTCGCAAGAATGCAATCAGACGACACCCGTTTACCCAGGGTTGATAAGACCTCTAATTTCAACTCGAGATTCTCGGGAATATTTTCAATAACTAAATCTGCGTCTTGGATGCACTCCTCGAAATCATTGGTTAATGTTGGAGCAGAAGATGGAAACTGGGGTCTAGCAAGTTGGTCCAGTACTTCGGACGCTGCATCAACCGCCTCACCCGCTCTATCTATCGCTTCCTGGTTCGGATCATACGCAGAAACCGATAATCCCCCGCGTGCCAATGTTGCCACGATACCCGGCCCCATCGTGCCGAGCCCCAAGACCGCGACCCTAGTCAACTGATGTTCCATAAATCTTTTCCTTGTCTCACCCAAGAACTGTCTTTTGGAATGCCGGTCTCTGCGAGATCACACGATGCCAGCGATCTATTTGCCCAAAGGATGGCAGATCGACCGGAAAATTTAAGCAACGATGGCAGATTGGCCCTAACGCGATATCAGCAACCGTAAACTGATCACCCCCAACCCACTCATTGTTTTGAAGATATGAATCGAGAATCTCCAAATGTCCCGCCAACGCTGATGCCATTTGTGGCAACTGCGGGCTACGGTCCTCTTCATCCTTCTTAGATTCTTTGAAAAGATCAAGGTAAGGTGCATTCAATGAAGCAAGGAGCCAATCCATCCATATTTCCGACTGCGCTCGAGTCAATACATCACTTGGCAACAATTCAGACTCTACTTTCCCAGCAAGATAACGAAGTATCGTATTTGATTCCCGAAGCACTATATCTCCATCAATGACGGTCGGGACCTTACCCGTTGGATTCATTTCCAGATAATCTTGGTCGGATGTGTTTTTGAACTGTCGTCCATAATCCTCGCGACTGTACTCCAGGCCTAATTCTTCCAACAGCCACATCACTTTCTGAACGTTACCTGACGTTTTTCTTCCTAATAATCTGATCATTTGATTACCCTTCTTTAATCCTGGTTCTCAATCCGCACTATTTCGCTTCGACAGGCTTATAGGCGATCGCGTCCATCTCAATCTTGGTGTTAATCGCCGCTTTCGCTTCGACTGTTGTTCTCGAAAGGATGCCCTCTGGGAAATACTCGGCAAACGCTCGGTTGTACCGGCCAAAGTCCCTAGTATCCTCGAGATAAACGGTCACCTTGACTAAATCTTCAAGGTCCGCGTTATCGGCATTTAAGACTCTTCTTATCGCTTCAATGGTCCACCGACATTCCTCCTCGATAGTGCCTTCAAACATGTTCCCGTTATCATCTTTGGGCACTTGACCTGAAACAAAGATAAAGTCTCCTGCTCTTACCCCCGGATGAAATGGAAGATTAGGGTTCTTTTTCCCAATACCATAAATTCCGGCGCCCTTTAAATTAGATGTGCTGTCACCCATAACAGTTACCCCCAAATGTCTGTCCTATTTAAAGTAAAGAAGTCTCAATAATATCTAGACCCTGCTGACGATCGAGGAGATAGATCAATCCACGATCATCAATCGTGACATCATTCGACGACACCCCCGAACTTCCTGACGGAGTATCCGGGATGAAATGTCCAACTTCATTAGGTTGATAAGGATCTGAAAAGTCCACGAGCCGCATTCCTTGAGCAAACCATGCAAAGGGCACAATACTCCCTTCGATACGTTCTGACGGCTGATGACAGCCCGTCATTGGTGGCTGGGGCGATCCATCCGTATTTAGACCTGGAACCTGATATGTAGATATCGGAATCGGGCACGCCTCATTTGAGATATCGTATACCCAGCAGAATGCCGGCTCGCATTCCCAGAGTTTGGCAACATCTTCGTCGGCTACTAACAGAACATCTCTTCCTTTTTGCTTTGATGGCATCGCAAGGCAGGTATGCGTCGGGTGCGGGAATGCAGGACTTGTATTCAAGGAGGACACCATCTTTGGGGCTGACAAGTCACTAATATCAAGAATGAACATACCATGATGCCAGTAGCTCACATAGAGTCTTTCTCCACGTCGCAGAGGGTGATGGCACCGGGGGGTAACCCATCCATGCCATGGATACTCCTCTCCACCAGCTTCCCATTGCCCGGGAATCCACCAACGCCCAACCTCCTCTGGCGCTTCCGGGTTAACGAGATCGAGGATCATGACAATGTTGCCTATAAAACCCTCTGCCGTAGGTGAGATATACGCATATCTGCCATCAAAACTATAGCGGTGAACCCCCTTTCCGTGGGTTCTCCACTTAGTAATGAGTCGTGGATTTTCCGGTCGACTTACGTCGTATATTCCCAGACCACCCCCAAACTCATCGGAACCTTCCATTCCTTGACGTTCATGATTGACAAGCATTACGTCGTCCGCAACACGAACCTTATGCGAGTGCCATCCGACCGGCATTTCGATTCTTGAAAGTAAGACCGGATTCGTTGGATCTGACACGTTATAGATCGATGTGCCAGCAGGCTGTCGCATGTGCCCAACATATAGAGTGTTCTTATCAACCCATACCTGTCCGCCACCGGGACAATCTATGTGTGATATCAATTTTGTTCCACTAGCACTAATCACTTCCGCAAAGACTCCTCAAAAAATTACCTTCGGTCGGTTATCCGATCCAAATTCTTGTGGTTACGCTATGGGTTTTAAAGACCAACAAAACTCTGTACCCATTTGTTAAACCGCTTGTCTACCTCCCAACGCCGTCGATCCGCACCACTTCCTCTGTTTTCAACCGAGCAAATTTTCTATAGAACCCGAGCGCCGTCAACGTCGGCTCATCACTTGCAATAAACACCACAGCGCGTTCTGTTTCTGATTCATTCACATGCTGGCACCAATACCCACCAGGAACCGCCAACGTATCAAACGGAGTCCATTGAAATTTCTCGCCATCGACCAGGCTATGCCCGGAACCTTCAAGAGGGGCGTATAAAACTGATGCAGTCTGCCGGACGGGCTGGGTCCGTTCTCCTGGCCTTAACAACTGCACTTTAAACGTCATGGTTCTATAGATTGGACCGCCATGAAGCGGATCGACATACTCAATCTGAATTCCTTCATATGGATCTCCATCCCAATCCTGATACTGCGCCAACGACGCTTCTACTGCGTCCCACCGATATACATACATCGGTGACGCTCTTCCGGTGCCACGGTTGTGAGAAACAAAGTTAGGACGTAATCCCCCTAGTCCGTACACCATCTCCGAATACTTCTGAGGAAATCGTGCCGACTGCATCTGCCTGGAGACACAGCTTTCCCCGGCTTGCTCCTCATAGTCATGTTCAAAATGGATTGAATTCAGGGCCTCAGCAAGCGGCAGATCAAGAACACTTAAATTTATTGCAGGCTCAAGACCTTCATTGCCATGGTTGTGCCAGGTGTCGTGCGGGGTTAACACCATATCCCGCGGACCAAAAACAATGTCCTCGCCTTCCACTCCTGTAAAATTCTGATTACCTGTAAGCCCCAGCCGAATCGCGTTTGGTGAATGTCGGTGTGGCGGCATGATCTCGACCGGATCATTTTGACGGTAAGCCATATACAGCGTAGTTAACGTGGCCCGGCTTGGCGCCAAACCTGGATTTACTAAGACGATGGAGCGCCTCTCGGAAGTCTCAAGACTGATTAATTCGGCCGAGAGATGGAGCAACGGCTCAATATCCTGGCTATAACTCCAGTGATAAGGAATCGCTTTACGCTTATCCATCACCTGGCTATCTTCATCA
>Ga0315336_1003796_pt1 | contig 19358 bp, 17 predicted proteins | sample ASW5metaG_FD_204512 | JGI IMG/M metagenome (GOLD analysis project Ga0315336, IMG submission 204512) | Ammonia-oxidizing marine archaeal communities from Monterey Bay, California, United States - ASW #5 | ecosystem: Environmental > Aquatic > Marine > Intertidal zone | place: USA: California... | reverse complement strand
CATTTTTTTTTCAAGATTGACGAGCTGCTCTTCGTCGATAAAAACGGCAAGTTCCCCCGGGTCTTTGAAATCTACCATCGTTGTTAGAAATGAAGCGCTATGAACTCGAAAATCTTTTTTTATCGCGAGGTAAGCAAGAGCGCAGGCCAACAAGGTTCCACCAATACAATAGCTAGTTACATTGAGTCGTTTTTCGCCGGTTGCTTGTTCGACTGCATCAATAGCTGCTAGTGGACCCTCGTACATGTAGTCTTCGAAGGTTTTATCAGCGTGCGTCTCGTCAGGGTTCACCCACGAGATCATGAAAACCGTGTGACCTTTGTCGAGCGCCCATCTAACGAAAGAATTTTTCTTTCGTAGATCCAGGATGTAATACTTATTGATCCACGGGGGAATTATCAAAAGCGGCCGTTTATAAACTTTCCTCGTCGTTGGCATGTATTGAATGAGTTGTATGAGGTCGTTCTGGTAGATAACCTTGCCTGGCGTTGAGGCAATGTTCTTACCAATCTTGAAGGCTTCCGGATCTGTCTGAAGGATTCGTAGGTGGCCCTTTCCGCTCTCCAGATCGTCTAACAGATTTTGTAGCCCACACACGAGATTTTTACCGCCACTCTCGATCGTCTCACGCAAGACTTCTGGGTTCGTTAATAAGAAGTTGCTTGGCGCGATCGCGTTGACGAATTGTCGGGTGTAGAAATCAATCTTGCGCGCGCTATCCTCGTTCAGACCCTCTGTCCTGGAGACCACGGATTGTGTCCAGCGCGCCGTCAGAAGGTAAGACTGCTTGATGAAGGCGAACAACTGGTTGTCATCCCAATCTGAATGTTCGAAACGACGGTCCGAATCTTCCGGCTTAATGACCGGTTCTACCTCGAGCCCCATTGCACGACTGGTGGCGTGATGCCAGAGTTCAAGATAATCCTGCCAAAGTTCCATCTGGGGCCCGAGCCATTTGGTCGGATTTGCCATCATCTGGATCGTCATTTCTAGAAATGGGGCACCAATATTCGGCGGCACGGCTAGCCCGCCGTCTTCGCTTCTTGCTTGTTTGGCAAGGAAATCTTGAATGATCCGCTGGCTCTTTTCAGCAATCTGGGCCAAATTCTTCGAAAGCTGACCGAAATTAGGGAGTTCATTGGTGGAGTTCGGTTGATCGTTCAATATGGATTCCCTTATGATTTGCTCCGCACTGGGCCAACCGGATAGCCATACCCTATAACGGAGGAAGCCCAGACGTGAGTCTAGGCCATTTCGCCGAGAGGATGCCCCTAGCTATGGAGAAACGATTAACTAGTTGCAAGCATCGCTCTATGCAAGTGGGGCGTTCGAGGGCGCTTCGCTTTGCTGTAGCGCTCTCCCTTTTCACGCTGGTTGGCTGCAGCCAGGTTCCAGACGCGCTCAATCCCGTTGAATGGTACAAGGGCGTCGATAGTTTGTTGGGTGCGGACGGAGAATCATATGCAGAGGCGCCTCCAAGTGCCCTAGAGTCGACGCCTAAAAGCGAGCAGGTTATTGCTGCCGACGAGCCTTTTCCGAACTTGAGCGACGTTCCAGAAAAACCGCCAGCCCATCGCCCTGAGAGCGCAGAAGAAATTTCGGAAGGTTTACTCGCAGATCGTGCCAAGGCCCAATATTCGGATGAATCGATCCGTTTTCAGTCCGAAGCAAATAGGACTATCGAGATTCAGGCAAGAGAGCCGGAGAAAAAGCCAACCGAGGCTCCTCCGCCTCAAGCCTCACCGAGCTCATCAGTAGTTTTAGATGACGAGCTTTCGAGTCAGAGCTCCATTTCTGAAGGAGTTCCGAAGTCGATCGGCTCAACGGACGGACGGATGGGCGCCATGGCATTGAAACCACCGGTGCCGGCGCCCGTTCAGTTGAGTCAACCAAGCCCGATCATTATGCCACCACCTCCACCGCCCATGATCTCGCGTCCGCTTTCGCAGCCCCAGTCGGCAGACGCTCCATTAGGAATGCGTGGCTCGGATATTGTGTCAACGTTACCATATTTTCCAACAGCAGCTTCTGAACTGAATCAGACGATGCAGCAATACTTCGCGCAATCCGGCGCAAGAGCCTTGCCGGAAAACCTCCGACAAGTGCCGGGAAGGATGCTGGCCATGGAGGGCGGCCCTCCTTTGAAGATAGAGCCTAAAAACGGATCCAGGCCGGCGGTAAATAAATCAGTACCAGTTCTGAAAGAGCTGATAACGAAGAGTGGCAAGGATGCGAACGCACCCCGCCCGCTTGCAGAACACGACCCAACTAGTGCTAGATTATCCATCCGAGTGGCAACTGTTCGCTTCGAGGCCGGATCCAGTTCGATTGACAATAAGGACCGGGCATTGTTGCAAGATGTCGTTGGGATGTTCCGTCAGAGCGGCAAGTCGCTTCTGGTTATCGGACATGCGAGTAGCCGAACACGAGATTTGGATCTTACCGCTCACCAGCTCGCAAATTTTAACGTTTCCGTTGATCGTGCAAACAGAGTTGCGAAGGAATTGACGCGACTGGGTATCAAGCCAAATCAGATTTTTATTGGCGCAAAATCAGATAGCGAGCCGATTTACTATGAGGTGATGCCAGCGGGAGAGGCTGGCAATCGACGGACAGAAATTTATATCGATTACTAGCCCTGGATCGCATACTGCCCGTTCCGTCGCTCGAAGGGCTAGCTGCCCGGACGAGGAGGAATTGGGAAAGGTGCGTATTAAATAGTGATGGAGCAGGAATTCCAACGGATTCAAAGGCTTCCGCCCTACGTCTTCGCTGAAGTGAATGCGATGAAAGCGCGCGCACGCGCAGACGGAGAGGACATCATTGATTTCGGCATGGGGAATCCTGATCGACCGACACCGCGCCACATCATAGAAAAGCTGGTCGAAGTCATTCAAGATCCGAAGACTCACCGTTATTCAAACTCACGCGGTATTCCAGGCCTGCGCAAGGCCCTCGCTAGATATTACGATCGGCGATTCAACGTTTCGATCGATCCGGAGACGGAAACAATTGTTACTATCGGGTCAAAGGAGGGGCTTGCAAACCTTGCCCAGGCTATTACCTCGCCTGACGACGTTGTGCTTGTTCCAAATCCTAGTTACCCAATCCATCCTTACGGCTTCATCATCGCGGGTGCCGCGATCCGGCATATTCCCCTAGGCCCAGATATAAAAGAATTCTTAAAGGGCCTCGAACGATCGTGTAAGGATAGTGCACCCTCGCCAAAAGCGCTCGTGCTCAACTTTCCATCAAATCCAACGACTCAGATCGTTGATCTCGATTTTTATGGTGAGGTCGTCGATTTTTGCCGATATCATCAGATTTATATTCTATCGGACCTGGCTTATGCAGAGATCTATTTCGAGTCTGGCCCGCCACCTTCAATTCTGCAAGTGCCAGGCGCAAAAGATATTGCGATCGAATTTACTTCGATGAGCAAAACATACAGCATGCCAGGCTGGCGAATTGGCTTTGCTACCGGAAATCGGCGGTTGATTGGCGCGTTAGCCCGAATCAAATCCTATGTTGACTATGGTGCCTTTACACCAATTCAGGTGGCGTCTGTCACAGCGCTCAATGGTCCGCAGGAATGCGTCGAGGAGATTCGTGGAGTCTATCAGAAGCGCCGCGATGTTCTTGTGGAGGGGATGCAAAATGCAGGTTGGGAGGTAATGTCGCCGCCGGCAACTATGTTCATTTGGGCGCCGCTACCCGCTGCCTTCACGCATATAGGGTCGCTCGCTTTCTCGAAGTTACTGTTACAGGAGGCTAAGGTCGCTGTCTCGCCGGGCCTTGGTTTTGGCGAATATGGCGAGGGCCATGTTCGCCTGGCTTTGGTGGAAAACGAACATCGAACCCGACAGGCTATAAGAAGTATGAAAACATTCCTCTCGTCGGCCGATAAATTGCTTGAGAAGTTGCAAGGAAGGGCGGCTATATCTTGAACGCACAATTGAAAGTTGCCATTGCCGGTTTGGGAACAGTTGGTGTCGGCACGTTTCGTGTTCTACAGACCCATGGTGAGTTACTCACAGAGCGCTGTGGGCGTGAACTCGTCGTGTCGGCTGTTTCGGCCCGCAAACGTGGCCGCGATCGGGGCGTAGACCTTAAGGATATTCCGTGGTTTGACGACCCGGCCAAAATGGCGGCCGAGGCGGAGGCAGATGTTATTGTTGAGCTGATTGGCGGTGCCGAAGGCATGGCAAAACTGGTCTGCGAATCGGCGATTAGCCATGGCCGCCATGTCGTCACCGCTAACAAGGCAATGCTGGCCCATCATGGCATCTCGCTGGCTCGTCAGGCGGAAGGGAAGGGAGTCGTGCTAGCCTATGAGGCGGCCGTAGCAGGCGGTATTCCGATCATTAAGGCAATGCGTGAGGGGCTAGCCGGCAATCATCTCGAGCGTGTTTACGGCATACTGAACGGCACCTGCAATTTCATACTAACGGAGATGCGACGCTCTGGCCGGGAGTTCGATGTGGTCCTGAGGGAAGCGCAGGAACTTGGCTACGCGGAAACTAATCCCTCTTTAGACATCGATGGCATCGATACTGCTCATAAGCTTGCTATTCTCGCCGCCGTCGCCTTTGGCTGTGAAATGAATTTCGATGGCATCTATACGGAAGGTATTAGGCATATAAGCGCCCTGGATATTGGCTATGCCGAGGAACTCGGCTACCGGATCAAGCTTTTAGGTATGGTGCGGCCAACAGAAGGCGGGCTAGAGCAGCGCGTGCATCCTTGCATGGTGCCGCTTTCCGCTCCTATTGCTTACGTCGAAGGTGTCGATAACGCAATAGTCGCTGATGGGGATTTCGTGGAAAGTGCTATGTTTGAGGGACGTGGGGCCGGCGCTGGGCCAACAGCATCGGCCATTGTTAGCGATTTGGTTGATATTGCCCGTGGAACTCGACTCCCAACTTTTTCCGTTCCGGCCGAGCATCTCGAAAAGATCCCTTCCGCGCCAATGGATTCTCACCGGGGCGCTTACTATGTGCGTCTTATGCTTGTCGATCGCCCAGGTGTGATCGCGGATGTGGCATCTGTCCTGCGGGACGAAAAAGTATCAATGGAATCGATGCTACAGCGTCAACGTGCTCCAGGCTCCGCTGTACCGGTAGTGATTACGACACATGCGACGAATGAAGCAGCAATGCGTTGTGCACTTCAGAAAATCGACCGCTTGGATACAGTCGTGGAATCGCCCAGAATGATCCGGATTGAAACCCTCGACGGCAGAGCCTAGTCGCAGGAACTGAGAGGGAAAATGCCAAGCCAAGGAACGATAGAGCGTAACCTAGCACTTGAGGTGGTGCGCGTCACAGAAGCAGCAGCGCTTTCTGCTTCCCTCCTTATGGGTCGGGGGGATGAGCAGGCGGCGGATCAGGCAGCGGTCGATGCGATGCGTTCGGCTTTAAATAATGTCAGGATCGATGGCACCGTCGTCATAGGGGAGGGCGAGCGCGACGAAGCCCCAATGCTTTATATAGGAGAGAAGGTTGGCGGGGGTAAGGGGCCTAAGGTCGACGTGGCTCTCGATCCCCTAGAGGGTACGACGATTACTGCGAAAGGCGGCCAGAATGCGCTTGCAGTGATCGCTATGGCAGACGACGGTGGTTTTTTGAACTCTCCGGACGTCTATATGGAGAAAATTGCTGTCGGCGGGAGCCTTCCAGCCGATGTCATTGACCTCGATGCAAGCCCAAAGGAAAATCTCCTAGCATTGGCAAAAGCTAAGCGATCCAACGTCTCAGACCTCGTAGTCTGTGTACTCGATAGACCCCGTCACCACGAACTAATAGCCGGCATTCGTGATGCGGGAGCGCGCATCATGTTGATTTCTGACGGAGATGTGAGCGGCGTGATCGCTACCACAACGCCTGATAGCGGAGTAGATCTCTATATGGGAATCGGCGGTGCGCCAGAAGGTGTGCTAGCGGCAGCGGCACTCCGCTGTATCGGTGGACAGATGCAAGGCAGGCTGCAGTTTCGGAACGATGATGAACGCGCTCGAGCGAAACTATGTGGCATTAAGGATTTTGATCGCAAATATGCCTTAAATGAAATGGCTCACGGTGACGTCATGTTTGCGGCGACGGGGGTGACGACCGGTTCAATGTTAAAAGGAGTTCGCCGCTTTGCTGGCGGTGCTTATACTTATTCGACCGTGATGCGTTCAAAGTCAGGCACGGTACGTATGATCGAAACGCAACATAATTTCGAACGCAAGCCCAGTTTCGAGTCGGTGGATTGCTAAATTAACGTGATGGCGAAGCCCCCCTCGGGCGACAGTTTCTTGGACGTGGAACACTCCCTCTTGGGGAAGCAGTGGCGTGTGCGGCTTGCGGATGCGCGCGTCGGTATGGCGTTAGCACAACGCCTGAATTTGCCGGAAATTGTGGGTCGGGTGCTTGCCGCTAGAGGAGTCCATCCTGAAGAAGCGGATAGTTTTTTCGAGCCGACGTTAAAAAATTTGCTTCCTAACCCCTCCCATTTGAAGGACATGGACGTGGCCACCGCACGGCTTGCTCAAGCCATCTGCATGGGAGAGCAGGTGGCCGTATTTGCCGATTACGACGTTGATGGGGCAACTTCTGCAGCACTTCTTGAGCGCTTCTTCCGGTCTACAGGCGCTGTGCTTCGCGTTTATGTTCCGGACCGGATCAAGGAAGGTTATGGGCCAACGGCTGAAGCACTACTTCGTCTGCATGATGAGGGCATTTCCACCGTTATCACCGTCGACTGTGGCACAACATCCTTCTCGGCGTTGGAGGAGGCAGCAAACGCTGGTCTCGATGTCATCGTTGTCGATCACCACATTAGCGAGCCACGGCTTCCCATAGCCCATGCGATCATCAATCCAAACCGTCTGGATGAGGAAAGCCCACATCGCGTGCTTGCTGCCGTCGGAGTTACTTATCTCCTAATCGTGGCCATAAACCGTCGGCTTCGTGAAGTGGGTTGGTACAAAACACGGACTGAGCCGGACCTACTTAGCTGGCTTGATCTAGTCGCCCTAGGTACGGTTTGCGATGTGGCGCCGTTGACCGGGCTCAATCGCGCCTTCGTCACCCAAGGCTTGAAGATCGCAGCTAAGCGCGGCAATTCTGGCATTGCTGCGCTCGCTGATATTGCAGGGCTCGAGACACGACCCACTGCCTATCACCTGGGCTTTCTCCTTGGCCCGCGGGTAAACGCTGGCGGTCGAGTTGGCGAGTCGGATCTTGGCGCCAGGCTGCTTGCCACGGAGGACGTCTTGGAAGCAAACAAACTTGCCGCCCATCTCGACACCTTGAATGTCGAACGCAAACGAATCGAGGCGGTCGTTCTTGACGAGGCGGTTGCCAAAATTGATTGCAGAGACGAGGCCAATGCGATCGTCTTTGTTTGTGGAGAAGGCTGGCATCCAGGCGTTATCGGTATCGTCGCAAGTCGGCTTAAGGAGCGTTACAATCGACCTGCCTTCGTCGTTGCCGTCAACGATGGAGTCGCGACTGGCTCTGGGCGATCGGTGCCAGGCATTGATTTAGGAAGTGCGGTGCTTACAGCCCGTCAGGCAGGCCTCGTTCGCACCGGAGGAGGCCATGCAATGGCGGCTGGCTTTTCTACAGAAGCGGGCGGGCTCGATGCCCTGCGTGCTTTCCTAGATGCTCGTATGTGTGCAGCGGCAGGCGCTGGCTTCGTAGCCTCGCTTGGTTTTGACGGCGCGCTGACACCAGCTGCTGTGACACCGGAATTTGTCCATCTTCTTGAGCGCCTCGGTCCCTTCGGTCCCGGTAATGCGGAACCTCGTTTTGCCTTCGCAAATACTCGTATCGCCTTTTCCGAAATCGTCGGAGATAGCCATATCCGCTGTGTGATCACAGATGCGGTGGGTGCTGGGCGTATAAAGGGAATTGCCTTTCGAAGTACTGAGACGGAGTTGGGCCGCGCTCTACTCAATCGGGGAGGGGTGTCGCTTCATCTAGCCGGTCATCTAAGGGCTGATCGCTGGCAAGGAAGGGACGACGTCCAACTCTTTATCGAGGACGCTGCGATCGCTCGACCCACCACTTGATAGGGGGGGCAGGCTCAGAGAGGCTTGATTTTCAGGGGCTTCCAGTTTAGATACGGAAACTTATTTTCGAAGCCGACCCCATCGTCTAGAGGTTAGGACTCCACTCTTTCAAGGTGGTAACACGGGTTCGAATCCCGTTGGGGTCACCACGCCTTCCAAGTTGGCGTCATGGCTTGTGACAAGTTAATCGTATGGCTTCATCCGTAAATTTTCGACGTAAGGCCGTTCTCTTCGATGTAGATGGCACCCTGATCGATAGTGTCGCTGACCTGAAGGCTGCCTTTAATAAATTATTGATAGCAGTGGGACACAACCCGATTACACGCGAGGAGATATTGCCCATTTTAAAAGGGCATGCGTCAGATCTCGTTTTCGAAGCCTTTAAGTTGCGTGGGGAAGCACTTTCCAGGAACGTCCTCGAAGAAAAAGTTGAACTATTCCGCCATTACTATGAATACCCAGAGCCGCAATTAACAATGCCCTATGCAGGTGTCGTGGAAACGTTAACGACTCTGAGGGAGGCTGGCCTTTGCCTTGCTGTCTGCTCAAACAAGCCACAAGCTTCTGCTGTTCGCACACTCGCCATGGTGGGGTTAAACGGCTATTTCGAATTTATCGCCGGTGGCGATAGCTTCGGGGGCTCGAAAAAGCCCGAGGCTGAACATGTGTTGAAGACGCTGGAGGCGGTGGGTGCATCGCCAAAAGAAGGCGTCCTTGTTGGTGATACGGACGTCGACGTTGAAGGGGCTCGAAACGCTGCCATCCCTCATATATTTTGCAGTTATGGATATTCTACGAAGAGTCCCGATGAACTCGGCGCTGAGATTACAATCAATGAATTTAGCGAGTTGTTAGAAGTACTTTGCATGGTGGACTAGGTTTTTTGGCGACAGCTAGCACAAACAACCATCCTGTAACGAACTGAGAGAAGCTCGGGCGTACAGCCGACTGATCTAAACGTCCAGTTCATCGTAAAGGAAGGAAAGAAAAACTAGTCCGAACCAGCTATTAAAGCTGCTTGAATCGGACTCTCATTGGGAGGCTCTCGTTAGAGGGCGGCTTGCCAACGCGTCGGCTCCGGGTGATTTGTAAAGATAGCGCTGACCCCCCAGTCAAAAAGCCTTTTCGCGCGATCTGGCTCGTTGACCGTATAGACCAATACAACATAACCACTCTCAACAAGAAGGGTAGCCTGGGCTTTCGTGAAAAAAACGTTGCTGGCATGCACAGACACGCAATCCCAGGCGCGCTCACTCAACTCAGCTTTGCTTGGCACTTGTTTCACTATGAGGCCACGAGGGAAATTGGGCACCACTTGAGCGGCAGCATGTAGTGCGGCAGGGGAATCGCAAGAAATTAGTGGCGGTGGAAGCGTGCTCGGCCAGCCTTCCCGCAGGTTCGTGGCAAGCGCATGTCCAACTGCACCTTCTTCTCCGGCCTCTGCTTTGATCTCGATATTGGCAGTAAGTTCACATTCCTCACAAAGCGACATAAATGCTCCTAACGTTGGCACTGGCTCGTTCGTAAAAGCCTTTGAAAACCAAGCGCCGGCATCAAGCTTGGAGATCGCCTCATAGGACGTTTGTGAAACAAAACCTTTGCCGTTCGTAGTGCGATTGAGCGTAGCATCATGCATTAGCACGAAATGTCCCGAGGCCGTTCGGCGAACGTCGACCTCAACCGAGCGGGCACCGAGCTCAGCTGCCCGGCGAATCGCCGTCAGGGTATTTTCCGGTGCCACTCCACTTGCACCACGATGGGCAATTACCGGTTTAAGCCAGGGCAGAGTTTCCGGGCACATGTATCCTCTATAGTCGCTTACGTGTGGGGCTTAATCTTCGCAATAGGTGCATACTCCCTGGACAGGCGGACAGGGCCTACTCCCATAGGAACAAAAGACGCAGCAATCTCCCTTCTTCGGCTTGAGAAGTACGCCACATGTCTCACACTCGTAGAAATATATGCAGGCTTCCGTCGGCATGCTTTCAGTCTTTTTGTGACCACATTCCGGGCATGTAATGACGGAAGTTATTTCAACCATTGAGCTAGCTCCTTTCTAAATTTGGCACTGAAGCCGCCCTTTGTCCTTACTATTTGAGCTAACGTTATCAATATATCAAGGATGAACTATAGCCGCTGAAATGAGAGTTCTCTTATACTCAATCCATAGCTAGACTGATCAGCCTAATTGATCTTCCGGGTGATTTTCCTTAATTCAATATTCGTGTGGGGAGGACAATGAAGAAGTATAGCAAGCTTTTGCTTACCCTCGTTCTTGCCGGCGGGATCGTCGGCTGCGTAACAACGACCCAAGTCAACATTCCTGAACCAACGGCACAGCAGGTACGAGGTGCTGCCCCTTTGATGGAAAAGATTTCGATAGCGGACCGGGCTACCTTTGAGAGTACAACCTTTGAATATATGTCCGACAACCTTTCATTAAGTTATCACAAATTTCCTATCGGAGACTTTCTTCTAGGGCATTTGGTTGCTGCTATGCCAAAGAATGTATCCATTACTTCGATACAGCTTCAGAAATTTTCTGGAAAGTGTATTGCAGATGGCTATTTCGTGGCGCAAACAGTTTGCGAAGTTTCCCTGGCGGTCATGGTGGAAGCTGAAGGTTCAAAAAATATTATTGTCGCTCGCGTTAATGAATCACCCGGGCCCTGGGTTAGCTCATTCGGAACTAATTACGCGAAAATGTCTACGGATGGAGAGGGCGAGAAAATTATGGTCCAGGTCGGATTTGTGCTGCGCTCGCTCGCAACTGAGTTCGCGAATGAGTATAAGGGGCGGTGAACTTAAGTATTTTTTCCACTCGAAACCGCAAGAAAACTAAGGAATACGAGACAAGGGACACGACCCGCCCGAAATTCTAGAATGCTTTCGGGTCTTTAGGTTGAGGGACGTAAGAAAACTCGTTAAATTCTGTTCTGACGGTTCCCCGTTTCGGGGATAAGAAAAGGGAACACGGTGAGGCCAAGTGGGCCAATGCCGTGGCTGCCCCCGCAACTGTGAGCGGATGTTGTGTCCACAAAAGCCACTGGGTAACTGGGAAGGCAGGACGCAAGGGTCTGATCCGCAAGCCAGGAGACCTACCGTCGAATGTCACTAGCCGTTGGGCGGGGTTACTTCGACGGGTGCGGATTTCCGTAGACGGTGACATGACTTCGTTTGAAGGGTGTTGTCGGCAACGGAAGTCCGGTGCGAATGTTTTTTTCTAAAACATCACATCTTTTGATTGAAAGGAGCTGCGGGAGTAGGCGGGTTTCGCTTTCTTCGGCACAGTTTATTAAGGGCAGCAGACTCACTGTGGGAAGACGCAGCAGGGCCGCTACCTGGCTCGCAATTGCTTCGGTGACGCTTATGGCGATGCCATCAGCTGCAGAAGAGGTAAGCGTTGAATCAAGCGGCCACATGGTCCTTCCTGAAATTGTTGTTACCGCAACGCGGATCGCAACGCCCAAAGAGCAGGTTGCATCCTCGATCACCGTCATTACGACAGAGGACATCGCACGTCGACGGCACCGATCGATCGGTGATGCACTAAGAGCCGTGCCAAGCCTAAGCGTCATTCGTAGCGGGGCCGCTGGAAAGAGCACCGCGATCTTCAGCCGTGGTGCAAGGGCGAACCATACCCTTGTTCTGCTTGACGGGATCGAGATGAATGATCCTAGCACGACGGACGGCCGTATGAATTTTGCTGGCGTATCTATTAACGACGTCGAACGCATCGAGGTCTTGCATGGACCCCAGGGTACACTGTATGGCTCCGATGCAATCGGTGCCGTTATCAATATCTTCACGAAGCACGGCTCAGGCATCTCAAAGGCGAGTGTTATGCTTGAAGGGGGCTCGTTCGAGACGTTCAAGCAAGCCCTAAACTTGCGTGGCTCGGAATCGATTTTCGACTATTCCCTTTCGCTTGAGCGTATGGATACGAGGGGTATTTCCGTCTCACCGACGCGCTTCACCCCTGTAGGTAGCACAAAGGATGACGATGGATTCAACGACACGACCTTCTCAGTTAATCTTGGCGCGAAGCCCTTTGATATCGTCTCGCTGCGTTTCACGGGACGATTTACGGACCTTCGAAACGATCTCGATATGAATGTTTCTCCTGTCCAGGCAGACAATGACAGCCATAGCGAAGAAGACCGCCTTTTTCTCGGCGGAAACGCGAGGCTGGAGCTCTTCGAGGGTCGAAGCGAACATCGTTTCGCAGTCACTTATACGAGTTATAACCGAATCGACCGGGACGACGTAGATGCGTCGAATAACCTCGACTTCCTACGCGACAAGAACCTTGGCAAGAAGTTGAAATTTGAGTTGCAAAATGATTTTCGCTTTATCGAAAATCACATCATGACAATTGGGCTGGAAAGCGAGAAAGAAAAGATAACTACAAGCTTTAATTCAACGAGTGCGCTCGGGGCTTTCACTTCCTCGGCAAAGGCAGACGCCAGAACGGATGCCATCTATCTCCAGGACCAAATTTCTTATCTCGATCGGTTCTTTGGGACGATTGGCTTGCGACTAGACGATCACGACAGCGCCGGCTCGGAAATAACTTATCGCTTCGCGCCTGCGTACTTACACCGGGAGACCGGTACAAAGATCAGAGCTGCCTATGCGAAGGGGTTTAAGACGCCGTCACTTTTCCAGCTTTTTGGCTCTTCGGTCTCGGGCTTTGGTGTTTTCACTGGCAATGCTGATCTTAAACCCGAAGTCAGTCACGGCTGGGAAGTTGGATTCGATCAGTCTCTATTTGACGGTGGGATCACAATCGCTGTCACCTATTACGACAATGAGATTAAAAACCTCATCGAAAGCACAGCAACCACGAACATTAATCTGGGTTTGGGAAAAACCAACGGGATTGAAGTAGGCATAACGGCAAAGATTCTCGATAGTCTCGGCTTCGGAATGAATTACGCCTATACGCGGGCCGAGGACGGAACGACCGGCCAGGAACTCTTACGCAGGCCGTTGCATAAGGGGGGTGTAGACATTGACTACCGACCGTTCGAGCCTCTCTCTTTTAGCTTGGCTGTAGCCTACATTGGCTCGCGACACGATATCGATGCCTCGACCTTTGGGCGGATCAAAGACGGTGGCTACCTTACCGCTAACCTCGCTGCGTCTTACGATGTGGCCGAGGGATGGCAAGCCTTTGGTAAAATCGAGAACCTCCTAAGTAAACATTACGAGGATCCGGATGGCTTCGAGCAACCGGGTTTTGGCCTCTTTTTTGGCGTAAGAAAGACTCTGGAGGTTTTCTGATGTTGCATTGGAGGTGTATGTACATTTTTTTTACGATGGCCATGTTTGTGGCCCTTGTAGAAGGCCTGGCGTTTGCCTCCGAGGTCAGGCCCATTCGTATTGTTTCCATCAACTTATGTGCAGACCAGCTGGTCCTTCTCCTTGTCGAGCCGGAGCGCATCCGTTCGTTAAGCTACTACGCTCTCGACACCGATGAATCCTACTATGCCGAACGCGCCAAGGCCTTCCACATCAACCATGTGACGGCGGACGAGGTGCTGGCGCTTGAGCCGGATCTGGTATTGGCAGGGGTCTACACGAAGCGCTCTACGGTCAGCATGCTGAAGCGCCAGGGAGTTCGCGTCGTCGAACTCACCGTGCCTCGCACGATCGATGAAATTTATATCCAGTTTCTGGAGGTGGCGGAACTGCTGGATGCCAGAGAACGCGGTAAAAAATTGCTTGACGAGATGACGCGAAGACTTGAGGTCGTCGCTTCTCGAAGCCAGGGACCGAAACCTTTGGCGATCGTCTATTTTGCAAACGGTCTGACGGCGGGGAAGGGGACACTGATGGATGACGTGATGCGCAGAGCAGGAATCGAAAACCTAGCGGCCCGTTACGATATTGAGGGCTTCGGCAACCTATCCCTTGAACGACTGCTCGTCAGTAAGCCGGACATGATCGTCCTTGGTCATATCACGCCAGAAGAACCCTCGCTTGCCCGCATGACGCTCGAGCATCCCGCTTTCCGCTACCTTCGGGGACGCACGAAGACGGTAGCGCTGCCGCGTCGCATCTGGACCTGTTGGGGGCCTTTCACGGCGGAGTGGGCTGAGCGCCTGGTGGAGGGGCGGCCATGACTAAAATTCCCATGCTGTCGCAAGAAGCCGCGAAGGTGACACCACTCTATCCGCTCATTACCGGTCTGCTCGTGGCGCTGCTGGTGCTTGCAGGGTTCTCCCTCTCTCTCGGCAAGGTCGAAATACCGCTTATGGCGGCGGCTATGGGTATGTTTGAGGATGATCCGCCGTTAACCTCGATCTTGCTTGCCGAAATTCGTCTGCCGCGCACGATCCTCGCTATCCTTGTCGGTGGCAGTCTCGGCCTTTGTGGGGCGGCGCTCCAAGGGCTGCTTCGCAATCCGCTCGCTGCTCCCGGACTTATCGGGGTCTCCAGCAGCGCGGCTCTTGGTTCAGTTCTCGTACTTTATTTTGGCTACGCCGAAGCTTTTTTTCTAGCGCTTCCCATCGGCGGCATTGTTGGGGCGTTTGTCGTTGTTCTCCTCATCTATGGAATCGCCGGACGGGATTCGAGCGTTCTAACGTTGATTCTTGCCGGTGTAGCGATCAGCGGCTTTGCATCCGCACTCACCTCCCTCGCACTCAACCTCGCGCCAAGCCCATATGCTGCTTATGAGATCGTATTTTGGATCCTTGGATCGGTCGCAGATCGTAGCTTCGATCACGTTGCCTTAGTTGCCCCTCTCATGGCGATCGGGTGGGTTCTGCTGTTGTGGACGGGACGCGCTCTCGATGCACTTTCGCTTGGCGAGGAAACGGCGACAACCTTGGGCTTTAACCTGCCCCGGGTGCGCTTTGCCGTGATCGTCGGCACCGCCCTTGCGGTAGGCGCTGCAGTTTCCGTGACAGGCGTCATCGCCTTCATCGGTCTCGTCGTGCCGCATTTGATGCGCCCGTTCGTGGGCCATCAGCCGTCGCGCTTGCTTGGTGTCAGCGCCCTAGGTGGCGCCACCCTTCTACTTGCGGGAGACATTGCCGTTCGCGTTTTTTCACCCGGCCTCGAGCTCAAACTCGGTGTATTGACCGCGATGATTGGCGCGCCTTTCTTTCTCTATCTCATCTTGAAGACCCGGAGGGAGATGCAATGAGCTTGATCGAAGGCAGCGCCATTGCGATTCGCTTCGGGGATAATGCCATTCTTAATGGTGTGGACCTTGCCGCAAGGGAAGGTGAGCTCATTGGACTCATTGGAGAGAACGGAGCCGGCAAGACGACCTTGCTTCGGGTGTTGGCAAATTTATTGCCGATGGAACATGGAAAAGTGCGCTTTCATGGCGACGACATTCAAGGAATTTCGTGCCGTGCTTACGCGCGAGAGATGGCCTACCTTCCGCAGGCCGCCATCAGTCATTGGCCACTCGAGGTGCGTCACCTTGTCGCCCTTGGCCGGCTCCCTCATCGCGATCCTTGGCAGCGTCTGGATGAGACCGATCTTGAGCGCGTTGAGACCGTTCTTCGTTGGACGGATACAATTCATCTAGCTAACCGAACGGTCACCACGCTTTCCGGAGGTGAGCTCGTGCGCGTTATGCTGGCCCGTGCCCTTGCTTCCGAACCAAAGCTTCTGCTGGCGGACGAGCCCGTCACCTCACTCGATCCCTTTCACCAGCTCCAGGTCATGGAGCTCCTGCGCGACATTGCAAAACAAGGCGCTTGCGTTTTCGTCGTTCTTCACGACCTAACGCTTGCGTCAAGGTTCTGCGATCGGTTGCTGCTGTTGCATGCCGGCAAGGTGATGGCGGAAGGCCCCCCAGAAGCGGTGCTTACGCCTTCGAATCTGAAGGTGGCCTATGCCATCACCGCGGAATTCGGCGAACGCGAAGGAGCAATGTACCTTTTACCTTGGCAACGCCTTGAAACGGTATCGGGCGAGGACGTAGAGAAGAAATGACGATCCCGTCAATCCGAATCATTGCCTATTTTTCTTCGGCACTCGTTCATGCAGGCGTCGTTAGCGCAGTCTTGTTTTATCCGGATTACAAGCCACCCACGATTGCCGAGACGGTGGGGATCGAGGTCGAGATCATGGTGGAACTACCAGGGGGTCGACTTGAGAATGCGACGCAGGACCCTGTCGATGCGGTGTCACTGCTAGCGCGGCAAGCGAACACGGAGTCCACACAAAAACGACTAACTCCGATCCGTCAGACGGAATCGAGAGCCCTTTCGCCGTCACAGAATCCGGAATCGCATGCAGCAATCGCACAAGTAATACCGCCCTTGCCCCTGACTAAGAAGAAGACGGATCCACCACCAACGGAACAGCAAGAAAACCTGATTGCTCTGACACCAGAGGCCGGCTCCAGGATGGCCAGTGAGGCGGCGGAAAAGGCAGCCGAAAAAAGGCCAGGCCTGGCTCCACGACTGCTTATCAATCCAAAACCGGTCTACCCGAAACAGGCCCGGCAACAGGGCGTGGAGGGCCGGGTCCTGCTACGTGTCCTAGTCGGTACCACGGGCGAGAGCCTCAACGTGACGACGCTTCAATCGAGCGGTCATCCGATCCTCGACGCAGCAGCGAGCCAGGCTATTCAGAAATGGCAATTCGTACCAGCCCAACGCGCCGGCTTGCCGATAGCGGCGGCTCTGGATATTCCAATTGTTTTCCGGATCAAGGAGAAGGATTAGGTTTTAATTGCTACGCCGAAGCCGTGCGATCAGGCTAGACGCGTCCCAGCGTTCGCCGCTCATCCCGATAATCTCTGCATAAAAACGCTCGACTAGTTCGGTAACGGGAAGTTCGACGCCAATTTTCTTAGCTTCGCGAAAACAGATAGCCAGATCCTTTTGCATCCATTTCACGGCAAAGCCGAAATCGAATTCGCCCTCAAGCATCGTTCGGGCACGGTTCTCCATCTGCCAAGATTGAGCGGCGCCCTTCGTAATAACGTCGACGACCTTCTCCATGTCGAGGCCTGAGCACCGTCCAAAATTGAGACCCTCGGCCAAGGCCTCGAGCAGCCCAGCGACACAGATCTGGTTCACCATTTTCGTCAGCTGGCCGGTACCAACGTTTCCCATATGCTGGATCGTCTGCCCATAGGCCTCGATGAGGGGCTTCGCACGGTTGAAATCGGCCTGCTCACCTCCCATCATTACAGTCAGTGTTCCGTTCTTCGCGCCCGCTTCGCCGCCTGAGACGGGGGCATCAAGAAAGGCAATTCCGCTTGCCTTTCCTTTTTGTGCAAGCTCTACCGCGATTTGTGCCGAGGCCGTCGTATGGTCGATGAGCATCGCCCCGTTCTTGATGTTGGCGAAGGCGCCATGCTCCCCAAGAACGGCGTTTTTAAGATCGTCGTCGTTGCCAACACAAGTAAAGACGAAGTCGACGTCGGAAGCAGCTTCCCTCGGCGTATGGGCGAGCGTGCCCTGGTATTCACGCACCCACTTCTCCGCCTTCGCAGGCGTGCGGTTCGCTACCGTTACCTCGTGGCCGGCGCTGGCCAGATGACCGGCCATCTGAAATCCCATGATACCAAGACCGATAAAGGCAACGCGGGCCATGCTTCGGTTTCCTTGATCGCTAGACTTTTTGCCAGTTGCATGTAAGACGCAGGTCTTCCGTTGTGTTAACGACCGTCGCGATACAGGCATCCGCGCGGTCTTCCGGAATCCAAACAGCGAAGCGAATAAAATATTGGTCGCCTTCGGTTCGAGGGACTTTCTCGGCATGCATGCCGACGATGTTCGCGCCATATTGCACGAAGACCTCGGAAAGTCTGGCGATCAGGCCGGGGCTATCACCCCCTGTAACGCGAATGTAATGGGTGAGTTGACCCGAAGGGCCATGTACAGAAGGAAGCTCGAAATGACTAACGGTGACTTTACCGCCATCAATTTCCCGCAGGGCGTCCATCTCTTGTTCGACCGTTTCCGGCAGAACCGAATCTGGAATCTCGACCAGGGAAGTGAATTCAGCACCCTCGCCAAGTACGGCAAAGGTAGTGTCCCCCAGATTAGCACCAAGCTCGAAAAGACGCCCGGTAATTGCTGAAATCAGACCCGTGCGGTCCGCACAAAGGATGGAAACGAGTATGGTTTTCATCGTGAAAAGTAGTCTTTAGGAAAAGAGCTCCTATCATGAGCGAAAAGCTAGCATGTGGAAAGGGGAAGGGGACCTAACAGGGGTAGCCATCAAAATTTCGAGCGTAGCCGTCGAAAAGATCAAGCATGCGTTCGCGCCATTCCCGAACGGGGTCGTTATTGGAAAGCAAGATGAAAGGGCTTGCGTGACGAGCCCACTGGAAGACACCAAAAACAATGTAATCCGCATATGCCGGTGCTTTCCCGCAGAGGAAGGGCTCCTTTTCAAGTGTATAACGGAGAGGGTCTAGGTGTTTCCGGAAGGGCTCGATGCGCGTGCCCCGTGTTGCTTGGACCTCTTCGAGTTTCCCTTTCATCCACTTCTCACGGGTTTTCCGGAAGTATTCGCGATCTTCTTCCCGAACGCGATCAAAGATGTCCTTCACAATCATTGGAAAGAGCTCGACGATCAGAACACGTGTAGCCCAATTGTTGATGAAGAGCGCTTCGCCCAGTGCCGCGTCACATCCGAACAGAGTCGGGCATTCCGGATAGGCATCCTCGAGGTAGCAGGCTATGTCCCAAGAATCGGCGACCGTTTTCCCATTATCGATGATCACGGGAACCAACTCCTGACCGCTGAATGCGATCTTCTCTTTTTCTGTGAAGCCAACAGGAATGATTTCGTCTGGATCCAGACCTTTGTGGGCAAGTGCCATCCGAGTTCGCCAGCAGAAAGGGCTGAAGCGCCTGTCCTCAGCACCACACAATTCGTAAAGCGTAAGCGACATTACCCCCCCTGAGTATTCATTGGATGCTAACCTACCGCATCGAATGGCGTATAGTCGAATGCCACCCGGGAGAGGACAGTAGGCTCCAAAATAAGGCAAGGAAAGTGACGCGAACGTCCCGGAAACGATCAAACAAAAGTCTTTTGATAGGATGGCTTGCTGGGGCTGTCACGTTTGTCTGGATGAGGGATGTAGCGGCGGGCGGCGTCGAAGGTGCCATTACCCATAACACCTACGCCTTTGATGGGACAACGCTTGGTCTGATTTGGGCAGTGCCCTTCATGGGCATTTTGCTTTCGATTGCCGTCTTTCCCCTTATCCTACCCCGTTTCTGGCATCACCATTTTGGCAAGGTAAGCGTCTTTTGGGGGCTGCTCTTCCTGGTACCGCTAGTAATAAACTACGGCGCTAAAAATG
>Ga0315336_1003795_pt1 | contig 19359 bp, 20 predicted proteins | sample ASW5metaG_FD_204512 | JGI IMG/M metagenome (GOLD analysis project Ga0315336, IMG submission 204512) | Ammonia-oxidizing marine archaeal communities from Monterey Bay, California, United States - ASW #5 | ecosystem: Environmental > Aquatic > Marine > Intertidal zone | place: USA: California... | reverse complement strand
ATAATTTAATAATATTTGTATTACCTGAAATAGTTGCGTTTCCTCCCGTATAAACATCAATATTTTCTATACTTCTTTTTGGCGATATAGCAGATAAAGATTGCTCTTGTAGTTTTGATGATGCTTCAAATAATTCACGCCAAATACGAATAATGCTATTTTTAGAATAAAGACCATGAGTTTCATTTATTAATCTATCAAGAATTTCTTGTTCACGATTGTTATCTATTATTCCTAATTTTTTATCTTTAAATTTTCCAATCTCTAATACTAAATGAGATCTTTGATCAAGAAGCTCCAAAATTTTATTGTCTACTTCGTTGATTTTATTACGAATTTTATCAATATTCTTGTCAGTCATAAATACGGTAATGTCTTTATAAAATATCTTAGCATAAATCAAAAAAAACCAGTATTTATTGCGTCAGATGAACAAACATTGACTAAGAAACCTTATTAATCTAAAGGTTTTTCCCAACACCGATTTGAAACAGCTTGCGGGTGTGCATCGAAAACAGCTAAAGCGATGATACCTACCCAACTTAAGGCAGTTTCTTTTGGTCATATTTTTATAAAATGAGCCAAACATTAGAAATAATTGTAAACCAAAAATTAGAATGCAATGTTGCATTGTTTTCTAATGTAATTTGTAAGCTCGACTCGGATATTGAGCTAAATAATTTTCAAATTGCTTACAAAACATTTGGTAAACTTAATAAAAATAAAAATAATGCTATTTTGGTATGCCATGCCCTAACTGGTGATCAATTTGTTTCTGGCAAAAATCCTATTACTAAAAAAGATGGTTGGTGGTCTCGCATGGTTGGGCCTAATAAACCCATTGATACGAATAGATATTTTGTTATTTGTTCTAATGTTCTTGGTGGATGTTGTGGAACTACGGGGCCAAAAGAAATAGATCATAAAACAAATTCTATTTATGGTGGTACTTTTCCCTCTATTACGATACGTGATATTGTTAAAGTACAAAAATTTCTTATAGATGCCCTCGAAATTGAAAAAATATTTGCTGTCATTGGAGGATCAATGGGTGCTATGCAAGTACTTCAGTGGTCTATTGATTATCCCGATAAATTAATTAATGCTATTCACATAGCAGGGGCACTAAAACATTCCACACAAAATATTGCATTTCATGAAGTAGGACGTCAAGCTATTATGAATGATACTGCATGGAATAAAGGAAATTATAGTGAAAAAAATAATATTCCAGAAAGAGGTTTATCTGTGGCTAGAATGATAGCACACATTACTTATTTATCGGAAGATGCAATGCACAGAAAATTTGGAAGAAGACTTCAGTCAAGAGATATCATTTCTTTTGGTTTCGATGCAGATTTTCAAATTGAAAGTTACCTGAGACATCAAGGACGATCCTTTGTAGAAAGATTTGATGCTAATAGTTACTTATATTTGACTCGAGCGATGGACTATTTCGATTTAACAGATAATTTTTCCAAATCGATTGAATTTTCTCCAATTCCAAATCAACATATAAATTACCTAATTATATCTTTTACTTCTGATTGGTTATTTCCAACAAATGAAAATAAACAAATTGTAAAAACTTTAAATTATTTTACTCGAAATGTTAGTTTTACGGAAATCGAAACTGATAAAGGTCATGATAGTTTTTTACTTGATGAACCTGAGCTAGACTTAACAATTGCAGGTTTTTTAAATAGCAATTACAATAAGTTGACTTCTGATGAATAAAATTAACAGTATAAGAAAAGATTGGAAACTTATTGAATCTTTTATTGATTCCAATTCTAAAGTTCTTGATATCGGTTGTGGAGAAGGTGGTTTAATTAATCAACTAGAAAAAAATATTAAAGCTGATACTCGAGGTATAGAACTAAATCCTGAATTAGCAAGAAAAGCAATCGCCCAGGGACTTAATGTTGTTCAAGGAAATGCTGAACAAGATCTTAATCAATATTCAAATAAAAGCTTTGACTATGTAATTCTAAGTCAAACTCTCCAGGCAATGATGAAACCAAAAGAGGTTCTATTTGAGTTATTACGAATTGGAGCCAAAGCTATTGTTTCATTTCCTAATTTTGGTCACTGGAAAATTAGATTACAATTACTTCTGAAAGGGAAAATGCCTGTAACAGAAGATTTGCCTTTCGCTTGGTATGAAACACCGAATATACATTTTTTTACTATCAAGGACTTTCAAGAGCTTTGTAAAAAATCCAATATTGTTATTGAAAAAAGTATTGGCTTATCAAGTAGAGGCAGGCAGTTTGAAATTTATCAGAGTTTCAATGAGGCAAATTTATTTACTAGTGAGGCTATTTTTTTATTAAGTTATCAAAATTATGAACCAATAAAAATCAAATCAAAGAAAAAATCATTTATTAAAAACTCCGCACTTGCAAGTTAATGGTGAGCTCTGTTATTAATATAGAAGTTATTCCCCAGTTAAGAGATAACTATTCTTATATTTTACATTCACTAGAAAATAATTTTGCAGTTATTCTTGATCCAGCAGAGTCTGAATCAATAATTCATTTTATTAAAAAAAATAATTTATCAATCGAGGCTATTTTGATTACCCATCATCACAACGATCATACAGCCGGAATAATTGATCTATTAAATTACAAACTCGTACCTGTTTATAGTCCTAGCATAAACATCAAAGGAACAACAAAAGTTGTGTATGAAAACAAAAAGATAAACTTAAGTTTTCTAGAATTTAGTGTGCTAAAAACTCCTGGCCATACATTGGATCATATTATTTTTTATGAGCATAATAATAACTTATTATTTTCTGGCGATACACTATTCAGACTTGGGTGTGGAAGAGTTTTTGAAGGAACTTATGATCAGATGATTGATTCATTAAAAAAGATTGAAAAACTAGATGATAGTACACAAGTTTACTGTGGTCATGAATATACTCTTAAAAATTTAGAATTTTTGCAATCAATATTTCATAACAACAAATCTCTTGATGATTGTAAAAAAAAAATCATTAATCAAATATCTAAAACAAAGAGGTCCGTTCCCTTTCTTCTAGGAGAAGAAAAAAAACTTAACCCCTTTTTAAGCTCGAAATCATCCTTTTATGTTAAATTTATGCAAAATAAGGGATTGAATAGCTCAACATTCTTCAAATTTATAAGGGATTTAAAGAATGATTTTTAAGAATTTACCAATAATATTAAATGAAAATAACTGTTATTTTTATTTGACTATTCTTATCTAACGCTATAAATCCCAGCCTTTCTAGGAAAAATTATGTTAGCGGTATTTAAATCAGGAGGCAAACAGTACGCTGTTAAAGCTGGACAAATACTTAAGGTTGAAAAACTAAAAGGGAAAAAAGGAGATAGCATATCCTTTAATGATATTTTAGCTGTAACTGATTCGTCGAACCATATGTTCGGTACTCCAATAATAAAAGAGGCAACAGTTAATGCAAAAATTCTGGAGCAAATTCGTGATAAAAAAATCATTGTATTTAAAAAAAGAAAAAGAAAAAATTATCGATCTACACGGGGTCACCGTCAAGACCTTACTGTTTTACATATTGAATCAATAACTGTAGGAAGCAAAAAGTCTGCTATCTTAAAAAAAGAAACTAAAGCTAAAAAAAATGAATCAATAGGTACATCAGTTTCAGAGAAAAAAATTAGTAAAAGAAAAAAAGCCGTAAAGAAAAAAACAGCTCCTGAAAAAACAGCAGTCAAAAAAACAATAGCAAAAAAAGTAATAAAAAAGAAAACAACAGGAATAAAAAAATAGGTTAACTCATGGCACATAAAAAAGCAGGTGGTAGTTCTAGAAATGGTCGTGACTCAGCTGGCAGAAGACTTGGAGTTAAAAAGTATGGGGGTGAAGTGGTTATATCAGGTAATATAATTGTTCGACAAAGAGGAACTAAGTTTCACCCGGGGACAAATGTTGGAATTGGAAAAGATCATACTATTTTTGCAACTAAAGATGGTAAAGTTACTTTTAAAAAAACTAGAACAAGAACTTTTATTTCTGTAACTTCTGCATAATATGGGAGGAGTTATATACTCCTTTTTATTTAATGAAATTTTTAGATCAAGCCAAAATTTATATTGCTTCGGGTAAGGGAGGACGCGGAAGTGTGAGTTTTCGACGTGAAAAATATATTGAATATGGTGGTCCTAATGGAGGTAATGGGGGCAAGGGTGGCAATGTAATTTTTATTACAGATTCAAATCTTAATACTCTTATTGATTTTCGTTACCAACAACATTTTAAGGCAAAAAAAGGTAAGGATGGAAAAGGGGGAAATCAAACTGGAGCTAATGGTGATGATTTACTAATTAAAGTACCTCTTGGAACAGAAATATATAAGGAAGATAAATCTTTACTACTTGCAGACTTAGCAAAAAAAAATCAAAGAATAACCCTTGCAAAAGGAGGAAAAAGTGGTTTGGGAAACGCCCATTTTAAGTCTTCCACAAATCAAGCTCCTAGAAGGTTTACATATGGTGGAGATTTAGAAGAAAAATGGGTTTGGCTATCGCTAAAATTACTTGCTGATGTAGGTATTATTGGAAAACCAAATGCAGGAAAATCCATGCTACTTTCTAAAATATCAGGTGCAGAACCAAAAATTGCAGATTATCCTTTTACAACTCTTCATCCAATTCTGGGTGTCTTAAGACATTCTGATCAAGAAATTGTATTAGCAGACATACCTGGTCTAATTGAAGGTGCACACGAAGGTAAAGGCCTAGGCGACCAATTTTTAGCGCATATTGAACGATGCAAGATATTGCTTCACGTTATTGACTGTTCTGAGAAAAATTTTTTGGATAATTATTATACAACCCACAACGAAATCATTAAATATGGAAAAAACTTAAGTGATAAAATTGAAATAGTAGCTCTAAGTAAGGCGGATTTAATTGGAGATAAAAAAGAAGAAGTGTGTAATTTAGTTGAAAAAGAATTAAGGATAAAACCAATTATTTTTTCTAGTATATCTAAAGATGGTCTCAGTGACTTAACAAAAATTCTTTTTGATCAATGTGTTAAAATTGATGATAAATAAATTCAAAAAAATTGTAATTAAGATTGGTTCATCTTCTATTATAAATGAGAAGACAAAAACAATTAAGATGAAATGGTTAAATTCTATATGTAAAGATATTGCTTACCTACATGAAAATAAAAAAATAATTATTGTTTGTTCTGGAGCTATAGCACTTGGTTCTAAAATTTTTTCTGACAAAAAAATTGTTAGACGATTAGAGGATAAACAGGCAGCAGCAGCTATAGGTCAAATTGAATTAGCAAATTACTGGCAACAAGTTCTAAAAAAAAATAAAATTAATGCTGCTCAATTATTACTTACACTAGAAGATAGTGAGGTTCGTAGGCGTTATCTCAATGTCCGCAAAACAATAAATGCTCTTCATAAAAAAAATATTATTCCTATTATTAATGAAAACGATACTGTTGCAACCGAAGAAATTCGATTTGGTGATAACGATCGACTAGCAGCAAGAGTTGCTCAAATGATAGATGCTGATCTTCTGATACTTTTAAGTGATGTTGATGGGTTATATTCCGAAAGTCCAATTAAAAATAAGAATGCTAAAAAAATTACTAATATTGTAAAAATAGATGCTTCAATTGAAAAAATGGCAAGTAATCAATCTTCGATATTAGGAAGTGGAGGTATGATAACCAAAATTTGGGCCGCAAAAATATGCATGAATTCTGGTTGTACAACAATCATCACAGATAGTAATAAACTCCACCCATTAATGAATATTAACTATAATAATTCAAGCTGGTTTCATGCATCTAAGACTCCAAAATCCTCAAGAAAACAATGGCTATTAAATCATCTTCATCCATCAGGAACGATTATCATTGATAATGGTGCCTCAAAAGCTTTATCTCAAAATAAAAGTCTTTTACCAGCGGGAGTGCTAGAAATTAAAGGTAAATTTAATAGAGGAGACGTCATTAGCATTACTAATACAAAAAACGAAAAGGTAGGTATAGGTGTGATAGCATATGATTCGCATGATACTATAAAAATTATAGGAAAAAATAGTAAAGACATAAAACATATTCTTGGGTATGAAGGAAGAGATGAACTCATCCATAAAGATGATTTAGTTAAAACAAATTCATGAATACAGTCAACATAGTTAAAGAATTAGGAATGCAAGCTAAAATAGCTGCTGGTCTTTTATCTAATATTAAGAGTGATCAAAAAAATTTAGCCTTAATGAATCTTAAAAAAGAATTAGAGATTTATTCTAAGGAGTTAATTTTAGTTAATAAAAAAGATATTGAAAATGCTCAATTAATAAACCTGCCATCAGGAATGTTAGATCGTCTTACGCTTAATCAAAAAAGAATTGAAGAAATGATTAAAAGTTTGGATGATATTATCAATTTAAATGATCCGGTTGGTCTGGTTTTGTCCGAGTGGGATAGGCCAAATGGGTTACATTTTAAAAAAGTGTCTATACCAATAGGTGTAATTGGAATTATTTATGAATCTAGACCGAATGTGACCGTAGATGCTTCTGCAATTGCAATCAAAGCTGGAAATGCTGTTATTCTTCGGGGGGGGAAAGATAGTTTTTATTCTTCTCAAAAACTAATTGAAATTATCAAAAAAGCATTTTCTAAAGCTGGTTTACCTGAATATTCTGTACAAATGGTTCCAACTTCAGACAGAACTGCAGTAGATGAAATGCTGAAACTTGATTCTTATATTGACATTATTATTCCAAGAGGTGGAAAAGGATTAATTAAAAATATAAAAGAAAAAAGTTCAATTCCAGTTATCAAACATTTGGACGGAATTTGTCATTTATATGTTGATAAAGATGCAGATATTTCAATTGCTAAAAAAGTAATTTTTAATAGTAAAATGCGACGTCCAGAAATTTGTGGAGCTGCTGAAACTTTGTTAATTGATAAATCATTATCAAATAAATCAATGGGGATTCTAAAGGGTTTAGTTGATGCAAATTGTGAAATAAGAGGGGATGCTTTTATTCAATCTCTGAATAATAATTTCAAGAAGGCTTCTGAGGATGATTGGGAAACTGAATACCTTGACAAAATTATATCTGTTAAAATTGTTGATGGAATTAAACAAGCTATTGAGCATATAAATTATTATTCTTCAGGGCACACTGAATCAATTATCACTAATAACTCTAAAACGTTTGAAATTTTTTACAACAATATTAATAGTGCTATAATTTTACAAAATGCCTCCACACAATTTGCTGATGGAGGTGAATTTGGATTTGGTGCAGAGATTGGTATTTCAACTGATAAATTACATGTACGAGGACCTGTCGGGGCTGAACATCTAACGAGTTTTAAGTATATTATTTATGGAAATGGACAAGTGAGACCTTAATTGAAAAATATCGGATTACTAGGTGGATCATTTGACCCTCCTCATAAAGGGCATTTGTATATATCAGTCGAAGCAAAAAAAATTCTCCGGTTAGATGAAATATGGTGGTTAGTTGCTCCACAAAATCCTCTAAAAATTTCCAAACCTGCAACTTTTGAGGAACGATTATCAAATTGCCGCAATATAACAAAAAACAAATCCATAAAAGTTTTGAGTATAGAAAAAAAAATTGATTCAAAATATTCATACCAAACAATAAATTTTTTACAAAATTACTACACAAATATAAAATTTTTCTGGTTAATGGGAGCTGATAATTTAATTTCCTTTCATCACTGGCAAAAATGGAGGCAGATTTTTAATAATATTTCTGTTGTAGTGTTTAAAAGACATGGATATAACATTAAGGCATTGAAAAGCGTCACATCAAAAACATTTTCTCGATTTCGAATCGTTTCTACACCTATACATCAGCTACAATTTAAAAAACTACCTTCTTGGACTTGGATCAACAACCGTGAAATAAGAATCTCATCTACTCAAATAAGAAAGCAAAGATTGTTACTAAGAGGTAAAAATTAATACAGAAATAAAATTACTAGATACGATTAGCTCAATCTTGAATAATGCTAAGACAGAAGAAATTAGAGTTGTTGATTTAAAAAACAAAACACAAATTGCAGAATTCTTTATTATTGCAACTTGTCGTTCAAGTCGCCATGCAAATGCTACAGCTGATGAGATTATCAGGGAATTAAAAAAAATTGGTATTAAATGTCCTAATCCAGAGGGTCGTCCTCAGTGTGATTGGACAATTGTTGATGCGGGAATGGTAATAGTGCATCTATTTAGACCGGAAATCAGAGAAATTTATAGTCTTGAAAAATTATGGGATATGAGCTTTGATTCTGTAGAAAATAAACTGGCATAATTGTATACATTGCAATAAATTTTATGAAAAAAAATATTTGCTATTTATTATTATCTTTAATTATTTTTTTTAGCCTTCCAAGTATCTCTGCTTCTAAAAATAAAGAGACCTATGAATATCTAGATCTATTTGGACAAATATTTGACCGAGTACGCTCAGAATATGTCGAGGAAGTCACTGATGAAGAGTTAATCGAAAAAGCTATTGATGGCATGCTTACTGGATTAGATCCTCACTCAGGATACATGGATGAAGAAGTTTGGAAAGAAATGCAAATGGATACTAAAGGAAAATTTGGTGGACTCGGCATTGAAATAACTATGGAAGAGGGTTTTGTTAAAATTATATCTCCTATAGAGGACACACCTGCTTACAAAGCTGGTGTGCTTGCTGGTGATTACATTATACAAATTGATGATACTCCTGTCTTTGGATTAACATTGAGTGAGGCCGTTGATTTAATGCGCGGAGAAAAAGGCGAACCTATAAATATTACCATTTCACGAAAAGGGGTTGAGCCTTTTGAACTAAAAATTATTCGTGATATTATAAAAATACAATCGGTTAAAAGTGAAATCTTTGATAATATTGGTTACTTAAGAATAACTTCTTTTACTGAACAAACTGAATCAGGCTTAATTAAATCAATTAAATCAATTGAAGAGGAATTAAATAATAATCAAATAGGATTTGTACTTGATCTTCGCTCAAACCCTGGTGGTTTGCTAGCACAAGCAGTGAAAGTAAGTGATATTTTTTTAAAACAAGGAGAAATAGTCTCAACACGAGGAAGAAATAAAGATGATATCAAGCGGTATAGAGCAAAATCAGGTGATCAGATAAACAACAAACCTTTAGTAATTATTATTAATGGGGGCTCTGCTTCTGCTTCAGAAATTGTAGCAGGGGCATTACAAGATCATAAACGCGCAATTATCATTGGTACAAAATCTTTTGGTAAAGGATCAGTTCAAACCATCATTCCATTTAATAAATCTAGTTCAAGCGATGAAATAGCTGGGATTCGACTAACAACAGCTATATATTACACACCCTCTGGAGAATCCATACAAGGTAAGGGCATTGAACCTGATATTGTTGTAGAACAGGGAACATTTGAATCTATGGAATTTAATAGAATTTCAGAATCTGATTTAATAGACTCTTTAGACAATGATAGTGAGCAAAATGTAGAGGATGAAAAAAAAGAAATATCACCTCAAGAGGAACGATTAGCTACAGATTTCCAATTATCGAGAGCAATAGGTTTAATTAAAGGACTAAATATTTACAAAGAATCCCTTACGGAATAGCTCATGTCAAAACAATATAGGAAGTGCGTAGGAATGATGATTCTTAATAAAAATAATGAAATCTTGGTTGGAAAAAGATTAGACCATCCAAGTGGATTTTGGCAAATGCCCCAAGGGGGGATTGATGAGAATGAGAATCCTGAGGAAGCTGTATGGAGAGAAATGATGGAGGAAATTGGAACCAATAACGCTAAACTATTAAAAGTTTCTAACCAATGGATTAACTACGATATCCCTTCTGAAACACTAAAAACTTTGCCTTGGGGTCATAAATATATAGGGCAAACACAAAAATGGTTTGCTTTTAAATTTACCGGTGAAGCATGTGATATCAATGTTGGTACTGTAAATCCGGAATTTAGTGAATGGAAGTGGACAAAAATTAACTTAATTGTTGATGAAATTGTTCCTTTTAAAAGAGATGTTTATTCAACAATACTAAAAGAGTTTAAAGATTTATTTTAATTTGTAATTTTATATTTTTTCATAATGTGATGAGTTCAGAGCGTCAATTTTTGATTTTGCTATCAAGTATTGCTGCTTTGACTCATCACTGGTTTCATTTTCTAATCCTCGGATTTGTTTTTCAATTTCATTTTTATCTAAATCATTCATTTTAGATACTTCTTCTGCTAAAACAATGCATTTTTCGGGATTAATTTCTACAAAACCAGCAGAGACAAAAAAAGATTGCAACAAATTTTTACTTTCGCCATAAACCATAACGCGCCCTGGCCGCAATGAAGATAAAAGTTTACTATGACCAGGTAACACGCCAATATCACCATCCTTACCTGGTACAATAATCATACCTACATTATCATTAAAAACAAGTTGTTCAGGAGAGACTAAATCAAATGAAATTACATTTTCCATTTATGCCGCTTCAGCTTCTAGTTTTTTTGCTTTTTCAATAGCTTCTTCAATGCCACCAACCATATAAAATGACGCTTCAGGCATGTGATCAAATTCACCACTAACTAATCCATCAAAGCTTTTTATAGTATCTGCTAACTCAACATATTTTCCTGACGATCCAGTGAAAACTTCTGCTACAAAGAAAGGTTGGCTAAGAAACTTTTCAATTTTTCTTGCCCTGGCAACAGTTAATTTATCGTCCTCTGAAAGTTCATCCATACCCAAAATAGCAATAATATCCTGAAGACTTTTATATGTCTGCAAAACACGTTGAACTTCACGAGCTACGCGGTAATGATCTTCCCCAACAACTTGTGGATCTAAAATTCTTGACGTGGAGTCAAGTGGATCAACTGCGGGATAAATCCCTTTCTCGGAAATAGCTCTGTTCAAAACTGTTGTTGCATCAAGATGAGCAAAAGAGGTTGCTGGTGCTGGATCTGTTAAGTCATCCGCAGGAACATAAATAGCTTGCACTGATGTAATTGAACCCTTTTTAGTCGTTGTAATTCTTTCTTGTAATGCACCCATATCAGTTGCCAAAGTTGGTTGATATCCAACTGCTGAAGGGATACGTCCTAATAAGGCTGATACTTCTGATCCTGCTTGAGTGAAACGAAAAATATTATCAATAAAAAATAAAACATCTTGTCCTTCTTCATCGCGAAAATATTCTGCTTGTGTTAAGCCTGAAAGAGCAACTCGTGCACGTGCTCCTGGAGGTTCATTCATCTGGCCATAAACTAAAGCTACTTTTGATGTGTCGCCCTTAAGGTCAATAATGCCTGATTCGATCATTTCATGATATAAATCATTTCCTTCACGAGTTCGCTCTCCAACACCAGCAAATACTGAGTATCCACCGTGTGCCTTTGCAATGTTATTAATTAATTCCATAATAAGAACTGTTTTGCCAACTCCTGCACCTCCAAACAATCCAATCTTACCGCCCCTTGCATAAGGAGCTAACAAATCAACAACTTTAATCCCGGTAACTAATATTTCTGTTTCAGTAGATTGATCAACAAATTCTGGTGCAGGACGGTGAATAGGATATTTTTTAGCTGTGCTTACTGGACCGCGTTCATCAACTGGATCACCTATTACATTCATAATACGACCAAGAGTTTCAGGGCCCACAGGCATAGAAATAGGAGTGCCGGTATCAGTAGCTGTCTGACCTCTTATTAGTCCATCAGTAGTATCCATAGCTATTGTTCGAACTGTATTTTCGCCAAGATGTTGTGCTACCTCAAGAATCAGCTTATTTCCATTATTGTCAACTTCTAGTGCATTTAAAATTTTTGGTAGTTCTCCATCAAAGGCAACATCCACCACAGCACCCAGTACTTGTGATATTTTTCCAGATAAATTATTTGCCATATCTTCCTCCCTTTAAACTGATTCGGCTCCTGATATTATTTCAATTAATTCTTTAGTTATATATGCTTGACGTGTACGATTATATTTGAGCGTTAAACTATCTATCATTTCGCCAGCATTCCTTGTTGCATTATCCATCGCTGCCATACGTGCTCCTTGCTCACCAGCATTACTTTCCAACAGAATCTTAAAGATTTGAATTGAAACATTTTTTGGAAGCAAATCTTTTAATATTGATTCTTCATCTGGCTCATATGTATAAATAGAATTGTCTCGTTCCTCTTTATTATCAGTATCACTTTCTGACTTAGTAATTTTTAGTGGAATTAACTGCTGACGTGTTACTTGTTGAGATATAGCCGACTTAAATTTATTGTAAATAAGTATGCATTTATCAAATCGCCCTTCAAAGTATAAACTCTGAAGTTTATTAGAAATTTCAAGTGCAGTATCATATCCTGCTCCTTTAACTCCAAGATCTAAAAAACTTTCAACAATTTTATCTTTCAAGATTCGATTAAAAAAATCTCTACTTTTTTTACCAATTGTCAATAACTGAACAGATTTGCCTTCAGACTCTAGTGATTTAACATACTTAAAAGTATCGCGGTTAATGTTGCTATTAAATCCACCACACAGACCTCTGTCAGCGGTAACAGGTATAACTAAATAACTCTTATCTTTTCCTGTGCCGGTTAAAAGCTTTATAACGCCCTGCCCAGAAGTACCTGATGAGGCAAGGGAAGATATCATTTCTTCTAAACGAGATGAATAAGGTCTAGCAGCTTCAGCTTTTTCTTGTGATCGACGTAATTTGCTAGCAGCAACCATTTTCATTGCAGATGTAATTTTTCTTGTCGAACCAACAGAGTTGATTTGTGTTTTTATATCTTTTAAATTTGGCATATTAATTGTTTAAAAATTTCTTCAATAAATTATCAAGAAACGTTTTTAGTTTCTGATCATTTTCAGTAGATAGATCTTTCTCATTATTAATGGCCTCTAAAAGTTCTGGGTGTTTTGATGAAATTTCATCATGAATTTGGGTTTCAAATTTTACAACATCATTTACTGAAATTTTATCAAGATATCCCTTAACTCCTGCATAAATTGATATCACTTGTTCAGGAATGGTAAGGGGAGAATATTGCCCTTGTTTTAACAATTCAACTAATCTAACACCTCTATCAAGTAACTGTCGAGTAGACGCATCTAAATCAGACGCAAACTGTGCAAAAGCTGCCATTTCACGATATTGTGCTAATTCTAGTTTTACTGGACCAGCAATTTTTTTCATTGCTTTTATTTGAGCTGCAGAACCAACACGACTAACGGATAAACCTACGTTAATAGCTGGTCGGATTCCAGCAAAAAATAAATTTGTTTCTAAAAAAATTTGTCCGTCAGTAATTGAAATTACATTTGTTGGGATATAAGCTGATAAATCTCCTGCCTGTGTTTCAATAATAGGAAGAGCTGTCAAACTACCACCTCCATGTTCATCACTCATTTTTGCAGCTCTCTCTAGAAGGCGGCTATGGATGTAAAATACATCGCCAGGATAAGCCTCACGTCCAGGAGGACGTCTTAATAGTAATGACATTTGTCTATACGCAACCGCTTGTTTAGATAAATCATCATACACAATTAATGCGTGCATGCCGTTATCACGAAAATACTCACCCATAGTACAACCAGTATAAGCAGATAAGAATTGAAGTGGAGCAGGCTCTGAAGCTGTCGCACTTACAACAATAGTATATTCTAACGCACCATTATCCTCTAATGTTTGAACAATCTGAGCTACAGTTGATCTTTTTTGTCCAATAGCAACATATATGCAATACAATTTTTCTTTTTCATTTTGTGACTGATTAAATGTTTTTTGATTAAGAATAGTATCAATTGCTACTGCTGTTTTACCTGTTTGACGATCACCTATAATCAGCTCTCTTTGTCCACGACCAATAGGCACTAATGCATCTAAAGCTTTTAAGCCTGTTTGCATTGGCTCTGTAACACTCTGTCGTGGAATAATGCCAGGAGCTTTCAATTCGATTCTTCTTTTTTCACTTGATTTAATCGGACCCTTACCGTCAATTGGATTGCCTAAACCATCAACAACGCGACCTAAAAGTTCTTTACCAACATGAACATCGACAATTTCTCCAGTACGTTTAACTGTGTCACCTTCTTTAATTCCTGTATCATCACCAAATATGCTTACACCAACATTATCCATTTCAAGGTTAAGTGCCATTCCTTTAATGCCACCTGGAAATTCAACCATTTCACCAGCTTGAACCTGATCTAGCCCATAAACTCGTGCTATACCATCACCAACACTTAAAACAGTCCCAACTTCAGCAACTTCTGCTTTTGTTTCAAAATTTGATATTTGTTCCTTAATAACTGATGATATTTCTGCTGCCCTAATTTCCATTATGCTCCCTTCATTGCTATGTATATTTTATTAATTTTATTAGCCATAGAAGAATCAATCATCTTGGAACCAACCTTAACAATCAATCCTCCAATTATTTTTCTATCTACTAAAAAATTAAGTAATAATTTTTCGCCCAATATTTTATTAAGTTGATCTTTAATGCTTTTTTTTTGACTATCTGATAATTCATCTGCCGAGGTAATATCAGCTGAAACTTCACCTCTTTTTTTTGCATTTATATTAATGAATTGTAAAATTATTGAAGGCAAACTAGAAAATCGTTTATTTTTTGATATTACTTTTAAAAAAGTATAGGTAAGTTTATTTGTTTGTTGTCTGGTCATTATTTTTTCCAAAATTTTGAATTTATCATTGGACGCAATTAAAGGACTTTTTACTAAAAGTTTTAAATCATTATTTTCAAGAATAATTTTTTTCAATGTTTCTAGATCTTTTAACACCCAATCTACTTCTTTAGATGCAGATGCAAGATCATATAATGCTGAGGCATAGCGATCAGATATTAAATCACCGGATACTAGTTGTGATGCCATTAAATTTACTCCAATTATGGATATGAAAATGCGTATTAGCACATCAAAAAATTAAGGTAAACATTGAGTTTATGCGGCAAATAGGGTTAATGAGAAAATATATTTTTAGTTGTGGGTAAATTACACAAAAGAATATGGATCTACATCTATAATAAGTTGAATGGAAGGGGGAGGAGGTAGAGTTTTCATTATGTTTTTTGTGAATTTATTGAGTATTTTCCTGTTATTTCCCTTTAGTAGAAGTCTGTATCGATATTTGCCTCTTAACAAAAATAATGGTGCTTCTACGGGACCCAGTATGCTCGTATTATATTCTGGATCACCTGCTCTCGCTAAATTGCTTGCATAAGATTTTACTTTTGATTTAGAAGATCCAGAAATAATGATAGCTGTCATGTAACCAAAAGGTGGAATACTATATTCTTCTCGTTCTCTCAAAGACTGCTCAACAAATGTTTTTCGATCTCTTTTTTGAAGAGATTGAATAACTGGTTGTTTGGGAAAATACGTTTGTATTAAAACTTTACCAGCTTGATGTGAACGTCCTGCTCTTCCGCCTACCTGTTGAAGAAGGTTATAAGTTCGTTCAATAGCTCTTATATCTCCTCCAATCAATCCAGAGTCTGCATCAATAACTCCAACAAAAGATAAATTTGGAAAATGATACCCTTTTGCCATTATTTGTGTTGCAACAAGAATATCAATATTTTTTTCACTAAATTTATCAATGATTGTATTTATTTTTTTTGGCGTATTGGCATTATCACTGGACATAATTCCTATCTGTTGTTTGGGAAACAATAATTTTAATTCTTCAGCGAGTCTTTCAACTCCAGGACCAATAAGTTTTACTGATTCTTCAGCAAGACATTTAGGACAAATGGATTGAACAGGATAAATACTTCCACAATGATGACATAAAAGTCGATTCTTTTTGTTATGCATTACTAACCAGGCTGTACAATTATCGCACTGATAACGATAGCCACAATCTACGCATAAACTTAATGGAGAATATCCTCGTCGATTTAAAAATAATAGAGCTTGTTCATTCTTCTCTATACAATTTTTAAGTTCATTAAATATTTCTTTTGATATCCATTTGTTTTTTTCTAATTTATTGTTTTGTAAATTAACTAATTCTATTTTGGGAAGCTCTAATCCAGAAAATTGTGAGGATAAATAAACATGTCTATATTTTTTTTTATTTATGTTGTTTTGTGTTTCAAGAGAAGGGGTTGCTGATGACAAAATGATTGTAAATTTTTCTATTTGCGAACGTACAATCGCTAAATCCCTTGCCTGATAACGAATATTATCTTCCTGCTTATAAGAAGAATCATGTTCTTCATCCACGACAATAAGACCTAAATTATTAAACGGTAAAAATAAACTTGATCTAGCACCGACAACTATAGAGGTGTCCCCTTCATAACAACGATGCCAGATATTTTTTCTTTTCTTATCAGAAATTTTAGAATGCCAAACCAGTGGAGGAAAGCCAAACCTTGAATTAAATCTTTTCTCAAATTGAGGTGTGAGAGAAATCTCTGGTAACATTATTAACACCTGTTTACTTTGCATTAGAACTTTTTCTATTGCTTCAAAATAAACTTCTGTTTTTCCTGAGCCAGTAACCCCTTCCAACACTATTGGTAGAGATTTTTTAAAAAGAGACTTGTCAATTATTTCAAAGGCTTTTTGTTGTTCGTTATTTAGTTGTACAGGATTAGCTAAAAGTAAATCGTCCTTTTCTTTTAAATAATCATGAGAAACAATTTTAAAATTAATTAAAAATAATTTTAAAACTAATCCAAGAGGAGCCAAAGTATAATCACTTATCCATGTTATAAATTTTATTATATTTTTACTTAAAATTATATTATCAAAAACAAAACCAACTGTTTTTATTGAATAAGTATTATCTTTAACTGGCAGATCTTCAAAAATCTCAGTAATCATTCCAATTTGATCCTCTTTTTTGCCAAAAGGAACGCTAGCAATATTCCCAACCCTACATTCTTGATTGGATGAAAGTTTATAAGTGAAAACCTGATCAAAAGGTTTTGTGACTAAAATATTACAATACATTATTGTTTACTAGTAGATTAAAATATAATTATAATCTTAACTTTTTAAATATTACTTTTATGTTATAGAGAAATCCATGAAGTTTTTTGTGGATACAGCTGATATTGAACAGATTGAGGAGTTAATACCTACTGGATTCGTTGATGGAGTAACTACCAATCCATCATTAATTGCCAAACAGGGTACTGATATGTCTGAAACAATTAAGACTATTTGTTCAATGATAAGCGGACCTGTCAGTGCAGAAGTAACAGCAACTGATTTTCCAACAATGTTAAAAGAAGGTAATTATTTAGCTTCTTTAGCAAAAAATGTTGCAGTAAAGGTCCCTTTAACTGTTGATGGTCTTAAAACTTGCAAAAAATTAAGAGAACAAGGAACTATGGTTAATGTTACTTTATGTTTTTCAGCTACCCAGGCATTACTTGCGGCAAAAGCGGGCGCTAGTTTCATTTCTCCTTTTGTAGGACGTCTAGATGATAATGGAATTAGGGGGATGGGTTTAATTGAAGATATAGTAACAATTTATGCTAATTATGGCTTTGAAACTGAAGTTCTTGTTGCTTCTGTTCGAACTACACATCATGTTACTGAAGCTGCTCTAATAGGTGCTGACGTTGCTACTTTACCTCCAAAAACTATACATGAATTATATAAACATGTTCTTACTGATAAAGGCTTAAAAGCATTCTTAGATGATTGGTCAAAAACTGGCCAATCTATTTTGCCAAAATAAAGAATGAAAAAAAATGATGACAGTGGCTCTGATCTAGAGTTTGTCATTCAATATCTTAAAAAAAACAAAAATTTTTTACGTGATCATCCAGATATATTAAATAATTTAAACTTTTCAAATAAAATCAATAATTCCGAAAAGATAATAGATCTTAATGCTTACCGCTATAAAAAAATAGCTCGTCAAAATGATGAATTGAATAACCAAATATCGGAAATTTTAAAAGCTGGCAAAAGTCATATGATTTCTCAAAAAAGAATATTAAAATCTTCTCTGAAAGTGTTGAATACAAAATCATTATCTAAATTAATTGATTTAATCGTCAGTGATCTTAGTTTGTTACTCGCTTGTGATATTATAAACTGTTTTTTTACAAGTAATAAATTTAAACATAATAGCATTAATCAAATTGATAACAAAATAGCTACAAGTTATTTTAGAGACAAATCACAAACAAATTTAAATCAAAACCCAAAAGGAATACTAATATTTTTCCCGAATAAATCAAAAATTATAAAATCATACATACTTCTGAAAATAAATTATGCCAATGAAAGTTTCATTATTGCTCTAGGCTCTAAAAACAGCGAAAAATTTTCTAAAGATCAACAAGTAGACCTAATTAATTACTTAATTAATATTATTGAAATTAAACTTAAAGATTTTATAATTGAATAATAAAGCAATTTTTATTCAAATTAAAAATGAAAATATTTTTTACACCCATCACTATCTTGTTGTTAGTAATCTCCACTACAACAAAAGCTAATATTTATTGGCTTTACGAATTTTATAATATTTCTCCAAACTTCAATATTTTTAGTCTTAATGATGATAAATATCAAAAATGTTTAAAAGACAATTTAGGAGAAAAAGACTACAAAAAAGCAGTTGAATATCAATCTAGTATTACTCAAAAAATGGAAGGTACAGCAGATCAATGTGTTGAAAATTTATTGGTCTCAAAATCTAATCCGGAATTACAACTTTGTCTTCAAGATGAATTGTCTAATCAATCATTTAATAATCTCATAACAAAAAAATTTTCTAGAAGTCCTGGAAAGAATGATTTTAAAGCATTTTACAAATGTCTCTCCAAACTAAAAAATAATACTATTGTTGCAAGTAATGAGCAATATAATGAATCCAATTCATGTCCCGAAGGATATAGGTTGGTTAACAATTCCTGCCAGTCTGATGGATCAACTAGTTCAGGCTCATGTCCTAAGGGTTACAAACTAATCAATAATTCCTGTCAATCTGATGGATCAGAGGGCTCAGGTTCGTGTCCAGAAGGTACTAAATTAGTTAATAATACATGCCAATTTGATGAATCAAAAAAGAAATCTTCTGAAAAAAAAGATGAAAATATTTTAAGTGATGAAGAAGCTTACGGATCAAAAAAATCTTACGCTCAACAATGGATAAAAACGTTGGATGAAATTGTTTCTCTTTTAAAAAAATCTCAAATTAATAATAAACAAAAAAACATAGATATTGTTAATAATTCGATTTCTATTTTTAAAAGAATGGAAAATGCAAATTCTGAACAAAAAAAATCTGCGGGAAACCA
>Ga0315336_1003794_pt1 | contig 19362 bp, 19 predicted proteins | sample ASW5metaG_FD_204512 | JGI IMG/M metagenome (GOLD analysis project Ga0315336, IMG submission 204512) | Ammonia-oxidizing marine archaeal communities from Monterey Bay, California, United States - ASW #5 | ecosystem: Environmental > Aquatic > Marine > Intertidal zone | place: USA: California... | reverse complement strand
CGCGCATTTTTGCCGGTGTCGTTTTCAGTCGGCCATTTCGCCGCAGAGGTCGCGGCAGAACCAGTGTTCCACCTCGGCGTGATCGAGCCCGGCGGCGAGCAGGGCGAACAGCTTGCCCAGCGCCGCTTCACGGGTCATGCCGCCGCCGGAGACCAGGCCGGCATCGCGCAGGCCGCTGCCGGTGGCATAGACGTCGAAGTCGACATGACCGCCCGGGCACTGGCTGATCGCCGCCAGCACCACGCCCTGTCGATGCGCGTGGCGCAACGCTTCGATGAATGCGGCATCGCCCGTCGGACCGGTGCCGCTGCCATAACATTCGAGCAGCAGCGCCTGGGCGCCACTGGCGACCAGCGCCTGCACCTGCGCGGCACCGACGCCGGGGTACAACGGCAGCACCACGACCTGCACCGGTCGCTGCGGCAACAGCGCCGGCGGACGCTCGCTGGCTGCTGCGGCGAGGCGCTTGCGCGGCGCCTCGGCGAAGGCGTCGAAGGCATCGCTGCGCCGTTTGCTGACCCGCGCGCCGTGCAGCAGCACGCCGTTGAAGAACAGTTGCACGCCTTGCACCTGCCCGGCCTGCAGGGCGCGCATGGCACCGAACAGGTTGGGCCAGGCATCGCTGCCCGGGCTTCCCGCCGGCAGCATGGCGCCGGTGAGCAGCACGGGAATCTCAAGATCGAGCAGCAGGAAGGACAACGCAGCGGCGCTGTAGGCCAGGGTGTCGGTGCCGTGCAGCAACAGCACCGCATCGCAGTCGCCCTGCGCCACGGCTTCGCGGACGGCGGTCGCCATCTGCAGCCAGTGCGTCGGCTGCATGTTGGCGCTGTCCAGCAGCGGTTGCAGTTCGCGGAAGGTCCAGCTCGGCAGCGGTCCGGCTTCCAGCGCCTGCTGCGCCCGCAGGCGGGCTTCGAAGCCGGAGGCCGGCATCAACCCGGCGGCGCTCTGTTGCATGCCGATGGTGCCGCCGGTGTAGAGCACCAGCAGGCGTTCGATTGATTGGTTCACACGCGCTCCTCGCTCGTTCGGCGCAGGCCATCAGGAAAACAGGCGGATGGGGCCAGCCCCGTGCGCGATCGCGCAGAGGGCTGGCCGGTCGCGTCGGAACGCTTAGCGGCGCTCGGTGGTTTCGGGCGTGGCGGACATGTTCGCCTTCCACACGGCCGGGTCGAGATCCAGGTCGGCGAAGTCCTTCGGATCGAGCACGGGTTGCTCGATGCCGGCGCGGATCTGGCGGTCGTAGTCGCGCATCAGGCGCAGGCCGACCTTGAACAGCAGGGCCACGGCGACCAGGTTGGCGATGGCCAGCAGACCCATGGTCACGTCGGCGAAGGCGAACACGGTGCCCAGGTCCTGCACCGAACCCCAGAGCACAAGGATGACCACGAGGATGCGGTAGATCACCACCGGCATGCGCTTCTCGGTGAAAAAGCCCAGCGCGTTCTCACCCAGATAGTAGTTGTAGATCAGCGTGGTGAAGACGAACAGCAACAGCGCGATGCTGACGAACACCCGGCCCCACTCGCCGACCACGGCGGCCATGGCGCTCTGGGTCAGCACGACACCGGCCTGCTCCATGCCCGGCTCGTAGACACCCGAGAGCAGGATGATCAGCGCCGTGCAGCTGCACAGGATGATGGTGTCGATGAACACCGAGAGCGACTGCACGATGCCCTGCGCCACCGGGTGCTTGACCTCGGCGACCGCGGCGACGTTCGGCGCACTGCCCAGGCCTGCCTCGTTGGAGAACAGGCCGCGCTTGACGCCCATCAGGATCGCCGCGCCGATGCCGCCGGCGAACGCCTGCTCCAGACCGAAGGCGCTGCGCAAGATCAGGCCGAAGGTTTCCGGCACCGCACTGAAGTTGCTGCCGATGACGAACAGCGCCATGCCCAGGTAGGAGAACGCCATGACCGGCACCAGTACGTCGGCCCACTTGGCGATGCGGCGGATGCCGCCGAAGATGATGCCGGCGATGACCAGCGTCAGGGCGATGCCGCTGGCCACGGTCGGCACGCCGAAGGTGTCATGCAGCGAGCTGGCGACGGTGAACGACTGCACGGCATTGAAGCCGAAGCCGAAGGTCATCAGCAGCAGGATCGAGACGACGATGCCCAGCCAGCGCTGGCCGAGGCCGTGCTGGATGTAGAAGGCCGGGCCGCCGCGGTAGGTGCCGTCCGGCTCGCGACGCTTGTACAGCTGCGCCAGCGAACACTCGAAGTAGCTGGTCGCCATGCCCACCAGCGCCACCACCCACATCCAGAAGATCGCGCCCGGGCCGCCGAGCATGATCGCCACCGAGACGCCGGCGATGTTGCCCGCGCCGACGCGGCCGGCGACCGAAAGCATCAGGGCCTGGAAGGAAGAGAGCTGTCCCGGCTGACGCTCGAAGGCGTGGCCGAAGATGCTGAACATGTTGCCGAAATAACGGAACTGGACGAAGCCGGAGCGAATCGTGAAGAGCAGGCCGAGGCCGATCAGCATGACGATCAGCAACTTGCTCCAAATGAGGTCATTCAGAAGGTCGAGCATGGCAATGTTCACCTTGTTGTCGTTGTTAGGGTGTCGGCGCGCGCCGCTGCGCCGTGCAAGCGAGGGATGTTTCAACAGTAGCGTCGACAGGACAATTTCGCAGGTGGCCGCGATGTGGCGCGACCTGATGCTAGAATGGCGGCACTCGCGCCACCCTCAGGGCATCCCCGTGACCTCCCACCTCGCCGAAAACCTCAAGTTGCTCTGCAGTCACTATCGCTCGATTGCCGAGGTGTGCCGCAAGCTGACCATCAATCGGGCGCAGTTCAACAAGTACCTGGGCGGGCAGAGCCGTCCCACGCCGTTCAACCTCAAACGCATCGGCGACTTCTTCGGTGTCGAGGGCTATGAGCTGGAGATGCCACCCGAGCAGTTCGTCCGGCTGGTCGGGGCGCGCCATCCGGAAGCCCAGGCGCTGCCACGGACCGATCCGCTGCTGGCCCTGCTGCAGCCGCTGCGCGAGCACGCCACCAGCCTGTCGCGCTACTGCGGCTACTACTTCGAATACGCCAACTGCATGTCGGTGCCGGGCAGCATCCTCATCTCGCTGGTGCATCTGCGCGAGGAGAACGGCCTGTACCTGTTCGAGCGCCAGGAGCGCCAGGAACGTGCCAGTCCCACCCTCGGGCAGGCCGAGGACTGGGTGCGCTGCCGCTACCTGGGCGCCGCCTTCGGTCTGCAGGACCGGCTGTTCCTGATCGACTACGAATCGCTGACGCTCAACGAGATGAGCCAGACCATCCTCATCCCCAGCTTCAAGAGCCGCATCACCCGGCTCAACGGCCTGAAGACCGGTGTCTCCTCCGGCGACCGCCGCACGCCGGCGTGCACTGCGGTGGTCTGGGAATACCTGGGCCGCGAGATCAACCGGGTCAGCGCCTATCGCCAGGTGATGCTGTACAGCCCGGACGACCCGCGTATCGACCCGGACATCCGCGAGCGCCTGGCGACCCCGCATGTGGAGAACGGGCTGTTTGGCATCGAGTGAGGACGCTCAGAGCAGCTGGCGGCACTGGATGAAGCCCGAGCGCTCGGCGATGCGGTCGTAGAGCATGCGCCCTCTATAGTTGCTCTCCTGGGTCAGCCAGTGGACGCGCTCGGCGCCGGCGGCTGCGGCCTGGGCATAGACGTGCTCGATCAGCCCCCGGCCGATGCCCGTGCCGCGCGTGCCCTCGGCCACGTAGAGGTCCTGCAGGTAACAATAATCACCACGAGTCCAGCAGCTGCGATGGAAGATCCAGTGCACCAAGCCAATGGCGTGGCCGTCATGCCAGGCCTGCGCGGCATGCATCGGTTCGGCCGGATCGAGGAAGCGCTGCCAGGTGAGGTCGCTGGTTTGCTCGGGAATGTCGGCGGAATAGAAGCGCTGGTAGCCCCGCCAGAGGTCGTGCCAGGCGGCGTGGTCGGCGGCGGTGATGGGGCGGATCTCAAGCACGGTGCGTTCCTCGACAGTTGGTAGTGGACATGCGCGCGGCAAGCGCCTGGTCGCGCGGCTCAGGCGAGGCGGTCAGGCCCTGGCGAACTCCGTCCTGGTCGGCCGGCGAGCGGTTCTGCCCGAGCTTCCACTTGCCCTTCAGTTGGCGAATCGGCAGGGCGAAGCCGACGATGGCGCGCAGCATGGCGTCGAGGTAATCGGCGGGTGCATCGCCTACGGCCCAGGGCTGTGGCCGGCTGGCTTCATGCCGGTCGCTGAGGCGGCTGACGATCCGTAGCAGGCTGTCGCGCTCCTCGATCAGCTGCACCGGGCCGCGAGCATGCACGGCAATGTAGTTCCAGGTCGGCACGACCTTGCCGTGCTCTGCTTTGGCCGGGTACCAGCTGGGGCTGATGTAGGCGTCGGGGCCGCTGAACACGGCGAGCGCTTCGCTGTCTTCCCGCAGCTCGCGCCAGTGCGGGTTGGCCCTGGCGAAGTGACCGTAGAGGGTACCTAACTCGCCTTCGTCGGGTTCCAGCAAGCAGCGGCAGGTGGCTGGCCTGCACGCCGTCCGTGCCCGCGCTGGCCAGCAGCGCGAATGGCATCGCCCGAATCTGGCGGTGCAACTCGCCAAGATCGTCCTGGCGGAATGAGGCGGGCAGGTACATGGCATCTCTCCGAATACGGTTTTGCCATGCTAGGCAGGATATTGGCCCGCTGTAAGATCCATTACCTGTGACCTCGATAGAGCCAATGCGCCCTATGCCGACCATACCTCCGTTGCCCGTCGATCTTTCCGGCATTCGTCTGGAGCGCAGTCAGGGGCTGACGCGTCAGCTTTATCAGACCCTGCGCGAGCGCATCCTCGATGGTCGTCTGGCTGGAGGGAGCCGGCTGCCGGCCAGTCGCGATCTGGCGGCATTGCTGGCGGTGTCGCGCAACACCGTTACCCGAGCGTTCGATCAGCTCTATGCCGAGGGCTACATCGAAGGTCGGGTTGGCGATGGCACCTACGTGGTGGAGCTCGGCGGCGCGCGGTCGCTAGCGCAGCCGGCTGCTTCCGGACCGGCTACGACCGAGGCACTGTTGCGCCTGCAGCGCCATCACCTGGCGCCGCCGGTGAGCGGTGCGCCGCGGGCCTTTCGCATCGGTGTGCCGGCCTTCGATCTTTTCCCCTTCGACATCTGGGCGCGGCTCATGGCGCGTTTCTGGCGCAAGCCATCGCCGGCGCTCCTGGGCTATGGCGACCCGGCGGGTGAGCCTGCCTTGCGCGAACTGGTAGCGGCCTACCTGCGCAGCAGTCGCGGGCTGAACTGCGATCCGTCCCAGGTGGTGATTACCTGCGGTGCGCAGCAGGGCATCAGTCTGTGCGCCCAACTGCTGGTGCAGCCAGGCGATCGGGTGGCGCTGGAAAATCCGGGCTACCGCGCCGCCGGTCATGCCTTTGCCGTGGCGGGCGCCGAGCTGTGCGGCGTCGCGGTAGACGGCGAGGGGTTGGACACCGCCGCGCTTGCGCAGATCGAAGGTTGCCGGCTGGCCTATGTCACGCCGTCGCATCAGTATCCGACCGGGGTGACGCTGTCGCTGGCACGGCGTCTGGAACTGCTCGCCTGGGCCGAGCGCAACGAGGGCTGGATCGTCGAGGACGACTACGACGGCGAGTACCGTTACAGCGGCACGCCGCTGACCCCCTTGGCGGCGCTGGACCGGCAGGGGCGGGTGCTCTACGTCGGCACCTTCTGCAAGATCGCCTTCCCCGCGCTGCGCCTCGGCTATCTGGTGTTGCCTCCCGGCCTGGCCGAGGCGTTTGCCCGCCGCCGCGCGCTGGATATGCGTCACTCCGATCCTGGCAGCCAGGCGGTGATGTCCGAATTCATCGCCGCCGGGCATTTCCAGCGCCACGTACGCCGTATGCGCCAGGCCGCCCGGGCACGCCGCGACACCCTGCTGCAGCACTGGCCAGAGGCGATAGCGGGTTGCGCGGCTTTGCCGGCAGTGGAAGCTGGGCTGCATCTGTGTGTGCCGGTGCACAGTCAGGCCCGCGAAGCGGAGCTGGTGGCCGCGGCGCGAGCGGTCGGGGTGGAAATGAACGGGCTGGCCGACTACTGGCTGGACGGTCAGCCGCCGCAGGACGCGGCGGGCGGCCTGGTGCTGGGTTTCGCGGCGGTTCCGGAGATGGAAATCGTCGCCGCGTTGCAACGCTTGCGACGTGCCTGGGACCTGCCGTGCTAGCGACAGATCCCAGTACGGTCCTCACTCCTTATTGCTGGCGTCGTAGATTGCGCGGTCGAGCTCCTGCTCGCTGCGGCCGACCAGCGTGGTGGTCATCAGGTCGCCGGCGACGTTCACCGTTGTGCGCGCCATGTCGAGGATGCGGTCGATGCCGGCGATCAGCGCCACGCCTTCCAGCGGCAGACCGGCGGCGGTGAGCACCAGGCCGAGCATGATCAGCCCGGCGCCGGGGATGCCGGCGGTACCGATGGAGGCCAGCGTCGCGGTGAGGATGATCATCGCGTACTGCCCGGCGCCGAGGTCGATGCCGAAGGCCTGGGCGATGAACAGTGCGAGCACGCCCTGGTAGATCGCCGTGCCGTCCATGTTGATGGTCGCGCCCACCGGCAACACGAAGCCCGCCACACCCTCGGACACGCCGAGGTTCTTGCGCGCGCATTCGATGGAAACCGGCAGGGTGCCGGAGCTGCTCGAAGTACTGAAGGCCACCGCCAGCGCGGGGGCGATGCCCTGGAAGAAACGCAGTGGGTTGAGCCGCGCCAGCAGGCCGAGCAGCCCGCCGTAGACCAGCAGCACGTGGGCGATGCTGGCCAGGTAGATCACGCCGATCACGCCCGCCAGCGGCAGCAGCACTTCAGCGCCGTGGCTGCCGACCACGCCGGCGGTCAGGGCGAAGACGCCGATCGGCGCGACGCGCATCACCAGGTCGGTGAGCTTGTAGAAGCTCTCGGCGAGCGCATCGAACAGACGCACCGCCGGCGCGCCGCGCTCGCCGATCAGGTTGATGCTCACGCCCAGGGCGATGGCGAAGACGATGATCTGCAGGATGTTGCCCTCGGCGAAGGCGGTGACCGGGTTGGCTGGCACCAGGCCGACCAGAATGGACACCAGCGAGGGCGCCTGCTTGGCCTGCTCGCTGCCGCTGGCGACCATGTTCATCCCTTCGCCGGGGCTGAACAGCGCGCCGAACAGCAGGCCGATGCTGACCGCGAAGGCGGTGGTCACCAGGTAGATGGCGATGGTCTTGAGACTGATGCGGCCGAGCTTGGCGCTGTCCTGCATCGAAGTGATGCCAGCCACCAGCGAAACGAACACCAGCGGCACGATGAGCATCTTGATCGCATTGAGAAACAGCGTGCCGATCGGTGCCAGCAGCTGCGCATCCGCACTGAAGGCCATGCCGGCGGCGACGCCGAGGAGCAGGCCGATGAGGATCTGCTGCCAGAGCGGCAGGCGGACGAGCAGGCGCAGGGGAGCGGAGAGGGTCGTACTCTGAGTCATGGGTTTTCCTGTTGTTTTTATTGTGCGAACGGGCCGGGCTGGCGGCCCGTAAAGCGAGCGCCCGACGTCGGAGTCGGGCGCAGGGGAGCGATCACACCACCAGCGGTGCCAGGCGTGGCGCGATCATGTTTTCCGGGCGCAGGATCTCGGCCAGCATGGCGTCGTCGAGCAGCCGTTCTTCGCGCACCAGCTCCAGCACGCTGCGGCCGCCGAGCAGGGCCTCGCGGGCCAGGCGGGTGCTGTTGTCGTAGCCGATGTAGGGATTCAGCGCGGTGATCAGGCCGATGGAGCTTTCCATCAGCTCGCGGCAACGGTCTTCGTTGGCGCTGATGCCCTCGATGCAGTGCTCGCGCAGCATGTCCATGGCGCGTTGCAGCAGGCGGATCGAATCGAACAGCTTGTAGGCGATCAGCGGCTCCATGACATTGAGCTGCAGCTGCCCGCCCTCGGCGGCCATGGTCAGCGCCAGGTCGTTGCCGATCACTTCGAAAGCGACCTGGTTGACCGCTTCCGGAATCACCGGGTTGACCTTGCCCGGCATGATCGAGCTGCCCGGCTGGCGCGGCGGCAGGTTGATCTCGTTGAAGCCGGTGCGCGGCCCGCTGGAGAGCAGGCGCAGGTCGTTGCAGATCTTCGACAGCTTCACCGCCAGGCGCTTGAGCATGCCGGAGAACAGCACGAACGAGCCCATGTCCGAGGTGGCTTCGATCAGGTCGGCGGCCTGGCGCAGCGGCTGGCCGCTGATCTCGGCCAGGCGCTGCACGGCGATGGCCTGATAGCGCGGGTCGGCATTGATGCCGGTGCCGATGGCGGTGCCGCCGAGGTTCACTTCCAGCAGCAGCTCCGGGGCGAAGCGGCGCAGGTGTTGCAGATCCTCGCCGAGGGTGGTGGCGAAGGCGTGGAATTCCTGGCCGAGGGTCATCGGCACGGCATCCTGCAGCTGGGTGCGGCCCATCTTCAGCACATGGGCGAAGGCGTGGCCTTTGCCGGTCAACGCTTCGCAGAGGCTGTCGAGGCTGGCCAGCAGGGTGTCGTGGCCGAGCAAGAGGCCGAGGCGAATCGCGGTGGGGTAGGCGTCGTTGGTCGACTGCGCCATGTTCACGTCGTTGTTCGGGTGCAGGAACTGGTATTCGCCCCTGGCGTGGCCCATGGCTTCCAGGCCGAGGTTGGCGATCACCTCGTTGGCGTTCATGTTGGTCGAGGTGCCGGCGCCGCCCTGGATCATGTCCACCACGAACTGCTCGTGGTACTCGCCGCGAATCAGTCGGGCGCAGCCCTGGCTGATGGCCACGTGCTTGGCTTCGGGCAGGTAGCCCAGCTCGCGGTTGGCGTCTGCCGCCGCCTGCTTGACCATCGCCAGGGCGACGATCAGTTTGGGGTAATGCGACAACGGCACGCCTGAGAGGCGGAAGTTGTGCAAGGCGCGCAGGGTCTGAATGCCGTAGTAGGCGTCGGAAGGAACGGGGAGGGTGCCAAGCAGGTCTTTTTCGACCCGCGATGATGCAACTTCGGACATGATGGTAATGTGGCTTCGCTAGGCGCAGGCAGTGCTGCAGTGCGCCTAAAGTAAGGTCTGCGGTCTGTTCGAGGCCAATGCCGTTGCTGGCTGGCTCATGCCGAAACGGCATAATGTTGGTGTGACTTCCCGCTCGTCGCCATCGTATGAGGGCCCTTTCACGTGAATCTGGAAACCAAGTGGCTGGAGGATTTCGTCGCCCTCGCGGCGACTCGCAGCTTTTCCCAGGCAGCGCAGCGCCGCTTCGTCACGCAGCCGGCGTTCAGTCGGCGCATCCGTTCGCTGGAAGAGGCGCTCGGCCTGCAGCTGATCAACCGTTCGCGCACGCCGATCGAGCTGACTGAGGCAGGCCAGCTGTTCCTCGTCAGCGCACGCAACATGGTCGAGCAGCTCGGCGAGGTGGTGCGCCACCTGCACCATGTCGAAGGCCAGCAGGGCGAGGTGCTGCAGATTTCCGCGGCGCACTCGCTGGCGCTGGGCTTCTTCCCGGCGTGGATCGCCGGTCTGCGCCACGATGGGCTGAACCTGGCTACCCGACTGATCGCCACCAACGTCGGCGAGGCGGTGCATGTGCTGCGCGAAGGCGGCTGCGACCTGATCCTCGCCTACTACGATCCGGATGCCGCGCTGCAGCTCGACCCGGAGCTGTTCCCTTCGCTGCACCTGGGCCGTACCGAGATGCTGCCGGTCTGTGCAGTCGGCGCCGACGGCGTGCCGCTGTACGACGTCGACAGCGGCCAGACCGTGCCGTTGCTGGCCTACAGCGCCGGCGCCTTTCTCGGTCGCTCGGTGAACCTGCTGCTGCGCCAGCGCGCGCTGCGTTCGACCACCGTCTACGAGACGGCCATGGCCGACAGCCTGAAGAGCATGGCGTTGCAGGGGCTGGGCATCGCCTGGGCGCCGCGACTGAGCGTCGAGCCCGAGTTGCAGCGCGGCGAGCTGGCGATCTGCGGCAGCGAGCAATGGCGCGTGCCGTTGGAAATCCGCCTGTATCGTTGCTCGCTGATGCGCAAGGGCGCAGTGCGATTGCTCTGGCGAAGGCTGGAAAACCGTACCGCGGAAGCCCAGCGACAGGCAGGCGAGGCGGCGGGTTAAAGCGCTCTGCGCAGCCGTCGCCAGCGCCTGCTGAGAAGGCGGTGACCGCTAGCTCGTCGTCGCGAGCGCGATGGTATGATCGCGGCCTTGCCGCGCCTACTGCTTATTCGCCTCGCGCGGCCGCTGGAGCCCTTTCGTGCCCACTTCAAAGCCAATCGGCCTGCGTCAATGGATCTGGCGGGCCTTCGTTCGCAGTGCGCTCATTCCACTGGTGCTGGTGGAGACCGCGCTGATCGCGATCTATCTGCTGACCAACAACGCGATTCGCGATGCGCAGGTCGAACATCTGCGCGAAACCGCGCTCAACGATCTAGAGGCGGCGGTGAGTCTCGAGTCGCGGCTGATCAGCGAGCAGCTCGGCCAGGTCAGCTCACTGACCCAGTTGTATCGCAATCTCACCGCGCAGGCGCTGCAGGGCGAAGCGCCGCAGCAGGTGCCCGAGCTGGCGCTGAGCGACGAGGGGGTGCGCTACAGCCCAAGCGACGATGGCGGCGCCGCCGTGTTCTATTCCAACGCCACCGCCCCCGAGCGGCACGACCTGCAGAAGATCGCCAGGCTGCGGCAGCTGGAGCCGCTGATGAAGGAGGTCGAGGCGCGCAACCCGCTGGTCGCCAGCCTTTATTTCAACAGTTGGGACAGCTTCAACCATATTTATCCGTGGTTCTTCACGCTCGACCAGTACCCCGCGGACATGGATATTCCCAAATACAACTTCTATTACCTGGCCGACGCCGAGCACAACCCGTCGCGCGGCGTGGTGTGGACCGACGTCTACCTCGACCCGGCCGGGCACGGCTGGATGATGTCGGCGATCGCGCCGGTGTACCGTGGCAATTTCCTCGAAGGCGTGGTCGGCATCGACATCACCGTCAGCGGCATTCTCGAGCAGATCGGTCAGGTACAGGTGCCCTGGGGTGGCTACGCCATGCTGGTCAGCGACGACCTGTCGATCATGGCGCTGCCCGAGCCTGGCGAAGCGGATTTCGGCCTGGCCGAGCTGACCGAACACTCCTATCTGGATGCCATCCGCCGCGAGGTGTTCAAACCGGAGGATTTCCAGCTCGACCGTCGCCCGGAAACCGCCGAACTGGCCGCCGCGATCTCCGGTAGCAGCAGCGGCGTGCAGCAGGTGATGCTCGGCGGCCGACCGCAGCTGGTGGCCTGGACCACCGTGGCGCAGACCGGCTGGCACCTGCTGGCGGTGGTCGATGAGGCTGCGGTATTTCGCCAGACCAATGCGCTGGCGAGCCGCTATCAACAGATCGGCTATCTGCTGATTGCTGGGCTGGTGCTGTTCTATATCGGCTTCTTCGCCCTCATGTGGCTGCGTGCACGCCAGCTCAGCGGTGCGCTGCTGACACCCATCGCCGGCATCTCGCGGATGCTCGGCGAGATTGGCGTCGGCCGCTGGCAACCGGAGCCGGCACAGTCGCAGATTCGCGAACTGGACGAGATGTGCCGTCACACCCAGGACATCGGCAGCCGCCTGGCCTATAGCGAGTCCGAGCGCTGGGAGGCGCAACGACGCCTGGAACTGGTGCTGGAAAGCGCGACCGAAAGCCTCTGGGAATACGACATGCCCAACCACCGGCTGCGTATACGCGGCGGCATGGTGACGCGCTTCGGCCTGCCGTCGGGGCAGCTCAGCGACAGCGAGTTTCGCCGCCGTATCCACCCCGATGACTTGCCGCAGGCGCTGGCGCAGATCGAACGCGTCAGCCGCGGACTGCAGCAGCGCTATGAGGCCGAGTACCGCTTCGCCGATACCCAGGGCCAATACCACTGGTTGCTCAGCCGCGGGCGCGTGCTCGCGCATGACCCGGATACCGGCGTGGCGAAGATACTGGCCGGCACCCATGTGGATATCGATGCGCTGAAGCGGGTCGAGGAGGAGCTGCGTACGGCGACCCTGCAGGCACAGGCTGCCAGCGAAGCGAAGGGCCGGCTGCTCTCGGGTATCAGCCATGAATTGCGCACGCCGCTCAATGCGATTCTCGGTTTCGCCCAGCTGATGCGCATGGACTGCGACGACGAAAGCCAGTCCGAGGCGGCGGAATACCTCGACGAGATCCTGCTCGCCAGCCGCCATCTAAACCAGCTGCTGGGCGAGATTCTCGAATGGTCCAGCCTGCAGAACGAACCGGCGCAGCTCGAACTGCAGGCGGTGGACGTCTGCAAGCTGATGCGCGAATGCGCCGAACTGGTCTCGCTCGACGTTCAGCAGCGCGGCCTGCATCTGCAGTTGCAGTTGCCGGATGAGCCACTGCAGGTGCTCGCCGAGCCGCGCCGGCTGCGCCAGGTGCTGCTCAACCTGCTGTCCAACGCGATGAAGTACAACGTCCCCGATGGCCACATCAGCCTGCGCGCCGAAACCAGCCCGGGGCATGTGCGCCTGCTGGTCGAAGACTCGGGGCTGGGTATCGAGCCCGCACAGCAGGCGCAGGTGTTCGAGCCCTTCCAGCGGCTCGGGCGCGAGAACAGCATGATTCAGGGCACCGGTATAGGACTGTCGTTGTGCCTGGAATTCGCCCGCCTGATGAACGGCCAGCTGGGGCTGCACAGCGAACCCGGCGTCGGCAGCCGTTTCTGGATCGACTTGCCACGCCTGGCGCCTGCTGCGTTGCAGTAGCGCCTGGTCGCACGGGGTACTGGCTGGTCACGCCTTGCGCTATACTGCGCGGCTTTCGCGCGGGTGGCCATGGTCGATCCGCGATTGTCCCGGCCACGCTCTTTTGCGTGGTTTGTTGTTATTGACGCGCCCGCGGGCGCCCGATGAGAGGCACGACGATGAGCGCACTGGTAGGCGTGATCATGGGCTCCAAGTCCGACTGGTCCACCCTGAGCCACACCGCCGAGATGCTGGAAAAGCTGGGCATCCCCCATGAAGTGACGGTGGTGTCCGCCCATCGCACCCCGGACCTGCTCTTCCAGTACGCCGAACAGGCCGAAGCCCGTGGGCTGCGCGTGATCATCGCTGGTGCCGGTGGTGCCGCCCATCTGCCGGGCATGTGCGCGGCCAAGACGCATCTGCCGGTGCTTGGCGTGCCGGTGCAGTCGTCGATGCTCTCCGGGGTCGATTCGCTGCTATCGATCGTGCAGATGCCGGCCGGCGTGCCGGTTGCCACCCTGGCCATCGGCAAGGCCGGCGCGATCAACGCCGCGCTGCTGTCGGCAAGTATCCTCGGCCACGAATTCCCGGAGTATCACCAGGCGCTGAAGAAATTCCGCGACGAGCAGACCCAGACGGTCCTCGACAATCCGGACCCGCGCGGTTGAGCCGGGACTAAACTTCGCTTCCTCGCGCTGTGCCTGTCACGCGCTGAATCTGCCGCCTAGTGAAGGGCCGTTGATATGAAAATTGGTGTGATCGGTGGCGGCCAGCTGGGCCGCATGCTGGCCCTGGCGGGCACTCCGCTGGGCATGAGCTTCGCCTTCCTCGACCCGGCGCCGGACGCCTGCGCCCAGGCCCTCGGCGAACACATCCGCGCCGACTACGACGACAAGGATCACCTGCGCCGGCTGGCCGACGAAGTGGATCTGGTGACCTTCGAGTTCGAGAGCGTACCGGCCGAGACGGTGGCCTTCCTCTCGCAATTCGTGCCGGTCTACCCGAGCGCTGAATCGCTGCGCATCGCCCGCGATCGCTGGTTCGAAAAATCCATGTTCAAGGACCTCGGCATTCCCACCCCGGACTTCGCCGACATCCAGTCGCAGGCCGATCTCGACGCCGCGGTGGCCAGCATCGGCCTGCCCGCCGTGCTCAAGACCCGTACCCTGGGTTACGACGGCAAGGGTCAGAAACTGCTGCGCAAGCCGGCTGACGTTGCCGGTGCCTTCGCCGAGCTGGGTAGCGTGCCGTGTATTCTCGAAGGCTTCGTGCCCTTCACTGGTGAAGTCTCGCTGATCGCCGTGCGTGGCCGCGACGGCGAAACCTGCTTCTACCCACTGGTGCACAACAGCCACGAGAGCGGCATCCTGCGGCTGTCGGTGGCCAGCAGCAACCATCCGCTGCAGGCGCTGGCCGAGGATTATGTCGGTCGTGTGCTCGAGCAGCTGGACTACGTTGGCGTGCTGGCCTTCGAGTTCTTCGAGGTCGATGGCGGCCTGAAGGCCAACGAGATCGCCCCGCGCGTGCACAATTCCGGGCACTGGACCATCGAAGGTGCCGAGTGCTCCCAGTTCGAGAACCACCTGCGTGCCGTCGCCGGGCTGCCGCTGGGTTCGACCGCCAAGCTGGGCGAGAGCGCCATGCTCAACTTCATCGGCGAAGTGCCGCCGGTGGAGAAGGTCATCGCCATCGAGGACTGCCATCTGCACCACTACGGCAAGGCCTTCAAGGTCGGGCGCAAGGTCGGTCACGCCACGCTGCGTTGCCCGGATCGCGCCACCCTCGACCGGCAGATCACCGCCGTAGAGACGCTGATCCCGCATTCCTGACGCCCGGCCGTCAGGCTTCGGCGAACGGTGACAGCGCCCTCGGGTCCGATTGGTTACCCACCTTTCGGATCTCAGGAGCTTATCCATGGGCATCATCGGCACCATCATCATCGGTCTTATCGTCGGCCTCATCGCACGTTTCCTCAAGCCTGGCGACGACAGCATGGGCTGGATCATGACCATCCTGCTCGGTATCGGCGGCTCGCTGCTGGCGACCTATGGCGGCCAGGCGCTCGGGCTGTATCAGGCCGGCGAAGGCGCGGGCTTTATCGGCGCGGTGGTCGGTGCGATCATCCTGCTGGTCATCTACGGCATGGTCACCAGCCGCAAGCATTGATCCGCCGGGGGCCGCGCCCTGCGGCCCCGTTCTCTCGCATGTAGTTGCCTTATGCGCACATTCGTCCTCTCGCTGCTCTGCTGCCTCGCTTTCGTTTCCCACGCCCAGGCCATGCCGCCCGAACTCGACTGGCTCGAACTGATGCCGCCCGAGGACCGTCAGGCGCTGGAGGAAATGCCCGAAATCGACCACTCGACGCCGGAAGATGCCGGCTTCAGCGACCAGGGTGGGCTCAAGCAGGAAGCCGGGCTGCCGGCGGTGATGTACTCGGCCAAGACCGTCGCCGAACTGAATGGGCGCGAGATCCGTCTGGGCGGCTATCCGGTGCCGCTGGAAAGCGACGCGCGCGGGCGCAGTATCGAGTTCTTCCTGGTGCCCTATCCGGGCGCCTGCATCCACGTGCCGCCACCGCCGCCGAACCAGATCGTGCTGGTGCGCTACCCGAAAGGCATTGCCCTGGAGGACATCTATGCACCGCTGTGGGTCGACGGACGCCTGCAGATCGAGCCGGTCAGCAACGACCTGGCCGACGCCGCCTATGCGCTGGAAGCGGCGGCAGTCGAGCTGGTCGACGAAAGCGATCTCTGAGGCGCGTAGGTTGAGGAGCGTAGGTGTAGGTTGGGTCGGGGCGCGTAGCCTGAGGCGCGCAGCGACGAAGCCCAACGCGTGCCGCGCCCGTTGGGCTTCGCTGCGCTCAACGCCAACCTACCCGTACACCGTTCGTGCATGGGTGCAGGGGGTAGGTTGAGTCGGGGCGCGTAGCCTGAGAAGCGTAGCGACGAAGCCCAACAGGTGCATGCCGTGCCCGTTCGTGCATGAGCGCCACGAGGTGGGGCGAGGCATGGGTCGGTTCGGACACGTAGGTTGAGGAGCGTAGGTTGGGTCGGGGCGCGTAGCCTGAGGCGCGCAGCGACGAAGCCCAACGTGTGCCGCGCCCGTTGGGCTTCACTGCGTTCAGCGCCAACCTACCCGTGCACCGAATAGACAGCTTCCAAGGAGTCCCGAATGCCGCTGGATACCGGACAACGCCAGGCCTTCCGCGCCCTCGCCGAGCACACCGCGGGGATCGACGAGCAGGTCTACCGCCGCTTCGAGCGCGATCCACTGGATCCCATCATCGGCCTCGGCGCCGCCGATGCGCCGCTCTGCTTCTTCGGCCGCGACCCGGGCCGCGAGGAGGTTCGTTATGGCGAGCCCTTCATCGGCTCCGGCGGGCAGATCGTGCGGCGCGTGCTGTATCGCCACCTGCATGGTGAGGAGATGCCGGATTTCGAGGCGGGGCGGGCGCTTGGGCAGCACTACTTCTGGATCAATACCGTGCCGTACAAGCCGCTCGGCAACAAGGCCTGGTCGATGGCAGTCAAGCGCCGCTTCCATCCGCTGATGCGCCAGCTGCTGGTGGACAGCTGGCGCGGGCGGCACATCATCACCCTCGGCCGCGAGGCGTTCCTCTGGTTCGGTATCGACCAACCGCGTGAGGCACGCCAGCTTCTGGAAGACTTCTGGCAACGTGAGGATCGCTTCACTGCCAGCTTCGACGTCGAACTGCAGGATGAGCAGGGGCAGAGCCGCACGTTCACCCTGCACCCGCTGCCGCACCCCTCACCGCTGAACCAGACCTGGTTCAAGCGTTTCCCGGACCTGCTCGAGGCGCGCCTGCGCCAGCTCGACGGCTAGCTGACCTGATTGCTGATCTGCCCGGCCTGCCAGGCGGCGACGTTGCCCAGCGTGGTGCCGGCGATGGCGGCCAGCGCTTCGTCGGTGAGAAATGCCTGGTGCGCGGTGACGATGACATTGGGAAACGACAACAGCCGCGCCAGCACATCGTCCTGCAGCGGCAGGCCGGAGTGGTCCTCGAAGAACAGCCCGGCCTCCTCCTCGTAGACGTCCAGGCCCAGATAGCCCAGCTGGCCGCTCTTCAGTGCGCCGATCAGTGCCGGCGTGTCGATCAGCGCGCCACGGCCGGTGTTGATCAGCATGGCGCGCGGCTTCATGGTCGCCAGGCTCCGCTGGTTGATCAGGTGGTGCGTCTGCTCGGTCAGCGGGCAGTGCAGACTGACGATATCGCTGCTGGCGAGCAGCTCGTCGAGAGCCAGGTAACGCATGCCCAGGCGTTCCAGCTCCGGGTTGGGGAAGGGGTCGTAGAGCTGCACCTCGCAGCCGAAACCGAGCATGATCCGCGCGAACACCGCGCCGATCTGCCCGCTGCCGACCACGCCGACCCGCTTGCCCACCAGATCGAAGCCGGTCAGCCCTTGCAGCGAGAAATTGCCCTCGCGGGTACGGTTGTAGGCCCGTGGCAGACGTCGGTTGAGCGCCAGGATCAGCGCCACGGTGTGCTCGGCCACCGCGTGCGGCGAATAGGCCGGCACCCGTACCACCGGCAGGCCGAGACGCTGGGCACAGGGCAGATCGACATGGTTGTAGCCGGCCGAACGCAGGGCGATCAGCCGCGTGCCGCCAGCGGCCAGCTTCTCCAGCACGGGCGCCGATAGCACGTCATTGACGAATGAACAGACCACCTCGGCGCCCGCGGCCAGCGCTACGGTATCGGGATCAAGGCGCGGCTCGAGGAATTGCAGCTCGAAGCCATGCGCCTGATTGGCAGCCTGGAAGCTGTCGCGGTCATAGGGTTTGCTGCTGAACAGGGTGATGCGCATGGGAGCCTCGCGATAAAGGGCGACTGCCCACAGGGTGCGGCAGATGCCCGCCGAGGCCAAGCCGATTCTGCCGACAGGCTCTGCCTGGTCTGGCGTCTTGGCCCGGTTCGGCGCTCAGCCTTCGCTGCGCTGCGGGTCGGCGCTGCGCGGGTAGGTGCGCTCCTCCTGGATGCTGCCGTCCTTCTTGTGAATCTTCACCGAGGCCGTCTTGCCTTCGAGGAAGGTTGCGGTCACCTGCAGCATCTCATCCTTGGTCGCAGCGGTCTTCGAGGCGCGGGTCGCCCCCTGCTTGCGCAGTTCCCAACCGTTATTGGTGGCGTTGATATGGTAGTTGTCCATGCGTGCCTCCTCTGACGTGATGCAGGTTTAGAGGGGCGTCGGCCGGGGCGGTTCGCCGAGTCGGCACACCGCGGCGTGCAGGCTGATAGCCTGTGCGTCCAGCCCTCGCGGAGCATCTCATGTACACGCACGCCCGATTGCGCGCGATCATCACGGCCGACCCGCTACGCATGCGGGTGCTCGGTCTGGTGAAGGCGCTCGCTCTGCCGGATTGCTGGGTGGCAGCAGGTTTTGTGCGCAGTGCGGTGTGGGATCACCTGCATGGACGTGACAGCAGCCCGCTGCCTGCGGATATCGATGTCATCTGGTTCGACCCCGACCGGCCCGACAAGGCGCGGGATACCGGGCTCGAGGCGGTACTGCGGCACTCGGACGGCTCGCTCAACTGGTCGGTGAAGAACCAGGCCCGCATGCACCTGCACAATGCGGATCAGCCCTACCGGTCGGCAGTGGACGCGATGACCCACTGGCCGGAAACGGCCACTGCGGTCGGGGTTAGGCTGGGAGCGCTGGATGAGATCGAGGTGGCGGCCCCGCTGGGGCTGGACGATCTGTTCGATCTGATCGTCCGACCCACGGCGGCCTTTCGTGCCGGCAAGCGACAGGTCTATCTGGAGCGCCTGGCTGTGAAGCGCTGGCCCGAGACCTGGCCTGGCCTGCGCATACTGCAGGACTGATCGTCAGCGCCGTACTGCGGCTTAGATGAACGCCTGCCGCGCTACGCCACGAGGCAGGCGATTGCGCCCCGGCAGCTGCTCCAGGCGTTTCTGCCATTCGGCGCGCGCGGACAGGACGGAAGCCGGCTTCGTGGCTGTTGCGGGCGCAGTCGCGACGGACTTCACCGGCGCTACGGGTGTACTCGCTGCAGTTTTCGCTGCCGCTGCGGGAGCCGTCGTTGCCGTCTTCGCCACGGCTGCGGGCGCACCCGCAGCGGTCTTCGCCGCCTTCGCCGCGGCCCTCAGTTCGGCGAGGCTCGGTGTCTTGCGTACAGGCTCGCTGACCGCCTTTTCCACGCTGCGTAGGCACAGCTTGCAGGAAACCTGAGCGGCATCGTCGGAACTGTTGAGGCTTGAGCCGGTGCGCCCGCATGCGACATTCCCATGGGGCGCGGAATAGTGAATCACCAACGTACTGTCTCCTGAATTTCGGGGCGCGGGATTCTACACGCTCGGTCCGCCCAGGCAATGCCGGTGGCAGAAACTCAGAGGGCAGCCGTCCGTGCGCCGACGGCAGTCGATTGCAGCGCATCGGCGCCCGGCGAAGTCATACCGACGAGGTTCGGCATGACCGCACGGATGATGTCGGCGAACAGCTGCAGCTTGGCGGGATAACTGCGCGCGTGCGAGTAGATGAGGTAGCGGGCAGCGGAAAACGAAAAAGGCCCGCATTTCTGCGTAATGCTGTTCACTTAAGCGGGGCAGCCTTACGATCCACCGGATATCGGGTTTTGGAAATCTTCACCGTCCTTGGCCTTTTTGGCCTTGGACGGTGATCCAGAAACATCCCCCCGACACCTCCT
>Ga0315336_1003793_pt1 | contig 19364 bp, 8 predicted proteins | sample ASW5metaG_FD_204512 | JGI IMG/M metagenome (GOLD analysis project Ga0315336, IMG submission 204512) | Ammonia-oxidizing marine archaeal communities from Monterey Bay, California, United States - ASW #5 | ecosystem: Environmental > Aquatic > Marine > Intertidal zone | place: USA: California... | reverse complement strand
CCGTAGCCGTCCGCGTCGCCGTCTTCCTGGAAGTCACCCAGACCCCAGTTGGGGGTGTTGGGGCAGTTGTCACAGCCGTCGGGAACCGTGTCGCTGTCGGCGTCCTGGGTGTCGTCTCCGAACGGACAGAGATCGCAGGCGTCGGGGGTGCCATCGGTGTCCGAGTCCACGTCGTCATCGCCGGCCAGACAGATGTCGCAGGCGTCTCCGTAGCCATCTCCATCGCCGTCGTATTGGAAGTCTCCAACGCCGTTGTTGAAGTCCGCAGGACAGTTGTCGCAGTCGTCCGGAACCCCGTCGCCGTCGCCGTCGGTGACGTCGTCTCCAAAGGGACACAGATCGCAGGCATCGGGTGTGCCATCGGCGTCGGTGTCGACCCCATCGTCGCCAGCCAGACAGATGTCGCAGGCGTCCCCGAACCCGTCGCCGTCGCCGTCGTACTGGAAGTCTCCGAGGCCGTTGTTCGCGATGTTCGGGCAGTTGTCGCAGTCGTCGGGGACCCCGTCGCTGTCGAAGTCGATGATGTCGTTTCCGAAGGGACACAGATCGCAGGCATCGGGCGTGCCGTCGCCGTCGGTGTCGATTCCGTCGTCCCCGGCCAGGCACACGTCACAGGCGTCGCCGAAGCCGTCTCCGTCCAGATCGTCTTGGAAGTCTCCCAGGGCGTTGTTGGGGATCAACGGACAGTTGTCGCACCCGTCCGGCATGTTGTCGCCGTCGGTGTCGGTGTTGTCATCTCCGGCGGGACAGAGGTCACAGGCGTCGGGGGTGCCGTCGCTGTCGGTGTCGATCGCGTCGTCGCCGGCCAGGCAGATGTCGCAGGCGTCCCCGAAGCCGTCTCCGTCCAGATCGGACTGGAAGTCTCCGAGGCCGTTGTTGGGGATGTTCGGGCAGTTGTCGCAGTCGTCGGCCACCCCGTCGCCATCGACGTCGAGGTTGTTGTTTCCGGCCGGACAGGTGTCGCAGGCATCTGGGAAACCGTCCGCATCGGTGTCGATGTCATCGTCGCCGGCCAGGCAGATGTCACAGGCGTCGCCGTAGCCATCGGCGTCGCCGTCCTCCTGGAAGTCCCCGAGGCCGTTGTTCGGAATGTTCGGACAGTTGTCGCAGTCGTCGGGGACCCCGTCTCCGTCGCCGTCGATCAGGTCGTTCCCGAAGGGGCACAGGTCACAGGCATCCGGTGTGCCGTCGGCGTCGGTGTCGAGGTTGTCGTCCCCGGCGAGACAGATGTCGCAGGCGTCGCCGATCCCGTCCAGATCGAGGTCGGACTGGAAGTCGCCGAGGGCGTTGTTGGCGACGAAGGGGCAGTTGTCGCAGGCGTCGGCGACGCCATCGCTGTCGGTGTCGATGTTGTTGTCGCCGAAGGGACAGGTATCGCAGGCGTCGGGGGTGCCGTCGGCGTCGGTGTCCATGTCGTCGTCGCCGGCCAGGCAGTTGTCGCAGGCGTCGCCATAGCCATCCGCGTCGCCGTCGTACTGAAAGTCTCCGAGACCATTATTCGGGATCAAGGGGCAGTTGTCGCAGGCGTCGGCCACCCCGTCGCCGTCGCCATCGATGTTGTTGTCTCCGAAGGGACAGGAGTCGCAGGCGTCGGGGAAGCCATCCGCATCGGTGTCGATGTCGTCGTCACCGGCCAGGCAGATGTCGCAGGCGTCTCCGTACCCGTCGCCGTCGCCGTCGTATTGGAAGTCGCCGAGGCCGTTGTTGGGGACCAACGGACAGTTGTCGCAGGCGTCGGGAACGCCGTCGCTATCGCTGTCGAGGTTGTTGTCGCCGAAGGGACACAGGTCGCAGGCGTCCGGCGTGCCATCGACGTCGGTGTCGATGTCATCGTCGCCGGCCAGACAGATGTCGCAGGCGTCTCCGTAGCCGTCGCCGTCCCCGTCGTATTGGAAGTCCCCGAGGCCGTTGTTGTAGTCCAAGGGGCAGTTGTCGCAGGCGTCGGCCACGCCGTCGCCGTCGGCATCGAGGTTGTTGTCCCCCGCCGGGCAGGCATCACAGGCGTCGGGGAAGCCATCGGCATCGGTGTCGATGTCGTCGTCGCCAGCCAGGCACAGGTCGCACGCGTCACCGTAGCCGTCGCCATCGCCGTCGTACTGGAAGTCGCCGAGACCATTGTTGGCCACTGCCGGGCAATTGTCACAATCGTCCGGGACTCCATCGAAGTCGCCATCGGCGTTGTCGTCGCCCTGGCAGACGTCGCAGGCGTCGGGAATGCCATCGAAGTCGGCGTCGAGGGTGTCGTCCCCGGCGAGACAGAGGTCGCAGGCGTCGCCAAAGCCGTCCGCGTCGCCGTCGTATTGGAAGTCACCTAGACCGTTGTTGGCCACGCCCGGACAGTTGTCGCAGCCGTCTGCAACGCCGTCGAAGTCACCGTCGGTAGCATCGTCGAACCCGGGGCAGGTGTCGCAAGCATCGGGAACGCCGTCGCTGTCGGCATCTTGGCTGTCGTCGCCGGCCAGGCAGATGTCGCACGCATCCCCCACGCCGTCGGCATCGAGATCGGATTGGAAGTCCCCGAGCTGATTGTTGGCCACCAACGGGCAGTTGTCGCAGCCGTCGGGTACGCCGTCGTTGTCGAAGTCCTGGGTGTCGTCCCCCGTCGGACAGGCATCACAGGCGTCTGGGGTGCCGTCCAGGTCCGTATCTACATCGTCGTCTCCGAGGAGGCAGATGTCGCAGGCGTCGCCGTAGCCGTCCGCATCTCCGTCGTACTGCAGATCCCCGAGGGCGTTGTTCGGCACCAGCGGACAGTTGTCACAGGCGTCGGCGGCACCGTCTCCGTCGGCGTCGAGGTTGTTGTCCCCCGCCGGACAGCTGTCGCAGGCGTCCGGGAAGCCGTCGGCATCGGCGTCGAGATCGTCGTCGCCGGCCAGACAGACGTCGCAGGCGTCGCCGTAGCCGTCCCCGTCTCCGTCCTCCTGGAAGTCCCCCAGGCCATTATTGGCCACCAACGGACAATTATCGCAACCGTCTGGGACCCCGTCGAAGTCGAAGTCGAGGTTGTCGTCTCCGGTCGGACAGGCGTCGCAGGCATCCGGGGTCCCATCCGCATCGGCGTCGAGATTGTCGTCACCGGCCAGGCAGATGTCGCAGGCGTCTCCGAACCCGTCCAGGTCGCCGTCGGCCTGGAAGTCGCCGAGCCCATTGTTCGGAACCAACGGACAGTTGTCGCACAGGTCGAAGATCCCGTCGCCGTCGGTGTCGACGTTGTCGGCGCAGGTGTCGCAGAAGTCCGGGATCCCGTCGCCGTCGGTGTCGATGTTGTCGTTGCCACCCAGGCAGATGTCGCAGGCGTCGCCGAAGCCGTCCAGATCTCCGTCGTACTGGAAGTCACCGAGGGCGTTGTTCGGCACCAGCGGACAGTTGTCGCAGGCGTCCGCGACCCCGTCCAGGTCGGTGTCGATGTTGTTGTCCCCCGCCGGGCAGGTGTCGCAGGCGTCCGGGAAACCATCCAAATCGGTGTCGGTGTCGTCGTCGCCAGCCAGGCAGATGTCGCACGCGTCTCCGTAGCCATCGCCGTCGCCGTCGTACTGGAAGTCACCGAGGCCGTTGTTCGGGATCAGCGGGCAGTTGTCGCAGGCGTCGGCCACCCCGTCGAAGTCGGCGTCGAGGTTGTTGTCTCCGGCAGGACAGGTGTCGCAAGCGTCGGGGAAGCCGTCGGCGTCGGCGTCGGCGTCATCGTCTCCGGCAAGGCATTGGTCACAGGCGTCTCCGTACCCGTCCCCATCCCCGTCGTATTGGAAGTCACCGAGGCCATTGTTCGGCACCAACGGACAGTTGTCGCAGGCGTCCGCCACCCCGTCGAAGTCGGCGTCCAGATTGTTGTCTCCCGCCGGACAGGAGTCGCAGGCGTCGGGGACCCCGTCGGCGTCGGCGTCGGCGTCATCGTCTCCAGCCAGGCACTGGTCGCAGGCGTCTCCGTACCCGTCTCCGTCGCCATCGTACTGGAAGTCACCGAGGCCATTGTTGGGGACCAACGGGCAGTTGTCGCAGGCGTCGGCAATTCCATCACCATCGGTGTCGGTGTTGTCCGCACACGGATCGCAGAAGTCCGGGATGCCGTCGCCGTCGGTGTCGACGTTGTCGTCTCCGCCCAGGCAGATGTCGCAGGCGTCTCCGACTCCGTCCACATCTCCGTCGTATTGGAAGTCGCCCAGACCGTTGTTGGCGACCAGTGGACAGTTGTCGCAAGCGTCTGCGACTCCGTCGAAGTCGGTGTCGATGTTGTTGTCTCCCGCCGGGCAGGAGTCGCAGGCGTCGGGGAACCCATCGCCGTCGGCGTCGTCATCGTCGTCCCCGGCCAGACACTGGTCGCAGGCGTCCCCGTAGCCATCTCCATCGCCGTCGTACTGGAAGTCACCGAGGCCGTTGTTGGCCACCAGCGGGCAGTTGTCGCAGCCATCCGGAACGACATCTAGATCGGTGTCGATATTGTCGTCGAACCCGGCGCAGAGGTCGCAGGCGTCCGGATTGCCGTCGAGATCGCCGTCGAGGTTGTCGTCCCCGCCCAGACAGCTGTCACAGGCGTCTCCGAAGCCGTCCTGATCTCCATCGAACTGGAAGTCTCCGAGCCCATTGTTCGCGATCAGGGGACAGTTATCGCAGTCGTCGGCTACGCCATCGAAGTCCGTGTCGATGTTGTTGTCTCCCGCCGGACAGCTGTCGCAGGCGTCGGGGAAGCCATCGCCGTCGGCGTCGAGATCGTCGTCGCCGGCCAGACAGGCGTCGCAGGCGTCTCCGTACCCGTCCGCGTCGCCGTCGTATTGGAAGTCTCCAAGCCCATTATTCGGGACCGATGGACAGTTGTCACAGGCGTCGGCCACGCCGTCGAAGTCGGTGTCGACGTTGTTGTCTCCCGCCGGACAACTGTCGCAGGCGTCGGGGAATCCGTCGGCGTCGGCGTCGAGGTCGTCGTCGCCAGCCAGGCACGCATCGCAAGCGTCACCGTACCCGTCGCCGTCACCGTCGTATTGGAAGTCTCCGAGACCGTTGTTGGCAACCAGTGGACAGTTGTCACAGTCGTCGGCCACGCCGTCGAAGTCGGTGTCGACGTTGTTGTCTCCCGCCGGACAGCTGTCACAAGCGTCGGGAAACCCATCCCCGTCGATGTCGGCGTCGTCGTCACCGGCCAGACAGGCGTCGCACGCGTCGCCGTAGCCGTCGCCGTCGCCGTCGTATTGGAAGTCTCCAAGCCCGTTGTTCGGGACCAAAGGACAGTTGTCGCAGGCATCGGCAACGCCATCGCCATCGCCGTCGATGTTGTTGTCACCAGCTGGACAGGCGTCGCACGCGTCGGGGAATCCGTCCGCGTCGACATCGGCGTCGTCGTCACCGGCCAGGCAGATGTCGCAGGCGTCTCCATAGCCGTCGGCGTCGCCGTCGTATTGGAAGTCTCCGAGACCGTTGTTGGGCACGTTCGGGCAGTTGTCGCAACCGTCGGGCACCCCGTCGCCGTCGGTGTCGTTGGGCCCGCAGCCGAGGCCCGTGTCGGTGTCGCTGTCGGAATCAGTGTCCGAGTCGGTGTCGCTGTCCGTATCGGAGTCGCTATCCGTATCGGAGTCGGTGTCGCTGTCCGTATCGGAGTCGCTATCCGTATCGGAGTCGCTATCCGTGTCCGAGTCGGTGTCGCTGTCCGTATCGGAGTCGCTATCCGTATCGGAGTCGCTATCCGTGTCCGAGTCGGTGTCGCTGTCCGTATCGGAGTCGCTATCCGTGTCCGAGTCGGTGTCGCTGTCCGAGTCCGTGTCGCTGTCTGTGTCCGAGTCGGTGTCGCTGTCCGAGTCGCTGTCTGTGTCCGAGTCAGTGTCGCTGTCCGAGTCGCTGTCTGTGTCCGAGTCAGTGTCTGTGTCCGAGTCGGTGTCGCTGTCCGAGTCCGTGTCGCTGTCTGTGTCCGAATCGGTGTCACTGTCTGTGTCCGAATCGGTGTCACTGTCTGTGTCCGAATCGGTGTCACTGTCTGTGTCCGAATCGGTGTCGCTGTCTGTGTCCGAATCGGTGTCGCTGTCTGTGTCCGAATCGGTGTCGCTGTCTGTGTCCGAATCGGTGTCGCTGTCTGTGTCCGAATCGGTGTCGCTATCCGTGTCTGAGTCGGTGTCGCTATCCGTGTCTGAGTCGGTATCGCTGTCGGTGTCGGCGTCGCTATCGGAGTCCGTGTCGCTGTCGGTATCGGAGTCGGTGTCGGTGTCGGTGTCCGTGTCGGCGTCGGTGTCGGTGTCGGTGTCCGGATCCGTGGCCGGATTGTCGGTGTCCTTCTTCTTGGCGTCGGAGTCTGTTGAGCAGCCACCTACCACCAGTGAAGCGGCAAACATGCACAGGACAAAGACCCGACCGATCCTCATATGGACCCCTAATCCACAGGATAGCTCAGCCTCTGCCCAACAATCGCCCCCGAGTCTGTGTGGAGTGCCGATCACCCTTTCACTGAGTCGAAGACAATGACCGTCGCCCGCCCGATGGCGGCGACGTCAGGGCAGATCCTCGGTTCGAACTCCTGCGGTTCCGACTCCACCCGACCAGGAGTCCGGCAGGGCGATCAACAACTCGGTGTTCCGGTCCTTGGGCTCCCCCACCCGGTCGTCGCCGGAGACCCATCCCGACTGGGCGTCGATCAGCGACAAGGTGCGATGCCGGGCGGCCATGGAACCCTCCGGGGCCACGGGGTCGAAGAGCGTGGTCAGAATGGACGCCGTCTGATCGCCATTGTCGACGAGCTCGATCAGGCGGCCCTGCCCAGGCCAGTCGATGGTCGCCGCCGTCTGGATCTCCCAGAAGGTGCCGCTCGAGCGGATCCGATTCTCGTGGTAGTGCCCGGCGATACTCAGCACGACTTGAGGGTAGCCAGCGACCAGCTCATCGAGCGTGCCGCCGTCCTCCACCGCGCAGCCGATGAGCGCGTAGTGGCTGGTCAGCACGACCACTTCGCCCGCGTTGGCAGCGTCCTCCAGCGCAGGGAGCAGAAAATCGTCCCGAGTCGACGCCCGAAGGACCGGAGAGCCCCGTCCATCGGGGGTCACGTCCACGGCGACGAGGGCGACACCGGGCACCGGGTGGGCGACCCAATCCAGCGTTCCAGTGCTCACATTGTCCGCGGTGAAACCGTGTCCGACAGGCCCGGGAATCGCTGGAGAGTCCAGGTGTAAAGCGGCGAGTTCACTCCGATCTACCAGGGCACGCTCGGGGTCAGGCGGGGTCGTAAAGGCGATTGGGCCACCAGGTAGCGACCAATCCCGCGTGCCCATCGCCGCGTCGGACTTCAGGGCCGTCTCGTCCCACAGACCCGGCAGGAAGTTCCCCTGAACCAGGACATCGTGGTTGCCCGGCACGGCGTACCAGGGGAAGTCCGCACCGACGGGCTCGAAGGGCGCGAGCGGGTCGTTGCAGTCCGCATCGACCTGGCTGTCGGGATCTCCGGAGTCGGGATGGATCGGGATCCCATCCCAGACCGCGTTGAACCAACGGACCTCGTTCCCCTGCGTCGAGTCGGCGTTGTCTCCCGTGGTGAGGGCAAAGTCGATGGGCGCATGGGCGGAGAGCGCGTTGGCGGAACGGATGAGCGCATCCAGCCCGTGGATGGCGTACAGCTCCTGAGGCCGAACCGCCGCCGTCAGTGCCGTCCGGTTGTCGGCGCCGACCATGCGGGTAGGGCTCTCGGTGTCGGCGATCTGGGCGTCGGTCTCGTGGAGCATCATGAACACCGAGCGGCGATCTGGACCGCTCCCGCCAGGGCTCCCAGGCATCAGCTCGTCACGGAGAATCCGCACATCGGGTTCATCGACGCCGTAGCCACCGAGGCCGAGGTCGACGGCGATGGCCAGTCCCTCCGGCAACCCAGGAGTGAGGTCCAGCGGCCAACTCAGCGGCGGATCGGAGACCAGCGTCTCCACCTGGGTGGTGACGGGCTCGTCCCAGGTGACGACGGGGCAGTCGTCCGGGTCGACACCCGGGTCACCATCGGGAGTTGGGACACAACCAAAGAGCAGAATGGCGAAGGCAAATGCGGGCATAGAAAATTCCTGACGGGGGCGTCATAATTCTCAACGGGCTCTGAGGCCACCCCGAGCTGCGGTCGACCTAGGCTTCTCGGTAGCTCCCAGGTTCGATCCCAGCGGCTGAGAGCCAGGCGTACAGCGTATTTCTGCCGATCTCGAGCTCGGCAGCACAGGCCTTGATGTTGCCTTCGTGGGCCTCGAGCAGGGTCTCCAGCTCCTCCCGACTCGCGCGCTTCCGGCGCTTTTTCACCGATTTCTTCCGAATCGTGGGCGCCTCCTCAGCGGAGAGCCAGGGCGCAATATCGAGGGGCTCCCCAGCTGGGGTCGTCGCGCACAGGCGCTCTACTGTGGCGCCCAGCTCGCGCACATTGCCCGGCCACCGGTAGCGCACGAGCTGCTCCAGGAGCGCGGCGGTCGCCGGTCGAGATCGGCTGAAGTGTTGAACGAGGACGCCGATATCCTCGGGCCGATGGCGGAGGGGATCCACCTGCAGAGACCACCGATCCAGCCTCCCGAGGAGGTCTTCGCGAAACTGTCCCTCAGCAGCCAACGACCGCAGATCCCGATGGGTGGCCGCAACCACCCGCACGTTGGCTCGACGCACGCGGTCGCTGCCCACCGGCCGGTACTCTCCATTTTCCAGGAGCCGGAGAAGAGCCGCCTGCAAACCCGATGACGCGTCTCCGATCTCGTCCAGAAAGAGCGTGCCCCCTCGAGCCGCGTCCACCAGGCCAGCGCGTGCCGCGTCGGCACCCGTGAAGGCGCCGCGGGTGTGTCCGAAGAGCTCGCTCTGCAGCACACTGTCGCCGACCCCAGCGCAATTGATCGCGACCATTGGTCCATCGCGAACGCTACGGCGGTGGATGGCGCGGGCCACGCAGTCCTTGCCAACACCGGTCTCCCCTTGAATGAGCACGGTGTATTCCAGCGGACCGACGGTGTTCACGGCGTCGATGAGAGCCGCATGCGCAGGTCCGACGCCCACCCATTCGCGATCCTCGAAGGCCAGCCCCGTCGGGAGCGCGCTCCACCGCAGCAGCAAGACGACGCTGCCGACCCGCAGACACTGCCCGTCGATCCAGGTCGCTCGGCCGATTCGAGCGGCATTGAGCCAGCTCCCATTCCGGCTATCGAGATCCTCGACGTGGATCTCCGCTCCGTGCCTTCGAACGGAGACGTGCCGGCGGGAGGCCTGATCGTCATCGCGCCAAGCTCCGCCAAAGACGCCAGAAGTCGCCCGCCCAATGGTCAGATCAGCACCGCCCTCTAGCGGGCGATATCGACCCGTCCACTGCGGATCGGGGTGGTGCACGATCCATATCAACGGGTGCAGCTCGGCGCTGGACCCGGACGTCGGAGCCGGTGCGGTCTGGGTTGGGTCGTCGATGCCCACGGATCCCCAGTGTAGGCGACTGCGGCGGTATCATGCGCCCATGCACAGACCTCTTCGCGCGGACCCCCGGTTTCGCGGGCTGCTTTTCCTGACCCTCGCCGCCGCCGGATGCGGGAAGAAGCCGCCTCCAGATGTCTCCGGGGCGACAGCACCCGCCAAGCCCACCGCCCCCACCGGTCCCACCTTCATGGAAATCCACCAGGCCGAGGTGGAAAGACGCACCGGGATCCCAGCGCCCTCGGAGAAGTGCCGACCGTACGCAGACCTGATCGGCGACGAGACCGTCCTCGACCTCACCGTAGACGCGGGGCACGTAGAGATCCGGCAGAGGAGCGAAGAGCACCCCGACCGCGTGCGGTCCTGGAAGTCAGGGGAGGCCTGTTGGACGGCCGTGGATGAAGCCGCATGCCAGACCGCGCTCGACGAGGCCTGGTCCGCAGGACACATGCATCGCATTTGCGGGCAGATGGGCTGCGACGTCACCCAGCTGGTGTGGTCGAACGAGCACGACGTGGGCGCAGCGGTCGACGAGGCTTCGCTCCTGGAGCTCCTGGGTCCGATCAATACTGCCGACGAGGCCATCCTCTGGACCTGGGCGAAGGGCTTCTTCATGCAGTGCCCGCCAGACGCAGTGGACGACGCTTGGGAGATCTGGCTCCAGGAAGAAGTGAAGGACTGCCCGCGAACCCACGACCACGTGCGCCTGAAGGTCGGCAAAGACGGTTCAGTCGAGGAGCTCGATCGCGAGCCCGGGCAGCCTGGGCCGTGCGCTGGCCGCTTTCCGCCAGGTCTCGAGGATCTCCCAATGGCCGATGGTTCGGTGGGGTCGTGGCTGGCCCGCACCGCCCACCTCGAGGCCGCCGCCGTTCAGGCCTTCCAACTCCTGGCGGCGGAGCTGGCTCATCACGGCGCCCCGAAATCCCTGGTCGAGGCCGCGCTCGCCGCCGCCCAAGACGAGGTCCGGCACGCGCAGATTATTGGGAACCTGGCGCGAACACATGGGTGTGAACCCTCCCCGATCGGCAGCGCAAACCTGACGATTCGCTCTCTCCGCGAGATCGCTGCCGACAATGCCCGCGAGGGACTCGGCAGGGAGTGTTGGGGCGCGATGATCGGCCTCTGGCAGGCGGAACACGCCAGCGATCTGCGCGTCCGACAGGCGATGACCGCCGTCGCACTCGACGAGGTACGACACGCCGAGCTCTCCCGCGCCATCGACGCCTGGATCCGCACCCGCCTGACGCCCAACGAACAGTCGCTTGTGGATGTCTCTCTCGACGAGGCCTGGCGGACACTCGCCCGCGATGCAGTCGAACCCCTGCCCGCTGATGTCTGCGCCCAACTCGGCATGCCTTCCGCCTCCGAGGCCCGCCAGCTGCTCGCCGCGGCTCGCGCCACGGGACTGGCCGTGGCGTGAGCTGGCTGGGACTCGCAGCAGTGGCCGTGGTGGCGCAGGCCGACGAGCCGGTGGACGAACCGGTAAGTGCGGAGACCGAGGCGGCGCTGGAAGAGGCGGCCGCACTCGAAGCTCAGATGATGGAACTGTACCGAGAAGGCCTGTATTCGGAGGCTACGGAGGCCGCTCGGGCTTGCCTGGAAATCCGCGAGAGCGCGCTCGGCCTCGAGCACCCCGACGTCGCCAGTACGCTCAACAAGCTGGCGGCGCTGCTCCAGTCGCAGGGCGACTTCAATGGCGCGCGTCCGCTGTACGAGCGCAGTCTGGCCATCTCGGAGAAGGCCCTCGGCCCCGACCATGCCTATGTCGCCAGAACCCTCAACAACCTGGCCGCGGTGCTCCAATCTCAGGGCGATTACGCCGGCGCGCGGCCGCTTTACGAGCGCAGCCTGGCGATCGGTGAGAAGGCCCTGGGCCCCGACCATCCCAGAGTCGCGAGCGGCCTCAACAACCTGGCAGCGCTGCTCCAGTCGCAGGGCGATTATCCGGGTGCGCGGCCACTGTATGAGCAGCTTGGCCATCTTGGAGAAGGCGCTCGGCGTCGACCATCCCGATGTCGCCAGGACCCTCAACAACCTGGCCGCCCTGCTCCAGTCACAAGGCGACTACGACGGCGCACGTCCGCTGTACGAGCGCAGCCTGGCCATCGGTGAGAAGGCCCTGGGTCCCAATCATCTAGAAGTCGCGGCGACCCTCAACAATCTGGCCGCCCTCCTCCAATCACAAGGCGACTACCACGGCGCGCGTCGGCTCCTCGAGCGCAGCCTGAACATCGGTGAGAAGACGCTGGGTCCCGAACATCCAGAAGTCGCCAACAACCTCAACAACCTGGCCGCGCTGCTGCAGTCCCTGGACGATTACAACGGCGCGCGTGCTCTCTACGAGCGCAGCCTGGCCATCCTGGAAAAGGCACTCGGCGTCGACCATCCCGAGGTCGCCAGAGTACTCGACAACCTGGCCGCGCTGCTCCAGTCAGGAGGAGACTACGTCGGCGCACATCCGCTGTACGAGCGCAGTCTGGCCATCCGGGAGAAGACGCTGGGCCCCAACCATGCAAGGGTCACCAGCAGCCTCAACAACCTGGCCAGCGTTCAGTATTCCAACGGCGACTCGACCAGCGCACGTCCGCTGTTCGAGCGCAGTCTGGCCATCCGGGAGAAGGTCCTCGGCCCCGAACATCTCGATGTCGCCACGAGCCTCAACAACCTGGCGGTGCTGCTCGATTCCCAGGGCGACTACGACGGTGCCCGGCCTCTGTACGAGCGCAGCCTCGTCATCCAGGAGGCGTCACTCGGTGTCGCACATCCCGAGATCGCCGGAACGCTGAACAACCTGGCCGCCCTGCTCCAGTACCAGGGCAAATACGTCAGTGCGCGCGCGCTGTTCGAGCGCAGCCTGGCCATCGGTGAGAGGGCACCGACGCCGAACCCTTCCCAACTCGCCAGGACCCGCCACAACCTGGCGGTGCTGCTCAAGTCCCAGGGCGACTTCGATGGCGCCCGTCCTCTGTACGAGAGCAGCCTGGAAATCTTGGAGAAGGCGCTGGGCCGCAACCATTCCGATGTCGCCAGAGCCCGCAACAACCTGGCCGCACTGCTTCAGGCACAAGGCGACTTCGCCGGTGCACGTCCCCTGTACGAGCGCAGCCTGACCACCTTGGAGGAGGCCCTGGGCGTCGACCATCCCGACGTCGCCGGCACCCTCAACAACCTGGCATCGCTCCTTCAGGCGCAAGGCGACTACGAGGGTGCCCGGGCGCTGTACGAGGGCGGCATGGCCATCAGAGAGAAGGCATTGGGCGCCGACGATCCCAGAGTCGCCGGCAACCTGAACAACCTGGCCACTCTGCACCACAAACAAGGCAACTACGGCGACGCTCGTCCCCTGTACGAGCGCAGCCTGGCGATCAGAGAGAGTGCACTCGGCCCCGACCATCCCAAGGTCGCCAGCAGCCTCGTCAACCTGGGGGCACTGCTCGAGTCACAAGGCGACAGGGGCGGCGCGCGCCCCCTGTTCGAGCGCAGCCTCACGATCCGCGAGGCCCGCCTGGATCTGCTCGCCACAATGAGTGAACGAGAGGCCTTCGCCTATGTCGCCGAGAGCCGACGTGGCTTCCACGATTGGCTCGAGGCCTTCGACCAACCCGCCGATAGCGAGCGTGCATGGTCGAACACGCTGCGCTGGAAGGGCGTCGCGACACGACGTATGCGCGATCGGGCCGCATCGGCGATGCTCGACGGCACGAAGGCCCAGGACCTGAGCCGGCGTCTGCGAAAGACCCGGTCTGAGCTCGCACATCTGACCTTTGCCGACTACGACGAGGAGTCGGCGGCCGAGCGTCTGGAACAGCAGCATGCCCTGAGTCGGCAAAAGGAGCAGCTGGAGCGAGCTCTCGCCGCAGAGAGTGCGCAGTGGCGCCACACACAGCAAACCGAAGAGGCGGGAGCGGCGGACGTGTGCGCGGCGTTGCCCGACCGTACCGCGCTGTTGGACTTTCTCCGCTATGGCAATCAGTACCTGGCCTTTGCAGTCGTCGCGCCAGAGTGTGAGGTCCATCGTATCGAACTGGGCGACGCCGAGAGCCTCGAGACCTCCGTGAAGGACTGGCGTGCCGTCCTCGCCAATGACCCGCCCGCCAACACCAGCCGAATCAACCGGCGCGGCGAACGGGTGCGCGAACGGGTGTGGGATCCTCTCGAAAGCGCCGTAGCTGGTGCCGATAGCCTGATTGTAGTTCCCGATGGTTCGCTGTTCGCATTGCCCTTCGGCGCGCTGCCGATGGCCGCCGGCGGGTATCTGCTCGAACGGTATCCAATCGGCTTTCTGGAGAATGCCCAGGACCTGCTTCGTCTCCCCGCCGCGCAGGACACTTTTGGCGCATTGCTCGTCGGCGATGTCGACTTCGGAAGCCTCCCCGACGGGGACGCGGTTGCCCAGGTCGACGAGCGCGAGGCCAGGCGTTCAGCGCCGTGCGTATCCAGTGACTACAAGCCGTTGAAAGGCACGGCCACCGAGGTCGGCCATCTCGAGGAGAGGTGGGCCAAGGGTCGACATCGTCACGAACCCGCCGAAGTGCTGGTAGGCACCGCCGCTTCGGAACCAACCGTGTACGCCCAGATGAGCGGCAAACGCGTCGTCCACCTCGCCACCCACGGCTTCTTCGCCGACGAGAAGTGCAAGAGCGCACTCGGCGGCGTCGAAGGGGGACAAAGCGTTGTCGGGTTCAACCCGATGTTGCTGTCAGGCGTCGTGCTGGCGGGTGCGAACGCCGACCACGACGTGCTCGACGAATACGACGGCATTCTCACCGCCGAGGAACTCAGCGCCATCGACTTGCGCGGCACCGAGCTGGTCGTGCTCTCCGCATGGCTGGCGAAGGCGTGTTCGGGCTGAGAAGGGCTTTCGCCGCCGCCGGAGTCGAGCATCTGGTGATGAGCCTGTGGAGCGTTCCGACCAGAGGACCTCTGAACTCATGGCCGACTTCTACGCCCGCGTGCTCCACAAGCGGAAGCCGCTGTCTCCCGGCGAGGCGATGCGGGAAGCCCAGTTGGAGATGCTCGAGCGCAACCGGGAGGCTTACGGCGAGGGGCGACCCGAGAGGTGGGCCGCGTTCGTGGTGGCGGGGAAGCCGTAGGCGACCGGTCCGAGTAGAATGCGGTGGCGGAGAAAATACGATGTCGATGACCTATGGCGTCCACGGGCGCGTGCTCAAGGTCGATCTCTCCAGTGGCACCCACGAGGTGCTCGAGGTCGAAACAGACGTCTACAGGCAGTTCCTCGGGGGCTACGGCCTGGGCGCCTGGCTCATGTGGCACCACTACCCTGCAGGGGTCGACCCCCTGCGTCCCGAGGCCTGTTTCGCGCTGGTGAGTGGGTTGCTGACCGGCACGCACACCCCGTTCTCAGGCCGCACCCAGATTGTCGGCAAGTCGCCGCTCACGGGTTCCTGGGCGGACTCCAACTCGGGCGGCTCTGTCGCCATGCATCTGCGCGAGGCGGGCTTCGAGGCCCTCATCGTTACCGGCCGCGCACCCGAACCCAGTGTGCTCGTGGTTCGAGATGACGAGGTGATCATTGCGCCGGCGGGCGAACTGTGGGGTCGGGAGATTCCGGAGACCTTCGACCACCTCAAGGAAGAGTACGGGGGCAAGAGCGAGGTCGGTGTGTCCGCCATCGGCCCAGCGGGCGAGCGCCAGGCGCGCATCGCCGCAGTGCTCAACGACCGCTACCACGCCTTCGGCCGCCAGGGCTTCGGCGCGATCTACGGCTCCAAGAATCTCAAGGCCGTGGTCATCGGCGGCACCGGCAAGGTGCCCATTCACGACCGCGAGCGGTTCGACGTGTTGTGCCAGAAGGTCAATCGGACCTACAAGAGCGACCTGTCCAGGTTCATGCGCTTCATGGTGTGGACGACCAAGACCAAGCTCTGGTTCGGTTGGGTCTACCGCTTGCTGACCCGACTGGGAATCAAGGCGGATCTGCCACAAGCCACGTTTCGGCAAGCATTCAGCGACCGAGGTACGACACTCGGTCTCGCGCTCTCCACCGAAAATGGCGACGCTCCAGTCCGGAACTGGGCCGGCGTCGGCACCCGTGATTTTCCGCTCCGGCGCGCTCTGAAGATCGATGGAGAGGCCGTCCACAAGACGGTGACCAAGAAGTTGTCCTGCGGGAGCTGTCCTGCCCCCTGCAAGGGCATCGTAGGCATAAAGAAGCGCGGACTGTCAGATGTGCGTCGGCCGGACTACGAGACCCTCGCCGGCTTCGGCGCCAACCTGCTCAACGACGATCTGGGCATCGTCACCGCCTGCCACGACGCCTGCAACCGGTACGGGTTCGACGCGCTGTCGTCGGCAGCCACCCTCGGCTGGGTCTGCGAGGCCGTCGAAAAGGGCGCGCTCACCGCGGCGGACCTGGACGGGATCGACATGCGCTGGGGAGACGGCGAGGCGGCGCTGGCCCTCACCATCAAGATCGGCACGGGAGAGGGCTGCGGCGCGTGGCTCCAACACGGCGTCGCGGCGGCCGCTGCGCACGTCGGCAAGGGCAGCGATGCCTACGCGGTGCACGTCCATGGCCAGGAGCCCGCCTGGCACGACCCGCGCTTCACTCCGATGATGGGCATCAACTACATCGCCGACCCCTCGCCGGGAAGGCATACCTCCGGTTCCGGGAGCTGGCAGGAGACCTTCAACACCGGATTTCCCCTGCCCAAAGCCGGTCTTCCGAAAGACGAGTTGACCGTCTCCTGGAAGTCCCACGACGGCAAGGGGCAGACCCAGGCGCACTACTCCAACGCCCACCAGGTGCTCAACGGCCTGGGGCTCTGCATGTTCACCGGTCTCACCGGAAACGTGCCTTGGCGCGACCTTCTCGACGCCGTCACTGGCTGGGGCATGAGCGAGGCCGATCTGCTCGAGTCGGGGGAGCGCATCCAGATGCTCCGACAGGCGTTCAACGTCCGTGAGGGGCTGAAACCCGCGGACTTCAAGCCCCACCCACGCATGATGGGGCAGGGCGATGGCAAGCTCGACGCCGGACCGTTGCGAGACATCGAAGTCCCCCTGCTCGAGCTGCGAGAGGCGTACTTCGCGGCGATGGACTGGGATCCCGAGACCGGCCGCCCGAGCCGTTCCCGAGCCGCGGCATTGGGACTCGAAGACTTACTCGCCCCCGTTCTCGCGGAATGAAACTCCGGGATGCGCTGCACCGCGCCACCGGTCGTCCGGTGTGCGTGCACCTGATCATCAAGGGCCGTATCGGCACCGGCTGGGTCGATATCGATCGCCACCTCTGGCTTCGGAAGGGCACGCCCCTGGCGGATCTGGTGCCCATCCTCGAGGCCGACGGCGTTCCGTTCACAGCGATCCTCGATGAGAGTCCCCACCTTCGCCATACGATGATGCTCAATGGAGAACGCTGCCCGATCGAGGACAACGGGGCGCGTGAGCTCGAGGATGGTGACGCGCTGTATCTGCTCGCCCCATTCGCAGGCGGCTGAACACGCGGGTCTCAGGTAGTCACAATGCCGGCACAGCTCCGGATTCGGTCCGACCGGGTGCTCCTCTGCGGGGCTACCGGCAGGCAATCACTTGCGGGACGTCGGCGTAGGTTCCGCCGCCCACCGGCTCCCATCCATCGGGCAGGGCGATGGATATCACGCCTTCGTTGACCTTATTGACGAGGTTTGGCTGCGGGTAGTTCAACCATTTCCCCTTGTCGAACCGATGCGGGGGCACACGGAACGCCGCGCACTCCTTCGCGGCGGGAGCCTGGGCACTCGACAACGTCGAATAGGCCGCCACACAGCCGAGAACCGCCAGTGCCATTGCTGTTGTCCGCTTCGTCATGAACACCCTCTCTTCGCAGGGTGCCGCCGCGAGCCTCCATTGGCGTCGCTTGCGCTCCCGAGCCCAACCATACCCAGCGTCAGTGAAGCCGGGCTCGGAGTTCACGGGCCAGGTCATCGGCCGCCGTAGCCCGTTCTGGATGCCCATTCTTGGCCGCCAGCGTCGATGCGAGCTGTACCAGCTCGACAATGTCGTGCTCGACGTAGCCCGAGGACTCGACCCGCTCTCGGACGAGGCGCAGGTGCTCGTCCCAGCTGTCGACGCCGGCCGAGCAGGCCAACAAACCGGCGTGGCAGGCGATCTGGAGGAAGGCCGAGCCGTCCGAGATCCTGGTTAAAACCACTTCGTAGTGCACTCGGGCCCCGTCGATGCGCCCCTGCTCCAGCAGCGCCGAGGCGAGGTTGGTCCGAGCCACCACGCTCTCCTCTCGGTCGAGCACATCGAGGTTGCGCCAGGCGCGGCGGTAGTGGGCCTCGGCTCCCACGAGATCTCCCCTCCTTCGGCAGATCTCGCCGCTGTAGTTGTCACACTCCGCCACCCCGCGCTTGGATCCAGCCACCCGCGCCGCAACGGCCGCCTGCTCGACCGCGTGCTCGGCTCCAGCGAGGTCCCCGAGCTGAACGGAGACGTTGGCGATCCCGAACCAGCACCGCATCGCCATCAGCTGGTCGGCGTCGGCGGTACAGGTCGCCAGGACCTTGCGCAGATAGCGGGCGCCGCGCTCGAGGTGCCCCATCCGGATCTCGCTCATCGCCAGCCCGATGGAGGCGCGTCGGTGCATGCGCTCCCCGGGTGTCGTCGCAGAGATCACGGCGCCGAAAGACCTCATCGCACCTTCTATGTCGCCTCTGATCATGTGCAGGCCGGCGGTGGTGAGATCGATCTGCGGCATGCTCCACCCGTGCTCGCCCGCCCCCGCCGCGGCCCGCTCGATGAACGCCAGGGCCTCGGCGAACTCACCCTGGGACTGGGCCAGGATGCTGCGCAGTGCCCACAGGCGGCCCCATCTCGGATCGTCGGTGGCGACCTCTGCCCGGCCGAAGTTCTCCAGAAGTCGGTAGACCAGATCGTTGGCAACGGGGAGCTCGGTGGTTTCGATCGCGTCGCGCAGCCCGTGCATGAGGGGCACCAGACACGCGTCCCAGGCGCCTCCCGCCTCGAGGTGCATGCCCGCACGCGCCGCGTATTTTCGCCCTCGCCCGAGGAGCATTTCCGCACAAGCGCGATGGTGGTCGACCTGACGGCTGATGGCCCGGGCCCGCAGCGCATCGTTCAGCAGGCCGTGTACAAACGCCCATCGATCCTGTTCCTGCGGAGAGATGACCGCCATTCGGCGGGAGACCAACTGATCGACAAGGGTATCGGGGACCTCCAACCCGACCGCCTCACAGACCGCGCCCCACTCGCCGCGGTCCACGACCAATCCCAGAGTCGCGGCCAGCTCCAGGGCGTGCCCGGCGTCGGCGTTCGAGCCGATCAAATCGTCGAGTCTGCGGCGCCACAGGTCGGCCAGGGTCGCGGGCAATTCCTCCCGGACGGCCAGGCGAAAACCCCCGTCTCCAGCCACGAGCGCGCGGCGATCGATCCAATCCCGGAGGAGCTGGGCCGCGAAGAGCGGATGTCCCGCCGTGTGTGCCGCCACCTCCTTGGCGAGCTGCCGTTCCAAAGGCAGAATCGCGCGTACGAGATCGCCGTGAAAGGCGTTGGGCAACGCCTCGAGTTCCAGCGTCGTGACCGCGTCCAGCTCGGAGAGATCGCGCACCTTGCAGGCGACGACCGGGTGACCAGCCAACGCCTCGTCGCGGATCACGAGCAGCAGCAGCACCGGCAGATCATCCAGCCCCAATGCGTGTAATGCGAAGCCCAGGGCGTCCGGACCCCACTGGACATCGTCGAGCCACAAGACCACCGGTCGGTCCTGTTCGACGAGGAGTCGCTCCAGGCTCCGGTAGCGACCGCGACCGTCTCCGGCGTCTTCGCCGAGCAACTCGAGGGCCGCTGCCTCCAGGCTCGCGACCCCATGTGTCCACCTCTGGCGAACGACCTTGCCGACGCGCTCTCGCAACGCGTCCCCGGTGAGCTCGCCACAGCGGAACCACGACCGCGTCATGCCGGCGATCCCGTCTCCTGCAGCGGGGATCGCGCTGAACGCCGCCTTCAGGGAGAGCGCGGCG
>Ga0315336_1003792_pt1 | contig 19367 bp, 23 predicted proteins | sample ASW5metaG_FD_204512 | JGI IMG/M metagenome (GOLD analysis project Ga0315336, IMG submission 204512) | Ammonia-oxidizing marine archaeal communities from Monterey Bay, California, United States - ASW #5 | ecosystem: Environmental > Aquatic > Marine > Intertidal zone | place: USA: California... | reverse complement strand
CTTCGACACGGAGAAGATCTGGGACGAGATGTGGCAGCCCAAGCTGGTGGGACGCCGGGGCATCACCACCCGGGTAATCAGCGGCATCGACATCGCCCTTTGGGATATCAAGGGCAAGGCTTCCAATCGCCCGGTATACAAACTACTGGGCGGATATGCCGAAAAGGTCCCGGTCTACGTGGCCGGCGGCTACTACGAAGAGGGCAAGGGCTTGGAGGAATTGGCATCTGAGATGGAGCATAGCGTGAGCATGGGTGCCAGGGCCATCAAGATGAAGGTCGGCGGCGTTCCCATCAACGAGGATGTAGAAAGGGTCCGGGTGGTGCGTGAGGCCGTTGGTCCCGACGTGAAGGTCATGATGGACGCCAACTGTGCTTATCGGGTATATGAAGCCATTGAACTGGCCCGGAAAGTGGAGAAATACGATCTCTTCTGGTTCGAGGAGCCAATCAACCCCGATGACTACAAAGGCCATCAACTTATCACCCAGGCAACCTCCGTGCCCATCGCCACCGGGGAGAACGAATACACTCGCTACGGGTTCCGCGACCTGATCGAGAACCGCTGCGCCGCCATCATCCAACCAGATCCCCTGGTGATGGGCGGCGTTACCGAGTTCATGAAAGTCGCAGCTCTAGCCCAGTCCCACGACCTGCCCATCGCCCCCCACGGCAAGCAAGAGGTCAACATCCACCTGGCATCGGCCATCCCCAACGGTCTTATCCTAGAGTTTTACCGGGGCTCCACCGACCCCATGTGGGACAAAATGTTCGAGGAACCCCTAGCCATCGTTGACGGATACGTCAGCCCTCCCGACCGCCCCGGCCTGGGCATCACCATCAATCACGAGGCGTTGGATCCCTACCGCGTGGCCTAACTACGCGACCATGCTCGAAGACGAGGGTAAGAAGGACGAGGAGAAGTTCGATTTTATTCTCGAGGGGGAGGTGATTGGATACATCTCTTTAGGCCAAGCCCAAGTGTTGGCCATGCGCACCGAACCGGAAGAACCTGGCGCTTACGGGTCAAGATACCTCAGCGTTCCTATAGCGTTCGATGTAGTGGCGTCTACCGGGACCGAGGACCACTACGTAGTCACCATGGACTTCCTGCCCCAGGGAGAGTTCTATGGAAGACCGGATAGAGAACAATTCTCCATCGAGAAGGAAGGCCCGGTGGCCGCATCAACCAGCGTGTAGTAGAGTTGTCGATGATACATCCGGTGCTCGGCTATACAGTATTTTCGGCCCAGCGCCCCACCCAAAAAATCCAAGACTCCTCCTTGCAGGTTGGACGGCCTGGATGTGGCAAAGGGACCAGTAAGTGCCTTCAATACCTCCGCCACCATGTGTCTACCTCCCTTGGTTGATGAACGGCGCTCCCGTAAGCTAGCATCCGATGGACGCGTTACCACTTATGCCAAACAACCGCCTTACTATTCACCGGACTCTGGTATCATGCATTGGCTTTTACGAAAGATTGTATATTCCCGGTATGAATCATTTATGAAATGACCCAGTGTCCGGGATTCACTTCCATCTCGGTCGTGAACGATTCGAAACGATATAATTTCTTGATTACCTGATGGGGGGGTCTATGAAATACGACGTGATTGTTATCGGTGCCGGGTCCGCAGGCGGCACCCTGGCGACCCGGTTGTCCGAATCGCCCAACTGCTCGGTCTTACTCTTAGAAGCCGGTCCCGACTATCCGGATCTGGAGTCTACGCCGGACGACCTAAAGTACGGCTACGCTCCGACTGCGTCGGAGAACGGAGCCCCCCACAACTGGTCCTTTGAAGGTCGGGGCACCCAGGTTCAGTCGGAACCGGTGGCAGTTCCCCGGGGCAAGGTAGTTGGCGGGACCAGCGCCATCAACGGGCAGGTTTTTTTACGGGGAGTACCGGAAGACTACGATCGATGGGCATCCTGGGGCAATGACGAGTGGGACTACCTAAAGGTTCTCCCCTATTTCAGAAAACTAGAAACGGACACGGACATCAAGGATGATTTCCACGGATTCGACGGGCCGATCCCCGTGCGCCGGCACAAGCCGGAAACGTGGTCTCCTCTGCAAGTCGCATTCAATCAGTCTTGCCTGGACTCAGGCTACCCGGAGACCTATGACCATAACAGCCCAGACTCCACAGGCATCGGACCGTTCCCGATGAACAACCCAGACGGTGTCCGAATGAGCACCGCCTTAACCTACATAAACCCCAACCGGCACCGCCTCAATCTGACCATCAGGGCCAACGTGCAAGTGCGTCGCATCCTTTTCGATGGTCAACGAGCCACCGGAGTAGAGGTGGACAGCGGCGGAGACCGGTTCATTGTAGAGAGCGGCGTAATCGTTCTCAGCGCCGGGGCCATCGCCTCACCCCAGTTGCTGATGCTATCCGGGATAGGTCCGGAATCCCAGTTGCAAAGCCTGGGCATTCCCGTCGTCAAGAATCTGCCGGGAGTTGGGCAGAACCTCAGAGACCATCCACTGGTCGCCGTTCGAGTCGCAGTCAAAGACGATTTCCCGCTAGACCCAAACGCTCCCAGGATGCAGGCACTGCTGCGCTACACCGCTGCCGGATCCCAGCACCGGGAAGACATGCAGATATTCCCGTCGTCCTTCTCGACCCCCTTGGGCGGCGACCCCTTTGCCGAAGAGGGCATCAGGTTCACCTGTATGCTGGAACTGGCGGTAAGCTCCGGGGAGATTCGCCTAACTTCCGCCGACCCCGGAGTTCAGCCCTTCATCGACTGCCGGTACCTGGAAGAACCCTGGGACCGGGAGCGGATGAGGGAAGGAATCCGTATCTGCATAGAACTGATGGAGCATGAATCCTTCCGGGACATCGTCAACGGCCTCATATCTCCCGTCGAAGGCGACCTGGCCTCGGATGAGGCTCTCGACGCTTGGATGATGGAGAACGTGTGGATCGGCCAGCACCTATCCGGCACCTGCAAGATGGGCCCCATCAGCGACCCCATGGCCGTGGTGGACCAGTACTGCAAGGTCCAAGGAATCGAAGGCCTGAGGGTGGCCGACGCCTCGGTGATGCCCGACGTCATCAGAGCCAACACCAACTGCACGACAATCATGATTGGTGAACGGGTGGCCGACTGGATAGCGTCAGACCTGGACCCGTCAGCCTAGAACTTTACCGAATTACTAGAATAACTAAGGAGGATTAACCATGGCGGTAGTGGAAACCGATATTCAAGGTCAAGTCATGCTCATCCAGTTGAACCGCCCCGAGCGTTTGAATGCCTTGGGAGTGGATCTTAGAACCGAGATGGCGGCGGCATTCACCGAGTTCAAAGACAACCCCGGATTGGAAGTCGCCGTTTTTACCGGCACCGGGCGCGCGTTCTGCGCCGGGGAGGATATGAAGGAAGCCCTGGAGCGCGGCGCTCCGGGAAGCGGTTCCCGACCCGTCAAGAACCCGTTCAACGATGGAGAGATAAACAAGCCGGTCATCGCCGCCATCAACGGTTACGCCATGGGCGGCGGGTTCATACTGGTGGAACGGACCGACTTACGTGTCGCCGTTCCCAGCGCAGTGTTCGAAGTTTCCGAAGCCAAGCGATGGCTGCTCGGCGGTTATAACCACGGCTATTTCGCCGGTCTGCCCCATCCCATCGCCACGGAGATGGCTTTGGGGTTCCGGTTTACCGCCCAACGTCTCTATGAAGTTGGGTTCATCAACCGTCTGGTCGAACCTGAAGAGCTTTTGCCCACCGCCTTCGGGATGGCTGAACACCTACTGACGCTGCCTCCGGCATCCCGCGTCAACACGGTACACATGATGCGGCAGATGCGCCCCCAAATGGCTCCGGACCTGAGCCAACTTGCGGCGGCTCTTCACGAACACGGCGATAAATCGGATCTGATGGAATCACGCAGCGCCTTCGCCGAAAAGCGAACCCCCAACTTTAAGGGTTGGTTGAACCCAGAAGACCGGTACAACCTGCCTAAATTGGAGTGAACGGCCCGATAGCCCCCCATAATCCAAGGTTGTTGTGGCCCACTGGGTAGATGGCCGTTGAAGTTACCTAGCCATGGCCGCATCTGGGTCCTACCGTCTTTAACCATAAGGAGAATCACCCGTGTCAGTGGTGAATATCGATATTAAGGGCCGAATCATGCTGGTTCAACTGAATCGTCCGGACCGGCTGAACGCTTTGGGCTTGGAGTTGCGAACCGAGATGTTCGCTGCGTTTACCGAGTTCAACAACAATCCTGACTTGGAGGTCTCCGTGCTCACTGGAACGGGCCGGGCTTTTTGCGCCGGAGACGACATGAAAGAGGTTCTGGAGCGGGGCGCTGCCGGCAGTGAAAATCATCCCCTCAGCAACCCGTACAGCGAATGGGAGTCGGCCAAACCGGTCATCGCCGCCGTCAACGGCTTTGCCATGGGCGGCGGGTTCATACTCGTGGAGCGCAGCGACCTGCGAGTGTCGGTTCCCAGTGCGATGTTCGAAGTATCCGAGGCTAAACGTTTCCTCCTTGGAGGCTACGATCACGGCTATTTCGCTGGCCTGCCCCACCCCATCGCCACGGAGATGGCTTTGGGGTTCCGGTTTACCGCCCAGCGCCTCTATGAAGTTGGGTTCATCAACCGTCTGGTCGAACCTGAAGAGCTTTTGCCCACCGCCTTCGAGATGGCTGAGCACCTACTGACGCTGCCTCCGGCATCCCGGGTCAACACCTTCCACATGATGCGGCAGATGCGTCCCAACGTTGCTCCAAACCTGACCCGGTTGGCGGCGGCCCTTCACGAACACGGCGATACATCCGATCAGATGGAATCGAGAATGGCCTTCGCCGAAAAGCGAACCCCCAATTTCAAGGGATGGGTAAATCCCCAAGACCGTTACAATATACCTAGGTTGGAGTGATTTTCACCAGCTTCCTGCATACGCCTGACTATGGCGAAGCACATACTGGCATCGAAATCTTAAACGTTCTCTCCGCAGGTCTTCGGTTCCCAGTCGTTCCGAATGTCGACGGAGTTATTCATGGGATAGATATAGCTTGATTAACCGGCTCGCCCACAAATTGCCCTTCTACTACGGCTGGGTTATCCTCTTTGCGGCTGGCGACGCCATGTTCGTGCGGAACGCCGCTGCCAGCCTCACCCTGGCAGTTTTCATATTCCCAATTTCTGACGACTTGGGGTGGAGCCGCACCTTGATCGCAGGCGCCGCCAGCCTTGGCGGATTAGTGGCTGCAGTCACTTCTCCAATAGTCGGCTGGGCCTCTGATCGATACGGCGTTCGGGTGATTCTCACGGTCAGCGTTTTAGCTCTGGGCATATCTACCTTCTCTTTAGCCTGGGCCACCTTTCCCATTGCATTCTACCTGGCCTTCGGAATGAGCCGGGTGTTATTCTCCAGTTCATTCGCGGTAGGACCCTCTGTAGCGATATCCCGGTGGTTCGTGAGACGGCGCGGTCGGGCTACCGGCGTCCTGTTCCTATCCCATTCTTTGGGCATGATTATATTTCCGTTGGTGGCCGGATTGGTAATTACTTACTGGAGTTGGCAGGCTGCTTGGATGGTTCTAGGAGTAATCGTATGGGCCGCGGCCTTGGTACCGGTTGCGTTATTTATCCGGCAGTCCCCTGAGTCACTGGGACTGACGCCCGATATACCACAAGAACGGAAAGAGGAAAAGTCGCAGGTGGAAACCGCACCGGCCGAAGAACCCAGCTGGACATTGGGAGACGCACGCCGGACCCCTACTCTTTGGCTTCTTGCGCTGGCCACGGGAATGCTTTTCTTGATGCAAGCAGGCACGAACACCCACCAAGGAGCCTACTTCATCGACCAAGGCCTCGGGGTTGCTATTTCGGCTCTGGCCATCAGCTTCAATGCAGCGTTCACCGGAATCGGCAGTCTTGTGTGGGGCTGGCTGGTGGAGAGGGTTCCTGTCCGGTATTGTTACGCCGCTGTCGCATTGGTGATGGTAGTATCGTTGTTTCTATTCCCGTCCGTCACCACCATATGGCAAGCCCTTCTGATAGCGTCGTTATGGGGTACGTCAGTGGGAGGGATTCTAGTCGTGCCCGCCGTAGCTTACGCCGACTATTTCGGGCGCCAATCCATCGGGGTGATAAGGGGAGTAACCGAGCCTTTCGTAGGTTTGGGACAGGCCGTAGGTGCGATATTCTCAGGGCTGGTATTCGACGTCTCGGGGAGTTATCACTTAGCGTTTATAACCCTTGGAATGGTGGGGGTAGGGACCATAGGACTCATCTTGCTGGCCAAGCCGCCCCAGTTAAGAGCCACCCCGGCGGGTGCCTGAGAGCTACCGGTCCGACCCCGCCTCTTCCAGCGCGGCACGCAAAGCACCAAGACCCACGCCGCCCGTATACATCTTCCCAGCGATGAGATAGGACGGTACTCCCTTCACACCCCGCTCCACAGCCACCCGATGCTCCTCCATCACTCTGGCACGGTAGTGACCGGATTCCAGAGCCGGCCACATGGCCGACCAATCCAGACCAATCTTGATGGCCGACCGTCGGACGGTATAGATGCTTCCCAGATCGGCGCCCCCTCGCCAGTATTCTCCGGAGACCTCCAGGTAGAATTCCCGATCCTTGCCGTGATCTTTAGCGAACGCCGTAGCCTCGTGGACCAGTACAGTGCTAAGAGAGCGGCTGGAGAAGGGCTCCGCCGCCGGTTGAGCGCCAAGAGGGGCCAATGGAGGACGGCGGCCTGATTCAGTCTGGGATGGTGATGCCGTTTCAGTCGCCCGCTCCTGTGCCAAGACGGTGTTTAATGGAGCGTCAGGGCGGAGCAGATAGGGCCGTCGGTCTATGGTGAGGGGCAGTTCACCGGACAGCGTGTCCAAGCACGCCAATCCCCGGTGGCAATGGGGGCAGGAATAATCGAACCATACTGTGACTGATATGTTGCCGCTCAACTCCGGTACTCCATTCGTTTCCTCCTAAAACCGCTCTTCTACAGTAACCGAGACCGGCTGATTACTCTATAGCCCATCAGCGCTACCCCAGGGCCTATTGTGCTACAAAAGTCCCGCTGACGTTGTTGACGGCGACGGTGTATTCCTCTTTGTAGTTGAAGTCGTTGCCAAGAGGTATGTCCGTCTCCGCATAGGCTACGTCAGCGGTGCATTCCACTACTCCCGCAGGAGCAAGGTAGGTCACCTTCAGCTGAATGTTGTTGACGAGGAGACGGGAAATGTCATAACCGTTGAACTGCGAGCAATTGCTACCACTCATTATGGAGACCACTTTGATTAGGTACTGGGGAGGGAACGACTCTAGGATAATCAATTCAACGCTCTCAACCGGCGACTCCTTCACGACCACCGGGCGACCTGCGGGTTCGCGGCCTACGAAGGGGTTGGTTACTTCTCCGTTAACGATTGCTTTGTCCGATTCTCCGGAAATAAATTCCACCCCCAGAGGTATCTCGTTCATCACCACCGGTAGGTCTTTGGTGCACGGGACAATCTCTGTCACTTCCAAGTGGGTTACCGTCACGTCAACGATTCCGGCGCTCCGGCGGGAACGGTCATAACCGTTGAACCCGGAGCAGCTACTTCCCAATGGCAGCCTAGAGAGCACCCGCAGAGTATATTCCGGCGGGTTGGAGTCTGAGACCACCCTTCCACTATCTCGACCGGTGACTCTGCAAGCGCCATCTTACGGCCCCTGATGTCGCCAGCGGTAAACGAGTTGGTCAGCTTTCCGTTGACGACGACGCTGTAGGCCTCGCCCGGAGTGAGTCCTCCATCTAGGATGACCTCACCTTGATGTTGGGCATAGATTGTCGTGCAGGGGACGGGCTCACCGGGCTCTAAGTTGGTTACGGTGACGTAGATGGACCTGCCCTCTTGGACAGTCTCGTACCCGCCGAACTTGACGCAGCCGCCGGGGATACCCGACGTGATTCGCAGGGTATAAACCGGCGGATTGGCGTCGTAGACGGCGACCTTAATGCTCTCTATCGAACCTATCGTCTCAACCATGCTCAGGCCGGAAGTTGACTGGGCCGGCGGGCCGGTGGGAGAAACATGGGAGGTCACCGGTTCTGTGGGTTCTATCGTTGTTGGTGTTGAATCATCCGCGACGGGTGTCCGGGTTACATCCTTCACCCCATCGGGAGTGATTTTGATGGTAAGAAGCGGTTGGTTGATGCCGGGTCCGGAGTACTCACGGCGCAGGCGACCAACGCCAGCAACAAGAGCATCGCAAGCATGCCGAATACCGGGCCAACGTTCTTCTTCATCGGGGTTCTCCTCTCAGTGCATTCTTTGCTTGCTTAATCCTTAAGACGAAACACCCTGGTGATTTGTTCCAATGTCAAAGATGACACAGTCTTCTTATGGCCGATATTTGTCGCCCTCTTCCCTGGTTATACGTCCCGACGCCATCAGCCACATGCGGGAAATCTCTGGCCCCATGAACTTGAACTTACTCCGTAACGCCTTCTGTAGCGCCGGATATTCGGTCCCTTCCAGAACGTTGTAGAACCAGTTGCAGAAGCTTCCGTGCTCGTTTTGAAGGGATCGAACGGTGCGAGCGTTGTCGACAGTGGCCTGGATCTTCAGCCGGTTACGAATTATCTCAGGGTCTTCTCGGAGAGCCTCTACTTGGGCCGGCCCGAAACCAGCCACGGACCTAATGCTCCAATCATCGAAGGCCGCACGGAACCCGTCCCGCTTGTTCAAAATCATGCGCCAGGTAAGTCCGGCCTGGAACACCTGCAAGCTCATAACCTCGAATAGGACGTCGTCGTCGTCGACCTGTTTGCCCCAGATGGTGTTGACGTACCAGTCCCGCAGTGGGTCCGGCGAGGCAAGGGGGTCGTGGAATTCCTCATGCGGCATAATCTTACCTCGATGAGATCCGGGTTCGACCTTACTATGGGCAGGGGAAAAACCATTGTCAACACACGTCAACGATGTTAGGTTGTTGCCTATCCGGCCAGGAGGGAAAGCATGTCAGATCAGACCAGAACAACCATCGCCAACGTCGACCGACTGAACAGATTCATGGATCTAGCAGGTTGTTCCGCCCTGATCTTGCGCTCTGGAAAGAACTTCACCTACCTGGCCGGTTTCTCCTATCCGGGTACTTTGGGCCGGCACCTGGACTTTCCCGATTCTCCCCGGGAGGTGCTTTTGGTGTGGCCTCGCCGCGGTGAACCGGTCATGGTTCTGAACCACTACGCTGCGCCTCTGGCCCTGCGGGACTCTTGGCTGGAGAAGATTGTGGTCTACGACGACTACGCCGAATCTCCCTACCAAAAGGCGGCCGAAATCCTCAAAGATCTTGGCATGGACCGGGGAGTTGTAGGCTTGGAAAAGACCTACGTCAGCGCTGCCCGGTGGGAAGAGATGGCCGGGTTATTGCCTGGCGGAGAGATCTTAGATTGCTCCGGGATGATGGACCAAGTCCGATGGATCAAAACACCGGGCGAAGTCGAGCTACTTCGGGAAGGGGCGCTGATTCTCGATGAGGCCTACCTGGAAGTGTTTCCCACAGTTCGGGAAGGCGACACCGAGCGGGAGGTTCATAGCCGCATCGTCGCCAGTTGCGTACAGAGAGGCGCCCAGTGGGCCTACGGCATCCTGAATAGCAATCGAAACACCGTGGCTTACGGCGGCGAGAGCGACATGAAATTCCAACGCGGCGACATCATCCGCAACGACTACGTGTCCTACTACCAAGGCTACCCCGGGCATCAATCCCGAACTGTCGTGGTCGGCGATCCCAGCCAGGAACAGAAGGACACCTACCGGATGATGCTGGATATCTACCGGGCTACAGTCGATCAATGCCAGGTCGGTGCCATAGCCAGCGACATCCACCGTTTCGCCTCGAACAAGTTTAAAGAGGCAGGCTACCAAGACCGGGTCTCATTGGTCGGACATAGCGTGGGGGCTTGGTGGCATCAACAGGAACCCTACATCGTTCCCAATTGCCACCAAGAACTGGAAGAGGGAATGGTTCTAGCATTGGAGCCCCACGTCAGCTTCTGGCACCTGCAAGACATGATTATGGTCACTCCAGACGGCCCACAACTACTCTACCCAAGGTTCAGCACCGACGAGATGCTTGCTACCGGTTAATCGCTCGCAGCAGACTCATCCCATGTGCTGCTTGACCACCCCTGGTGTAGAATTGAGGTCGCCAAACGAATGTTCCTCTGGCAGAGCATAAGAACTCATAAACCGTTGGATGGAGTGGAGGATGATTCCTTCGCAACGACTCCTCTCTAAATAACTCTAGGAGATTTACATGGCAAACCTTAAGAATCACTTACAGGCAGCCGATACGGGGACGCCCCAAGAAATAGGCCAGTTCGACGTCATAGTCATCGGCGCCGGGGTTACGGGATTGTATTCGCTGTACCGTCTGCGGGCAAAAGGACTCTCGGTTCAGGTCTTTGATGACGGTGGCGGAGTTGGCGGCACCTGGTATTGGAACCGCTATCCGGGTTGCCGGTTCGACTCGGAAAGCTATTCTTACGGATACTCCTTCTCGGAGGAACTCCTACAGGAATGGGACTGGCAGGAACACTATTCCGGACAACCCGAGAACGAACGCTACCTCAATTATGTGGCGGACAAGTTCAACTTGCGACCGAACATCCGGCTCAACTCGCGAGTCATGTCGGCCGTATTTGACGAGGACGACAGCCGCTGGCTAGTCGAACTGGAGGACGGCCACCAAGCCAAAGCCCAATTCGTGATAACGTCGGTTGGTATCCTATCTTCGGGATACACTCCAGATTTTGAGGGCATACACAGTTTCAAGGGACCCTGGTGCCACACCAGCAGATGGCCTCATGAAGGCATGGACCTGGCTGGCAAGCGGGTGGGCGTTATCGGCACCGGAGCCACCGGCGTCCAGCTCATCACCGAGATTGCAAAGGAAGTCTCCCACCTCACCGTCTTCCAGCGCACGGCGAATTTCTGCGCCCCCCTCCGAAACGGCCCCATAGACGATGAGACCCAGCGGGAGATCAAAGCCAACTACCCGGAGATATTCAAGAAGTGTATGGAAACTCCGGGATCGTTCATCCACGAATTCGACCCCCGATCGGCCCTGGAAGTTTCGCCGGAAGAACGTCTGGAGCAGTACGAGAGGCTGTGGCAGGTTGGAGGATTCGGGAAATGGCTTGCCAATTTCCACGACATCATGGTTCCCGGAGAGGCCAACGAGGACTACGCCGAGTTCTTCCGCAACAAGATTCGCGAACGCGTCGACGACCCGGTTGTTGCGGAGATGCTGGTGCCCAAAGACCATATGTTCGGCTCCAAACGCCTCCCCTGCGAGAGCGGGTACTACGAAGTCTACAACCAAGACAACGTCTTGCTAGTCGACGTGCGCAAAGCTCCCATCGAACGAATCACCCCGAATGGCGTCAAGACCAGCGACGCCGAGTACGAGTTTGACGTCATCATCTACGCCACTGGGTTCGACGCCGTGACCGGCTCGTTGAACAAGCTGGACATCCGCGGCATCGGCGGGAAGTCATTAAAAGAGAAATTCACCGGGGGCCCACGAACCTACATGGGCATCACCAGTGCCGGATTCCCCAACCTCTTCACCGTCAACTCGGCTTCGGTCGGCAACTTCGTCCGGGCCGCTGAGCCCCTGGTGGACTGGGTAGCCGAAGCCATCTGCTACGTCCGAGAGAACGAGTTCGTGCGTATCTCGCCCACACTCCAGGCGGAGGACGATTGGGTCCAGCATGTCAACGAGGGGGGCGAAAAGATTCTCCGGGGCCAGGCCGACTCCTGGTTCGTGGGGGCCAACATCCCCGGCAAAGCCCGCGTCCTCCTCACAGCCCCCGATAGCGCTCCAGTGATGCGCGCGAAACGCAACGAGGTTGCGGCCAACGGGTACGAGGGGTTTTCGCTGGAGTAGACGGTCGCTATCCGCAAGCCCAGTCTACCCCTCAACCGTCTCCGGATCAGCCGTAGCCCCTTGGGAGCTGGCCTTCGACCAGATTTCCCAGGGGGCCTTAGGAATCCCAGGACCGGCACCTCTTGGAGCCAATAGCCAAAGGGTGAGCGACGGGAGTAGCTCCTCCGCCCATCACCTTTCAAATACTAAGCATGACGGTTTCAGCCAATTGGGACACAGCTTCTTTGCTCAATCGGGTGTCCTGAGTTCCGCCTTCACCCGTCTCCACCGAGCTGAGCATACCCTCGTAGGCCTGGTGAATCAGCCAGCACTCTATCTCAATATGCGCCCACTCGGTCTGCTCGTAGGAACGGACCCAATCTTTTTCCCCATATAACCGCCGCCGTACGGTATCGATGGTCACTTCGATGACCCCGAGAATCACAGCGGTGAACATGCACTCGGCGGAACCTCACGCTAACTGCGGTTGTTGCCGAAGCCCCGTCCAAGCGGAACGAGTTACCGGAAAATCCTGGAAGGTCATGGCGTGGCTCTGGGTAGCGGTCATTCCCCAACCGTCCCGCTCCGTCAGTTTCACGCCAGCCGGTCCATCCCATTGCTGTCCACGAAGAAGCTTTCAATCTCCGATTCTCCTTCGGGGATAGCGGTTGTAATCTTGAAAGAAGTCATTCCTGACCCGCCGCCTAAATGATTCTCGCCGCTCAAAAGATACTCCCGTCTCGGACAGTGAGTTTGGCAGCCGCTATCGTCCTACCGGTGTCGCCAGCGCTGCCGCCTTCGGGCACGACGGTGCCCCACTGGCAACCATCTACAGCGGTTTGGAACACCTAACACCTTTATTTCTTCCAGGCATCGCGATAGGGAGCTGGCCCCTCGGGCAGAAGCAGCCGGTCCCGAAGGCGATGACGGCGGGATGCATGGCTGACACCAGGGCGATGGATGGGCCTCCCTGGGCCAAGATGCTCAGCATGTCGCAGATGGGGCGAGTCGCCTTCTTAACGCTTTCGAAGATTCTCCACTGGTCGACTGGAACGGCAGTTAGTAGATATTCCGAGTCTCTGATTTTGTCGAAATCGGCCCGGTGCAAATCACGCCGGAGCTGATGCTCTCCTCGCTCATTCGCAAACTCAGACGCGAGAGCCCTAATGTTTTCAACCACGGTTTGTTTGTCCAAGATTGCCGCCTCGATCGGTCTGGACCGGCTAGGTGGAGGGCCTCAGGAGCCGAGTTAACCGGGCCAATCATAGTTACTATGATTTCGCCGATCACCTGGATACTCTGCTACGTCCAGACAAGGAGAAACTGGACGGTCCTGTACCACCGGGATTACTATTCTTTCACAGTGACCTGCGAGTCCGGCCCGGCTGACCTCTTCCCCCTGAACCTTAGCCAAGGACGAAAGCGGCATGGCAGACCATAGCGAGCGGGAGCGCAATAAGGCGCGCAAGCGGGTCAACGACCACATGTCCCGGTATTTGAGATCCAGCGGTGAAGACGGGCACATCTGGGGCGGGGTTCCCACCCTACTCCTTACCACCATCGGAAGGGAGTCAGGGAACCCGAACACCACGCCGCTCATCTACGGGCGGGACGGCAATCACTATATATTGGTGGCTTCCCGCGGCGGAGCTCCCCGAAATCCTGGCTGGTACCGGAACCTGTCCAAGACTCCAGATGTGGAGATTCAGATCAAGGCCTGGCACGTCCCGGCCCGTGCCAGAACCGCGACACCCGAAGAAAAGCCTGCCCTTTGGAGCATCATGGCCAATATATGGCCCCCCTTCTTGGAGTATCAGTCCCGCACCGACCGGGATATCCCGGTGGTGGTACTTGAAGTCAAGGGGTAAGATGGGTAGATTGAAACCGGCCTGAATGGCGGGCGGCATCCCAGGAGCGCACCACGATAAAATTACTGCGTCTTCCCCAGCTGCATACCTTTGAATCCCTCATAACCTACAGGAATTACCGCCTTCTCTGGACCGGCAATTTCTTCTCCAACAGCGCCCAGTGGCTACAACTACTGTCCATTGGTTGGTTCGTCCGTGAACTAACCGTGGGGTCGTCCACATCTATTTTGCAGGTCGTCACCGTCGGCGGGTTAAGCACCCTGCCCGTGTTGCTGGTTGGCCCTTGGGGCGGGGTGTGGGGAGACCGGGTGGACCGGCGGCAACTGCTCATGAAAATCCAGACTTTCATGGCGATACTTGCCGTCCTTTTCGCACTACTCATCGTATCTGACCATGGTCTTGGTCTTCCCAATCAACTGCGGGTTTGGATCGCCTATACCTACGTCCTGGCCAGCGGCATCAGCCGGTCCATCGCCCAACCGATGCGGCAGGCACTCATCGCCAATACCGTCCCACCGGAATCCTTCGGGAATGCCTTCGCCGCCAACTCCATGAACATCACCGGGACTCGCATCTTCGGCCCCTTCGTCGGCGGAATCATCATCGCCGGTCTGGGATTCACCACCAACTTTCTGGTCGAGGCATCCCTCTACGCCGCCACGGTCCTCGTGTACCTTCCGATGAAGACCCCATACCAGCGAGAGGTAGTCGCCCGCCGCAGGTCGGCTGTCTCCGAATTCGGTGAGGGAGTCCGGTTCATCTGCAGCGAGAAACGAATCATCCTAACCCTCATCCTTTTGGGTCTGATTCCCAACGTAGTCCTGCATCAAGCATGGTTCCTTCTGCCGGTATTCACCGCAGATGTCCTCCGCCAAAACGCCGACGTAGGTGGTTTTCTGTTGTCGGCCACCGGAGTGGGTGGATTTATCTCCTCTGTTGTCATCGCTTCTATCGGGTTTAGCTTTAACAAAGGTCTGGTGGCCCTGGTATCTATCCTGTTCAGTTCGATCTTCGTTATCCTGTTTGCCCTATCCCCGTGGCTTTTACCCCTGTATCCACTGCTGCCCGCCCTTATCCTGATCGGGTTCATGTCCTTGGCCCAGGCGCACTTCCGCACCACCAGCGGAACTCTGATACAGTTAAGCACTCCTGACCGGTTCAGGAGCCGGGTCACCAGCCTGGCCAGCTACGGACAGGGTTTCGTGTTCCCTTTCAGCATCCTGGTTGGCATCTTCGCTGAATTCAGTGGAGTGGTCGTTACCATCACCGTTCTGGGATTGATTGGACTCATCCTCTCAATAATCTTCACGTTAACACTCGGCGATGTGCGCCGGGAGCCGTAACGCATTTCGGTACAATCTAACTTCTAGGCAACCAGACAACTACCCAGCGATCGAGGTTTTTATGATCAACGACCACCAGATATTCGACTTGGGCGATATCGACGTTCAGTCCGGACTACGAATCCGCGACGCCAAGCTGGCCTACAAAACATACGGGGAGTTGAACGCCGCAAAGGACAACGTCATCGTCTTCCCCACCTTCTTCGGTTCCCAACATCCGGCCAACGAGCCCATGATTGGCTCCGGCATGGCGTTGGACCCAGCGAGATACTTCATCATCATCCCAAACCTTCTGGGCAACGGCTTGTCCTCATCCCCCAGCAACACCCCACCGCCCTACGACCGGGCCCGGTTCCCCGGAACCACTTACTACGACAACATCATGTGCCAGCGCCGCCTTGTTACCGAGCAGTTCGGCATCGAGCGTATCGCCTTGGTGTGCGGTTTCTCCATGGGCGCCCAGCAGACCTTCCACTGGGGCGCATTGTTCCCGGACATGGTTGAGCGCATCGCGCCCTGGTGCGGGTCCGCCAAGACATCCCGCCACAACTTCGTGTTTCTGGAAGGGGTGAAGGCTGCGTTGCGCGGTGACGACGCTTGGAACGGTGGCTGGTACGACAACCCTCCCGATAAGGGCCTCCGGGCGATGGCACGGGTGTACGCCGGATGGGCTCCGTCCCAAGCTTTTTACCGGGAGCAGGTGTATCTCGAGATGGGGTTCTCGTCCCTGGAGGACTACCTGATAACCGGGTGGGAGGGGCGATACTTGCAACTGGACGCCAACGACATCTTGGCCATGGTTTACACCTGGCAGAACGGCGACATAAGCGACAACCCTCTATACAGTGGGGACTTCCATAAAGCCCTGGGCTCGACAAAAGCCAAGGCAATAGTCATGCCCTCAAGAACCGACCAATACTTCCCACCAGAAGACAACGAGATCGAAGTCGGCCACATGCCCAACGCCGAACTTAGGGTCATCCCAACTATATGGGGACACATCGGCGGCGGTCCAGGCCGCAACCCTGCGGACACTAAGTTCATCGACGATGCCCTGAAAGAGTTGTTGGCTAGTTAAACCGTGGCTGGCTCCGGAGTCTGCACCGACAGTTTCGGCGGAGTGGCGAACAAGGCTAGTACACCTGCTAAAAGAGCCGAACCGGTGAACACCAATAACGCCAGCTGATAAGAGCTGGTCGCGTCGAACAGGAACCCGGCCAACACCGGGCCGACCGCCTGCCCACCGATCTGCGCCGACATGGTATAGCCACGTATAGCCCCCAGATGCTCCCGGCCATAGTAGTCGGCCCACGCCAGCCTCACCAGCAGATGTAGTCCCCCCACCCCCATCCCCACGGTGGCGGCGGCAATCAACGCCGTGGGCAAAGACTCGCTGATCGATGTGCCAAAGGCCGCAGCGGCCACGACGAACGCCGCCGCCGATAGCAGGAACCTCACTGGGAAACGCCTCCCCAAGGCCGCCCAAAACATGGCGCTGAATATCTGAGAGAAGGCGAAGGTGCTGGCGGTCAACGCCGCCGACGGCCCCGGTAGTCCTTGGTTGATGTAGTGGGCAACCTGATGAAGGCTTACCCCCGCCTGCACCATGAATCCCGCTGCCGTGAAGGCTGACAAAAGCCAGAAAGCGCGGGTGCGGAACGCTTGGCGCACCGTGAAATTCGATTCGGTAAACCTGGTCTCGGTAGCCGGAGCCGGGGTAGATGCATCGCCCTTCGAAGCAGCTCCCACCTCTTCTATATGCCGGCCAGGCACCGGGTCGGGCTCCAATCCCATGTCTTCCGGACGCCGGGTCATGAGCAGGACTGGGGGAATTACCCCGATGGCGAAGGTCAAGACACCCAAGGTAATCCATGCGGTGCGCCAGTCCCATCCGGTGATTATGAACTGGGCCAATAAGGGAATCATGGTGAGACCGGCCCCCTTGGCGACAGCGTCGGCGGCGAGACCCAAGGGGCGGCGGCGAATGAACCAGTTGCTTATAGCAGTGGGAATACCCAACTCAAGGGGACCGGAGAAAATCAACCGCCCCGGCACGTACAGGGCATAGAATGCCGCCGGGTTGCCCACGAACGACAATCCAATAGCCAACGCCCCAGTCAACACTGAGGCAACGGTCAGCAGCAGGCCAGAGCCATACCGGTCAAGCCATTTGCCAACCAAGGGGGAGAGGAACACTGCGCAGAGGCCGCCGAGACTAACCGCGCCGGAAAACAATCCCCGTGACCACCCCATATCCTGAGTCATAGGAACCACGAACACAGATAAAGTCGCCACCGCCATGATGGTGCGTGTCGATAGGCTGACCGACACCGTGCTGGCGACGATGACCCAACCGTAGTAAAACGGGAGTGATTGTCCTAGTTTGTTGCGCCATTGCACTGCGTTCAATTCAGGAGATTCCTTTGGCGGGAGATTGCAGCGTTGTGTTTACACCCATCGAAGCCGCTTCCAAGCCGGGATGACGTATAGGACGCCGGCTCGACGATTGTTTTCCCAAATCCTACGAGCGATATGTGATTACCCTGCAAAACGTCCGCACCGTTGGGAAAGATCGCACCGATGCTATACTTGGACTCATTCATCGCAACCTACTGGCATCTGTTTACTACGTCCTGAGAAAAAACGCAATCGAAGGGTTGCACCAATAAACCATCCAGCCTGACATCGGAGGTGCGCATCATGCGCCTGGAGAACAAAGTTGCCCTGATAAGCGGCGGCGCAAGAGGAATGGGCGCAGCAGAAGCTATCCTGTTCGCCGGCGAGGGCGCCAAGGTCGTGATTGGCGACGTACTGGAAGACGAGGGCCGTCAGACCGAAGCCCAGATCAACGAGTCCGGCGGCGAGTGCCTGTTCCTTCGGCTGGACGTGACCAGCGAATCCAACTGGCAGGATGCCGTAGCCGCCACCGTCTCCCGATTCGAAAAGCTGGACATCTTAGTGAACAATGCCGGGATATTTCCCCTGGGAACCGTCGAGGACACCGGCGAAGATTTGTGGGACCGGGTGATGGCAATCAACGCTAAGGGCGTTTTCATGGGCACGAAGCACGCCATCCCGGAGATGCGTAAGACCGGTGGCGGCTCCATCATCAACATATCCTCCATCGCAGGACTGATAGGTTCTCGCGGGGCGGCGGCTTACGGCGCGTCGAAGGGAGCAGTGCGCATCTTCACCAAGTCCACCGCAATCCAATATGCCGCCGACGGCATCCGGGCCAACTCGGTCCATCCGGGGATCATCGAAACTCCAATGAGTATTCCAACGATACTCACCACCGAAGAACAACGCGACACTCAAATCAACCGGACACCCCTGGGCCGCATCGGTACCGCCGATGACGTGGCCTCTGGGATTCTGTTCCTGGCCTCGGATGAATCTTCATTCATGACGGGCAGCGAGTTGGTTATCGACGGTGGGTTGACGGCTCAATAGCCCGCCGAAAGCGCTTCTATGAACAAGTTCAACGAAATCAAGATAAAGGAGTCCTGCCATGACCACCAGTTCTGTCGATCCCAACCGGGTACTTCTTACCGGAGAGAACCCCTACATCCGCTTGAGCGAGACGGATGGCGACCCCAACACCTCCGACGCCAGCTTCTGGCGGATCCTATTCTCTCCGGGAGGCCCGGGCCATGTGCTCTTCCTTCAGAGCGAACTCACCGGCGATGAACCCAGGATATATACGGACAACATAGAGATGACCCGATGGCTCCAGGAGGAGATACAGGGCAGGATAAACCCCACATTCGGCAACCTGCAGATTCCGGCGCAAGAAGCTGACTTCGGAAGTTCGGGAGACCTAAGGTCGTTCTGGACGGAGTCAGTGAGTTCCCAAGACGAAGAGATATCTATGACGTGGCACAACTTGGGTGAACCGTTTCTGAGTCACCGACTTCCCGGAGGCAACCCGGACCGGCCCCACGGGGTAGCCACGGTTCTGATTCCGGCCGGCGCGGCCCGTCTCATAGTCAATGGCCGATTCGCCAAGGGGACGCCCTTCCCCAGAGACCGGGACGGTAGGGCCCACAGCACCTGCGCTCTCGCTTTCTCCGAGTCCTGGATGCTACCGTACTGAGCCGCACGCATCTCCCCCGATAAAAAGCCCCGGTGTAGAGCCGGGGCTTCGTCAACGGTATGGCCTCTTGTTCCGGACTAACCAGCCATAGTCCGTGCCATGATTCCGACCATGATTGCCAGGATGCCCACCGCTGCCATCAGCTCAACCGGGCTTATTCCCCCTGTACTCCA
>Ga0315336_1003790_pt1 | contig 19370 bp, 19 predicted proteins | sample ASW5metaG_FD_204512 | JGI IMG/M metagenome (GOLD analysis project Ga0315336, IMG submission 204512) | Ammonia-oxidizing marine archaeal communities from Monterey Bay, California, United States - ASW #5 | ecosystem: Environmental > Aquatic > Marine > Intertidal zone | place: USA: California... | reverse complement strand
TCTTTTGACGGGAGATCGGTGAACCGGATTGGGGGGTGGGCTCGATAGAGGGGGAAAGGAGGCCTCATGAGGTCAACACTTCCCCCACCCCCACCGCCACCCGCATCCACGCTCCCGCCGCCACCGCCTCGGAGCGACGCCGGGATGCGTCCGTTCCGGTGGCGGCTGGTGCGATGGGTCCACATCGTCGCCCTCCTGATCGCGATCGCCGCGGGCATCTACTTCGGACTCGAGGGCGCCGGCGCGATCGTTGCCCTCTTCATCCTCGTCGTGCCGCTCGAGAAGCTGTTTCGTCGCCACGATCAGAAGATCCGTCGTCCGGGCCTTCGCACCGACCTGACCTACGCCATGGTCTCGCCGGTCCTCAACATCGCGCAGGTCGTGGTGGGCGTCGGCATCGCGCTGTTGATCGTCCCGCTGTGGGTGCCGATGCTGCTGCTGCGGCCACTCGTGATGGGTCAACCGACATGGCTGATGGCAGTCGAGGGCGTGATCCTTCTCGACATTCTCATCTACTGGACTCACAAGCTGAGCCACGAAGTCGGCTTCTTCTGGCGCTTCCATTCGATCCATCATTCGAGTGAACGCATGGACTGGATCTCCGGCATCCGAGTGCACCCATTCGACGGTGTGATCATCGCCGTGCCTGCGGTGATGCTGGTCGCCGCCGGGTTTCAGCTCGAGGTGGTCGGGGCAGCCGCGATTGTCCAAACGATCATCGGACTGTTCGCTCACGCCAACGTGCGCTGGCGCCTTCGCCCGCTCCATCGCATCGTGATGACACCGGAGTTCCACCACTGGCACCACTCGAACACGCCCGAGTCGATCCACGCGAACTACTCCGTGTTCCTCCCCCTCTGGGACATGGTGTGGGGCACCTACTACATGCCGACCGACAAGCGCCCGGAGGTCTACGGCAACGGCGAAGGGACGCCACCGAGCGTGCCCGGTCAGCTGTTGGCGCCGTTTCAGGAGCCACTACGAGCCCGTTACCCGTTCCCGCCCGCACTCCGTGCTCGGCTGTCGCGGTTCGTGCCCTTCCGCCGCCGTCGGACGCTGGTTTCCTAGCATGACCGCAGTGGCCACCGAACCTGCGGCTCCCGCCGTCGACGATGCTCTGCTCCTGCAACGGGTGGGCGCGGGCGACCGGGACGCTCTCGGCGAGCTCTACGAGCGTCATGCCGGTTGGTTGGCGATTCGGCTGCATCGGCGCTGCGGCGATTCCGAGCTGGTCGACACTGCCCTGCAGGACACCTTCCTGGCCGTTTGGAAGCAGGCGGACCGGTACCAGCCGACCGGCGAGGTGGGCGCGTGGATGTGGACCATCGCCATTCGGCGTCTCATCGATCAGCTGCGAAGGCGCCCACCCCCGTCGCCGGTCGCCGATCTCGTTCCATTGGTCGACGTCATCGTCCACGAGATCCCGCTCGCGCTCGGTCACACCGAACTCGGTGCCGCCTTCGCGGCGCTCGACCCCGACCTTCAGGCGGTGATGGCGGCAACCGCGCTCGACGGTCTCACCAACAACGAAGCGGCCGATCTGCTCGGCATTCCGAGTGGAACCGTGAAATCACGCCTCTCGCGGGCTCGCCAGATTCTCCAGGAGCATCTCCGATGACCATCCAAGACTTCGACGCAGCCATGGCTCGAGCGGCCGGTCGACCCCGCTTCCTCGCCGGCCCCGAGGCCAGCTTCGAGGCCGAGACGATGGCGCCCCGTCTCGCCGCCAACTTTGCTGCGATCGAAGCCGAGATCGACGCTCCTGCTCCGGGCCGCCTTGCTCGCTTGCTCATGCGGCTCGGCGTCGGAGAGGCGACCGTGCCGCTGGTGACCGCCACTCCCGCGCTTCGCCGATCCTTCGTCATCTCCGTCGTGGTCGCCGTGTTCTTCGCCCTCTCGGCGGCGACGAACAACACCGCCGCTGACGGGGCCGACCGCATCGTCGTGTTTCTCACACTGGCCCCGATCATCCCTCTGGCCGGCGTCGCCCTCGCGTTCGGACCACGCGTCGATCCAACCCACGAGGTGGCGCTCGCGGCCCCGATCGACGGGTTCCGGCTGTTTCTCATACGTGCGGTCACGGTGGTCGGGGCGAGCACGGTGGTGTTGCTCATCGCATCGATGCTGGTTCCCGCGGGTGGATCGCACCGAGTCGCGTGGCTTCTGCCCGCGCTGGCCGCGGTATCGATGACCATGGCTCTCTCGACTCGATTCGATCCTCGGATGGCGGCCGGTGTTGTCGCGGTGGCGTGGGTGACCCTGGTGACGATCTCGGTCTCAGCGACTGACACCGCATCCACGTTCGGGCCGACGATGCAGGTCCTGAGCATGTTCGTCGCCGCCGCCGGAGCCGTCGGATTCGCGCGGCAACGGCGCCGCCTCGACATGGTTTCCGATCGATGACCGCCCCGACGATCGCGGTCGACTCGCTGCACCATCGCTACGGGTCGACCGATGCACTCGCGATCGAGCGGCTGGTATTCGAAACCGGGTCGACGGCGGTGCTCGGACCGAACGGGTCAGGCAAGAGCACGCTGCTCCGCCTCCTCGCGACCGTCAGCGAGGTACAACAGGGATCGGTGCGGATTGGCGAACTCGACCCGACGGATCAGACCCAGCGGACAGCCATACGACGGCGGCTCGGCTATGTCGGCCAGCGCGACGGGCTGCCGCCACGAATGCGGGTCGGCTCGTTCTGTGACTATGTCGGGGCGCTGAAGGAGATCGAGTCCGCGAGGCTCCGCCGTCGATGGACTGCGTGGGCGCTGGAACAGGTGGGCCTCAGCGCCGTCGCCGATCATCGGATCGGCTCGCTGAGTGGTGGCATGCAGCGACGGCTGGCGATCGCACAAGCACTTCTCGGCGGGCCCGACCTGTTGATCCTCGACGAGCCGCTCGCCGGTCTCGACGCCGAGCAGCGGGCCGAAGTGGGCAACCTGCTGGTCGTGCTTTCGGCGTCGATCACGGTGATCTGTGCGACGCACCATGCCGAAGAACTCGCCGGCCTCTGTCAACGAGCGGTCGTGGTCGACGGTGGGCAACCCGTGTTTGTGGGCACGCCAGCGAGCCTCGCCGACCGCGCCACGAACCGCACATGGGAGGCAAGCGAACCCGCCCCGGGCGCGGTGTGTCGGGCCGTCGGTCCCGGGCGCTTCCGCTGCGTGGGCGACGTGATCCCCGTCGGCGTCGTGGCGGCTATTCCGACCGTCGCCGACGGTTACCTCGCCACGGTGCGTCGCTGAGACCGAAGGCGGTCACTCGAGGGAGATGTCGTATCGCTCGATGTAGGCGGCGAATTCCTCTCGAACGCCGCCCTCATCGAGACTCAGCGACGCCGCGTCGTAGACATGCGGGCCGAACTTTCCCTTGGGCTTCGCCGCGAGATAGGCGGGAATCGTGTCCCTCATCTCGGCTGGGAGCTCCATCCCCAGATGGTCATAGGTCTGCGAGATGGCGGTCACCGGGTCGGCCAACAGGTCCTTGAAATGCAGGTCGGCCATCTGCGCCGCGGGGATCTCGCCGCTCTCGCGTTGCCCCATGGCCAGACCCAGCATGAGTTGATACGCAAGCGACATCAGCGGCCCACGGCCTGCTCTGTCGAGCGATGTGCTTCGCATCCAGTGGAGTGTCGCGGTGAGGTTCGCGCTCGAGCCGACAAACTTGAGGGGGTCGCGGTGAGTGTGGATCATCCTGGCGTCGGGATACGCGACGAGCAAGTCGGCCAGCGAGCCGAGATGCGCGGGCGACTTCAGCAAAAACGTCTGCGGTGATCCGTCGAGGTGCTGCAGTGTCTGGAGGAAACGTTTGTGCCAGGCGTAGACCGGCCCGAACTCGTGATGCCGCACGTCACCCAGGTCGTGCATCATCGGCCAATGCCAGCTCCGGAACTCGGGCATACAGAAATGCACGCACTCGCAGGGCAGATCGCTTCGCAACTCGTGCATGGTCATGAACTCGGGCTGGATGTCGGCCCAGAACTCCTGCTCCGGTTCACTGCATTCGGCCGCGGTCGCGGCGACACCGACGGGTGGCCCGAGCGGGTGGTGGGCCTCGTGGGCGACAACCGGGCGAAGATTCGGGTCGAGCGCGAGCAGCTCCAACAGAATCGATGTGCCGGTACGAGGCGGTCCGAGGATGAAGACCGGGGCGACCACGTCAGCGGCGGTGACCGACGGTTCGCGTCGCCAGAGGTCGTGAAGGCGTAGCCGGAGCTGCAGGCACCGCAACAGCTCGCCTCGAGCCGAGAGACGCCCGATCACGGTGAGGTCGGCGGACTCGGTCATCGCGCGGACGATCGCTCGAAACGGGCCCTCCCAGTCGTCATCGCCGAAGTCGGACAACCCGGTTGAGCTCAGCGCTGTCTCGATCAGCTCGTCGGGGTCGAGTCCGACGAGCAGCGCAGGGTCGCCCACCGACGCGCCGAACAGGTTGAGACGACGAACCCAATCGGGCCGTATCAGATCATCAGCCATTGCTTCTCCCCGTCTCCCCGATCATGAACACCAGCCATGCCACACCAGCCATCAAGGTCGCCGCAAGTACGAGCGATGCGGCGCCGAGGCCGTGGGCGTCGGCAACCCATCCCACGGCGAGTGGCCCGAGAAAGTTGCCGGTGCCCGAGAGCGTGTGGAAGCCGGCGATGAAGGGACCGGGCTCGTCGGCCGGCGCCAGATCGGTGCTCAGCGTCAGCATGCTGCCCGCGCTGAGGCCGTTGCCGAGTCCCATGATCACGCCGGCCACAACTGCTTGAGCGACGGTGTCGGCGAACGCCAGAAGCGTCAACCCCACCGCCATCAATGTGAAGGCAGGGACCATCGAGGTCAGCCGCCCGAACCGATCCATGAGCCAGCCCGCCACCGGAAAGAGCAGGAAGTCGGCGGCGGTGCCGATCGCCACGAGGAGTCCGATGGCGGCCGGGTCAAGTTCGAGATCGTCGCCGATCAGGGGCACGACGACGTGTCGTCCCTGACGCGCCGCGGCCACCAGAAGCGGGCCCAGCGACGCGATCAGAAGTTGCCGGCGGTAACGCCAGAGCGACGCGGCAATGCGCACTCGGTCAGCGCTCGGCGCGACCGGGTGATCGTCGCGGCCACCCGGAAGCACGAGGGCCAGGAGACCAAGGCCCGTCAGAATGCCGGCGAGAAGGAAGGTCGGGTTGGCACCCCACCGCCCGTAGACAGCACCACCGAGTACGGGACCGACCACATACGTGAGGCGGTGCATGCCCCCGACGTAGGCGTTGACCCTCCCTCGGAGCCCGAGTTCGACCACTCGAGCAACGACCAGTTGGCGGGACTGGGTGAGTCCGGCGAACCCGAAGCCATAGCCGACTCGCATCGCGGCGAGAGCGACAACCGCACCGGTCACCCCGAGCAAGGCAGTGGTGACGGCAAGGAGCCCGATCGCAACGAGCATGAGCCGGTCGGTGCCGCGGCGCTCGGCCAGCGAGCTCGCCGGTACACCACCAAGCGCCGACCCGATACCACTCGCCGCGGTGACCGTACCGATCGACGAAAGACTGAGCCCCGCCTGTTCGAGGTAGAGCGGCAGCACCGGAAGGACGACACCAGCGCCCAGTGTCGCCATTCCCCACGGCAGGTACACCGGCACGAGAAGGCGTCGGAGCGTCGGCCGAAGTGGCAGGGGGGCGGCGGCGGTCATCGAGGCGCGGACGCGATGTGGGTGTCGGTTCCGAAGACAACCGGAACAAAATCCGCCGACCAGCTCGCGCCTTCGCAACTCGCCCCTGCTCCGAAGCCGAGTACGACGCGGCGGCGAGTGACATCGATGTCGCCATCCCATTCGGACGGCATCACCCGTTCTCTGGGCCGAAGGTGGAGCGAAGGGCCGGGCCCGACGGGCGGTGCATCGTCGTAGAACCCGACCGTTATCGAGTCGTAGCGGTGATCCAACGCAAGCGCGAGCGCCACGCCGTCCGCGGCCCGGGTCGACGACTCGACGTCGTAGGTCCAGGTGTGGAGGTGTTCGCGCTCGCTGAAGAGGCGATCATTCGACGCGGCCACTGCCGTTGCCTGCGAGGCGAACGCGACCCGCGCAGCATCGAATCCGGGAAGAACGAAGTAGAGCGCCAAGTGCCATCCGCTCTCGGGCTGGACGAACCGGCCCGCCGAGAACACGCCCGGAGCGGCGAGACCGGTCGTGTAGTAGTGATCGCGTTCGTACCAGTGATTGAAGGCGAGCTCGTGACCAGCCGTCGGTCGAATGAGCGCGAAGACGACCGATCCAATCCGCACAACGCCATCGGCATCCACGAGCTCAGCGCCGGATGGTGATTCGTGTGCCCCCATCTCCTGAGCATGCCAAATGCGGAGACGACGTACCCCAGCGAATACTGTCCGGCGATGGCGACAACCGGTCGAATACACACCGAGCTGGGTTTCTACACACTTGCCGGGCAGGCCGCGTCCTCTCGCGATCTCCTCGACGAGGTGCAGGCCGCCGAGCAGTTGGGGCTCGGTTGGGCGTTCATCTCCGAGCGCTACGACAAGAAGGAAGCCGCCACGCTGAGCGGCGCGGCCGGTGCCGTGTCCGAACGGATCGGCATCGCCACCGCATCCACGAACCACAACACCCGCCATCTGATGGTGACGGCCGGTTACGCCCGGACGATGCAATCGCTCACGGGCGGCCGCTTCGTGTTGGGTCTGGGCCGGGGAATCGCCCGAATGCAGGACGCGTACGGCATCGATCGCATCACCACCGCGCAAATGGAAGACACCGTCGGCTTGCTTCGTCGCCTCTTCCGGGGCGAGGCGATCATCGGCCACGACGGCCCGGCCGGAAAGTATCCGGTGCTGCACTTGTCGGCCGAGCTCGACGAGTACCTCCCGATGGGGTTGACCGCGTTCGGACCCAACTCCCTCGCCCTCGGCGGACGCTGCTTCGACCAGATCGTGCTGCACACATTCTTCACCGACGAGACCACCAAACGAGCCGTCGAAACTGTCAAGAACGCGGCCGTCGATGCCGGCCGTGATCCCGACGATGTAAAGGTGTGGTCATGTTTTGCAACCGTGAGCGATGAGATCCCCGAGGAGCGGCGACTGATGAAGACCGTCGGCCGCCTCGCCACCTACCTGCAGGGCTACGGCGATCTGCTCGTCTCCACGAATGGCTGGGACCCGGCCGTGCTCGAACGGTTCCGCGCCGACGAAACCGTGAGCAACTTTCGCGGGGGCCTCGACGTGGCCGGCACTCCCGATGTATTGGCCCATGTGCAGACGCTGCTCCCGGAAGAATGGCTTGCGCCGATGGCGAAGGGTTCGCCGGTCGAGTGCGCCGCTGCGATCAAGGGACAGCTCGCCCTCGGTTGCGACGGAGTGATCATGCACGGGGCGACGCCGTCTGAGCTCGCCCCGATCGTCGCCGCCTACGCAGACTGAGGGTCAGTCGAGATCGGGCTTCCAACTCGACCCGTTGATGTGTCCACCGCCGTCGACGAAGAGGGTGTTGCCCGTCATGTAGCGGCTGCCTTCGCTCGCCAAGAAAACCGCGACCGGCGCGATGTCGGTCTCGGGGTCACCCATACGTCCCATCGGGTTGTGCTCACCAGCGGTGGCGACGAGCTCCGGGTTGCGTTCCATCACCGCTCGAAATGATGCCGATACGGCGGCCGGGCAGATCACGTTGGCGGTGATCCCGGTGGGCGCCCACTCGCGCGCCGCGCTGCGCGTCGCCGCTCGCAGTGCTTCCTTGGCCGTGTTGTATTCGACCGTTCCCATGTGGGCGTTGACGCCGTTGAGCGAACACATGTTGATGATGCGTCCGTAGCCGGCCCGCGCCATGTGTCGGTGGGCGGCGACCATGGTCCAGAACGGGCCGAGAAAGCCGACGTTCAAGCCGCCTTGCATCAACTCGTCGGTCTTCTGCTCGACCCGTGAGATTCGACCGCCTCCCCACGCGTTGTTGATGAGGATGTCGATCTTGCCGAAGGTCTCCACCGTGTGGTCGACCATGGCCTCGCAGTCATTCCGATCCCCGACATCGGTGCGGATGAACGAGCCCGCGTCGCCCAACTCATCGGCCATCGCCCCGCCGGTTTCGGAGTTGATCTCGCCGATCACCACCCTGGCGCCCTCGCGCGCGAACACCCTCGCGAGTCCTGCGCCGATGCCGTCGCCGGCTCCCGTGATAGCGGCGACCCTTCCGTCGAGTTCTCCCATACCGATCTCCTCGTTGTGCCAGCTCGGCGCGGATCGTACTTCGGCGGCCTCGGCGGCACGGAACCGACTGGATCTAGAGCAGGTGGTAGAGGCCGATCCCCGCCAGGGCGACGATCACCGGCATCATGAGTACGAAGCGAAAGGCCCAGCCGCCGTCGGCAAACGGTGCCGCGGCCATCTTTCCCACTCCGTGGCTCCTGTAGGGGTCAGCGAGCTTCTGCAAGGCCGTATCGATGTTGACGTGGACCTCGGCCATCGACGCCACAGCCCAGCGGTGGCCCACCACTATCAAGGCCGACAACACCACGGGTAGTGCGATCAGCTGGAGTTCGTCGAAGTCGGCAGCGGCACCGTCGACAACGGCCCCGCTCTGCACGGCTGCCGCGGCGAGCGCCACGCCTACTGCCGTCCCGATGGACAGAACCGTCGACGCGATGATGATCGCCCAGCGTTCTCCGTCTCGCATCAACGCCAGGTGCATCACCCGATCGCCCAGCTGATGCGCCGGGGCCTTTGCCTCGGAGAATATCGGTGCCCCGATCGCGTAGGCCCAGGTCCCGAGCGCGATCGAGATGGCGAGCAAGTTGCCGAAGGCGCGGAGCTCACCGTGGGAGATCCGCGAGGATTCCTCGTTCAGGATCAGATGGCTTCCGCCGGTCGACAAGATCATCAGAATCGGGACCGCAGCGACCATCGCGGCAGCGGCCAACATCTCTTTCCAACGATTGATCGAACGCCGAGCGATGCGCACCGAGATCAGCGCGCCCATCGGTGCGGCCACACCGCCAACAACGGCGTAGAGCAACAGGATCCACTGGTACCAGTCGTAGCCCGCGGTCGTCTGCACGCTGTCTACGTCGTCCGGCAGCGCCAGTTCTCCTGCCAGGAGTTGAACCTCGAGGCTCTGGAATGCGGAGAACCAAGCAATCAATGCACCGACGACACCACCGGCCAACAGGAGCGGCACGAGCAGCTTCCGCGGCGCCAATTCGGGCACGACGATCTCGTCTTTCAGGCCCGCCTCTGTCGCTTCGGCGCGATCGATCTCGCCGAGGAAGTCGCCGATGTGGGTGACGAGCGTCTCGAGGTGGTCAGCCCGCTCGAAGAGAAGAGTGTGGCGCCCCGGTAGCGAGTCGATCGAGGAATGAAGGTCGGCCGTTGTGGGCAGCTCGGCTCCACCGATCAGCACCGGCATGATGTGCTTCTTCAGTCGCATCGCTGTCGCGATCTCGGTGACGACCCAATCATCGGGATCCTGGATGCGGGACGGACCGGTGTCGCTTCGCCCCTCCCAGTTGGGGCCGATCACCGCAATCACAAGCTTGCAATCGTCGAGCTCGTGCATCAGTGCGTCGGCGAAGTTCTCGCCGGCTTTGAGACCGCCGTCGTGGAACGCGGTTTGGATGCCGGTGACGAGGTCGAGAGTCTGCAGACGCTCCGCAAGCCAATCGACAGCCATCCGACCGTCGGCCCTCCGGTAACTCACGAACACGCGCGCCATGTGGCGTCCACTCTCCCAGATCTGCGGCAGGAGTTCGAGAATGTCGGTGAGCACGACATCGGCCTGCTCTACGAGCTCGGCCCGCGGGCCAACGAGCGCAACCAACGAGCCGGCCGATCGTCCCGCGCCCATGTCGGCGCCGGAGTCGCCGACCATCACGACCTGATCGGCCCGCAATCCCATCGCCGCCGCCGCAGCGTCGACCATCGCTTGATCCGGCTTGGCCGGGAAGCCCGAGTCGAAGCCGAGAACTGCATCGAAGTACCGCTCCCACCCAAGCGCGCGGAGTTGGGCCCGAGCACGCGTCTCGCTGTCGTTCGTGGCCACGGACATCGGTATGCCGCGGTTGTGCAGCTCGGCGAGTAGATCGGCGGCGCCGGCTGCGGCGACCGGCACGACGAGTGTCACCTCGTCGAGACACGCTTCGATCGCCGCGTGTGCGTCGAACTCCGCGCTCGTGCGCCCGAGAACCTCGCCAAGCCGGCGCGCGAAGGCATCGTTCGAGGCGTGCACGAACAGAGAATCTGCGGTGATCGTCCCCTGCTCGCGATCGAAGCCGAGCTCACGACACAGGGTGGTGAACAGCGCTTCGTCGCCTTCGGCGAAATGAGCCAACATCGCGCCGTAGGGCTCGTCCCATGTCGCGTGGAAGTCGAGCAAGGTGCCGTCCTTGTCGAACACGACCCCCAGGATCTCGCGATCAGTCACGTCCCGCCGTGTCACGTTTCGCCCTCAGCTACTCGAAGATGCCGGTGGGTAGCCCGTCGATCGATGTGACGTTCTTGCGAGTCCAATAGGCCTGCAACTCTTCGGCGGTCATCGCCGCGTAGTGGGGCTCGAGCTCGTCGTCGGCTCGGATCGCGTCGAGCGTCATGATCGGAACACCGCTGCCGCACGACGTCGCAACCTCGTCGATGGCGAGGTCGAACACCTGGCGCGAGCCGGCCAGATCGGGAAAGTCGCCGATGACCTCCGACCAACGCGTGTCGCGGGGGTGGACGACCGTCGCGGTGCCATAGACCCGCAGGGTGAGCGGCATCTCTGTGAACGACGAGAACATGAGCGTCATCCGACCGCTGGCAGCCACGTGCGCGGCCGTCTCGTTGCCGCTGCCGGTGAGGTTGAGCCAGCGAATGCGGTCGGGCGCATCGACGCGCAGCGTGTCCATGCCCTTTGGCGAGACGTTGACCCGACCCTCCGCCGCCGCCGTCGCAACGAAGAACATCGGTTGCGCGCTGATGAAATCGATGAGCTGAGGGGTGAGAGCGTCCATCCTCCGATTCTCGCAGTGGGGCCACCCACGAGCCAGCGTTACCATCCTCGGAATGGCTGACGACCGGATCCAGGTGAACGAGCTCGACGTGGCGGCAGTGCTCCACGAGTTCGTCGAAACCAAGCTCACTCCCGAAAGTGGCGTGACCGCGGCCGAGTTCTGGGCTGCGTTCGAATCGATTCATGCCGATCTCGGATCCCGCAATACTGCGCTCCTCGCCCACCGAGACAAGCTCCAGGGTCAGATCGACGACTGGCATCGCGCCCATCGCGGTGACCACGACCACGCCGTCTACCTCGACTTCTTGCGCGGCATCGACTATCTCGACGATGCACCGACCGACGTGGCGATCCAGACGACCAATGTCGACACCGAGATCACCTCGATCGCCGGCCCGCAGCTCGTGGTCCCGCTCGACAACGCTCGCTACGCCCTGAACGCGGCCAACGCCCGCTGGGGCTCGCTCTACGACGCCCTCTACGGCACCGACGTGATCAGCGACGAGGGCGGAGCCGAAGCCGGCAAGGCCTACAACCCCGTCCGCGGCGCGAAGGTCATCGCCCGGGGCCGAGCGTTCCTCGATGCCCACTTCCCCTTGGCCACGGGGACCCACGTGGATGCAACCGGCTACACCGTGATCGACGGCGCCCTCACCGTCGCTCTGGGCGCCGAGTCCACCGGTCTCGCGGACCCCACCCAGTTCGTCGGCCACTCGGGCGAAGCCGCTGCTCCCGCGTCCATCCTCGTCCGCAAGCACGGGCTCCACGCCGACATCCGCATCGACCACGACGACAACATCGGCAAGGACGACGCCGCGGGCGTCGCCGACATCGATCTCGAGTCGGCTGTCTCGACCATCATGGACTGCGAAGACTCCGTGAGCGCCGTCGACGCCGATGACAAGGTCGGTGTCTACAGCCACTGGCTCGGCCTGATGAAGGGCGACCTGGTCACCAGCTTCCAGAAGGGCGGCCAGACCCTCGAACGCAGGCTCAACCGCGACCGCGCGTACACCGCGGCCGATGGCTCAGCGCTCTCCTTGCAGGGTCGGAGTCTCATGCTCGTCCGCAACGTCGGGCACCACCTGCCCACCGATGCGATCACCGTCGGCGGCGAGCCGGTGTTCGAGACCATCCTCGACGCGATGGTCACCGCGCTCTCGGCCAAACACGACCTGCTCGGCCACGGCGAGTTCCGCAACAGCCGTCAGGGATCGATCTACATCGTGAAGCCCAAGATGCACGGCCCCGACGAGGTTGCGTGGGCCTGCGACCTGTTCAGTCGAGTCGAGGACGCGCTCGGGTTGGAACGCTTCACGATGAAGATGGGGATCATGGACGAGGAACGCCGCACCTCGCTCAACCTCGCCGCCGCCATCGAGCAAGCCAAGGACCGAGTCGTCTTCATCAACACCGGCTTCCTCGACCGCACAGGCGACGAGATCCACACCGACATGGAAGCCGGCCCCGTCCTCCCGAAGGGTGAGATGAAGGGCGCCACTTGGCTCCTGGCCTATGAGGATGCCAACGTCGACACGGGGCTCGCCTGTGGTCTGCAGAATCGTGCGCAGATCGGCAAGGGCATGTGGGCCAAGCCCTCCGAGATGGCCGAGATGCTGGATGCCAAGGTCGGCCATCCATCGGCCGGCGCCACATGCGCGTGGGTTCCGTCACCGACGGCAGCCACGCTCCATGCCACGCACTACTTCGACGTCAATGTCGCGGCCCGCCAAGAAGAGTTGCTCTCCCGCATCCACCGACCGGTCGAGGACCTCACCGCGATCCCGCTGCTCGACCGCGAGCTCACTGCCGACCAGGTGCAGACGGAACTCGACAACAACAGTCAGTCGATCCTCGGCTACATCGTGCGTTGGGTCGGCATCGGCGTCGGCTGCTCCACCGTGCCCGACATCGAAGACGTGGGCCTGATGGAGGACCTCGCCACCCTGCGCATCTCGAGTCAGCACGTGGCCAACTGGTTGCATCATGGCGTGCTCTCCGAGCGTCAGGTGCGTGAAGCGATGGGCCGCATGGCGGCAATCGTCGACGAGCAGAACGCTGACGACGCCGACTATCACCCGATGGCTGCCGACCTCGATGCCAGCATTCCGTTCCAAGCCGCTCTCCAGCTCGTGCTCGGCGGTCGCGACGAGAACAACGGCTACACCGAACGCATCCTGCGCAAGAACCGCAGGGCCATGAAGGCCAGCCTCGCCCAGTAGTCCTGGCTACGGTCGGGCATGCCCCAACTGGACGCCATCGGAATCATCGCTGCCGACCTCGACGCCTCGCTCGCGTTCTACCGCGGCTTGGGCCTCGACTTCGAAACCTTCGGTGAGGGCCACTTCGAGGCAACGATGGCCAGCGGATTTCGGGTGATGATCGACAGCGTCGCGACCATCGAGTCGTTCTCGTCCTACGAACCCGCGACTGGCGGCCGCAATGTGGCACTCGCGTTCGCCTGTGAGAGCCCAGCCGAGGTGGATGCCGCGTTCGCCCTCGCGACCAGCGGCGGCGCAGCGGTGAAGGAGCCTCCGTTCGACGCTCCTTGGGGTCAGCGCTACGCGACCGTGATCGATCCCGACGGCAACCCCGTGGATCTCTACGCCAGACTCGACTGAGTTCTCGGCTCAGCGGCGTCAGCTCGGGACTGGCGGGACGAGACGATCGATCCAGTCGCGGGTCGTTCGCCACGCCGCGGCGACCTCGGGGATGTGCGTGCCCATGCCCTGAAAACCCTGGGCGACTGCGGGCACCACGTCGAGTTCGGCCGTCGGGCCCGCGAGATCAGCGAGCCGCCGCGCCCCCGGTAGGCAAGGGTCGACCTCGCCGGTCTGCAACAACATCGGTGGCAGGCGGGACAGATCTGCGTTGACCACCGAGGCGAGCGGATGGGCGGGATCCCCATCTGCACCGACGTAGTCGCGAGCTCGCAGACGCAGCCACTCGGGGTCAACGAAGGGGTCCTCATTGGTGACCGAATCGACACCGGTCGCGTCGAGGTCGTACCACCCACCGAAGCCGACAAAAGCCGCGGGAAGCGGCCGGCCGGCATCACGCTGACGCACCATGAGGGCCACGGCCATGCCACCGCCGCAGCTATCGCCCATGAAGACCATTCGAGCCGGGTCGTGGCCTGCGGCAAGTAGGGCTTCGTGAGCCTCGGCCAGCTCGTCGAGCTGGGTTGGGAACCGAGCCTCGGGGGCCAACGAATAGTCCACGACAAAGACGGCGAGTCCGCATTCGCGCGCCGCGATGGCGGCCCAGAACGCACACATCGCCGCGGTCGAGGTGACAAATCCGCCACTGTGGGCAAACAGGACGACACGATCGTCGGTCGTCCCGTCGGGTCGGATCCAGAGACCGTCCGGGGTCTCCTCGACCGACACGCCATCACCCACGGGCTGACCGTGGACGAAGTCGAACTTCGCACGGATCTCCGTCAGAGAGTCAGCGGGATTGGAGAAGTCGTCGGGAATCAGCTCGACGATTGCCTCGTATTCGTCACTGCCGCGGGCCCTCATGGTTCAGAGCACCACCGACGGATCGGGCACGAGATCGCGAGCGGCCCATTGGAAGATCCGCCACCCCACCTCTGGTCCGCCGAGCGTCGACTCGACCTCCTTCGCCGCGTCATCACTGATCGCCTTCGCGTCGGGAGCCTTCACGTGGACCTCGGCCACTCGCTCGGCCATGACGAACCAGCCCACGGCCTCGCCCGGCGACTGTCCACCGGTGAGAAGACCGTGGTTGCGCAGGATGCACAGCTTGGTGGTGCCCATGGATTCGGCGATGCGATAGCCGCCTGCGGTAGTGAGCACCTCGAGGTCTTCACCCTTGTAGAGCGCCTGGTCGAACACGAACGAGCACGACTCCTGGTTGATGGCCGAGAACGGCTCGACGTTGGCCGACCACGGCGTGCCGAAGCCGGTGTGGGTGTGCGCGGCGGAAACCAGTTCGGGTCGAGAGTCGAGGATGGGCCAATGAATGCAGTAGGCCGCGTGGTTGATGCCGTTGGCGGTCGGCCCGTCGACTCCTCGACCATCAGGCCCGACCAGCGTGAGGTTGTCGATCGTCGCGTCGCGAAACGGGATTCCGTAGCCGAGCACCCAGAAGTGGTCGGTGAGGATCGGATCGCGAGCCGTGACATGACCGTCGCCGAGCTGGCCCCACCGCATCGCCGCGAAGATGCGGTAGCCGATAGCGGCTTCCCACTTTCGCAGGAGTCGCAGCTCCTCGAGATCGTCGACCACAGGGGGCACAACGTCGTACGTGATGTCGGGGTAGCGATCGAGCTGCAGCGCCATGGCCGCAGCGTAGATCGCCGGTCAGAAACCGGGAAGTCCCTGCTGCGCCTGCTCGAGATCGAGAAGTCGGCGCTTCGTGTCGAGACCGCCGGCAAAGCCGGTGAGAGAGCCATCAGCGCCCACGATCCGATGACACGGAAGGATCACCGGGATGGGGTTGCGACCGTTGGCCGCACCCACCGCACGAAAAGCTCCGGGACGACCGATCGCTTCGGCCTGCTCGCCGTAGGACCGCGTCTCTCCGTAGGGCACAGTCGCGAGGGCACGCCATGCATCCTTTTGAAAGTCGGTGCCCCGCAGGTCGAGGGGAAGATCGAACGCCTTGCGGCTCCCGGCGAAGTACTCACCGAGTTGGCTGGCTGCCGCTTCGAGCGCGGGATGGTCATCGGTCTCCGGTAGGTCGACCGGGAGCCCCGCGTCGACGGGTTCTTGGTCCTCGAAGAGCACATGGGTGAGCCCCTCGTCGGAGGCCACCAGGGTGAGCACTCCGATCGGGCTGTCGAGGTGACGAATCTGCATCAGGACTTCTCCTTCGAATCAACGGTACGCAAGCTCGCCCACAGATGTTGTGAAGCGAGTGATCTGTGGGGACTCCAGACCGAGGCGACCTCAGCCACCTCGTCTTCAACGGGCAACTCGTCGCGGCCGAGGAGACGACTCATGGCATGCCGAATGCCGAGGTCCCCCGCCGGACAGACGTCGGGATCTCGGGTCGCCCGCATGGCGATCACATCGGCCGTCCATGGCCCGATGCCGCGCACCTCGAGCAGCTGGGCTCGCACCTCGAGCGACGGCGCCGACAAGTCGACGTCGCCGACGTTCACCGCCTTGGCCAAACCGCGAATCGTGGCGGCGCGGGCGCCGGGCATCCCGAGGCCGTCGCCTTCGAGCTCCGACAATGCCCCCGGAGTGGGGAAGAGTCGGGTCAGGCCGAGCACTTCCCCGGGAAGCTCTTGCCCGTGACGCTCGACGATCCGTGAAGTGATGGTGGTCGCGCCGACGACCGATACCTGTTGGCCGACGATCACCCGCACCGCCGTCTCGAAGCGGTCCCATCCACCGATGACCCGTAGTCCCCGTTGTTGCCGCACGACCGGCGCGAGCAGAGGGTCGGCGAGCAGATGATCCTCTGCCGCCTTCACATCGTCGTCGAGCCCGAACATCGAACGGATGCGAGCAACGTCGTCAATGATCGAATCGAACGTCGGAAGATGTGCCACCAGCTCGAGGTAGGGATCGTCGCCACCGAGATCGACCTCGATCACCCCCGGATTTCCGCACACCTCGAGCGTCCGCCGATAGACGGATCCCTCGACGAGTTCGACGCCGGGTGTGACGCGGGGTCGAAGGTGATGCAACGCCGCGTCCCGATCGAGAGGTTGAACGAAGGGGAGGCGCAAACGAAGTCCGCCGTCGGCAACGAGCACGTCGCCGCCGCGGCGCTTGCGGCGCAGCTCGCTCGGCGAGAACCGGAAGATGCCTTCGACGACGCGGTTCATCTGTCTGACCGATCCGAACCCTGCCGCGCCGGCGACGGCCGGCATCGACAGGTTCGTCTCATCGAGCAAGCGACGAGCGAAGTGGGCACGCCGGGAACGTCCGACGAACGCCGGAGTTGCGCCTACGTGCTGCTCGAAGAGTCGGCGAAGCTGGCGGGTCGAGTAGCCGACCCGGTCGGCGAGGGCCTCCTCGTCGAAGCGGTCGAGGAATCCATCGGAGATGAGCCCAAGCGCCATCGACACCGATGCCGGCACGCCGGTCGTCGGCGAGACCGGAAGATGTCGATCGGGCCGGCAGCGTAGGCACGAGCGATAGCCCGCGGCTTCGGCAGCTACCGGAGAGGCAAAGGGGGAGACGTTTTCAGGGTTGGGCTTGGCGCTGCACTGGGGGCGGCAATAGATGCCGGTTGTTGCGACGGCGCTGACTCGGCTCCCTGTGGTTCCCATGACTCAGAGTATGCCCGGTTGGTTCGGACACATTCGGACACGTCAGGTTTCCTCATTCTCTGCCCGGAAGTCGACGATTGCTCGCACCTCGGCGACGAGCTGCGGAGCGTGTCCGGAGGTCTCGATCATCCACTCGTCGACCTCGGTATCGGTCAACTCGGAGGTAGTCGTCCCTGTCGCGTCGATGCGCGCGAGTTTGTTCTGCTTCAGCATCCAGACACCGCTGGCATCGTTGATCCCGACCGAGATCGCCGTGTTGAAGGGACTCGAGTCGCGGCTCTTCTCGTTTGCCTCGAGCGTGAACTCGTGGTCGATCTCGTGGAGGATGCGGCACGGAATACGAAAGTCGGGATCAGGGGTCGGACTGTCGAAGACCCAGGTGTCGGCATCAGGCCTGATCGTTGTGACGAAGCCTGCATGCTCCACCGAGGTCTCGGTGGCGGCAAGAGGGACGGGCACATCGCTATGGAGGGCGGTATCGGCCATCCAGCGCTCACCATCGATGGTGACGATCGTCGTGCCGTGGTTCACGTCGACGTCGAACATCGACGCGGCATGGAGTTGGGCATCGAAGCCGAGGCCAACGAGGAGCGCATGCAGCGCGTTGTTGCTGCCCCAGCAAGTCGCGCCCGCTCCCGTCAGTTGCCAGGCGGCGAAGAAGTCATCGGGGTGTATGCCAGGGAGTTCGGGCATGGAGAAGTGGAGGGCAACGAGCTTGCGGAGATTGTCGAAGGGGATCTGCCGTGACCAAGCGGAGTAGACCGCCCTCAGGCCGGCGAGGTCGACGGAGGGGCGGTCTGAGAATCCGAGGCGGGCAGTCACCTCGTCGACCGCGTTGGCGGTCAGCGGCTTGATCGACATGGGCACAAATCTGCCACGTCGCGCGTCGTCGTGGGGCGTCCACCTGCTACGAATAGCCGGTGCACGACCACGAGACCCTCTCCGAAGCTCTCATCGCGGCCGAGTACGAGACAGGTCGTCGAGAGAAAACCGAGGCAGGGGCCAAGGCCCACGTCGCGGTTCGGATCGCCCGGATGTCCGTTGGCACCGTGGTGACGCTCGCGGGGTTGGCGATGATGCCGCTGCCCGGACCCGGCCTTCCCGTGGTCGCCCTCGGACTGGCCATCCTCGCTCGAGATGTGGCGTGGGCGGATCGCCTGCTTTCTCATGTCCGCGACCGCATCCCCACCGACGACGAGGGCGGAATCAGCCGCGGCGCCAAGATCACGATGGCCCTCAGCGGAGTCGCCGGCGTACTCGGTTCCGTCTGGTGGATCTTCGTCCGCTGATGCGTCTCTCCGTTCTGGATCAATCGCCGATTCCCTCCGGCCGCACCGGCGGCGACGCCCTGCGCAATTCCATCGATCTGGCCGTGCAGTGTGAGACGTTCGGCTGCCACCGCTACTGGGTCGCCGAACATCACAACACCGGCGGGCTGGCCGGCTCGGCACCGGAAATCCTCATCGGCCACATCGCCGAGGCCACATCGACCATCCGGGTCGGGTCGGGCGGCGTGATGATGCCCCACTATGCGCCGTACAAGATCGCCGAGGGCTTTCGTGTGTTGTCGGCCCTGCATCCGGGACGAATCGACCTGGGCATCGGCCGCGCCCCGGGCTCGGACCAAGCCGCGATGGCCGCGTTGGCCCCCGATCACCAGCCGATCTCGATCGAGAAATACCCAGCAATGGTCGCCGAGCTCGATGGCTTCCTCCGCGATGACCTGCCGGACGGCAGCCCCTTTCAGGGGCGAGTGCGGGCGACGCCCTCTCCCCCGTCACCACCTGTTCTCTGGCTCCTTGCATCGAGCGCCGACAGTGCGGCGTATGCCGCGCACTTCGGCCTCCCGCTGGCGTTTGCCGATTTCATCTCGCAGTCCGACGGTGCGGCAATTGCCGCGAGCTACCGCGAGCACTATCGCCCGAGCGAGCGCCACCCCGACCCCGAGGTCCTGGTCGCCGCGAGCGTCATTTGCGCCGACACGCACGAAGAGGCCGAAGAACTCGCGGCCGGCGTGAAGCTGTGGCGACAACGGGGCCTCCAGGGTCCCATCCCCTCACCGCAGGAAGTGCGCGACAACGTGCCCGGATCACTGGCGGTGCAGCCGAGCCGCAAGCCGATGATCCAGGGCAACCCGGCGACCGTGGCGGCCAACGTGCGC
>Ga0315336_1003789_pt1 | contig 19372 bp, 11 predicted proteins | sample ASW5metaG_FD_204512 | JGI IMG/M metagenome (GOLD analysis project Ga0315336, IMG submission 204512) | Ammonia-oxidizing marine archaeal communities from Monterey Bay, California, United States - ASW #5 | ecosystem: Environmental > Aquatic > Marine > Intertidal zone | place: USA: California... | reverse complement strand
ATCCTCCCCGGCCACCAAGGTCGGATCGTACTGCCGGTTTCCGCAGACGGCACTCGGCCTGAGCGAGCAGCAATTTCCGCGGTTAATCGCCTGGGCAGTGAAGGGCCGATCACTTTGGTCGAATTCTCTGGGCGGACTTCTGAATGAGCCAATCTCCAGCCAACTCCGCAGCACGGCGTGGTCCGTGGCGTTGGGTTCCGAGTCTCTACTTTGCCGAAGGGCTGCCCTACGTGGTGGTAATGTCGGTTGCGGTGATCATGTACAAGCGGTTGGGCATTTCCAACACGCAGATCGCCTGGTACACCAGTTGGCTTTATCTGCCTTGGGTGATCAAGCCGTTCTGGAGCCCGCTGGTTGAGATTAACAAGACGCGACGCGGATGGATTCTATTGACTCAACTTCTGATCGGCGGCGGACTGGCGGGCGTTGCACTGACTCTGCCTGCCGACGATTTCCTCCGCTACACGCTGGCCTTTCTGTGGCTGTTGGCTTTCAGCTCCGCTACCCACGACGTGGCCGCCGATGGCTTTTACATGTTGGGGCTCTCCGATCATCTACAGGCTTGGTTCGTGGGCATTCGTAGCACGTTCTATCGGTTGGCGATGATCACCGGCCAGGGGCTGCTGGTGATGTTAGCCGGCGCTCTGGAATCGAGCACCGGGCTACCCGATACAACCGTTCATGTCGCGGCGGTCGAGCAGGTCGCGGGGGAATTGAGCTTCGCTCCGCAGAGCAGTCTTCCCGCTCCCGGTGGCTCAACCGAACAGGCGCAGCAACGCATCCTCACGCCTCGAGAACGGATCGAACTACCGATCTCCCCGCGCAGCGCCACCGAGGTCGATCGCCTTGTCCAGGAGGTCCGTCAGTGGAATGTTAGCCACCAATTCTACGAACCGCCCGAGCAGAAAGAGACTCAGGAGCAAGAATCGGAATCCTGGTTTTCCAGCCTGAAGACTCAACTGGAAGACTGGCTGACACGCAATTTCGGCCCTGAGCAAGAGGCTGCCGATCCAACCAAACCGGCTGGCAACGTCGCGGTGATTTACTTGCGTATTTCACCGCCTCTTGAGGAACAGAAACCGATCGCCGTGCAGGTTGGCCGCATGAAAGGCGATGCTAACTTTAGTGTCATCGAGGGGAATCGTTTCCAAGTCACGGCCGACAACGCCGACCAGCCCTTTGCCTCGTTGGTTCAAATCGACACTAAATTGGACCACCCGTCGGAGGCCACGTTCATTATCCGATCGGGCAATTCGCCGTTGGCCTGGTCGATCACTTTCTACGTCCTGGCCGGCTTCTTTCTGATGATTTGCCTTTACCACAGCTTCGCCCTACCGCGGCCGGCTGCAGACATCTCTCACTCCGGCTCGACTGGCAGTCTCGCCAAAGACTTCTTGATTCCCCTAGCCTCGTTTTTCAGCACACCGCGGACCGTAGTGGTGATCGCCTTCTTGTTGCTCTACCGGTTTGCCGAGGCCCAGCTGTCGGCCATTGCGCCCCCCTTTCTGCTCGACATGCGCGAAGCAGGCGGACTGGCGATGACCACCTCCGACGTGGGATTTGTCTACGGAACGGTCGGCGTGTTGATGCTCGTTTGCGGCGGTCTGCTGGGTGGATTTGCCGCGGCCACGCACGGCCTGAAGTACTGGCTCTGGTGGATGGTGCTGGCGATCAATCTACCCAATGCAGCCTATCTATTCCTGTCCCACTATCGTCCCGAGAGTTTGTGGATTGTCAATCTCGCAGTCGGCGTCGAACAATTTGGCTACGGGTTCGGGTTCACCGCCTATCTACTGTTCATGCTGTACGTTTCACAGGGTGAACATCAAACCGTTCACTACGCCCTGTGTACCGGCCTGATGGCCCTGGGCATGGCTCTCCCGCGGGCATTCTCCGGTTGGCTGCAGGAGATCATCGGCTACCAACATTTTTTTGCCTGGGTGATGCTCGCGACGATTCCCAGCTTCTTGGTCTGCTTGTTGCTCCCCATCGACCCACAGTTTGGTAAAAGAAGCGCCGAAGAAGCAGCTGACACATGAGCAATACCATGATTCTGGAACCTCCGACTTCGCTGCGCGACAAGCTGGCCCAGCTGATGTTTGTCCGCGTCGGTTCCAATCTGCCGCCGGTGCGCACTGTGGAACAAGACGCCGACCGCGTGGGCGAGCTGCTTGCAGACTGTCCGATCGGCGGTCTAATTCTGTTCAATGGGCAGCGCGACCAGACCCGTGAAACGCTCCGGCAATTGCAGTCTGCTAGTCGGACTCCGCTGCTAGTCGCTTCAGACATCGAACGGGGCATCGGCCAACAATTACTCGGGCACGAGCTCTACCCGCACGCGATGGCGTTTGATTCCTTAGGGGCGGAAGCCGAAGAGGCGGTCGCAGCTTTCGCCCAACAGACGGCCGAAGCGGCCCGGGGCTACGGACTCCACATCGCGTTTGCCCCGGTGGCCGACGTGAACGTTGACCCCCGTAATCCGATCATCGCCACCCGCGCCTTCGGTTCCGATCCCCAGCGGGTCGCCCAGCTGGTTTCGGCCTACGTACGCGGCTGCCAGGCGGGCGGTTTGCTGCCCACCGCCAAGCATTTTCCAGGACATGGCAACACGCACGAAGACTCTCACCACATGCTCCCCACGGTGCAAGCCACTCGCGCCGAGCTCCAGGCTTGCGAGTTGGTCCCGTTTAGTGCGGCAATCGAGGCCGGTGTGCCGCTGATTATGACTGCTCACGTTCAATACGACTCTCTGGATGGCAGTGGCAAGCCGGCAACGCTCTCTCATCCCATCCTCACCACGCTGCTGCGCGACCAACTTGGATTCGAAGGAGCAGTGGTTTCCGACAGCTTGCTGATGGAAGGAGTCACCAAGCCTTACGCCGACGAGGGCTCACTAGCCATCGACGCGATGCTGGCCGGCGTGGACATTCTGCTGGACGTCGCCCAGCCGCGATCCACGCTCGAGAGCTTGCAACAGGCTGTTGCCGATGGGCTGCTTCCTGAACTCTGCGTTGCTCAGGCCTTCGACCGACTCTGGCAATTAAAGCGCCGAGCTCTCACTGACCAGGCTACGCCGACTAACATCCCCTTGGTTGTTTCTGATCAGGATGAGCAAGAAACGGGAAAGCTCGCCGCGGACATCGCCCGTCGCGCGATAGTCACGATGGATGAAGACGAGAGTACGCTTCCGTTCTCCTCGGACAGAGCCGTAACGGCGGTGCTGATCAAACCATTTCAAACCCATCTGGACCCGCCCGAGCAACCGCTTGCCGCGGCGCTGCGTCGCCAGTTTCCACAGTTGACTTACCACGAGTGGGGCCCTGAGCTCGATTTGGCAGAGCAACAGCGGTTGACTCAACTAGCGCTAGCGGCCGATCAACTGTTGATCGCCGCAGTCGTCAAGCCGGCCGCGTGGCATCGGTTCGGATTACTGCCGCTGCAGAGCGCTTGGGTCGAACAGATCACCACTAGCCGCCCCGTCGTCCTGGCCTCGCTGGGGTCGCCCGAGGCGCTCACCGCTTTCAATCACGCAGCCGTTAAGCTTTGCGCCTTTAGCGATGTTCCCGTCTCACAACAGGCATTGGTCGAACGCCTTGTCGACGGTTAGGCCAGTGCGCACCGGCAATAAAGCGGTGCGCGAACTCGCTGGCATGGCAGTAAATCATGCCGCATAAACTGGCGTACTTATCTAATCATTACAGCGATACTGCAAGAAGGCACTGCGAAACCAGGGCTTTCAATGCTCCGGAGCCTTCTCAGCGGCAGTCGTTGCTACTAGAATCGAGAGTTCATGAGGACTGTCCGATTCGCCGGGGAGCAACTTAGGCTCAATTGAATCAAAGGGTGTTGTTTAGAATGAAAATGGAAAACACAGACCGCTCTCTGACTGCCGATGATTTCTCCCTCCGGGAGAAGATCGCCACCCGCATCTTTGAGCGTGCCTCCGACGTCAGCCAATACGTGGCTCGCCAGATTGCCGATTTGATTGAGCAACGAGCCGCGGCAGGGCAAAAGTGCGTCCTAGGACTCGCCACTGGCAGCTCGCCGACGACCGTTTACGACGAGCTGATCCGGATCCATCGCGAAGAGGGCTTGTCCTTTCAAAACGTCGTCACCTTTAACCTTGACGAATACTTCCCGATGCAGCCGCAGGCGCTGCAAAGCTACGTAAGGTTCATGCGCGAACATCTGTTCGATCACGTCGACATCGACCCGCAGAACATCCACATTCCCGACGGAACCGTACCCCATGACGAGGTTGCCGAGTATTGTCGGCGGTATGAGAGTCAGATTGAAGACGCCGGCGGCATCGACATCCAGCTACTGGGCATCGGCCGCACCGGCCATATCGGTTTCAACGAGCCAGGCTCCAGCAGCACCAGCCGCACCCGGTTGATCACGCTCGACTCGATTACCCGCCGCGACGCAGCCAGCGACTTCTTTGGCGAAGAAAATGTGCCGCAACGGGCGATCACAATGGGCGTCGGGAGCATTCTTGAAGCCAAACAGATTTTTCTAATTGCCTTTGGCGAGGGGAAAGCTCCGATTATTGCCGAAACGGTCGAGGGCGAAGTCTCTTCTTCGGTAACCGCTAGCTTTTTGCAGCAACATCGGCATGCTCAAATCGTCATCGACGAAGCCGCTGCTGAGAAACTCACTCGCTGTTGTTGCCCTTGGACTCTGGGCGAGTTGGAATGGAACGAAAGCAAGATTCGCAAGGCAGTTATCTGGCTCGCCCAGCGTTGCCAGAAGGCGATTTTGAAGCTCACCGTTGAAGACTACAACGAACAGGGGTTGCAAGGTTTGTTGGCCAGCCATGGGCCAGCTTACGAGATCAACCTAAGCGTGTTTCGGCACCTGCAGTCGACCATCAGCGGTTGGCCCGGCGGCAAGCCCGAGGAGGCCAAGCAACCAGGTGATCGCCAACGGCAGCACGACGAGATCTTTCCCAAGCGGATTCTCGTCTTCTCACCACACCCCGATGACGACGTCATTTCGATGGGAGGCACCCTGATCCGATTGGCGGATCAAGGACACGAAGTCCACGTCGCCTACCAGACCTCGGGCAACATTGCTGTTTTCGATGAAGACACGCGTCGCATGGTTGAGTTGGTTGCCGAATTCAACCGCTATTTTGCGTTGGACGCTCAGCGCAGTGATGAATTAGAAGCCGACATCTACAATTTCTTCGACAACAAGAATCCTGGGCAAGTCGATTCCGAGCAGGTACAAACCATCAAGGGCATCATCCGCCGTGTCGAAGCCAGAGCGGCCGCCCGCTGCTGTGGCGTGCAAGACAGTCACACTTATTTTCTCGATTTGCCGTTTTACGAAACGGGCCGTGTGCGCAAGAAGCCGCTGGACGAAGAAGACATCCGCATCACGGTCGATCTGCTTCGCAAGATTCAGCCCCACCAGATCTACGCCGCCGGCGACCTCTCCGATCCACACGGCACCCACCGCACGTGTCTCGACTCGGTATTCCGCGGATGCGATCGGGTCAGCTCGGAGCCCTGGTACGAGCAATGCTCAGTCTGGCTGTATCGGGGCGCTTGGCAGGAATGGGCTCCTCATCAGATCGAAGTCGCGGTGCCCTTGAGCCCATCGGAGCTCAAACGCAAACGGGTGGCGATTTTCCAACACGAATCCCAAAAGGACCGGGCCTTGTTCCCCGGACCCGATCCCCGAGAATTCTGGCAGCGGGCCGAGCAGCGCAATCGCGCCACGGCCAAGCTGTACGATTCGCTAGGCCTGGCCGAGTACGAAGCGATCGAAGGGTTCGTCCGCTGGACTGGAGATATCAACAGCATCTAGCGATGGATCTATCCGTAGGCTTGAGCGACCGTAAGAACTAGAAGCTCAGCCGCCACTCACACCACTGACACTTACAGGAACATTCACTTGCCAAGCCCAGCCACTGATCGTCGACTGGTGATTCTCACCGAGGGCCATTCGGGACCGATTACCGCTAAGACTGCGAACAGTGTCCTGCGCTATCAGCCCGAGCAGGTTCTGGCGCTGTTGGATAGCACCAAAGCGGGCAAGACGGCTCAAGAAGTGATGGACGTCGGCGGCCAGACGCCGGTAGTGGCGAGCCTGGACGACGTGCCCGACGCCAATACGCTGATGATCGGAATTGCCCCAGCCGGCGGACAAATTCCCCAAGCCTGGCGGGCCGTGATCTTAGCAGCCATTTCCCGGGGTATGGATGTCGTGTCGGGCCTGCATCAGTTTCTCAGCGACGACGCCCAGTTTAGCGACGCTGCTGCACGAAGCGGCTCGAAGCTGGTCGATGTACGGAAGAACGACGAGCAGGACGTCGCCGCTTTTCAGGGATTTCGAGAAGACTGCCTGCGAATTCACACTGTCGGGCAAGACTGCTGTGTTGGAAAAATGCTGGTAGCGATCGAATTGACCCGCGCAATGCAACAAGCTGGGCACGACTGCAAGTTTGTGGCCACCGGACAGACTGGCATATTGATCGAAGGAGACGGCAGCCCGATTGACTGCGTGGTGTCCGATTTTATCAGCGGTGCTGTCGAAAAACAAATCCTCGAAAACGAAAATCACGACATCTTGTTTGTCGAAGGTCAAGGCAGTCTGTCACATCCGCGCTACTCCGGTGTTACGTTGGGCCTGCTGCACGGCTGCCAGCCGCAAGGTTTGATCCTCTGTTACGAACTGGGTCGAACCACAGTGCATGGCATGGGGCACGTGCCACTCAAGCCACTGGCCGAGCTTTGCGAGCTCTACGAGTCGATGGCCAATCTCATGGGACCCTCGCAAGTGATCGGCATAGCAATGAACAGCCGCGCCGCTACGGCCGAACAAGCCGAAGCCGAACGGCAGCGCGTTAGCGAAGAACTGGGGCTGCCTGTCTGCGACGTGTTGCGGCATGGGCCAGAAGATCTGATCGACGCCGTTTGCCAGTTGAAACCTCAGCTGGCCCTCGGCTAATCCGACCGTCGCAATCAATTCGCCAGCCAGTCTGTCAGAAAGCTCGGCTCCACCCCTCCTGGGAGCATGACACTTGAAGCTCTCCGTACACCAATTCGACCTGCCCCTGCGGCATGTTTTTACGATCTCGCGTGCCTCGGTCACGATCCAGTCAACGCTGATCGTTGAGCTTGCCGATGGCGAGCATCAGGGGTATGGCGAAGCGACGACCAACAAGTATTACGGCATGACGTTTGAAAACATGCGGCGGGCGCTCGACTCCGTCCGCGCGGACGTCGAATCAATCGACAACTTGGATCCACAGGCCCTGTGGCTCCAACTAGCCCCGCGGCTCAGCGACAACCCCTTTGCCCAGTGCGCTTTGGACCAGGCGGCCTACGACCTGTGGGGCAAACAGCAAGGTGCGCCGGTCTGGCGATTGTGGGGGCTGGATAACTCTCGGACACCTGTTTCAGACTACACCATCGGCATCGACTCCATCGAAAAAATGGTCGAGAAGATGCGCGAGTTTCCCAACTGGCCAATCTACAAAATCAAGCTCGGCACCGAGAACGACTTGGAGATCGTCCGTGCTCTGCGACAACAGACCGACGCCGTCTTTCGCATCGACGCCAATTGCGGCTGGTCGGCCGACGAGGCGATCAGTAATTCCCGCGAGTTGCGACACTTGGGCGTTGAGTTCATCGAGCAGCCATTGCCAGCCGACGATTGGCAGGGGCAGCGCAGGGTGTTCGAGCAATCGGAACTCCCGGTGATCGCCGACGAAAGTTGCCTCCGCGTTGCCGACGTCGACCGCTGCCACGGGCATTTTCATGGCGTGAACATCAAGCTAGTCAAGTGCGGCGGGCTGACCCCTGCCCGAGAAATGATCCACCGGGCTCGAGAACTCGATCTCAAGGTGATGGTCGGCTGCATGACCGAGTCGACCGTCGGCATCTCGGCAATCGCCCAGCTGCTGCCGCTGCTCGACTATGTCGATATGGACGGTGCCGTGCTACTAGCCAAAGACATTGCCACGGGGGTAACCTTAGAGCGCGGACGTTGCTACTATCCGCACGTCAATGGCAACGGCGTCGAACTTATCGAACCCGCTTAGCCTCTGAGGCACGCGAACTAATCGACATGCTCTTGGGCCAGAGTGCAACGCGGCTCGCGGGGAGTCCCGGAGGCAAGTGTGCCTCCGGCTAGTTAGGTTGAAATCACAGTTCCGAATTGGGGAGAAATCTCGATGCTTGGTTTTAGTATCAACTCGCGACCGCGTGCGACGCTCATTGTTCGTTTCTCCTGTACGGCTGCGGCCGTCTGGTTACTGCTCGCTGCCGATTGCTCGGCCGAATATCCAGCAGTCAGCCTGGCCGACCAGATTCAACCACTGGTCAACGCCCACCAGGGAACCGTCGGCGTAGCGATCAATCATCTCGACTCGGGTGAGTCCTTCGAACATCAATCTGATCTGCCGCTGCCGACCGCCAGCCTGATCAAGTTGCCGCTGATGATCGCGACCTACCAGGCCATTGAGTCAGGCCAGCTCGATCTGCAGCGGATGGTTACGCTCAGCGAGGAAGACAAGGTCCCCGGTTCGGGCATTCTAACGCCCCATTTCTCCGCCGGGGCCCATATCTCGCTCCGCGATGCGATTCAACTGATGATGGTTTACTCGGACAACACTGCGACCAATTTGGTAATCGACCAGGTTGGCCTGGCGGCGACCGCCGAACAGATGGAACAGCTCGACTGTCCGAAGACGAAGCTGCATTCGAAAGTCTTCCGCCGCGACACGTCGATTTTTCCCGAGCGAAGTAAAGAGTTCGGCCTGGGCAGCACCACCGCTGCCGAGATGGTACGACTGCTGGAGCTACTGCAATCCGGCGAACTGGTCAGCGCTTCGGCCAGCAAGTCGATGCTAGACCATCTCTATGATTGCAGCGATCGCAAGAAACTGCCGCGCTACCTGCCGGCCGGTACTAAGGTTGCACACAAGACAGGCTCCGTTTCGGCCTCGCGCTGCGCCGCCGGGATTATCGACAGCCCTTCAGGGCCGATTGTCATCTGCGTGCTGACCGACGACAACGAAGACCGCAGTTGGAGCGATGAAAATGCAGCCGATCTGTTGTGCAGTAAGATTGCACTGACGGCATTCCAACACTTCAATCCCGACCCGCAAAGCCCTCCTGCCGGGCCGCCCGAGTTGCAGATCGGCGCCGGCGGTAAGCTGGTCGAGTATCTTCAGATGACACTCAATGCGCAGCTTAAACCGTCGTCGAACCTAGGCGTTGACGGCGACTTTGGCCCAGCCACCCAAGCAGCAGTGATTCGGTTTCAGCAGTCGGCTGGGCTCGAACCGTCCGGCTCGGTCGGCGCCGAAACCTGGGCGGCGCTCGGTCCTCTAGTTCAAAAAGCATTGCCTATAGCAGACCCTGCCGAGATCAACAGCGCAAGAATCAACAAACGATCTGCCGACCCGCTCACCGGTACACCCTTCGTCACCTGCAAGGCATGGGCGATCGGCGACGCCAAATCAGGCCGATTGCTTTGGGGGCACCAAGCCGATAAGCCGCTCGACATGGCCAGCACCACCAAGATTATGACCGCGTACCTGGTCACGTCGCTGGCCGAAAAAGATCCCAGCGTGTTGCAAGAAGAAGTCGAATTTTCTCAGTCGGCTGACGATACGATCGGCTCGACCTCCGGGCTTCGGGCAGGTGAGAAACTCCCTGTAGGGGAACTATTGTACGGATTGCTGCTGCCCTCGGGCAACGACGCATCGGTCGCCCTGGGCGAACATTTCGGCCCTAGGCTCAGCCCCACCAGCGATGCCGGAGCTTTTCTCCAGTTTGTGGCAGCGATGAACCATACCGCCCAGCAGTTGGGTATGAGCCATTCAATCTTCAAAAACACCCATGGCCTGACCGAGGAAGATCACCATGCTAGTGCCGGCGACCTGATGGTGTTGGCTTACCACGCCATGCAACAGCCGATCTTCCGCAAGATTGTCGGCACCGTGCAGCACGGCTGCACCGTCAGCGGGCCGGGCGGGTATCAGCGAAACATCAAGTGGGACACCACCAATCGGCTGCTTAAAACCGACGGTTATCTGGGAGTCAAGACCGGCACCACTCAGGCCGCCGGTTCCTGCCTGGTCTCGCTCGGAGAGCACGATAATCAATCCTTGATTGTTGTGGTTCTCGGCTCCAGCTGCACGGACGCCCGCTACACCGATAGCCGAAACCTTTATCGATGGGCGTGGAATCAGCTGAGTGATGAAACTGTTTCCGCTGGAAAGTGACCTGGATATGCTCATCAACCTTCGTCACCCGTCGCCAACCGTAGCGAAGTGATCGACTAAACGCCTTTAACAATTCCCAACGGACCTTGATGGAATCGCACCCTTACGGCTGGCTGAGCTTGATGCCCCCGGTGGTAGCGATCGTTTTGGCGATCGCCACGCGGCGGGCAGTGCTTTCGTTGGTGGTTGGCATTTTCTGCGGTGCGCTGATTACCACCGGCGGAAATCCTTGGAGCGCACTTTACGATACGCTGGAGGTGCATCTCTGGCCAACGGTGATCGATCCGGGCAAGCTACGGGTCTTTTCTTTCACGCTGTTAATGGGAGCGATGATTGGTGTGATCTGCCGCTGCGGAGGCATGCAAGGCCTGATCCGGCTGATCTCACCGCTGGCCAAGTCACGGCGTAGCGGGCAGCTGACAACTTGGGGAATGGGCATGATCGTTTTCTTCGACGACTATGCCAACACTATCCTGTTAGGAAGCACCTTACGGCCTTTGTGCGATCGGCTAAAAATCTCTCGTGAAAAACTCGCCTACCTAGTCGATTCAACCGCCGCTCCGGTGGCCGGCCTAGCACTGATCTCCACCTGGGTGGCCGTTGAGATTGATTATGTGCGCGAGGGTCTGGAAAACATTCCATTGGTCACCGACCTAAACGCAGTCGATTTGTTTATCGCTAGCATTCCCTATCGGTTTTACGTCTTGATGGCTTTAGTGTTAGTGCCACTGATCGCGATCACCGGCCGCGACTTCGGACCGATGCTCAAGGCGGAGCGGCGGCGATTGCGTGGGGCGGCGACTGAGGATCCTAGGCTGGACGCTGCCGCGCAGTTGGAAGACGAATCGACCGCCGAATTGCCTCAACGGTGGTACAACGCCGTCCTGCCGATCGTGCTGACGTTGGGAGTCGTCCTCTGGCTGTTGTATTCCACAGGAACTCAGGCCTTGGCGTCGGTACAGCACGAAGGCCCGATTACGCTGCGCGCAATTATGGGCAAGGCAGATTCGAGCTTTGCCCTCCAGTACGGTGCTCTTGCCGGTCTATTGCTGGCTTGGCTGTTGGCTCGTGTGCAACGGTTGCTCAGCGATACCGAGCTGCTCGTCGCCGCCGGGCGGGGGGCCCGCGTCGTGCTACCGGCGATCGCGATACTCTGGTCCGCTACGGCGCTGTCCCGCATGACAAGCAACAAATCGGTAGCGGGAGAATCAACCCAGATTGCCTATCAATACCAAGATCACCGGCTCTACACCGGAGCTTATCTAACGGGCATGATTGTCGGAGATACCAATAATCCTCAAAGCGGAACAGCCGGCCGATCGGTTGAGACTACGCTTAAGCTGCTACCGACAGCCGTATTTCTGCTTGCGGCAGTGCTCTCCTTTTCGACAGGCACTAGTTTTGGCACGATGGGGATTTTGTTGCCGATGGTAGTCGCGCTGTCACACAGTTTGCTATCGACCCGAGGCCCACCCATCGATCCGAGCGAGCCTATTCTGCTTGCGACGATTGGCAGCGTATTGGCAGGAGCCGTCTTTGGGGATCACTGCTCACCCATTTCCGACACGACCATTCTCTCCTCGCAATCGTGTGCGTGCGATCACATCGCGCATGTCGTCACACAGCTTCCCTACGCATTGACAGTCGCCACCGGGGCAGTACTATTTGGCACACTGCCACTGGGTTGGGGCGTCCCGGTGTGGGTGCTGTTGATCATCCAACCGCTGGCGTTGTTCGCCATGTTGCGATTGGTTGGACGCCCAGTCGAAATCGAAGAACGCCCCGGAGCCTTGCCATGAATTTCTCTTTCCCACGCCCTGCCCTCTTACTACTGACTTGTATGGCGGTATTTCTGCCACTCTGCCAAGCCAGCGGCGATCAGGCCGAGACAGCCGAAGACCGCGGCCCAGTCGTTGTGACCGACCAGGCCAGGCAGATTCATCAATCAGCGATTGTGATCGACGGCCACAACGATCTACCGTGGGAGCTCCGCAAGCAAGGTTCGATCTCCTTCGACCCGCTCGATATCTCCAAGCCTCAAGAGACTCTGCAGACCGATATACCGCGACTTAGAGAGGGTGGTTTGGGAGCACAGTTCTGGTCGGTCTATGTCCCTGCCAGCACCGATGGTGACGGGACTGCGCTGGCAACCACGCTCGAGCAGATCGAGCTGGTCCACGCCATGTTGCGGCGTTATCCAGGCACCTTCGAACTGGCCAGAACAAGCGACGACGTGCTGCGGATTCATGCCTCGGGCAAAATCGCTTCGCTGATCGGCGTCGAAGGAGGCCATTCGATCGAAAACTCGCTGAGTGTTCTGCGGCAACTGTACGAATTGGGCGCCCGCTACATGACGCTGACCCACTCCGACACACTCGATTGGGCCGACTCGGCAACCGACGAACACCGGCACGGCGGCTTGACGCCCTTTGGCGAAGATGTAGTCCGCGAAATGAACCGACTAGGCATGCTCGTCGATCTGTCACACGTTTCGCCCGACACGATGAAACACGCACTGCGGATTACCCGCGCTCCGGTCATATTCTCGCACTCCTCCGCCCGAGCGATCGCCGACCATCCCCGCAATGTGCCCGACGATGTCTTGCGGTTAGTCGCCGAAAATGGCGGCGTGGTGATGGTCAATTTCTATTCGTCATTTATCGTGCCTAGCTCGGCGGCCATTAACATTCGCCGCCTGGCGCACGGACGAGAGTTGGCCAAGGAAATCGACGATCAGGCCGAGCGAAAATCTGCCTTACGAAAGTGGGATATTCAGAATCCGGTCGAGCGGGGAACTATCCACCATCTGATCGACCACATCGACCATATTGCCCAAGTAGCAGGTGCGGAGAACGTCGGGCTGGGATCGGACTACGACGGCGTTTCCGTCCTGCCCACGCAACTGGAAGACGTAAGCAGCTATCCGCTTATTACCCAGGCACTGCTCGATCGGGGATACGAGCCTGAACAAATCGTCCAAATCCTCGGCGGCAACCTCTTGCGAGTGATGAAACAAGCCGAGCAGGTCGCCCAACAACCGGCCGAGTGAGTCCAGTTGAGCTCGAAGTCCACCAATCCGCCTCTGTCGGACGCTACTTTTCCGAAGTAAAACAATCCGCGCGGGCGTGGAACTATTTCGTGCCTCGCCCGACCTTGCCGGATATCCGCGGGTCGTGCACGCCGACGAGCTTGCCTGCTCGATCGATTACAATGGCCTGTGTCACGCCACTTTTCTGTCTGGTTTCGATCGCGTGACCTCGCTGTTTCAGGCCCTTAACCAACTCCTGGTCAACGGCTGCTTCGACCAGCACGTGGTTGGGGCGCCACTGGTGATGAAAACGAGGCCCCGCCACGGCGTCGGCAAGCGGCTGATCGAGGTCGAGCGTGCGGATCAGCGCGAGCAACACTTGGGTGATAATCTTCGGCCCGCCGGCCGCGCCGACCGTCAACACCGGCTCGCCATCCTTCAGCACAATCGTCGGGCTCATGCTCGACAGGGGCCGTTTTCCCGGGGCAACAGCGTTGTTCTCCGCCCCCAACAATCCAAACGCATTGGGTACACCCGGCTGGCTGGAAAAATCGTCCATCTCGTTGTTCAGCACGATCCCCGTTCCGGGCACGATCACCTTCGATCCGAAAGAAGTATTGACTGTGGCCGTGATCGCCACCCAGTAACCGTCGCTGTCGGCAGCGGCAACGTGTGTGGTGTGCCGGCCGAACAAGTCTTCCTGCGCCCCCGGCGGAACGCGATGGTTGGGCACGTCGGTCGCTCGGTCAGGATCGATTCGCTTGGCAAGCTGCCGGGCATACCCTTTATCGATCAATCCCCGGGGCACCTCCACAAAGTCAGCGTCCCCCAACCAGTGAGCCCGATCGGCAAAGGCGAGCTTCATCGCCTCGACGATCAGGTGCGCTGCGCCGGCCCGATCACGACGGTAGGCCGCTGCCAGATTGAACGGCTCGAGGATGTTAAGAATCTGCGCCACGTGCACGCCGCCCGAGCTGGGCGGCGGAAAACCTACAATCGTCCAGTCGCGATAGGTCGTGACGATTGGATCCCGCAGACGCGGAGTGTAGCGGGCGAAATCTTCGGCGGTGAGAATGCCACTGTTGTCTTGCATCCAACTCCCGACCGCCGCGGCAAACGGCCCGCGATAGAACCAGTCGAGCCCCTGGTCCGCAATCGCCCGATACGAACGGGCCAAGTCGGGCTGAGCTAACTGCTCCCCCTCGGCGTAAGGCTTTCCATCTGGCTTGAGTAAAGCCGCGGCACTACCAGGAAACTTGGCCAACGTGTCAGCCGTTCTGCTGAGTACCCGGGCGTAATGGCCGCTAATGGCGAACCCCTCTTCAGCAATCTGGGCTGCCGGATGCAACAGTTCCGCCAGGTTCCGCGCTCCACATTCTTTGAGCGCCACCGAGTAAGCAGCCAAAGCACCCGGCACGCCGACGGCCAGCGGACCGGTCCTGCTGAGTCGCGGGTCGGCCTGGCCGTCGCGGAGATACATGTCATGAGTGGCCGCAGCGGGAGCCATTTCGCGGCCGTCGATCGCCAGCAGATTCCCGTCAGGCTGACGAATCAATATGAAACAGCCGCCCCCCAGCCCCGAGTTGTGGTTGTCAACCACACCCAAAGTCAACGCAGCCGCGATAGCCGCGTCGACGGCGTTACCTCCCTGTTGATAGGCTGCAACTCCCGCGTCGGTCGCCAAGGGATGGACGGTCGCTACGACGCATTGTTGCTGGGCATTCGCAAAGACCCCGCAAGAGACTACGTGCAATGCGACGACAAACAACCGGCACGCGCTTCTTCGGTTTGGGTAAAGCATGGAACCAACAGTCCTGACTGAGGGCAGATTACTGCACGCCTGCACATGCTAATCGAGTTCCACGTAAAAGACAATGATCGCTCAATAGACCTGCTTCGAACAAAAGAAACTGAGCGTGCTACCAAGACGGGTCTCGGCACGCTCTTCGCGGCGGAACAGAAAAGATCATTTTGGTTTCTCGATCTCGAAATCGTACACGTGACTGGCCGAGTCAACCGTTCGCCGAAAAGGCGAGGAGCTGGCCAAGGTGTACTTTTCCGCGACGAGTGACTTGTCGTCGCGATACGACTTCCGGATAGTGAAAACAACGTCGTATTCTCCGTAAAAGGCCCCGTCACCGGGGCGCATCGTCATCAGTTCGTAGCTCCCGTCCGGCTCGATGTCGGCCGAGGCAGCTTTGCGAACTTCGGGCGAAGAGCCAGAGGCTACTTCAAAGCGAACGACGGCGATGCCGCCTTTGGGAATCGAGCCATCGGCGTAGCTTATCTTCCCGGTGACCTTCCCCATGGCAGGGCCCCGCTTGCTACAGCCGGTAATTGGCAACAGAAAGACCATCAACCAAGCGATCCTCTGCAAAGAAATTCGTCCGGAACAATCTCGACCGGCTACTGAAATGTGCATCGCCCTATCCCTACTTGCGTCTAATCCAATCCACGAAAACGAGGTCCTCTTGCTAAAAGGATAGCCTGACGAGTAGCTTTGTTTCATCCACCAAAAAACTGTCTATTGAGCTTCTGACGTCGAGATCCTAATCGATCGAATCGAAAAGTTCGCCATCGGCGCTCAAGATAAAATAATCCCAGGCGGAGCAGCAAGGGCCGTAACTGCCGGTTGTTTCAATCGAGTCGTTGATAAAACGGACACTGCCATCGGCCAAGCCGATGTGCAACCCACCTGGATGCGAACTTCGTGGAGCTGCCTGGTCGTTCCAATTGTCGTTCGTATTGCAAGACATGCACTGCCGTTGATATTCGTTTTGCAGACTAGCTTCGCACCCTTCAACATCGTCCGCGTACCGAAAACAGGCGTTGGGTCCGTTGGCATCGCCACCATAGCCGTGCCAAACGACGACTGACGCGCCGGCCGAACCGAGCGCCCAGGTGCCGCGGCGATCCTTCTCGGTCAAGCCCGCTCGGATCTCTGCGAGCATCATTGTGTTAGTCAGCCCGTCGGTAATCGCCTCCAGTGAAACGGCCACATTTGGCCCCATCACACCGCGGCGGAGGTAGCTCTTAGGCCCACTCCAACCTTCTGAATCAGGGCCCGCAATCCCGAACTCGTGGTCTTTGATCATGGGGCCATTTCCTGCATTGCAGGCGTAATTTCCACGGGCCCAATTGTCGCCAAGAAAGAAGACCTTTCCGGACTTTGAAATCGCAGGTTCGGTGTTCAGCGGTTGCTGGTTATAGTCGTCCGACGGACAGAGCATCATACTGAGCAGCTGACTGCGTGGACCTTCGTTTTCCTTAGCTCTAAGGTTCTGTTTCAAATCGTCCGAACCATCCGGTTTCTTTAAGAAAACAAACGAATCGTAGAGCGTTTGCTGCTCGATAAACGGCAGAATGGAAATGACCCAATTGATACCAGGCAATTTGGTAATCGCCGGATTTTGGGTGTCGGCATATTGAAACGCCGGAGGTAATTCGCGACGGGCCGATTCGTAGTTGACCAACCCCAGAAGCAATTGCTTCTGATTGTTCACACACTGTGTACGTCGGGCCGCCTCGCGCGCCGCTTGCACCGCAGGTAGCAGCAGAGCAACCAAGATGCCGATGATGGCAATCACGACCAACAATTCCACTAACGTGAAAGCAGAATCTTTTCTCATGCTTTTCCTGGCCATGGTCGCCAGCACCTCGATTTAATTTCGCCTGAGTGTCTGGAAGAGAGGGCCAGGTTCGCCACACGAAGACTCCGCTTCGTAACATCGATCTGCCCTAGCTATCTATAAGGTGCGCGATCGGACCAGTGCAAGGCAAGTAGAACCCTTCGATCCGAATGGACTCTGCGCATATTAAGAGAATTCATGCGCGACAACGAGGTTTATCCCTACCCACAACACGATGTCCCACTCAATCCCCAGACAGATTTTCGCGCCCAGATGCGGCACCCCGCGTCTGAACGATAGAGTCCTGAAATTCTCGAAAAACTTGGTGCTATTGGTGGAAAATGCCATGTCAATTCAAACACCGGGGAAAGCTGCCTAAGGTGCCTGTCCTGTTGAGCTGGGTAACTGATCCAAATAGATGCCGAAATCATGCTGGGGGGTTATAATAGCGGCTGACGTTTGAGCTCGCTCGACCGAGTAATGAGTCCCACAGTAGATTCCGGTCAGATGAGTAGCGAAGAATCGCTACGATCTTCCTTCTGAGGTCGTTGCCTCAGGCATTTTTTCCCCAGTTTGGAATGGAATAGAGAAGGCAGTTATGCAATTTTTCTCCCGGCGCACCCGGCGTGCGCGTTCGAAAGTTTCTACCCGATTGGCTTCAAGGTCCGGCGCAAAGCGTCGTCAGTCATTCTCTCGCAAGCTGACCTGCGAACCGCTTGAGCCCCGGACGATGCTCGCAGCCGCGGGGCTGGTCGATGTCGGCACTCAACCGGTCGGCGAGCTTACCGGGAAGATCGTCTATACGCACGGCGGCCACGGCTACACGGCCGATAATCTGGTCAACGGCGCCTGGACCTTTCAACGCCCCCTGTTGCTCAACATGATTGAGGACTTGGGCAATCAGGACCAAATGACGTTTTTCAGCGAGTATCTGTTCCGTGCCGGTGCGACGGTCGTGCCGCTACGCCCCGTGGGACATCAATCTAACGAAATTGTTCTGGACAACGACGACACCGAAGTCACCTTCTCGGGAGCATGGAGCGACAGCACCGCGACCATCTACTTTGGCGACCCGGGCGACGTCCCCTACCGATTCGCCAGCACGTCGGCCACCGAAACAGCGTTCGCCCGTTATCAGCCGAATGTCACCGAGGAAGGGTTTTATCCGGTGTACGCCTGGACTCGCAGTGGTTCGGACCGGGCGACCGATCAGCTTTACCGGGTGAATCATTCCGGCGGCATCACGGAAGTGACGGTCAATCACCGCCGGGTGGGTAATGGGTTGGTTTACCTGGGAACCTACCACTTTGAAGCTGGCACCGACGGCTACGTCGATATCAGCAACCGCTCCAACGACGTCGGCAGCGTCGTCATCGCCGACATGATTCGCTTTGGCAATGGTGTGGGCGACATCGACCGAGGCGGTGGCGTCTCCGGCCGAGACCGCACAGACGAGGCGGGGCTCTACTGGGTAAAGTGGCACGTCGACCATTCCCAAGGCATTCCCGACAGCGAATATCGCACCAGCAGTTCCGACCGCTCCGCTACCGTTTCCTTGTCGCCCCGTTACGCCGAATACATGAACCGAGAAGCAGACGGCTCGCTCTCCGATCGGGTATTTGTCAGCTTCCATTCCAACGCGGGAGGTGGTCGCGGCATCCTCGGACTCTACAACGGCAACAACGACCCTAACACCGCCACCCCCAACCAGTTCTTTCTGGCCGACACCCTCGGCCGCGAAACGAATGACGACTTGGTTGATCAGAACGGCCAATTTGAGCACAATTGGTTCGATCGAGGAGCCGTGGTCACGCTTGACCGCTCCGATATCGAATTTGGTGAAATCAACAATCTTCGGATCAACAACGAGTTTGACGCCACGATCGTCGAGACGGGTTTTCATGACAGTTCGCTCGATGCCGAATTGCTTCGTGACCCCAACGTGCGAGACGCCCTGGCTCGCGCTACCTATCAAGGGTTGATTAGGTATTTCAACGTGGTGGACGCTGGTGCAACGCAGTTGGATTTCGCGCCCGGAAAGGTCGCTGAAGTGCGGGCCGAGACGGCCGGCGGCGGCAGCGTCACCGTCTCCTGGGCTCCGCCCGTGGCAAACACTTACAATGGAGATGCCGCAACCGGCTACATGGTATACGGTTCGACCAATGGCTATGGATTCGACGGGGGAACCTTCGTCGCCGGCGGCGGGTCGACTTCGCACACGTTTGTCGGGCTCGATGTGAACGAAGAGGCCTATTATTTCAAGGTTGTCGCTGTGAACGCCGGCGGCGAATCGCCTGACTCGGAAGTTGTAGCGGCCATCCCCAATGCAGGCGCCAAAGACATTTTGATCGTCAACGGCTTCGACCGCCTCGGCCGGACGCAAAACCCGGTGCAGTCTGGCGCCGAGCGGGTCCGACCAGACGAGAGCAATTCCTTCGACTATGTCTCACAAGTTGCCACAGCCATTGAAGA
>Ga0315336_1003788_pt1 | contig 19386 bp, 14 predicted proteins | sample ASW5metaG_FD_204512 | JGI IMG/M metagenome (GOLD analysis project Ga0315336, IMG submission 204512) | Ammonia-oxidizing marine archaeal communities from Monterey Bay, California, United States - ASW #5 | ecosystem: Environmental > Aquatic > Marine > Intertidal zone | place: USA: California... | reverse complement strand
CGGAGGCAAGTGTGCCTCCGGCTAGGCTGGTTATGAACTCACCGATTGAACGACTTAGAGTATCCGAACCTGATTTCAGAAATGAACAAACATCGACTTGCCTCGGCGTTCTTGTTGGCTTTGTTTCTTCGAACCTGAAAACTCACTCTTGGGACCATTGACGAAAAGATGAGCATAGACACTCCATTGCCCGTGCTGAAGCCAGCTGATTTTGCCAGCGATCAGGATGTCCGCTGGTGTCCCGGCTGTGGTGACTACTCCATCCTGGCGCAGATGAAAAAGATGCTTCCCACGCTGGGAGTGCCGCGGGAGAAAATTGTGTTTGTCTCGGGCATCGGTTGTTCCAGCCGATTTCCGTACTACATGAACACCTACGGCGTGCATTCGATTCACGGTCGGGCTCCGGCGGTGGCGACGGGGATCAAGACCAGCCGGCCCGATTTGCAGGTGTGGGTGATCACGGGTGATGGCGACGGGCTGTCAATCGGCGGCAACCATCTGATGCACGCAATCCGTCGCAACATGGACCTGAACATCATACTGTTCAACAATCGTATCTACGGCTTGACCAAGGGTCAGTATTCGCCCACCTCGCCGCTCGGCAAGAAAACCAAAAGTACGCCGATGGGCGCGGTCGACAATCCGCTGCATCCGCTGTCGATGGCCATCGGTTGCGAAGCGACCTTTGTAGCACGTAGCATCGATACCAACATCAAGCACCTCGGATCGGTCTTCAAGCGAGCAGCCGACCATCACGGCACCGCGTTTGTCGAGGTCTATCAGAACTGCAACGTATTTAACGATGGAGCGTGGGAATATGCTAAGAGTCGCGATACCAAGGCTGACACGACGCTGGAGTTGGAGCATGGCAAACCGCTGATCTTTGGAAAGAATCGTGAAAAGGGGGTCCGGCTCAACGGGTTGGATCCCGAGGTGGTCGAATTGGGCAAAGGCATCACCGAAGACGATCTGCTGTTTCACGATGAGCGCAGCCCGGAACCGAGCCTGGCCTACTTGCTCAGTCGAATGCGCTATGAGGATGGTTTCCCGGAACCGATCGGGGTCTTTCGTTCAGTTGATGCACCCCGGTATGATGAAATGGTCAACGAACAAATTGACCAGGCGATCAAAGATCGCGGCAAAGGCGATTTAGAAACATTGTTTAACCAAGGCGATACCTGGAACGTCGAATGATTGCTTGTCCCTTTTGTGGCAACGAAAATCTCGAAGGTGCTGACGTCTGTGACGACTGCCAGCATTCGTTGACCGATTTGAGCTTTCCTCAGCCCCGCACCCCCGTGGAGCGTGGCTTGCTCAAAGATCGGATCGAGACCCTTGCGCCTAAAAAGCCGTTGACTGTTTCGCCTGAAACGCCCATCGGCGAGGTACTCGACCAGATGGTGGCTCAGTCGATCGGTTGTGTGATGGTCGTCGAGGATGGTGCGCTAATAGGCATTTTCAGCGAACGCGACGCGCTGATGAATCTGAACGTCGACGCTGCCGAGCTGAGCGATCGACCGATCCGCTCAGTCATGACGTCCGATCCGGTCACGCTCGACGCCAAGAATCGGATCGCCTTTGCTTTGCACAAGATGCACGTCGGCGGGTATCGGCATTTACCCATTCTCACCGAAGGCGAGCTGACTGGTGTGATTTCCATTCGCGATATTCTCCGCTATCTGACCGATCGGATCGGCGTTAGCGCCTAGGGCCGGTCGCGGCATCGTTTACTGCACGTCCCATAACGGCTTGGTTGTTCAGACTTTCTCAGCCGCTGGACACCTCCAAGATAGTTCTGGGACAGGCTCTTGTGTTCTTCAGGAGCTGGCACGCCTTCCGCCGCGCTTTGAGCATGCCTCCCGAGCGATTCCTTCTCTTCGGCGCTTGCTTCCGGCCGCCGTGGCTTTGATAATAGTTGCGGGGCTGCTGCGGCATGCTGGCCGATCGCTCGCTGATCACTCGCTGATCGCCCTTCAAGGCGTTTTCCACACGGGTTTCCCTTGTCCGACCAGACTAGACAACTTGATACCCGTGTGCGATTTGTCGCTCCGGAAAACATCGCCTTTGAGCATCGACTGGCGGGGCCCTTCTCTCGGCTGCCGGCTTATCTGATCGACTTGCTGATCCGCGTGGCACTGATGTTCGCCATGATGTTCGTGGCGAGCTTGATTGGCTTTGCCGTGCGTAGCGGTGGGGCTGTATTCATGCTGATCATGCTCTGCTGGTTCGTCCTGGAATGGTTCTATGGTGGCCTGTTCGAAACTTTTTGGAACGGCCAAACACCAGGCAAGCGGATGTTCGGTTTGCGGGTGATATCCGTGGACGGCCGACCGATCTCGGCAATGCAAGCAATACTGCGCAACGTGCTGCGGGCCGTCGATCAACAGCCAGCCTTCGCCTTCCCGGGATTGCCGGTGTATAGCTTCCAGTTGGGGCTGTTCGTCGCCGCCTGCAATCGTCGCTTCCAGCGGCTTGGTGATCTGGCGGCAGGAACGATAGTCATCGCCGAGCGGCGCGAACGGATGGCCGAGATTGTGCTGTTCGAAGACCCGGTGGTGCAAGCCGTGGCCCAGCGGCTGCCGGCCACGTTCGTTGTTCCGCAGAGCTTGAGCCGAGCTCTGGCCAAATATGTCGAGCGACGGCCCAATTTTGGCCCAGCGAGACGACGCGAAATTTCCGGCCGATTGGGTACGGTGCTGTGCGACTTGCTGAATCTGCCGCGAAAAACCGACCACGATGCGCTGCTCTGCGCCCTGTATGGGCGCGCCTTTGTGGCGAAAAACCGTTCCAGCGAACCACCTCGCCCCGTCCAGATGGCATCAGCCGTCGAGTCTTCTGCAGCGGAGCCGGTCGCATGAAAGTCGCCGACCTGGTTATTTCCCGCCGCGACGATTGGCGTGAGTTGGAGCAGCTTTGCCAGGCGATTGAGCGACGTAAAACCCGCCGCAAGCTCTCGGGCGAACAGTTGGCTCGATTTGCCGCGCTGTATCGATCTGCCTGCGCCGACTTGGCGCTGGCCGACTCCTATCAGCTCCCTCCGACGACGATTCGTTACCTGCATGAGTTGGTCGGTCGGGCCCACAATCAACTCTATCGCAGCCGGGCGTTCAATTTCCGAGCCTGGAAGCAAGAGCTTCTGGTCAACATCCCCCGCCGCCTATTCCACGATCGGGCTTTGTGGCTAGCTTTCGCGGTGTTTTGGGGATTCTTTTTCGGGTCGATGTATCTGGCTTCCGATCTCTCGCCGCTTCCCGGTTTCAAAGAACAAGCGGTCGGCGAAGAGATGTTGCAGAGTATGGAACAAATGTACGACGAGCCGATTGCCCAGCGGGGAAGAGAGGCCGATTTCGACTCGGCCATGTTCGGATTCTATGTGCAGCACAACACGGGCATCGGTCTGCGCTGCTTTGCGATGGGCCTGTTGCTGGGAGTGGGGGGGCTGTTTGCAACAATCTACAATGCGGTGGCCCTGGGGACCGTATTCGGCCACATGACCACCGTCCCGCAAGCCGATAATTTTTTCGATTTTGTCACCGCCCACGGCCCGTTCGAGCTGACCGCAATCGTACTATCGGCCGCGGCGGGGATGCGGCTGGGGTTTTCGCTGGTCAGCACGGGCGGCTTGAGCCGAGGCGAATCGCTACTCAAGGCCAGCCGCGAGGCAATGCCTACAATGGGTGTGGCGATTGTGCTGTTCGCAGGGGCAGGCTTGATCGAAGGGTTCCTCTCTCCCTCTGCGGCGCCCTACGCACTCAAAGCGCTGGTCGCAGCAACTTCCACGACGCTGTTGCTATTGTATTTCGTCGTCCTTGGTTACATCCAGCAATAACCATTAATCCCTCTGAAGAACTGCCTATTCACCACAGAGCCACGGAGAACACTGAGAAAAACGACCGTTAGTGTTTTCAAGTTCCTTTCAAGAGGACACAAGAATGATGTGTAGAACACGAGTGCTTTGCCATCGCTGCTTCCAAGAATTGTCAAAACACTAATCTACGCTAATCCTTGCTGATCTGATTAGTGAGGATTAGCGTTAGGACTTAGATTTGCAACGATTGAAAGAATGGTTTCTCCGTGGGCTCCGTGACTCCGTGGTTAGTTTTTCTTCAGATGGCTGATTAGTTACCATCCAACAATAATTCCATGCAGTTTGACCAGACTCAAATCACGATTCGCGAACGGGGGTTCCTGGAGATCCTGGATCTGGCACTGCACGTGTTGCGAAGCCATTGGGGGCCCTTGAGCGTGGCACTGGGGTTGGGAGTGTTCCCGTTCGCGTTATTGAATTACTGGTGGATAGGCGACCTGGTTCAGCAAGACGTTCTGTGGGACGAATCGAATGAATATCTGTTCACCATGGGCTGGCTGGTGGTCGGAGAGATACCTTTGGCAACCGCTCCCCTGACACTCTATCTCGGGCAGGTTACGTTTCATCGTGAAATCGAGTTGAGGGCTATGGTGCGTGATTACTTTCGGAGTCTGCCGCAACTGATCGTGTTGCAGGGGATGGTCCGCGCACTGCTGACGTTTCTGATGGTGACTCTCCTGTTCCCTTATCTCAGTTGGCCCTACTTAAACGAAATCATTCTGCTGGAACGCAATCCGTTGTGGGGCCGAAAGGGCAAGCTGACTACGATGCGCCGCAGTCGAAACCTGCATGGCGGCTCCAGCGGCCAGATGCTAGGCCGTTGGGCGATCTCTTTGGGACTGGCCGCCATCCTGTGCACGTCGCTCACTTTTGCGCTGGCAACGGTTGCCGGCATCCTCCGCGGCCAAGGGACGGCTCCGCACGAGGCGATGCTGCTGTGGTGTCCGCTGGCCATCTGGTTGGTGGCTGGTTTTTTTGCGGTGGTGCGTTTTCTGGCCTATCTCGATCTGCGGATTCGTCGCGAAGGTTGGGAAGTCGAGCTGAGCCTGCGAGCCGAGGCCGAACGGTTGGCCGAGGGGGTGGCGACATGAGATTGGCTCGACGCAACTCGACTCGTGAAGCCGCATTCCGACAGCAGCATGTTGCGCTACGCAGGTCTCAGGCCGTTCTGTTCGCTGTCTGGCTTTCTCTAACGGTTGCGACCTGCATGGCTGCCGAGTCACCGGCGCCCGAGGCGGCCATCGAACAGGGCCGCGAGGCGCTCTTAGAGAACAGCTATCCTTGGTACGATGCGGAAACGGGTGTGCTCAAGCCGCCCGCCCCGTCTCGCGACCCGATGTTCGACCTCGCTTGGCTTGCAGCGGTCTTCCGATTCCTCGGTTGGAGCGCTCTGGTGCTGCTGTTGGTTGCCATTGCGGTAATGTTGGTGACAGCGTTTCTTCGCCGTGAGGTAAGAAGGGCCGCCGTGGGGGCCACCGATAAGTCGAAGACCATGGTGCTTTCTTCCGAACGGATCGAGGCCTTGCCGGTCGATGCCCAGACGGCGATCACCGATCTGTTGGCCGCGGCTCGCCAGAGTTATCAACGGGGTGATCTGGCCCGGGCGATCGTGCTGCTGTTCAGCCATCAGCTGGTGGAGCTGGACCGACATCAACTGTTGCGGCTGACCAAAGGTAAAACCAATCGGCAGTATCTCCGTGAGGTGCGTCGCCAAGGTTCGGCCGCGGGGGCGCTGGTTCCACTGGTGGAGCGAACCATGCTGCTGTTTGAGCAGGCCTTCTTCGGCAACTATCCACCTTCGCCCGAGCAGTTTCAAAGCTGCTGGTCGCGAGTTGAGGAGTTTCAGTCACTACTCCAGCAGAGCACGGAGGCGAGCGGATGAGCTTATTGAATTCGCTGTGCGTCGATTCACGTCGCTGCCGGATTGGCGCACGGCTGAGTTGCCTAGTGCTGTTGGTCTGCGGCGGATGTAGGGATACCTACATACCCACCCATTATGGAGAGCGGACTGGCTTGCGGGAGAAGACTAGCGTCAACGGGACCGCGGTGCTGGGCGATCTGCTCGACGCCGCAGGACATCGGGTCCGTTCGTGGCAGGTGCTTTCGCCTGCGCTGCGCGAGGCAGACGTGATTGTTTGGGCGCCGGATCATTTTCAGCTGCCTGACGAACACGTTCAATCCTGGTTGGATGAATGGCTCCGCTGGAGCGAATCGCACAAGCACCTGGTCTTTATCGGGCGAGGTTACGACGGAGCGATCCCGTATTGGCAGGCCGTCCTGCCTGGTGCCCCGCAGACGCAGAAGGCTGATTTGAGATTCGAGCTGAAAGAGGCTCAGGACCGGTTCGACGAGAAGTTGGAATCGGCCAGCGAAGAGGAAGAATGGCCCGGGGTATGCAGCACGGCCCTACCGGCTAAGGAGCTGCGAGTAAGTAGTCTGTCGGGCCCTTGGTCCGAGGGCATCGACTCGTCAAAAATCGACATCCGCCGCGCGGTTCTGCTCAAGCCTTCGGCCAAGCGCGATCGCACTCTGCTCTCCGGCGATGGCCAGCCGCTAGTCAGCCAGTTCGACATCCCTCAGGTTGATGATCGAAAAACATCGCAGGTGACGCTGATCGATAACGGCTCGTTCCTGCTCAATGTTACGCTGGTCAATCACGAGCATCGCAAGCTGGCGGCCCGGCTGGTCGAGGCGATGGGCTCAGAACCGAAAAAAATCGTGTTTCTCGATGCGGGCGACGAGCTGCCGGAGATTCGCGATACGGACCCCCGTGGGGAGATGCCGACCGGCGTGGAGCTGTTCGGCGTCTGGCCACTCAGCGGCGTGTTGTTGCACCTGTTGGTGCTGGGCGGATTGTTTGCCCTTTCGTGTTGGCCTATCTTTGGTCTGCCAAGCCGACTTCCGGCTGCGGCGCTAACCGATTTTGGCCGGCATGTGAGGGCCTTGGGTTCGTTGCTGAAAACCTCAGGTGACACTCAGTTCGCCAGCCAAAGCATCGAAGCCTATCGCCAGAAGACAGCGCCGACTGATACGAGTTCGTCGACGCACAGTCAGCGAACAAACGTCAAACAGACAGAAGCCAGGCAAGGCAAGAAACCGGCTGCTCCATAGTTTGACCGTAACACGATTGAAACGAGACCAAACCCACTTTGCCATAACTACTACTGCTTTTCGGAGCACCTTTCGATGAACGAACCTTTGCCACAGCAGCCTTCCAGTTCGACCGATCCTCTTCCGCCGAGCGCGCCGCCTGCCGCCGACGGCCAGCCGGCGACGACCTCGGGAATTCAGCGGCTGTTCGACCGCATGACGGCCGAGATCGGCAAAGTCTATATCGGCCAAGAAGAACTTGTGCTCACGACGTTGGTGGCGCTGTTTTCCGGCGGGCACGTGTTGATCGAAAGCGTACCGGGGCTGGGCAAGACGCTGTTTGTCCGCACGCTCGGCCGGGTATTGGGTTGCCAGTTTGGGCGCATCCAGTTTACCGCCGATCTAATGCCTTCGGACATTACTGGGGCGCCGATTTACAACATGAAGACGCAGGAGTTCGAGTTCCGCCCGGGGCCCGTCTTCACCCAGCTGCTGCTGGCTGACGAAATTAACCGCTCGCCGGCCAAAACCCATGCCGGCTTGTTGGAGATTATGCAGGAGTATCGCGTGACGGTCGACCGAACCAGCCACAAGCTGCAACGGCCCTTCTTGGTGCTCGCCACCCAGAATCCGATCGAATCGGAGGGGACTTACAACTTGCCCGAGGCCCAACTCGATCGGTTTATGTTCAAAGTGAACATCAATTACCCATCGGTCGAGGAAGAGGCTCAAGTGTTGAAAGACCACGGCAAGCCGACTGACATCGACCAACGCTTGCAAACCGAGCTGAAGCGTGTCACTTCTCCCGAGCAGATTGTGGAGGCAACCGAGCTGTGCAGCCAGGTTCGGATCGACGACGCGCTGTTCGACTACATCAACGCCATCGTACGTCGGACGCGCGAGTGGCCGCAGTTGCACCTGGGCGCGTCGCCACGGGCAGGCATCGCACTCGTGCAAGGAGCGCGAACATTGGCGGCGTTTCGTGGACGAGACTTTGCCGTGCCCGACGACGTGGCCGACATAGTTCTGCCCGCGCTGCGCCATCGGGTGATTCTCACTGCCGAGGCGGAAGTCGAAGGGCATCAGGCCGATGGACTGCTAACCGAGTTGATCGCCACAGTCGAGGTGCCCCGGCTATGAGCATCAATGCGCTGATCGTGGTTGTCCCGCTGATACTGCTGTTGGCAGTGGTCGGTCGTCGTTTGCGTATCTATCCGCATCAGCCGCTGGTGCTGGCGGCGGTGGTTCCTGCGCTGCTGTCGCTGGGCCTGGTGATTCAGCCTGAATTGTGGTGGGGCCTGATGGTAGTCGATGGCATACTGGTGGGCATCGCCCTGATCGACGCGATGTCGCTGGCACGAAAAAAAGATTTCTCCGTCGAACGTCGGGTCGGACTGATCGCGTCGTTAGCCAAGCTGCATCCCGTTACCTTGACAGTCGTCAACCGCAGCCAGCGGACCCAGCCGGTGTGGATTCGCGATGGCGTGGTGCCACAGCTCTCGGCCGATCCGGCGGAGTTGGTTGTCCAGCTGCCGCCGCGAAGCAGATCGACGCTCGACTATCAGCTCCGCGCCTCACGCCGCGGAGCATTCAAGCTGGAGAAAGTCTATCTCCGCGTCCGCAGTCGGTGGGGCTTGTGGCAGCGGCTGATCGAACTGCCGCTCGTCTCGACAATCAACGTTTATCCCGACATGAAACAGCTGGCCGAGTACGCTCTGCTGGCGCGGACCAATCGGCTGAGTTTGATGGGAGTCCGACGTGCTCGGCGGCTAGGTCAAGACAATGAGTTTGAGCGGCTGCGCGATTACACGCTGGACGACAATCACAAACACATCGATTGGCGGAGCACAGCCCGGAGAAATCGGCTGACAGTGAAAGATTTTCAGGTGAATCAGAGCCAGCGGATCGTGTTTCTGGTCGATTGCGGGCGGATGATGACTGGCGAAGCGGCGGGCATCAGTCTGCTGGACCACGCACTGAACGCCATGTTGATGCTCAGCTACGTGGCGCTCCGCCAGGGTGATCAAGTTGGGTTGATCTTGTTTTCCGATCGAATCCACACGTTTGTGCCACCCCGCGGCGGTATGGGGCAGATGAACCAGCTGCTGCACGGGTCGTTCGACCGGTTTCCGCAGATGGTCGAATCTCGCTACGACGACGCCTTTCTGCATCTGGCCTCACACGTTCGCAAACGGGCACTGGTCGTGCTAATTACCAACGTGATCGACCAAGTGAACGCCAATCAGGTGCAGCGGTACCTCTCCACGTTTTCCGGCAGACACTTGGCGCTGGGCGTGCTGCTGCGCGATCGGCAGTTGTTCTCTGCGGTAGAAGAGACAAGTCAACTTTCTGAGTGGGTCGAGGGCGACGCAGCCTACCGGGCCGCCGCGGCAGCCGACGTGCTCAACTGGCGTCAGCAGATACTGGCCGATTTGGAACAAAAAGGCGTGCTGGCGGTCGACGCCTTCCCGGAACAGTTGGTCTCACCGCTGGTCAACCGCTACCTGGACATCAAAGCACGGCATCTGTTGTGACTTCGTAACATTTCATCCAACTGAAGTAATAGAACGCGGACGAACACTGATAGAGCGGATTTTCACGGATTAGGTCAGCTGATGATAGGTAATTTTTCGCACATGTTGTGGAGCCAAACAAACCAAGAGATTAAAAACTCAGCGATCATCCGCCAAATCCGCGTTCGTCCGTGTTCTATTCTTCTATATTCGGCTGAAGAGTTGTGTAACTTCTAATTCCTCACCTGCAGGGAGCTAGGTATGCTTCCCACGGATGCACGAAATCCTAATCAAGGCGTTCAGCAAGGCGTGAAGCGGATACTGGCCAGCTTTCAGCCTGACGCCAATTCGCCCTACGAAGCCGACGTTCAGCAGGCGGTGTTTCTGGCTCGACAACTGCAAACGCGGGCAGGCGAGCTGCAAACGCCCGCCGAACGTCGGCAGCAAGCCGAGCTGGACCGGATGATCCAGTCGTCCAGCGACAAGGCGACCCTGGCCCAGATGACCGATCAGGCCTTTCGCTCGCAGCTGCCTCATCGGGCGGCCGACCAGATGATTCATATCCTCGACATGCAAGGCGTGCCCAGGTTCTTCAGCCCTTTGGATCGTACGCTGCTCAAGGGTTTTCAATCGTTTGGGGCATATCTTCCTGGCGTGGCCATGCCGTTGGTCAAAGACAAGATGCAGCATGAGACCGCCAACGTCGTGTTGCCAGCCGAGCAGGAGATTCTCCGCGACCACCTCCGCAATCGGTGGGAAGAAGGCGTGCGGATGAACGTCAACTTTCTGGGCGAAGCGCTGCTGGGTGAACGCGAAGCCCAACGGCGGCTGAAATCGTATCTGCAGGCTCTGCAACGGCCTGAGATCGAAGTCATCTCGGTGAAAATATCGACCATCTATTCGCAGATTTCACCGCTCGCCCGCGAGCATACGATCGACGTCCTGTGCGATCGGATGGAACTGCTCTACCGGGCGGCAGCCAAAAGCCAGTTTGAGCGGACGGACGGCACGCAAGTCTCCAAATTCGTCTATCTCGACATGGAAGAGTATCGAGATAAGGAGCTCACGGCCGAGGTGTTTATGCGCACGCTCGATCGTTCGGGGATGGAACAGGTCCGCGCCGGCATCGCCTTGCAGGCGTATGTCCCCGACTCGTGGCAGACTCAGATGCGAATCACCGCCTGGGCCCGGCGACGGGTCGCGGCCGGGGGTGTGCCAGTCACTTTGCGACTGGTCAAAGGGGCCAACATGGAAATGGAACGCGTCGAAGCCAGCCTGGCGGGCTGGCCGCGGGCACCGTACCAGGAAAAGATCGACACCGACGCCAACTATCAGCGGATGCTACGGCTGGGCATGCAGAAGGAAAACCTCGCGGCGGTACGGATTGGCGTCGCTTCGCATAATCTGTTCACACTCGCCTACGGATTGGTCTTGGCGGTCAAGGCCGAAGCGCTCGACAGCGTCCAATTCGAGATGCTCGAAGGGATGGCCAACCATCAGCGCCGGGCATTGTTCGAGCTTACCCAAAGCATGCTGCTCTACGCCCCAGCTTGCCGTCAGCAAGATTTTATCAACGCCATCGGCTACCTGATCCGCCGGTTGGACGAAAACACCGGCCCCGAAAACTTCCTGCGGCACGCCTTCAGACTGCAAGTCGACAGTGACGATTGGAAGCGGCTGGAAGAGGCGTTTCTGCAATCGTTCGAGCGCATGGAAAGTGTAGGGTCCGAGCCGCGGAGGAAACAGGACCGGAGAATGGAGAGCCGCGAAAATGGAAGGGACATCGCTCGAGATGAATCTGGATTGCATTCTCCTGCCTCGTCGTCCATTGCCGACTTCATCAACGAGCCCGATACCGATTGGGCGTTGCCACATCATGCTCAGTGGGCGGAATCGATCTTGGCCGAGGCGCCGGGCGACGATCGGGGGACTGCTCCGACCGTCCTGCCGGTGGTGGCGGGAGCCGCGATCGACCCGGGTGATCATCCGGTGCGCGAGTCACTCGATCCCTCGCGGCCCGGCCGGGTTGCCGCCTATTACGTGCAGGCGACTGAACAGGATGCCCAGCGGGCTGTCGACTGTGCCCGCAGAGACCCCGATGGCTGGCGGAATCTCTCGGTCGCCGAGCGGAGCGAAGTCCTGTTTCGCGCGGCCCAAGAGTTGGCTGCCAGTCGGGGTAGCCTGCTGGGGGTGATGCTGGCCGAGGGGGGCAAGACGCTTTCGGAGTCGGACCCGGAGGTCTCCGAAGCAATCGACTTCTGCCGCTTCTATGCCCAGACGGCGCAGTATTTCTGTCAGCTGACCGGACCGTCAGTCCAGGCCGGCGGCGTGGTGGTCGTTGTGTCGCCCTGGAATTTCCCGCTGGCGATTCCTTGCGGCGGTGTGGCAGCGGCTTTGGCGGCGGGCAATACGGTTATTCTCAAGCCCGCCTCGGACACAGTCGCCATCGCTTATCGGCTCTGCCAATGTTTCTGGCAGGCGGGTGTGCCGAAAACCGCGCTGCAATTTGTGCCGTGCAGTGGCCAGGCAGTGGGGCAGCAGCTGGTCACCCACAACGGTGTCGACACAGTAGTTCTTACCGGCGGTACAGAAACGGCCCTCAGGATGTTGGCCGCCAAGCCGACGATGAACCTGTTGGCCGAAACGGGCGGCAAAAACGCGACGATCGTAACGGCCTTGTCCGATCGCGAGCTGGCGATCAAAAACGTGCTCCACTCGGCCTTCAGCCATTGCGGGCAGAAGTGCTCAGCCACGTCGCTGCTGATTCTGGAGGATGAGGTTTATCACGACGCCAGATTCCGCGAGATGTTGTGCGACGCGGTCGAAAGCTTGCGGGTCGGGTCCGCCTGGGAACTGCCAAGCAAGTTGGGGCCGTTGATCCGCCCACCTGGTGGCGAACTGGAACGGGGACTCAAGGAGCTGGAGGCTGGCGAATCATGGGCTGTGATGCCGCGGCTGCACGTCGATGACAATCCGAACTTAGTCGGCCCCGGCGTGAAGTGGGGCGTGCAGCCGGGGAGTTTTACGCACCTGACGGAGTTTTTCGGACCCTTGCTGGGCGTGATGTCGGCCCGCAATCTGCATGAAGCGATCGATCTGGTCAACGCCACCGGCTACGGGTTAACCTCTGGTTTGGAAAGCCTCGACGAGCGCGAGCATCAGCTGTGGCAGGAGGGCATCCGCGCGGGCAACTTGTACATCAACCGGCCGACCACCGGCGCGATCGTGTTGCGGCAACCGTTTGGCGGTATGGGCAAAAGTGCCGTCGGTCCCGGCATCAAAGCAGGCGGCCCCAACTACGTCGCCCAACTCATGACGTTTACCCAAGACGATCGGAGTGTCGAAGACGACCCTAGCCGCGATCCAACGGAACGCACGGCACAAGCCGATTTGGGCGACACGGGCCTCGACGATTTTTGTAACCTGCTCCGCGCTACCAATACCTCACAGACGATCTCGACGGCCGAGGTCGAGCAAATCGTCGCGGCCGTGCAAAGCTACGAACATTGGATGGCCGCGGAATTCGATCCTTGGCACGATCACTGTCGGCTGATCGGCGAAGACAATTTCCGCCGCTATTTGCCGGTGGGCGAGCTGCGGCTACGGGTCGCCGCCGCCGATTCGCCCTTGGAAATATTCGCCCGCGCCGCCGCGTCGCGGACGGCCGGCTGCCGGACGGTCGTCAGCACGCCGCCCGAGTTGGAGAGCCCGGTAGTCGCGCTACTGGAGGAAATCACTGCCTCTTGGGCCGGGGCGATCGAGTTTGTCGAAGAGACCGACGCCCAACTGGCCCAGATCGTCCGCACCGGTCACACCGATCGGGTTCGCTACGCCCACCCGAGCCGCGTCCCGGAAGTCGTCCGGCAAGCGGCCGCGGAAACGGGCCAGTACATCGCCGACCGGCCCGTTTCTACGCATGGCCGGGTGGAACTACTGTGGTACGTCCGCGAGCAGAGCCTGTCGCACACATATCATCGCTACGGCTATCTGGGAACGAGAGCAGAGGAATCGCGGGCGGAGGTGTTGTGATCTTAGTTCTTGGGTTAAGCCAAACGCTCAAGTTGTACAATTATTCCGACAGGACTATCATCCCTGGCATACGAACACTCCTGGGCATAAGGACATTCGATGGCCTGATCGTAACCCAGCAGGCCGCTGGGACTTCCATTATCATGTGTCCAAGAGCATCTGATAGAATCAAGCCGAGGTAACGGAGGTAAGGGTCGGTGCGTAATCCCACAGAGATTAAAAGATGCATTCCAGAGTTCCTGGTCAAGGATGTAAGTTCAATTTCTAGGTTTTTCCAAAAAACCTTGGAATTTACGTTAGATGTCGACCATTACGGGATGGATGACATGTCATCGGAGGATGATGTAGCAATTCTAGTGGCCGGAGATATCCAAATAAGGTTCTTCAAATACTGTAACGCCACTGGCAATTGCCACGTAACAATGGAGTGCTCTGCTGACTTGTCTTTTTGGCGGGACCGTTTGAAAGAGCATGGCTACGAATCGGTGTTCTTTCAGGAAATCGGCTCACCACTTCTTGTCGAGTGTCAAGTTACTGATGAATTCCGCATCACGTTCGAGCAATTGTCATAAAGGAGTGGCGACTTTTGAGATTTGGCTTCGATCGCAATATGATTCCACAATACGCACAGCGAGGCTTGACAAGAGAATAGATCGATCCTGAGTATACGGAATCTAGGGTTGCAAAGTCCCGTAGGATGGGTGCTCGCACCCATCACTAACGTCTGCACATGGTAATGTTAGCGATCACTCAAATCGATTCCATTTGTCTGAGCGCAAAGCTGTAAAGATGGGTGCAAGCACCCATCCTACTCGACTGGACGCAGTGAGAATGAATAAGTTGATTGTTCGACGCATGAGTCTTACGCTCTTGGTGATATCTGGAGGCGTATCCTTCACGGCATTATGGCTATGTGCATTCACGTATCGAGCTTGGGGTGCATTCGCAGGAATCGCAAGCCTAATTGCCGCAGCCATATTAGTGCCTCTACTCGTATATTTCCTTCTTCTACTAATCGCCGTTCTCTTGACGTCAAAGAAAAATGCAGATTCAGATCGTACAGAGCACACAATAGTTCCGCCAGATGAGCAGTAGCGACTGTTTGGGAGAAAAGTAAATCAACGCAAGGTGCTGGCCATGTCCAAACAGACGATCGTCCGCCAGAAGCACGAAGCACGTTCTTGGCGGGAGCGGTGGTACGAGATCATTTTCGAAGCGGACACGCCCGCCGGCAAGCTGTTCGACGTGCTGCTACTGATTGCGATTCTGCTCAGTGTGCTGGTGGTGATGTGTGAGAGCGTCGAATCGATTCGCGATGCGTACCCCAAGCTGCTAGACCGGGCAGAGTGGTTTTTCACGCTGCTGTTCACGTTCGAATACGGTGTGAGGATCGTTTGCGCCCGCCGCCCGCTGCGCTACATCTTCAGCTTCTACGGCATGGTCGACCTGTTGGCGATCTTGCCCACCTACATCATCGCCTTGCATTTTTTCGAGGGGGGAGCAGGTGCACACCGTCTGGCAGTCATCAGAGCGCTCCGCCTGTTGCGAGCCTTTCGGATTTTCAAGCTGGCCCACATGCTCTCAGAAGCCAGGGCCCTGCGAGAGGCGATTTGGGCGGCTCGTGCTAAAGTCGCTGTCTTTTTGTCGGTTGTATTGATCGCCATTGTGATCGTCGGGTCGGCCATGCATTTAATCGAAGGTGGACGCGTCGACACCGAGGGCCAACGGATCGAATCTGGATTCGACTCGATCCCGGAGAGCATGTACTGGGCCGTCGTGACGATGACGACGGTCGGCTACGGAAACGTCTCGCCGATTACCGCGACCGGAAAGGCTCTGGCCGCTTGCATGATGATCCTGGGTTACTGCTTGATCATCGTGCCGACAGGTATCGTTTCGGCCGAGCTTGCTCACGCTGGAGGCAAAAGCCTGACCACACAAGTCTGCCCCGAATGCATGTCGGAAGGACACGACGCCGACGCTGTCCACTGTAAGCATTGCGGGGCCAAATTGTAGCAAGCACATGACCTGCTCTCATGTTCCCTGCTGACCGCCGGCCAGGAGACCGGGTGGACGGACAGGAGAGCAGAACACCCCATAAAGTTTAAGATCAAGCAGTGGCCCGAGATTACTCGCGACTTTTTAGGCCCATGCAAAACAACATCGCACTCCCTTCACTTCGAAGAGAAATCGCAATGAACTAGCGACCTAAGGTGCTTTGGCAGTGCCCGTTGGCCCTCGTGCGGTCGCTGCTGCAGCCGACTGCTGGGATAGAGTCGAACCCCGCGAGATGCGGCTTCCTAGTCGTCGGCCTTCCTGAACGCGATGAAGTAGTTCTCTTCGAGACCCTCGACTTTTGTCTCACCGATGAACTCGAATCCCGCGTCCTCAATCTCTTTGCGGAAGACCGACTTACCGGCTCGCATGTGATCCAGCACCCACTGACGCGACACGCCCTCGATGCGTTCAAAGTCGACGACGACAAGTCGACCGCCCGGGCGGAGGGCTCGCTTGATGGATGTCATGATCGTTCCCGGATACTCGAAGTGATGATACGTATCACATACGAAGGCAACGTTGATCGACTCCGGGGGGAGCCGCACGACATCTTCGGCCCCGAGAAGGGGTGTAATGTTGGCGAATCCCTGCTCAGTGGCCAGCTTGTCAATCCGCTCGACAAACCGGGGTGAGATTTCAACGGCGAAGACCCAGCCACGAGGGCCTATCTGGTCGGCGAAAAGGAACGTGAACAGTCCCGTACCGGCACCGATATCGGCTATCCGATCGCCCTGTTTCAGGTTGACTGCCTTTACGATGGCCCCGCGGGCCCGGTAGATTTCTCGGCTCTCCGTTTCAAAGCGACCGAGCCATTCGCTGGGATCGAGATTCGGATCAAGAAAACGCTCGTTGATTCCCGGACGGACACTCTCTTCCCGTTCTGGGATCGCGACCGACGATTGACCCGAGCAGGGTGGCGCGGCCACTCCGGCGACCGCAATGATCGTCAGGCTCAAGAACAACGGACAGAGACATCTGCTCGACTTGGCGTCGTTCATGCTAGGTCTCCTATGTATTCAGGCAGGAAGCTCGAAGGGTCTTGCGATGCGTCGTGGTAAATCGTGTCAGGTTCCTGATCGCTTTCCCGGGAAAGGTGAAGGCCCACACCATACAGCGGAACGACGGCTGCCAGGGGTATGAGACCCATTAAAGCCCGTAGCTTAGCGTATTCCAAACTGCAACACAGCATACATGCAAATGTGCGACAAGAACGCACTTTCTAAAAAATAGCGTTCAATAGTGTGCGATTTAGAGCTATTGAGCGCGAATCACGGGTGGATCACAATCCAACTGCCTAGCACAGATTTCATTGTAGTCGAGCCGTACGCTTAGGCCTTTCCGCAATTTGGGTATCAACTCGGATGACGTGAGCGGCGTGCCGGCAAATTGCAGACTGCCATGCCTTCACTTGATAGACTCTTACAGGAACGATGGCGTACCCCGAACGCATCTATGAACGATTCGTTGTCAACCGGTTTATTGCATTTTTATTTTAGCGATGTATCACAGACCTGAATTTTTTGGGAGCTGTTTTCACAAACGCTCAAGCATCTATTCGAGGTGCCGCCGCTTTCTCGTGGTGAGACGGCGGGGCCCGTCGTGAGGCAAAGTTCGAAAGGACGCCGCATTCAGTTAGGCGTGGGTCAGCCAATGATGCTGCCCGCAGCGTTCGGCACGGGGTCGTCCTGGATTGTTATGAGGTCGGTGCGAAGTATCGCTGATTTTTCTCCGGATAGTTTTTTGTGAATAGTAAAGTTGGTGAGTGTCTTCCTTGATGGTGAGCTTGGAGTCCTCTCATGTTTACGTTAGTTGGTACTTCTGTCCGCTCTGTAATATTGAAACCATCACACACCACACACGGCGAGCCACTGCCACGATCGCTTTCTTTGCGCCACAACGAGCCTTAAGTTTCTCGTACACATTTGACCAGCGGCGAGTCTTAATCACTAACCGCCAGGCGGTTTCGACCAGAGTGGTGCGCAACAAGCCTGAACCTTGCTTAGTGATGCCCAGTTGCTTAGCTCTACCGGCGCTTTCGCGAATGCCGGGCGCCAGCCCGGCATAGGCAGTCGCTTTGCGTTGGGAACCAAAACGGCGGATATCTCCCGCTTCAGCCAATACCACGTCGATCGTCACTGGGCCGACGCACGGCATACTATTCAGCACTGCGCGAGCTTCTCTTTCAGCAACAGTCGCTTGCTTGGCGAATGCCTTGAGTTGCTTGTTTAGCCGCTTCAGTCGCTCACTGTGTTGGTCGAGTTCCTCGCAGAGCAGTTCGGTCACGAAACGATCGGACTCGGAAAGTTCAATCTTCGCCAGATATTTGCGTCCCTTCTGGGTGAAGAGTTCCTTTAGGTCCGCATTGTAGTGGCTCAGAACGCGCCGCAGTTTATTCTTCACCGAAGTCGTTCGCCCTACGATGTATTGTCGATGACGGACCAACGTGCGATGCTCTCGGACTCGTGGCGTCGGTCGCCAGGCTTCGGGAATTTGATCCATCGCTAAAAACTCGGCCAGCGTTTGGGCATCAAGCTTGTCGGTCTTGCGTTTACTTTGGGCAATGACGCGTAAATGTCCGGGGTGAGCTAGCACTACCCGATCGGCGGTCGGTTCGACTAATCGGACGAACCACTCGTAGCTGGCCGTGGCTTCGACCACTAGTTGATATTCTCCCAGGCTGGCGAAGTACTCTGCAATCTGCTCTTCATCTTCGCAGCGAAACTTTCGCCGCTCGACAATCTTTCGTCCTCGTCCTACTGTTCTCACGACGCACACGCTAATAGAATGTTTGTGAAGGTCGACGCCGACGTAAAGCATGGCTGGCTCCTTGTGTGAAAACCAAGTGACTTAACAAAACACCGGTTTATCACGAATCTCAAGGAAAGCCAAAACAAGGCGTCGGCCTTCGCTCTTTTCATAGTCTCACTTAGCGATGAAGAATGAGCGGTGCAATCCAGGCTCAAGACAAGCGTTGTTGACCGGGTGGACGAACAAGAGAACCGAACAGTCTTTTATGTTCAAGGTTAGACAACAACATGAATCGGGAGAGGCCGTCTTGAATTCGTCGATGCGCAACCTTACAGTGGGGGACAGCCTGCCCTGGGCAGTTGCGGGCAACCTCATGGGGGAAGTATCGAACAGACTGGGAATACCAGTCCAAACGGGTTGGAGGAATCGTCCATGCGTTGTGTGTCACGCCTTGCTGCCATTCTTGCTGTCTTCACTGTATTCGCTCTTGGCGTCCATGCCGAAGAGAGGGCCATCAGCGAGGAAGAGCTCCTCGACAAGATCTCGGGGCTTTGGCTCGGACAACTCGTTGGAAACTACATGGGTTTCCCGTTCGAGAACCTCTACGTGGACGAACCAGTTCCGATTTTGGTAGACAGAATCTACACCTATGCCGACGATGAAACACTCAAGATCAACCGAGACGACCTGCGCGGTTACATTCCCATCTTCACTGCTGCCGTGGAAGGCGCTTTCAGCGATGACGACACGGACATCGAGTTTGTCACCCTGCACGCCGTCGAGAAGTACGGCCTGGACATCACGCATGCCGAGATCACAGAGATGTGGAAGAAGCACATCAACCGTAAGATTTGGGTCGCCAATCGTACAGCACGAGGGCTCATGGCCCAAGGGCTCGTCGCCCCCGACACGGGACGCAAAGAGAACAATAGAAACTGGTATCAGATTGATCCCCAACTGGTCAACGAAATCTGGAGCGCCTTCTACCCGGGCATGACGAAGAAGGCAGCCGAACGGGCGTTATGGGGAGCCCGCATCACCAACGACGACTGGGGCACCCATCCGACCATCGCGTATGGC
>Ga0315336_1003787_pt1 | contig 19387 bp, 19 predicted proteins | sample ASW5metaG_FD_204512 | JGI IMG/M metagenome (GOLD analysis project Ga0315336, IMG submission 204512) | Ammonia-oxidizing marine archaeal communities from Monterey Bay, California, United States - ASW #5 | ecosystem: Environmental > Aquatic > Marine > Intertidal zone | place: USA: California... | reverse complement strand
ACAAGTTTATTGAACAGATTCGAGAGATATTCACAAAAGCACTTCCACCGGAAAAAATTAACCCTCCTGTCCCCGAAAAAAGAGTATTTGAGCCAGAGGGCCCGAATTTTCCAGATTTATTTGAGCAAATTAAATACGCTTTTTTTACCGAACTTGGGAGCTTCAGGTTAAGCCTTATTCAAGGTGGTATGTCTTTCACTCTGGACTGGCAGCTTCAAGGTATTTCTTGGCGATTGACCCGTATGAAGATTCCGATCGAAAAAATTTGATTTAGGCCTTTAAATGCTGGTAATCCTTTCTTATGTCTTTTTATTACCATCACTTGGGGTCGATTCTCTTTGAAAAGCCTACGCTTATTCTAGTCTTTTTTCTTGACCTACTATAAATTATTGATTATATTGATTTTATTGTATTAGGTGGGTTTGGCGAATAACTGCATTTTCGAATAGTTTTCTTATAATAACTAGCAATTTAATTGAATTGCGTCACTCCCCCGACGCCTTGTTTCAGGAGACACTTCATGAGCACAACGGTTATCACCCCAAGCATCGCTCTAACCGAGTTTTTCGATATTATGCATGACCAGATGAAATTGTGCAGGTACAGACCCCACACCATTAAAGCATACCTCGGGCAAATAGAGGGCTTCCTTCGTTTCAACCGTCCACTGAACCTGGACAGGATCACTGAACAGGGTGTCCGGGATTACTTGAACCACCTTGTAAGTAAGGGTCTTTCTCGATCGACTATCGATCAGGCTGTCAAAGCTATTGAAATCTTATATTACGAAGTACTTCGTGAGCAACTGGATCTTTCAGGGTTCAAACGACCGAGAAAAGAACGTCCTAGCCCTGTGGTATTGACCTCTAATGAAATTAATAAAATAGTTGCCAGCACAAAAAATCCCAAGCATCGTCTAATGATAGAATTGGTATATTCTGCTGGCTTGAGAGTTTCTGAACTGGTGGAAGTGAAAGTAAAAAATCTAAACCTCGAGAGACTTACCCTTTTCGTCCCCGGGCTTGGTAGAAAAAACCGTACCACCATCTTTTCAAAACATCTCAGAGATACACTGATAAGACAGATTGGAGCTAAAAACGCAGATCAATATTTATTTCCCAGCAAGTGGGGTGGAATGCTAACTACCCGAACTGTAGCAAAGTTTTTTAAAAAGGCCCTTATCACATCTGGCTTAAAAAAAATAGCGACACCCCATTCCTTGAGACAGTCGTTTGCCAATACTATGCTTGATCAAGGAACTGATCCAATCGCCCTCCAAAGTATTCTGGGACGAAAAACATTAACCAACCTTTTCTCCGATTCAAAAAAAGCTGCTTAGCCGAACAGCCCCTCCATGCCGTGGGTGTCGGTGCTCTAACCAAAGACTCTGGCACCTTTTTTTTCTAGCTGCTTTCTGAGCAATGTTAAAAGCTTCTAAACATGATAAGAACGTTTATCTAACTGACTTTTTCGTATCTCATATTTCTACGCTGAGGTGTGAACCCACTGTCTGTGATAATTCGCCGAATGTCCTCCTCATTAAGACAATGAACCGTACCCGCGGCTCGCACAACATTCTCCTCTAGCATGGTGCTTCCCATATCGTTTGCTCCATAATACAAGGCCATCTGTCCTACTTTTGGTCCCTGCGTTACCCATGATGACTGTAAGTTATCAAAGTTATCAAGAAAGATGCGGCTGATCGCAAGAGTTTTTAGGTAATCAAGTCCGGTCACCTGCGAAGTGATGCCAAGATCCATACTCAGTTCTGTGCGACCTGGTTGAAAAGGCCAGGGAATAAATGCGGTAAAACCACCAGTTTTGTCCTGCTGCTCACGGATTCGGCGAAGATGTTCCACTCTATCTTCAGCCGTTTCTACATGACCAAACATCATTGTCGCGGTCGTGGGTATGTTCATATTATGAGCACAATCCATTACTTCAAGCCATTCGTTCGTCGAACATTTGTGCGGGCTTATTTTACGGCGCACACGGTCTACAAGAACCTCTGCCCCTCCGCCAGGGATACTATCCAGTCCGGCATCGCTCAATCGTTGAAGTGTTTCACCAATGGTCAACCTGGAAATTTTTGCAGTATGTACTATCTCCGGTGGAGACAATGCATGCAAGTGGATGTCGAATCGCTTCTTGATACGCTGGAACAAATCTTCAAAATAATCAATTTGCAGGTTGATGTTGTGTCCACCTTGCAGGAGAATCTGCCTCCCCCCCACAGCGATTGTTTCTTCTATTTTTTTGGCTATGATTTCAAAGGGATGTATGTAAGCATCTTTGTCACCCTCTTTCCTGTAAAAAGCACAAAAAGCGCAGTCGGTGACGCAAATATTCGTATAATTGATGTTACGGTCAACGATGTAGGTTACGACCCGCTCTTTCACTTTTTTTCGAGAAATGCGTGAAGCCACATTGCCTAGCAAAAGAATGTCAGTGGTTTGGAACAGTCGAACCGCTTCTTTAGGGGAGATACGTTCACCACCGACCGCTTTTTCAAGAATAGTCTCTGCCATCACAATGAATTTCTAAATGGTTCCAATCCGGGTCTTGGAAGTAAACAGAATCTCCATCTCCCCGCCGAACAGGTCCTTCCCCAATATTAATATTTTTCTTTCTAAGTTTCTGGACCGCTAATTGAAATCGCGCGCTCTGTATCTTGAACGCAAAATGCATATAGCCTGTTTCACTGAGCTGCTCTATATGTGATTGCGTTTCAAGATCAGGGACTTCAAACAAGGCAATGTAAGAGTTTCCCGCATCAAGCATGATATGGCGTAAACCTTTGGAAAACCTTTTCGCGACTTTGAATCCGAGCACGTCAGTATAAAACTGCTCCGCCCGATCAAGGTCACGCACGTTCAGTGCGATGTGATGAATCCCAGAGAGCTGCATGATTAATAAAAATGAAATAGGAGGGTTATAAAGTCCCGTCGCCTGCACCAATAGAGGTACCAGTAAGGCCATCGATGCCCGTGTCCACCATTTTTTCTTCTTCAGTCACGACAAAAATATGATAGCCAAACTTGCTTTTAACTGGGCCAGATACCTCTCCAACGGGAGCTTTCATGGCGGCTTTTTCCAGTTCAGGGGCTGCTGTATTGAATTCCAAAAACCCAAGGTCACCCCCTTTTTTACGGGTTCCGCAAGCGCTGTATTTCTTTGCGAGTTTGGTGAACATTTTCATCATTAGTTCATTAGTTTCGCAGGACTTGAGGTTCTCAAGCAATAAATCCGCTATATCCTCGGTTGTCAAAACAATGTGGCTCACACGAATGGAACGAATAGCCATGAGTCATCCTATAAAAAGGGGCCTTGTCTTCAAAGAAGAAAGCCGGTTTTTCGTTTATTCCTCGATTATATCCTTTTTGAAGAATTTTACCAAGAACTCAGGAAAAGTATAGGCAAATAAAAAACATGTTTCATTAATTTTGATTTGTGAGTAGCGCCACAGATTCCTATACACTAGAGAAAAAAATTTCATATATAATTTAAAATGGTTGAGTTGTTGTGTAATGACTTCCGAATCATCTAAAGTCTTTGAAACAATAAATACCCTTTCAAGCCAGAAATACAGCTAAAATAAACATTGGAGGAAATATTCTTATAAAAAAAAGCTGGCGCTACTCATGACACGTGGAATGAGTTTAGGCCGTGCGAGGCGGGAATCGTAGGGAGCAAGCCGACGTCTATTCTCTCTCAGGCAAAGGTTGATAAAATCCTTGGGCGACAAGGAGGAGTTTTCATAATTTCTGGCTTGCATAGTGAAAGCGGAACCACCTAAGTTCTTCAAGTCCATGAGTCTGGACCATCCTGCGGACCCAAAAGCCCACATCGTCATTAAAAAATGAACACTTTGCAATATATAGGGTCGTCTTCGTCGCTGGTAAAGCAACCAGTTCTGGATGAATAGAATATGCCGTGCTTCTTCCTGAACGATAGGCTCCATAACTTTAATCAGATCGAGGGGGTAGTCATCTGTGGATTTAGAAATTTCCAGAAACCCAAAAGCAAAAAAAGAATCTATGAATTCTCCTACTCCAGTACTCATAAAACACCATTCCAAATTAGATGGCAGAGGTTTATCAGGAATTTCATTTAAGGGGATGTCGTAGTAATCGAGAAAATATTTAAGAATATCCGAGTGGCGCCCTTCTTCGTAAGCCTGCAAAGCCAAAGCCTCCTTCAAAAGAGGATCTGACTCTTCTTCCGAATAGGCGGTCAGCTTATTGAATACTTGGCGCTCCGTATGAACGGCATAATCCCAGATAGGGAAATTAGCCAGCTTTTTAATAGTTGCCATATCCAAATCAGGCCAAAGTAACTCATCTGGCCTGAACGGCTTGTGAGTTTCGATGAAAAACCGGCAAAACAACTCCTTATGTTCTTTTGAACCCAATTTCATGAATTAACTCTTGGTCGTTCCAGAATTTTTTACTTTCATATCTGAATTTTTCTCCAAGTGGTAAGCGTATTTCTATCATAAATAAGATATAAAGGGCGAATATTTTTCTCCAGCCCCCCACAACTTTTAAAATATGCCAAACAAATATAGAGGATAGCTACACAGGAAAGTTCAAGACGTATAAAATGAGGAGGATTTGTACTGTTTTAGTCCATGATTAAAAAGGACATTGAGTACAGCCACTGTGGGTACCGCAATTATAACGCCAGCAAGTCCAAAAAACTCGGCTCCCAAAAGAACGGCCAGCATAATTGCTACTGGATGTAATCCAATTTTTTCACCAACGATTCGAGGAGTGATGATCATTCCCTCCAAAACCTGAACCACTGCAAAAACCCCTGCTACGCTAAGCAGAAGCATCCAATCTTGAGTTTGCATGAAAGTTAATACCGCCGCCGGAAGAAACCCAAGCACTAATCCCAAGTAAGGAACAAGATTAGCCAACCCTGCCATCAGTCCTATAAACAAACTCATAGGGGTACCACAAGCAAATAGCCCCATACTGTATAGTCCTGCCATGATTAAGCTAACTACCAATTGCCCCCTAACAAATCCTGCAAGAACTTCATTCATCTCCTTCATCAATTTTAGAATGCGCTCCCTATGCCTTGAAGGAATAAAACTGAGTAATTTTTCATTGATTGAATCATAATCTCTTAGTAAGTAAAACATCGCCACTGGGACGATAACAATATTGGCCAAAAGCAAAATAAAATTAAATAAACCTGTCATAGAACTCCATAAAAATGAAGTGAGCGATGAAACCGCTTTGAGCGGGAGCTCTCCAACCTTTAGGAACTCTTTATTTAGAATTCCCTGTATTTTCTCCGAATCCCCAACCATTCCCAATAGGGGTTCCCCCCATTTCTCAATCACCACAATATAGTTGGGTAGGTTATGAACCAAGTGCTCTGCTTGTATTTTTAACATTGGGAAAACAAGGAGCCCGGTCCCAAGTAAGAGCATAAAAACTCCTACCATTACAATCAAAACTGAGAAAGTTCGAGAAATTTTCAAAGACTCCAGTCGATCCGTGACCGGGTCGAGGAAATACGCTAGAGCGAAGGCAATAAAAAATGGAGTAAGTACCCGGCGAGAAAAATAAAAAAATACCGCCGCTAACAAAAGCACAACAACGATGATACACATTGTTTGCGTATTTGTTTTCTGATTCATATTAAAGGCCGTCCCAAGGTAAAAGTGAGGTGTCTGTTTTTGGAGTGGGCCCAGACGGCTTAACTTCTTTTTTCTCATTACTCGCCTCCCAGTGCTTTTGAATGGCAGGAATAAGAAATTCCGTCAGCTTTTTCCCAGCATGGTGAAAAGCCTTCAACTCGCTCGCTAGAACTTCATTCCCAGAAGCAGTAGCGAAATCGCTTTTCGCCGCTATGAGCGTCGAGCGTTGCGAAGAAATAACTTTGAGGCTGATTGCAACACGAACAGGTTGCTGGCTCTGAACTTGGTCCTCTATCACAAGAGCCGAAGTGGCGTTTCCTACGATAACGATATCAGCTCCTGCTTTTAGTCCAATATTAGCTGCAGCGGACAAATCCCCCCTCATCGCACCAATCACCGTTTCTTCAGGAATAGCATAGCGAATGAAACCTCTCCTAACCACAGGAATACCTTCTTCTATAAAATTTCTGGTCAGTGATGTTTCGGAAGTAGGCATTGTTTCCCAAAAGGGAAGCTCACTGTCAGAACCCAAGCTACTTTCGTTAATGAGAATAACAACCTGTTTTCCGCCTTCCAACCCCATTTCGACACCTATTCGGCCTAAATAATTATTAACCGCATCCTGGTACAAGACAACTTCCAGCTTGATTTGACTCACTAGTTTAATAGGATCATCGTAGGCTTCTAAAAAACGATAAGACTTTACATATTTTTCAGACTTCTTCAGCATTCTTTGTATTTTCTCCTGATTTCGCTCAAATTCCTCATCCCCTAGAAATTCCCGCAAGTTTTGTTCTAATGCCAACTTCAAGGCTATTTTTACAGCTTTTTCTCTAGCTCGAGCAAAATTATTCTTAACTGCCCGAGCCTCAGCAATCACTTCGTAAGACGACTCGGAATCGAGCTGAGCAAAGGTAGTGGGAACTTGCGTCCCTATCACTCCCAGCGCTAAAAACATCCTAAAAAAAGCTTTTTTAATTATCATCGTTTTGATTGGGTTTGATTGGACCTTACCGAAGACCGTTTTCGAAATATTTTTTTTTCTGCCGGTTCTTTTGTTACCAGTGACTCTAATGACTTTATCTCACGTGGTGACAAAAATCGATACGCCCCAATGGGAAGTCCGGTTAGATTCAAGCTTCCAAAATGAGTGCGCTTCAACCGGATCACCGCATGACCTACAATCTCACAAATCCGTTTAACATGTCGGTTCTTCCCCTCAAACATTTTCATCTTCAAAAAACAGTTTTTCCCACTCACTCGATCAACCTCAACCTCTAACTGAGCAGTGGGATAGTTATCCAAACGAACACCTCGGCTCAAGCGCCTTAATGTTTTTTGTTCTGGAATTCCTCTCACCTTAACTAGATAGGTGCGTGGCACTTGATATTTCGGATCGAGCAGTTTTTTTGACAAAGCACCGTCACTAGTCAACAACAAGACTCCCTGCGTATTGTAGTCTAAACGTCCTACAGGAAATACACGGGCAGGAAGGTTCATAATTAAATTCATAACTGTTCTACGTCCACGCCGGTCATCTCCCATTGTAGTTAGAAAACTTGGGGGTTTATTTAGAAGAATAAACACTCTTTCTTGCAAACGGGGAAGCAATTTGCCATGCGCCCGAATTTTGTCTGACAGAGGGTCAACGCTTGTGCCCAGTTTGGTAATGATGTTACCATTGACCTTTACCCTGCCTTCAGTAATCCAACGTTCAGCTTCTCGGCGCGAGGCCAACCCTGCATCCGCAATTACTTTTTGCAAACGTATTTTCATTGGTTAAAAGCGTTTAGAAAACGAAATGACAGAAACAAATTTTTCCGATATCGAATCAGGAGTCGTCAGAAGTGTTTGGCTCGGTAGGTTCAGCGGGTTGAACTTCCGATTTTGAAACAGAATCGATCGTTTTCTCAGTGTCACCCGCAGATGACTCGTCAAACGGAAGTATCGTTTGATCCGACGAAACCTGATTTTCAAACTCGTTTTCCTTGAAATCCTCCAGCGTAGGCAAATCGCTTAAATCCCTCAATCCGAAATACTCAAGAAATTTGCGGGTGGTCCGGTATAAAATCGGTCGTCCAGGAACCTTTTTGCGTCCTCCAGGAGAGATGACCTTTTTTTCTAATAAGGTCCGAACCACACCACTGGAGTCCACGCCACGAATCTCTTCAACTTCTGTTCTAGTCAAAGGCTGTTTGTATGCAATAATAGCTAGTGTGTCGAGGCTGGGCTGGGATAATTTCGTCATTTTATCAAATTTAAAAAACTTACGAACCCATTCTGAGTAATCATGACGTGTGCATAGCTGATATCCCTCTGCCACTTGGAGAACCTGCAGGTTACGTGTTTTATAATCGTCTAACAATTCTTCCAAAATGGACTTCAGGACAGACTTTTCTGTACCGTCTGCCAAGAGATCCTGTAAATGACTCTCGTTAACGGGCTGGTCCGCCGCCAAAAGAATATTTTCAACAATAGCTTTTATTTCTTCGTGTTCCACCAACAAACCTTATTAAAATTTCCACAAAAAAATATTTTCATCAGTCGAGGCTATTCTATCCGCTTACTCTATCCTCTGCAAAAAATAAATCAAGGCCGCAAAAACAATTTCTCTTATGCCCTTTATCCCTTAAAATACTTACTTAGAGTCAATCCCTGCGAATGATAGTTAGATTTTATTTTTTTTCCGTACACCTTGGTCGGTTTCTCAATAACGTTTTCAAACTTAAGCCGGCAAAAAGTTTGACCGTCTTCTACCATGAAAGGGACATCATGTGGTCGGACCTCCATAACGGCCCGGGTTCCCTGATTTTTCTGAGCCTTACCGCCGTGCCAGCCGAAACCAGGGTCAAAAAACCCAGCATAGTGTGTACGCAACTCTCCACTGTTTGGTTCGTAGGCAACCATTTCGGCAAGTAGGTGGGGCCAGATGCAGATTTTTTCCTTGGACATCATTATGTAAAAACTTTCTGGTTCCAGAATTAACCGTTTATTCCTTATTTGTGTCAGAGTAATCGGTTCCCAAAAATCCATCGGATGGTAATGACAGTTAAGACTCATGTCAATGACACTAGAATTGGTTTTCGCTTTATATGCAACAACACGGTCCTTTCTTTCTCCCGCAAGATCCAGACTGACGAACAAGCCATTGTCTACTTTCACATCATCTACACAAACCGGTTGACCATCATTACCGAATAGAATAGGGGTTTTTTTATAATGACTCTTCAGTTGAACGTCTGAAAGGTGGGGATTCCCCGTAAAAATACGTAACTGGTTCAGGCGAAGTCCTTCTCGCACCCGCACGGGAAAAGACCTGGGAATAACTTCAAGGTAAATCTTTCCTCTATATCCACTGGGAATTTCATCAAATCTATGGCCATGATCAACAATCACGCGAGTAAACATGTCCAACCTTCCCGTCGAGCTTTTTGGGTTGGTACGCCCGTGAAATACTTTAGGGAAATCAAGTTCTTCCAATAAAGGTATGAGGTATATGGCTCTTTTTTCCAAAATACCACCATCCCGCAAATCAACATCATAAAGTTTAACTTCGTTTAACTTTGTTTCCACAGTATCGTTTTCCGGAAGGAAACTGCTTTGGATTCGATAGGCTTTACTGCCAAGTCTGAGATCTAGACTCACTGGCTGGAACTGTGATGCCAGCAACGTCACTCGGGAATGAATTACTCCTTCATGGCAGGCAAGTTCAATCGACTGGTTTGCAAGATAGCCCGATTTCCCTTTGAGGCTCTTTGCCAATTCCGTAGATAAATGTGACTTTGCGGAAAGTGTTTTCATTTGAGTATCGATTTATCTAATCTTAGGAAAGTATTTTTCCTAAAATCCTATTTTAAAATGGATTATAGGATGCCCTTAGGAACGAAATTTTACTTGTGTCTGGAAATGCCTGAATGGGTTTCCGATTCGCCATCCCGAACGTGGAATGGGTATAATCCCCGAAACCGCCTGAAAACAGATTGACAGACTGTTTGAGGCTATGATTAAATCTTAATATTCAAACTATTTCAACCACATTATGAATAGCGACCTTGGCCAGTATAGAGAGAATATATGCCACTTTACGAATATTTCTGCGAAAATTGCCAAGTAGATTTCACCTTACTCCAATCTACGGACACCAATAAAGAGGAAACCGAGTGCTCTGAGTGTGGTTCGAAAAACACCCGACATCGGTTCTCTTCATTCTCAGCAAAAATTCAAGGCAAGCCCCTTGCCGACCTGCAAAAACCGGTTACTGTGGATGATTTACCTAACAAAAATATCTTAAAAATTCCCCCAGCTAGACATATATCCGAATATCAATAGGCAAACCAACGAAACGAACGGAATAGCCCTTAAGTCTTTTAATAGCTTTGTAAAAATTTTGACCGATTCCAGATGAAAAATAAGAACTTACAACCAAAAAATACTTCAGACAAGAATGTAACATTGTCTGACATTGTAAAACAAATTACCAGTCCGGTACTCTGGACAACTTTAGTAGTTGTTGGATTATGGTCCTTAATGCATTTCTCGACACCTGAAGCAAAGCTTGAGCCATATACAAAATTCAAAAAAACATCCACAAATTTTGAAGATACCGTGGACACAAAATCAGAACCCGAGTTAGAACGCTTTGCCGAAACCAGTAGATCAGATTTCTCAGACATGTCAGTCACTAGCCCAGAGTTCGTATCAGCCGATGGTCAGTTACCCAGAAAAACTCTTCAGCATATCCAGAAGGGCATGCAACTCATTGAAAAAGGCAAATACAATAGCGCCAACATGGAGTTTAAAAAAGCTGCCCAGAATAGTCCAGCTTCACCCGAAGTCTTCGCGCTTTGGGGAACCGCGCTTCGGGTTCAGGAAAAGTATAAAGGCGCTAACCGTCATTTTGCTAAAGCCCTAGAACTGGCACCCAATGACGCGGAAATTCATTTCAACTGGGGTATCTCTCGTTTTAGAGAAAAAGCAATTAACGAAGCTATCTTGCTATTCCAAAAGACCGTCGAACTAAGCCCATCTTACCACATGGGCTGGTATTACCTTGGTAAAGCCTATGGCCAAAAAGATAATTATGCTGAAGAGATAAAATATCTCACCAAAGTTACCGAATTGAGACCCGATTTCGGATGGGGTCATTTTGACCTAGGAATAGCTCTCAGCCTACAAAAGAAATTCGAAGATGCCGCACCACATTTTGAAAAAGCCATTGATATCGATAAGAAAGAATTTGAAAAACCTTTCGTTGTTCAGTTCTTAACCGCATTGGGACGCTATAACCCAACTTCCGCCACAAAAAAAGGAAAACAAAAACCTGAACCATCACCCAAGGAAGCCAAGTTAAATATTATCCCTTTAAAAAAACCCGAAGTGAGAGGGACAAAACCGGAAGGGTCAGACCATAAAATGGGCGAAGGTTCTAAGGTGAAAAAAGCAACAACCAACGTCAAGGGGAAAATGCTAATTAACGGCAAAGTGCCTGGTACCAATGCAATCGTCTTTCTAGAAACCAAGACTAAAATGAAAGCACCAAACCAGAAAACGCTCAAAGTCACCATCGAACAAAGCAACCTTAAGTTTTTTCCAAAACATACAGTAGTCCCAGTTGGCTCCGTCGTTAAGTTTTCTAACCAAGACAAGGAAGTGCATAACGTTTATTCGAAGTCCAAGAGCAACCAATTCAATTTGGGTGCTATTTCATCGGGTATAACCAAAGTCATATCCCTTGACCAACCAGGGCCAATCGTTCTTCGATGCAACTTGCATAAGGGTATGGTGGGAACTATTTTCGTTGTGCCCAACGGTTATTACACCGAGCCTGACGAAAGAGGCAATTACGAATTCAACCAGGTAAAAAGTGCCGGCTATATCATGCAAGCGTGGGCGCCTTACTTGGCTCCCGGTGATGTCGAAGCTAACTTAAAATCTGCCAACCTCAATGGCGAAGACAAAACTTTTGATTTTAATATCAAGACTTCTTCTCTTCCTGGAGAGGTCCATGACATGGTGGACCCAATCGACTATAACGCCATAGTTGATAATATCGATAGTGAACTTGTGCAAGCGATCAAAGACTGGGAAAGTGGTAAAAAATACGTGTCTAGAAAACGCGCTTTGATGGCCATCACCAAACATTATGACGGTGGCGGACTCAAAGGGGCTTTAGCAAAAAGTTTTAGTGAAAAGAGAAGCAAGGACCTGGAAGACAAACTCGATGAAATTCGAAAAATTATTTCAGGGGTCAGTGCCGAAGCCAAATCGGCCACAGGGAATTCGCTACGACAAAAGGTAGCATTTGTGGTTACTCTACTTAGAAACAACGTTCAAGAACTCGAAACTCGCCTTAATCCAGATCCTATAGAGTTGAAATAAAGCAAAACCTAACTCTAAATATTTTCTTTATATGCATTTCCTCGAAACGGAAAATCGAGATTACGATGATAAAACTTTCACTTGGGATAACTAGGAACTAGGCTACGGGGAGTCTTTCCTGCCAAGACATCTAGAACATTGTCGGCCACGAGTAGTGCCATCCTGTCACGTGTCTCAAAACTGGCGCTTCCGATGTGTGGCAAAAGCATGAGATTATTCAGTTCGGCCATACCTTCGACGATTTCCGGTTCGTCTTCATAAACATCAAGGGCGGCCCCTGCCAATCGCCCCTCCCTAAGCGCTGCGACCAAGGCATAATCGTCGATCACTTTTCCACGCGCTGTATGAATGAGGTAGGCTGTGTTTTTCATGAGCTCGATTTCTTCATTCCCTACCATATATTCTGTTTCATCCGTTAGCGGAACGTGTAGCGTTATAAAATCCGATTCACGCAAAAGTTGATTTAGCGGGGTGAACTCAGCATTTAGTATTTTTGCTTCTTTATCAGGCAATCGGTTCCTTTGATGATACAAGATGCGCATGTTAAATCCCATAGCCCGCCTTGCCACGGAACGACCTATCTCTCCACATCCGATAATTCCGAGCGTTTTACCATACACATCCACGCCAAGAAAAATTTTAGCTCCCCAGCCCCTGAATTTGCCCTCTCGTGTATAACGGTCCGCGGGAACAATCCGGCGCGCCGCTCCAAGAATCATAGCCCAGGTTAGGTCTGCGGTTGTTTCATGGAGAACATTAGGAGTATTAGTAACCCAGATACCCTTTTGAGAAGCATAAGTTACGTCAATATTATTGAATCCAGCTCCGTAGTTGGCAATGATCTTTAATTTAGTAGCTTGGTCGATAATGTCCCGATCAATTTTGTCCGATAAGTAGGTTATGACAGCGTCACTTTCTGAGACCGTCTGCCTGAGTTTCTCCTTCGTCGGGAAGACTCCTGATTCATTTGTTTTTAGGTCACATTCTGAGGTTAGTTTGTCCAAGGCCACTTGGGGAAAGATGTTGGTGACGGTTACTATTGGTTTCATCTTTGTCCGTTCCTTTGCAAGTTTATTTATTATAACAAGTTATTGATTTAAAAGGTAAAAAGGCCCTAGCCCCATGAAAATCCTATTTTTAGTCCCTCCCGAAACAGTTTCAATTGAATCGTCCGTACCAAAAGCCCTAGAAGGTGGCAAAGGCTATTACCCCAAGCTGGGTTTGATGTATGTCGCCGCATGGTACGAACGCGCTACCGGCAACACCCCTGTATTCATCGACTGCCCACCAGAAGGAACCACCGAAGAAGAACTCATTAAAAGAGTTAGGGAAATCCAACCCGATATAGTAGCGATGAGTATTATGACGTTCAACTTACTCGATGCACTCCATACAGCCGAGTCTTTAAAACTGCAGCATCCAAATATAAAAATCTGCCTGGGCGGCCCACATGTGAACCTGTATCCCAAAGAAACTCTTGATCAGCCTAATATCGACTATGTTGTATTTGGTGAAGGGGAAAAGATTTTCACCCAACTCATAACTGCGCTTGAAGAAGATATATCAGGCCCACAATCGTTGCAAGCCATCAAAGGCCTGGGCTGGAAAAAAGATGGCATATCCAATATTAATCCACCGCAAACTGAGTTGCTCGATCTCGACGAACTGCCGTTTCCCGCGCGTCATTTGGTAGATGTCAGCAAATACCAGCACATTATTGGCGAAGGAAGGCAGTTTTTCACTATTCAGGCGACTAGGGGATGCCCCGCCGCTTGTACCTTCTGCGATATTCGCCAAACCACGTTCCGTTGCCGTTCACCAGAAAGCGTCGTCGATGAAATAGAACAGCTGGTAAACATTGGGGTAGACGACCTGTTTTTCGTAGACGATACCATAACGATCAATAAAAAAAATCTTATCGATACCTGCAATCTGATTGTTGAACGCGGAATTAATGTTCACTACAAAATTTCAGCGCGAGTAGATACCATCAACAAGGAAGTACTCCAAGCTCTTAAAAAATCTGGGTGCTACCGTATCCATTTTGGAATAGAGTCAGCTAGTCCTCGGCACCTAAAGTATCTGCAAAAGGGACAGACGCCTGAAAAAATAGAGCGCGCTTGCAAAATGACCCGAAAAGCGGGAATCGGCTTTTTCGCCTACATGATGATCGGCATCCCCCACGAAACTAGAAAAGAAATGTTCACTACCGTAGATTTTACTAAAAATCTAAAACCCGATTATGCCCAGTTTTCCATATGCACCCCTTATCCCAAAACCGAGCTTTATCAGCAAATGCTCGACGAAGGCATCGTTACAAAAGACTACTGGCAAGAATTTGCAGAACAACCCCGGGTCGACTTCAAAATCCTATTCTGGAATAACGATTTTACTGAGGAAGAATTGAGAGAACTACAAGATGAATGCCACGCCAGATTCTATAGCAGTGCTTCCTATATTATCAAGCAGATCGCTAAAGTTCGTTCCTGGCCTGACTTTACTGCCAAAGCTCGTATGGGTACCAAGATTCTCACCAGCAGAATGCGAGTTTAATCTTGCATCAAGTTCTTAGTCATAAAATATCCTTTTAAACATCCCATTAATCTTGTCTTAATTGGTTGTATATTTTTGTGTCTCTTTATGCGTTCCGGTAAAAATCACCCAAATCCTCTTTTAAAATAGGGTTCATAAAGGGTAAAATCCGTTTATGCTTGAGGTGACCGAAATTTATAAAAGTGTTCAGGGAGAATCAACCTATATAGGCCTTCCCTGTGTGTTTGTGCGCTTGACGGGATGTAATCTGCGATGCGTATGGTGCGATACAACCTATGCCTTTCACGGCGGAAAAAAATTATCCATCGTCCAAATTGTAGGCCGGGTTCAATCATACGGTATCGACTTAGTGGAAGTAACCGGAGGAGAGCCTCTTTCACAAAAGGAAGTTGTCCCGCTTATGAGATCACTACTAAAACAAAATTTTCAAGTCATGCTAGAAACTGGTGGTTCACTATCAATAAAAGATGTGCCAGCTGAGGTGATTAAAATTATCGACCTAAAATGTCCGGGAAGCGGCGAAGAGCAGAAGAACCTCTGGGACAACCTAAACCACCTCGCGCCCAAGGATGAAATTAAATTTGTTATCTCTGACCGAAATGACTACGAATGGAGTCGGTCAGTGCTAAAACAATATGGACTCGCTAAAAAAAACCATGTTTTGTTTTCACCTGTTTTTGAAAAACTAAATTTAAAGGACCTAACAGAATGGATTCTAGAAGATAACCTCCCGGTTCGCCTGCAAACACAGCTCCATAAACATATATGGGATAAAAACACTGCGGGTGTTTGACTAGTCTGGCATTAACTGAACAAATAAAAACGCAACTGACAAATTATGTCAAGTGTATACCAAAGAATTAGAAGGAAATTGCTTGCCTGGTACGACAAGTCAAAACGTGATTTACCTTGGAGAAATACCAAAGATCCCTATTGCATCTGGGTATCAGAAATCATGCTCCAGCAAACGCAAGTTAAAACAGTCATTCCCTATTATGAACGTTGGATTAAAACGTTTCCGACTTTAGAAAAACTAGCAGGCGCACCTGAGCTAAAAGTATTAAAGCTGTGGGAGGGACTCGGATATTATTCACGTGCCAGAAATTTCAAAAAGGCCGCAAAAATTGTTGCCAAAGAGTTAGGTGGTAAAGTACCCGATACGGTGACAGGCCTGCAGAATCTTCCTGGAATTGGCAGATATACCGCTGGTGCGATAGCCAGCATAGCCTTTGGGATAAAAACACCTGTCTTGGATGGCAATGTCAAACGTGTTCTCTCACGATTATTCTGTATTAACGAAAATGGGTCTACCTCCGCTTCCGAAAAACGCTTATGGCAAAAGGCTGAGGACTTGCTTTCTCTCCGCAGACCAGGTGATTTTAATCAAGCCCTAATGGAGTTGGGGGCAACTGTGTGCACCCCAAAATCACCAACTTGCCTACAATGCCCGCTGTCCAGTACCTGTAGAACATTCCTTAAAGGCGACCCAGAACTCTTTCCACCGACTAAAAAAAAGGCGCCCGCAAAAAAAATCGAGGTTAGCGCCGGCATAATCTTAAAAAATAAAAAGGTCTACATTCAGCAAAGGGCAAAAGATGGATTAATGGGCGGGCTCTGGGAGTTCCCAGGAGGCAAAAGGAAAAAAGATGAATCACCCGAAGATTGTTTGAAACGTGAAATTAGAGAAGAACTGGGAACAGACATTGCTATACTAAACAAAGCCATGACTATCAAGCACACCTACACCCAGTTTCGTGTAACCCTCCATGTGTTCAACTGCTGCTTGAGCGGCGGGCGACTAAAACCTAGTGAATGCGAACAATGGAAATGGGTTTCCCTAAAACATTTGGACAAATACCCTTTTCCCGCGGCCAACGTTAAAATTGTAAAGTATCTGGCTGACAGGACTAGTGCGATCAACTGCTAATTGAAAATCAAATGACCAAGTCAAAAAAAACTCCCCCGGGAGTCAAAGCAACCCTTGTCGGCGTAGCAGCTAACCTGACTCTTTCCGTGGTCAAATTCATTGGTGGCATCGTTGGGAACAGTGCAGCTATGGTAGCCGATGCGGTCCACTCTTTTTCAGATCTGCTGACCGATGCCATTGTCTTGGTCACACACAAAATAGGCCAGAAACCTAAGGACGAAGACCACCCCTATGGCCACGGTAGGGCCGAAACTCTAGGCACAACAGCTGTCGGATTTTTTATCATTTCAGCGGGAATAGGGCTGGCCTATGAAGCCTGGAGCATTATTCAATCCGAATCACCACATATTCCAAAAGCCTTGGCCGCCGGGACTGCTTTAATCTCTATCGTCATTAAGGAATGGTTATTTCGCTATACACGTTTGGTTGGTGAAAAATCAAACAGCCCCGCACTTATTGCCAATGCCTGGCATCATCGATCTGACGCAATATCATCCATCGCCGCATTAGTTGGTATTATCGGGGCTATGATCGGATTCCCTATACTCGACCCCATCGCTGCAGCGATGGTCGCATTCATGGTCATGAAAGTAGGCTACGAACTCACTCTTGGTGGATTCCGCGACTTGATGGATACCGCGCTCAGTGAGAAAGAAACCCATGACATCCAAGTTGTTATAGATGCTATTACTGGTGTCATCAAATCACACGATTTACGGACTCGAAAAATTGGTGGGGAAATTTTGATGGATGTCCATATTCAGGTAGACAGCGACCTTACCGTAACCGAGGGGCATGAAATCGCCGAACGGGTTCGAAGAAAGTTGATTAAAACCTACCAAAATACTCAGGATGTTCTAGTCCACGTGGATGCTTATGACGACAGTGAGGTGGAGACGATCCACAATATTTCTCGGGATGACATAGAGTTATTGGTCAACCCAATTATTCGCAACGTGAGCGACGCGTTTGAAAAAACAAAACTGCGGATTCATCACCTCAAAGGAAAAAATCTCATAGAAATTTATCTACGTGGAGATCCTACAAAAACAATCACTGAAACCGAAACAAGCCTCGAGGAAATGAAGCAACATTTACTAACGGGTGAGTACATAGACAACGTCAAGTTTTACTTGGAAGTTGAACAAAATGATGACGATCACTCAACAAAATAAGTGTCCTTATCGGGGAAAACTGGTGGGCTGTGAAAGTTGAGCATACAAAGCGATTCATTGTCTGTGGCGAATTGATGAACGGTTCCAGGAGGAACTCTAAAAAAACACCCTTTTTTCATTTTGAATTCTTTACCGCCAAGAACAGCTATCCCGGTACCCGAAAGAACGTAATATAATTCCTCTCCCTTTTTATGATAACTAGGCTTTTTAATCTGGTACGGTTCCATACGCACCAAATAAGCGGAAAATTGTTCACAAGCTACCTGGGGTAAAAGCTGGTCCACCTGAATTCCCTTAAGAACAAACGACTCCACCTCTCCCGGTTCTATGAACAGTACCTGGTTTTTTTTGTCCGCCATGCGTTCCTCAAAAAAAGCGAATCACAACCTGGAGCAAAGATCTCCTGAATGCTTATTTGTATCAACTTGTGAAATAGCTTCCAGAATATTTCTGTCTTCACTAATCACATAGGTAATACGCGACGCATATTCATCTTCTGGCCCTTTAACCGCATGGTAGGCAAGTGCCAGCTCATGATTCACATCACATAATAGCGGATAAGGAAAATTAAATTTTTCGGCAAACGCTTTATTATCAAGCTCATTATCAAGACTGACTCCTAGAATGACCGTATTTTTTTCGGTGAACTTCGCGTAATCATCACGAAATCCTTTACCTTCCATGGTACAGCCCGGCGTATCCGCCTTAGGATAAAACCATAACACCACTTTTTTCCCACTAAAGTCATCAAGGTTCACTGTATTACCATTATGATCCCTGACCGAAAAACCAGGTGCCTTAGTTCCTGTTTCCAACATACCCCCCCCCTTCATATCACTCATTTATTATTTTGATTGTTTTTAAAACACCGCTTTGAAAAATCTAAGCCTCTATAAATTAAGATGCAAGCCAGGTACTACAGACTCAAAATTAATTTCTTAAAAAAAAATTATTTTACAATCGAAAGAAGGCTTTCGCCCAAGATGAGGTCTTCTCTTCGTGTGATTTTTATATTCAGTTCGGAGCCAGAAACTATTTTAACCTGATTGCCCAGATATTCGACTAACGCCCCTTCATCCGTTCCGTAGTAGGAATCTGTTGTTGCCTTTTCAAACGCCTTTTGGAGTAAGTTATATTGAAATGCCTGCGGCGTTTGTACACGCCACAATCCATCTCGAGAGACAGTTTGCTCTACGAATCCATCACCGTTAACCTTTTTGATTGTATCGCTGACTGGTATTGCCGTGATGGCCGCACCATGCTGCTCTGCCGCTTCAACGGTATCTGCTATCATTTGAGGCGTAGTAAACGGTCTTACCCCATCATGAACAACCACGATCTCGGGTGTTTCCTCAAGAGCATGAAACCCGTTATAAACAGAATCCTGGCGACGTTGACCTCCCACAACAACTTTACGAACGATTTCGTATTCATTTAACCAGTCGTATCTTGATTCATCCACATCTATTTGCGGCATCACCAGAACTACATAATCGATTGCTTCACAGGACGAGAATATCTTGAGCGTATGGTGGAGTAGGGGCTTGCCCTTAAGCTCCAGAAACTGTTTTGGCACCGCCGCACCGATCCGTGTGCCGCGTCCTGCTGCAGGTATGATCGCGCCAACTTTCATTGCTTACTTGACATATTGATAAAGTTATCTTGATTACTTTAGTCAGAACACTGCGTCGAATGCTTCAG